>WNFQ01000391.1_pt1 | contig 39935 bp, 33 predicted proteins | sample 5400171 | NCBI WGS metagenome assembly WNFQ01 (sample SAMN13153356, study PRJNA577476) | soil metagenome | isolation source: 20 cm soil under Madrone tree | place: USA:California | collected 2016-06-14
AAAATGGTCGACACCAGCGAGAAAGCGGTCACTGCACGACGTGCGGTCGCGTCAGCGCGCGTTCTCATGTCCGCCGCGACTGTGGAAGCGATTCGCGACCACACCACCCCCAAAGGCGATCCGCTGGAAACTGCTCGCCTCGCCGGGATCGTCGCGGCCAAACGCACGGCCGAACTTATTCCTTTGTGCCATCCGTTGCCGCTGACGCACGTCGATGTGCGCGCGGAGTTGCAGGAGGCCGGAGTCTATCTGGAAGCAGAAGTCAGCACTCGGGCACAGACCGGAGTTGAGATGGAAGCTCTAACTGCAGTCTCGGTGGCCGCGCTAACGATCTATGACATGTGCAAGGCGCTGGACAAAGCGATGACGATCAGCGACGTGCGGCTCGAACTCAAGACAGGCGGAAAATCAGGCGACTTCCAACGCGAAAGAAATCAGTCGGGAACAAGCTAAGCGCGATTGACGTTCATGATCGTGACAAGAGTCTGACCTTTTGTTTAGAAGCGGGCTACCGCCCGCTTCGGTCGGGCAGTAGCCCGACTCTAAACGATGCGTTAGAGGTTCACAGACTGGAACCGGCGGAGGAGTTAAACATGAGATACGGAATTTCCGAAGATGCTCGCCCCCAGGCGATAACACTGCTACTTGCCGCAGGACTTTCGATCGCGTTGTGGTTCATCCCTTACGCCGACATTCTAAGTTATCCATTTCGCATTTTTGTGACCTTCATTCACGAAGGTGGACACGCCCTGGCGGCGCTGGTGACGGGGAACTCGGTGCAGAGCCTGAGCGTGGCGATGAACGCCAGCGGCGAAACCTATACGACAAAGGGTGGAATGTTTTCGCAGATGCTGGTTTCGAGTGCAGGCTATCTGGGCGCGATGGCCTTTGGCTCGCTCCTTTTGGTTCTGATTCGCAAGGCAGTCGCCGCCCGCACAGTGCTCGCTGGCTGCGCCCTATTGATACTGATTCTGACTACGGTCTTCGGGCTTATCAATCCAATGGTGTCGGGATCGTGGGGCTCACTGACCGGAATTCCGTTTACTTTTTTTGCGGGCCTGGTCCTGGCGATCGGCCTGTTCGGTGTAGCACGATTCACCAGCGCGCGAGTCGCGACTTTTGTGGTAAGCCTGCTGGCCGTGCAATGCGTGCTGAACGCGCTGCTCGATTTGAAAACCGTTTTCTTTTTATCGTCTCCTTTTGGTGCGAGCGTCCCTAACGATGCCGCTAATATGGCCGCCGCCACCGGCATACCGGCCGTGATCTGGACAATCATTTGGATTGCGGCTGCGTTTGGAATTCTGATCGCGGCGCTGCGGCTCTATGTCGCCGCGCGTGAACGCGCGTTTGATAAAAAGAGAAACACCCCGGCGTTTGCAGAGAAAGCAGACTGGCAGCTGCAAAGTAACTTTGAAGACGAGCCACAGATTAAGACTGCTTCACGAAGCCAATAGAGGTTATTCGAGCAGAACAGCTTCATAGTTTGAATCTGTGTTTGCTCAGCTGGTGTGATTGGTTCGCTTTCACCTTCGCTCATTGATAGAATTGCCCCTCCGGGTCAATGAGTAATGAACAAATTCATCGAGGGTTTCGACGCGCAGTTTGCTGGACTCCACCGTGAATCGCATAAGTTGATCGAGACGATTGCGCCTGAATTGCTCTATCGTCAGCCGCCCGGCAAATCGAATTCCTTGCCGCTTCATTCATGTGGTGAACACCTGTTGCGCAGCGCGGCGGTGGTTGAGCAGACGTTTGGCGGAATCACCACAAACCTTTGGGACGATCCGTTCGAGTGGACACTGCCTGAGACTTTGCCGACGCCGGATAAAGTTGCCGCGTATCTGGATGAAGTCGAAACCACCCGGAGGCAGGCCTTCCTGCTCTTCAAGAGCGACGAGGATCTTTTGAAAGAAATCGTGGCGCCATCGGGCTACACCCAACTATTGCCGTTGATGCTGGACACGTTGACGCGAGCAGCGCATCATCAGGGCCGAGCCTGGGTGACATTTGAAATCTTGCGTGCAGCGCACCAAATCTAGAAACTAAGATCAGAATCATGTATTGCCCACAATGCGGTCAACAACAGGCTACGGACTCGATGCGCTTTTGTGCCCGGTGCGGATTTCCACTTGAAGGCGCGATGGTTCTGCTGGCCCATCGTGGAATGCTGCCGCGCTATGAAGCAGCGGCTGGAGAAACAAAAATTTCGGCGCGCCGGAGAGGGGTGAAGCAGGGCGCCTTATTAATGCTAATCGGCGCTGTCCTGGTTCCGCTGTTGGGCGTGTTCTCCAGCTTCGCGCCGCTTACGATCGGCAGAGCGTTTGAATTCTTTGCAGCCGCCGCGGCCATCCTTTGCTTTGTAGGCGGTCCATTGCGCATGCTCTTTGCGGCTTTGTTTGAAGAGGGAGCCCCGCCCCGGCAATTCGTGATGCCGTCTTCCTACGGGCCGCCGGCGCTTCCGCCACCCCAGGTGCGAGTGACGGCTCTGCCACAAGCAAGCGCAACACCGACCGCGGGCTGGAGGGCGCGACCGCAAACCGCCGAGATCATTCAGCCTCCGAGCGTCGTAGCGGATCACACCACCCGCCTACTGGAAAAGTCCGAGCCTGAAGCGGACTGATGCTGACAACCACCTTTTCCTCTCCCAGAGGGAAAGGGTGAACAACCGAAAGCCCCGCGTGCACAATCATTCGGAAATGGCCATCTCTGCGGACCCGATAATCAAAAACGATTCGCTGGCAGCACGTCTGCGCGCCCGAGTTGAGCGCGATGGCCCGATCAACTTTCGCGATTGGATGGCTGCCGCGCTTTATGACGAGCGCGACGGCTACTATTGCCGTCCGGGCCCGGTTCGACAGGGCAGATCCGGCGATTACCGCACGGCGCCGGAAACGAGCCCGCTCTTTGCCGCAACGTTTGCCTGGTATTTTTCGAAGTTGTTTGCCGACCTTTTTTCTGAACTGGGTTCGCCCCCGAATTGGACCATCTTTGAAGCTGGGGCTGGCGGAGGTGATTTCGCGTACGGCATTCTCGACCATCTCCGAGCGAAATATCCCGATGTCTTTTTCGCGACCAGCTACGTAATAGATGAAGTTAGTCCAGTAACGCGCCGCCGTGCAGAGGAGCGACTATCCAAATTTGCCGAGCGTCTAAGCTTTCAACATTTTGACGAAATCGACCATGCAGCACCTGCGGGTATTGTTTTTTCCAATGAACTGATTGATGCGTTCCCGATCCATAGAGTGATCATGCGCAGTGGAAAACTGTCTGAGCTTTGTGTCGGACTGGAGGGGAAAGATTTCATCTGGGTCGAGCGCGATCCAACCCAAAGCGTCGACGAATATTGTGAACGCATCGAACTGCGACTTGCTGAGGGCCAGATCGCAGAGATCAATCTCGAGGCTGAAGACTTCATTGCGCGCGCCGCCCGATTATTTGATCATGGCTTCTTAATTACGGTCGATTATGGCTGCGAGCGCAACGAATTGCTGGCCTCGCCCGATCGTTTTGAAGGAACGCTGCGAGCTTTTCGTCGTCATCAACTGATCGATAACGTGCTTGCCAATCCCGGAGAGCAAGACCTGACCACGACGATTGACTGGACTCAGATCAAAGAGGCGGGCAGAAGTGCCGGCCTGCGAACCATCCGATTTCAACGCCTGGATCAATTCGTGGCCGATGAAGGAATCGGAATTCTCTCTGAGCTGATCACGCACACACAGGATCCGGTCGAGGCGATTCGACTAAGCACCGGCGCTCGGGAAATGATCCTGCCTGATGGGCTGGCCGCTGCGTTTCAGGTCCTGGTGCAGGAGAAGCATGCTTAGCTTCCTCAAGATCTACCCCTTCTCGACCGCCATCTCCTAAAAAATTAGTTGACAGACCAGGTCAGCTTCGCCTATCCTCCTAAGCTCTTAGGAGTCGAAGGTCTGATGGCACGACGAAAAACCGACAATCTGACACCGCTTGAGCTGGAGATCATGCACGTCCTCTGGGAAGTCGGGGCGGCCAACGTCCAGACCGTGCAGCGACACCTGCAACGCGAACTCGCCTACACTACGGTTCAGACAATGCTCAACATTCTTCATCGCAAAGGCAAAGCGAAGCGAACCCTTAAAGACCGTGCCTATTTTTATAAGCCCGCGGTCAGCCGTAGCCAGGTTGTCGGCCAGCACATGAGCGATATCGTTGAGCGTTTGTTTGGCGGCTCGGCGGAGAGTCTGGTCATGAGCCTGGTGGAAACAAAACATCTGACGCCGAAAAAACTGGAGCGGCTGCAAAAGCTGCTGGAAGACAACCGCGAAGCAAAGAAATGAGAGTCGGGGCCCAACTGGTTTTGATGTTTCTCTTGAATGCCTCCTGGCAGATCGCGTTGATCGTTGCATTTGCCGCCGCCTGTGATTGGTTGTTGCGCGGGACCGCCGCTCGTTACCGGCATGGGTTGTGGGTGGCGGCGCTGGGCATGGCCTTGGTTCTGCCACTGCTGGGCCCGGCGCGGCTGATCAAAACGCGCTCGAGTGCAAAACCACAATCGATTGAAAGTGTTTCGGGCCCAGTCTTTGTCACCTCGACTTATTCACCTGAGCTCGATTCTTCTGAACCGCCGGCAATAGAAAAGCGCGCTGCGGCTTTGACGGTCGCACCAACGCAGCGGAACTTTCTGACTGGCGGAATTCACCTGAACCGGCGTCTGGGCGTAATCCTGATGGCGCTGTACGCACTCTTTCTTCTTTACCGCGCCGGCCAATTTATGCGGGCATGGCGCCGGACGAAGACAATCGTGGAAAGCGCGTACGATTGCGATTTTCCCGCGCAGGTCAAACCGATTATTGAGAAATGTCAGACGGCGATGGGCGGGCAGCAGGTGCGAATTCTTTGCTCGGCATCAGTCCCAGTGCCAATCACAGTCGGCGTTTTACGGCCTTTGATCATTCTGCCCGAGAGACTCTTGCGTGATGTCGATCAGGAAGTACTGACCTCAGCTATTGGCCATGAATTAGTGCATGTCGCCCGGCGCGACTACCTGGCCAATCTAATCTACGAAATCATTTATTTGCCGGTGTCTTTCCATCCGGCCGCGACGCTGATACGCCGGCGGATTAAGCAGACCCGTGAACTTTGCTGTGACGAATCAGTCACGACCAAACTTCTCAAAGCTGAAACCTATGTACGTTCCCTGGTGCGTTTGATCGGTGCGGCGCCACTCGAGCACCGTCCCGCGGTCGACACAACGATTGGGATTAGCGAATCGGATATTCTGGAGGTACGAATCATGTCATTGCTCAAGACAAAAAAGTTAACGGCCGGGCGGAAGAGGTTGATGTTGGTCATGGCCACCTTGCTTCTGGTTGCTCCATGCGTGGCGGCTACCTCGTTTGCGTTGGCTCTCGATCTTGACCGGCAGGAACCGACTGCAACAACGTCCACCGAAAAGACGGATCGTCAGAAACAGGAGCGAGAGCGTGAAGAGCTCAAGCGTGCCGTGCTTGAGCTGAAAGAAAAGGCCCAGACAGCGCCGGCATCACAACGCGCGGACGCCGAGGCGCGCTTGCTGGAAATGCAACGGGATTTGGAATTGCATGAGCGAATACTGCAGGAGTTTGACACCCAGCGAGAGCAAAAAGAAAAGAGAATTCAGGAGCTGCGAGAGACCTTTGCACAGTTGGAAAAAAATCGCCCGGCGGACGAAGCGCGCATGCAGGACGTGCGGAAACAGATTGCGGAAATGGAGACTTTGTACCCCGCGGAAAGAGAGCGCGCAGTGCAGCAGAACATTGCGGCGATGCAAGCGCCTCAGACTGATCGAAAAGCCAGAGTGATCTATCGCGTCGAGCCGGAATACACGCTGGATGCCCGTGAAAAGAAAATCGAAGGAACGGTTGTGTTGACGTTAACAGTTGATCACGAAGGCCTGCCGCAAAACATCCAGGTAAAAAAATCGCTTTATCCCTCGCTCGATCAAAGCGCGATTGAGGCCGCTCGGAAAATGCGTTTCGAACCGGCCATGAAAAATGGCCAGCCGGTGTCCATGTTCATCAGCGTCGAAATGGACTTTCGGACGGAGCCCCGACAATACGATTCACAAAGAGCGAATGAAGATCGCCTCAAACGTGAGCTGTACGAGCGCGAGCGAGCCGGAGGCGCAGGGGATCTCGAAATGAAACGGAGAAGGGAACTGCAAGCAGACGAAGAAAAAGCACGCTGGCAGGCCGATCTCGTGCGGGGCGCAACCCTTTCGATGGATCGGGCGATCCAGATCGCCACCAGCCAGGTGCCCGGCAAGGTCATCACTTGCACTTTGGGGCGCGAGGGCGACAAGCTTTTCTATCACGTCGTGATTATCTCTGAAGGCGAAAAGAATTCCGCCACTTATGTCTGGGTCAGCGCTACCGACGGCCAGATTTTGAAGACCGAGAAAGAAGAACGCCGGGAAGAAGAGGCGAGCGAGCGCGTACAGCGAGCCCCGATCTCCGGGGGCGTGCTGAATGGCAAAGCAACAAGTCTGCCTGAACCGGTGTTTCCTGCGATTGCCAAAGCGGCCCATGCGTCAGGCGCGGTGACGGTTGAAATCACCATCGACGAAACCGGTAACGTCATTGCAGCACACGCCGTGTCGGGTCATCCGTTGTTGCAGTCCGCGGCAGTGGATGCCGCGCGGCAGGCGAGCTTCAAGCCCACTCGGTTGAGTGGCGAGCCGGTAAAAGTTTCCGGCGTACTGGTCTATAACTTCGTGACGCAGTAGCGCGGGCCAGTCGCCCGACCGTGAGGGCTCAGTATGACTTGAAGGCGGCCATGATCGGCCCGCCTTCGCTTTCTGCGAAACCCGCACACCGCCTATTTGGCGCACTCTCTCTTGCACACAAACATTGCCAGCGTACAGTGCTCTCCACTAAATCGTCCGCTAAGTCCGTTTTCTTGCGCGGGCCTTACAGGGTGCTGAAGAACTCTTATTCGATGTCCCGAACTACCATTTTGGAGTGCGCCGACAACGGCGGCGCTTAGGATTTCTTAGCATTCTCGTGATCAGCGAATCCAAAGCGGCGTCGCGCTACGCTTGCCGCCGCACTCCACATTAGTTTTTCAGCACCCTGCTAACACCCTGTTTATGGAGGTCGATGACGGGCGACGCCAAACATCCGAGAGGAACTCAATCATGAATGCGACATCGTTTCTTTCTTCAAGTCTAGCTGAAAGCAGTGCTCGTCACCGTCAAACGGTGGCATCAGGAGGCTGGACTGATGACGTTCCTGCAAACTCTATAAGCTCGAGAATCGGAGGCATCAATTTACCGAATGCGCGATCTGACTTGACTGTAATACGAAACGTTTGAGTCGCCGAAATTTTTCTTGCCTTTTTCTGCGGAGAGCGTATAGTGCGCGCGCGTCTCGGTTCTCCAGTGGCCCGCATTATCGGATTTTGTCAAAGCCAAACCGAAGCCAACCAGCGAAGAATCCCTTCGAACAACTCAGTCTTTTCCTGTGACCTTCGTGCCCAAGGAGGTTTGTCGTGAAGCACAAACGAATAATCATTTGCCTGAGCGTCGTTGTGGCGATCGCCGCCGGTGTTACTTTCAAATATCAGAAATCACAAAGTCGCGCGAAAGAAACTCCGCAGCAACAGCAAGCGATTCCTGAATTCGAAGTTTATCGCATGTTGTTTCACCATCACGTGTCGATGAAGAAAAAGGCTGACGAGCTTGAGAAGCAAGGCAAGGATGCGAAGTTTCTGCGCGAGTTTTATGAACGAGAAGCGAAGCTCACAGACGATCAGGCCAGAGCGTTCGATGAGATTGCGACCAAGTGCGAAGAGGAAGTAGCTAAGCAGGACGCGAAGGCGAAAGCCATTGTTGATAAGGCGCTGGCCAAAAACGGAAACGGAAGGTTGACAAAACGCGGGCAGCCGCCGGACGCACCATCGCCGGAGCTTCGTTCGCTTTGGGATGAACGAAACGCGATCATTATGAAGCACTGGTACGGTTTGGAAGCGGCGTTTGGCGGGAGTGAATTCAAGCGCTTCGCGGATTATGTCAACCAGGATGTCGTGCCTCATTTCTCTACGCCACCGCCGAATGGTCAGCCTCGACCTTTTATGGGACCTCGACACGGCCCAAAAATCTCAAAGTACCCAACAACTTCACCCGAAGAGAAATGAGGAGGCGCTCATGAAGAAATCACTCATTTGTGCGGCGCTTCTGATTTTCATCAGTTGTTTGGCTGCGGCCCGTTCCAATGCGCAACAGATCTATTTGTTCTCGCAGTCGTCGTGCGAACAAGACGGCGTCGACTGCGCATCGTCGATAGGCCTATACGGCGGTACGATCTATGGATATTCAGCTACCGAAGTCGACTACTGGACCAGCGATGACTACAGCGCCTACGTCGACGGTCAGCTTTATGATCAGAATGGCATACTTTTAGACAATGAATGGGATGAAGAGGACTTTATCGCGGAGGTGAATACGTTGACCTCCGCCAATCCCGGTACCATCTACACTGAGCGGGGCTATCATGACGTGATTGCCCGGTATTACTACGAGGACATAGGAAGGGGTCCAGAGGGTTGCAGTCCGTGTGACGGGTGTAACACGGACTGCTATTATTTCTACGACAATTGGTACTGGTCCGATCCATTTGGCTTTAGCTTTATGAATGGGGGTTATTTCGGTTCCTGGGAGAATGTCTATGGATTTGGCCCGCCCGCCGAGATTGAGAATGATGAAACCATCTCCCTGGGTCAAACGTCCCAGTCCGTTTTCGTCGGGTGGCGAATTACGAGCATTTCGCCTAGCCGCGGGCCCGTTGGCACAACTGTGCCCGTTATTATATTTGGCTCAGGATTTAGCCAATTCGGCTCGAATACGGTCTCAGCATCCGGATACGGCGTGACTGCAACTGAAGTTAACTTCATCTCGAGCGGCGTGCTCTCGGCCAATTTTCAGATTACTAGTGACGCTTCTGCCGGAAACCATTCCGTTAGAGTGACGATTAACGGCTTTCCAAGTAACAGCTTGAATTTCTTCGTGCAGGTTCCGACTGGCCTGTCAGTTGTTGGCATCACGGTAATTTCCTCAAGCCCCGTTCACAGTTGTTGGGTCTGTCTCCCAGGCAACGACACGGGCATTCAAATAGCCACGCAATATCAAGTAATGGATCAGCATGGGGATCCCATCCTGAGTTCGGCTATGGCGCCTGAGGAAACGCTTAAGAATCTGGTTATTGGAGGCGTTGCCCGTCCAGATCCAGCTCCAGGTTTCACAAATTTAGGTGGTTCATGTTATCCAACTGATACAACTACTGACGCCAACGGTCGGTTCCTCGACGCACCGTTTGGGTGGTGTGCCCCTTATAGTACCTCTAGCCTCTCCGTCGATCAGGCCATACGAATGTCAGTTGGAAGCAGTCATTATACGGTTCGGATGCAGAGTTTTACTGGCACCTCGTCGGGGCCGGGACATGGTACAATATCCAACGGCAGCGACGTCTCGGCAAGCCGGTGATCAAAAAACAAATGAATAAACTCCTTTTCGTAAAATTCTCACTGTTAGCGGCGATGATGCTCTTGACGGGGTTGAGCGCCAGGCTGTCTGCGCAAACTCCTGAAGATTTTAAGCAGAGATATGGTAATCCTCAATCTGGGGTCTATAGGGTCCGCGAGGCTATTACCGCAAAGGTAAAGTTTGATCACAACAATCAAGCGCAAGAGATTGTTGTCGTTCCGCTCCCAGCGGGCGATTCCCCCTCTGCTATGTCGACGGCTACGGCAACCGAGGTTCTCAATGAAGTTATGCCAGTTTCGCGACGCGGCAAACTTCTGAAGACAGGAGCGTTCGCAGCTTCATGCGTTAGTGTTCAGGCTGAAGAGTACGAGAAGGTCACTATCGACCGAACGATAAGATGCAACTCGCAGGGCGGGGGCGTATACCGACTGAACATCCGACATAAGTAATGCTTACGCGCGATGATTCTTACGTTCTGAATAAAGCCATCATTTCCGCATCGTGTTTGTAACGCTGGACACGACTGCCATCCGAGAATCATCCGCCTTTGCCTTTGCTGGTTGCGCTATTCCGGCCAAGAGGTACGAACGCACGATTTCAGCAACAGATTTACCCGATCCTGCGGCCGAGCCCAGTACACGCGAGCACTCCAGAGGAACCAACAAAGAATCGACGAGTAATTCTTCGTGCCTAACGCTCGGCGATTTCTTGCCCAGGAGTATTCTAGGGTACGTACCGTAGCTGGATCACTCGACTTCTAGGCTACGATGTCGTTGTTGTTTAGACCAACGACTGGAACAAATCCGATCTGGGGTTCCACTGCGTCAGGTATCTTGGGTCTGGACAGCAAATGCGAGATACGACGGAGCGACCTGGACAATAAACTCTCATAGTGATCCGACAAATTTATCGGACTCCAACTCGACATCTCATCCTCAGTGGACGACGAACGCGCATTGATGGAGGTTGTCTCACATGCACTGTGATAAACGAATGTCTCTTGCGAAAAGAATTACGAGTTTCTCGACGCTCGCGATGATCCTTCCGCTCGCGTCGATATCCTTCGGAGGCTCTCCTGTCTGCCCGTTCCTGAGTTCAACACAGTGGGACACGAAATCCACCGTAAGATCCAGGAACCTAAAAATAATCGCGGCCATTCAGAAAGGCGAAACAAAGGGGTCTGTCGTTGTCGAGATTTCGCTGAAAAATATCTCCCAGAAGGAGATCAGTTTTCGTGACACCTATGTTCTGAACGATTATTCGTTCGTGGTCAAAAGTCGAGACGGCAATGTGGTGCCAATCGAGAGCGGTGTCACACAGGTATTTTGTGGTTCTTCGCCCTGGGGAACAAGTAATGAGACAGCTCGTAATTACCGAAATCTACGATTTTAGGCCGCGTGAGGTTTATACGATCATCGTCAATCGTAGGATCAGTCTTGATAAAGGCAAGACTCTAGAGGAAGCCCGGTCCAATATTATCAGGGCGAAGGTCGGCGGATAATCGGCAAGTGCCAGCGCAATTTGAGCAGATACCCGTAAGCATCGGAAGGACACGATGAAGTGATGGCATTGGCGATTTGTCTTGCGGTTGCAATCTTCAGTGCGATCCGAGTCGTTGGTGATTCCAATATCTGCCAATCGTGGGAAGCTACGCAACGCAGATCCAATACACAAATCGCGAAGTCGAAGCGACTAGCGATCAGGGCAGTCGTGGATCAAGATCCAGACAATGCGACATTAACTCTAAAGTGGTCATTAAAGAACGTCTCCAAAGAGGACATCCGGCTTATCGAGTCGAATGTCTTGCGAGATTACCGAATACTGATCGTAGACCGATACGGCAAACCTGTGCCACTGACTCAGGAGGGCGAGCGAGCATTTCAAGTCTCTTTCTTTTCGTCTCGCAGACTGATCGTGCTTCGTCCCGGAGAGGAACTAAAGAGAGAAATTAATCTTGCCAGCCTCTACCACCTTAAACCCAGCAATGTGTACATCATCAACCTTGATCGGCAGATTGCAACTCAAGATGCGAGTGAACAAGTCCGTGCTGGTCCGATAAGGGTGACGCTACGATAAAACATGGCTTTCCGAGGAGGAGGCACGAACTTATCGTGATTCAGTTTCCAGCTAGGAATTGCCTCATGAAAAGTCTCAGAGAATTTATGGTTCTGTTAGTTTTGCTGGTTCTTATTGGAAGCCAGGCGAGTACGCAATGGGCATCATCTCAGTCCGTTGGTAGGTCCTTTATTCTGTCGAAGAATCTACGGATAACCGCAGTAATAAAAAAGGGCGAAACAAAGGGCTCGCTAATTCTCGAATGGTCGTTTAGGAACATTTCGCGCAAAGACATTCATTTTCGTGACACTTATGTCTTGCGCGACTATAAGTTCACTATAAGTTCGTGATTACGGAACCAGACGGCCACATCGTATCACCCACAGCCGAAGGGCAGCAGAAGATTTTCGCGTCGTTGTTTGTCTCACATAGAGACTCAGTGACTCTTCACCCCGGCGAGCAAGTTCTGAGGCAGCTAATTCTTACAGACATCTACGATCTAAAGCCTGGTCGATTCTATAGTGCATTTCTTGAACGCTATCTTAGTTTAGATAGAGGCAAGACTTTTGAGGATGTGCGATCCAACATGGTGAGAACAAAGTTTGACAAATGATTCTCAAGGAGCATCGAAAGATTCGGATCGCGTCAATTTCAGTAGAACTTTTTCCTGTGAAAAGAATTACGAGTTTGTCAACGCTCGCGATGATCCTTCCGCTCGCGTCGATATCCTTCCTGGGCTCTCCTGTTAGCCCGTTCCTGAGATCAACACAGTGGGACACGAAATCCACCGTAAGATCCAAGAACCTGAAAATAACTGCGTCCATAAAAGAAGGAGAGACAAAGCAATCCCTGATTCTTGAGATTTCGCTGAAAAATATCTCATACAAAGAAATCAGTTTTCGTGATGCCAATGTTCTGATTGACTGTTCATTCGCAGTCAAAGATGGAGAGGGCAAAGCACTACCGCCGTCCGAACGGGGGCGAAAAAAGATGTTAGAATCGGGGATGATCTCATACAAGCCGCCCTTGGTTCTCAATCCGGGAGAACAAGTAATGAGACAACTGGTAATCACAGAAATCTACGACTTTAGGCCTCGTGAGATTTATACAATCACTGTTTATCGCAGGATTAGTCTCGACAAGGGCAAGACCTTCGAGGAAATCACTTCTAACGCGCTAAGGGCGAAGGTCGAGGGAGAGTAAATCCCGAAGCGACGATGTGGCTTTTGTTCAGACCAACAGTGGAACAAATCCGATCTGGGTTCCCCTGCGTCAGGTAACTTGAAGCTGGGCAGCAAGCGCGACGTTTGATCTGAAACTACCTACCCGGATCCTCATCCGCCACCCGATACTTTTCCTTTTCTTTCTCGCGCTGCAGATACGGAATGCCTTTCTGCATCCACTCAGGCGCCGGCGCGCCTTTCAGGAAGTGATCGAAGAACTCCTGCAGGCGGCGCGTGTAGTCCTTCTGATTTATTCGTTTGCGCAGGCCGTGCTTCTCGCCGTTGTAGCTGAACATATAGGCCTCTCGGTTCAGGCGCCGCAGCGCCAGGAAGAACTCGATACCCTGGTACCAGGGCACCGCGTCGTCTTCATCGTTATTGATCATCAATAGCGGCGTCTGCACTTTGTCAGCGTGAAACAGCGGCGAGTTTTCCAGATAGCGCATCGGGTATTCCCACAAGCTCCCGCCGATACGCGATTGCGAATGTTCGTATTGGAATTGGCGCGGCAGCCCCGAGCCCCAACGAATGCCGCTGTAGGCGCTGGTCATATTTGAGACCGCAGCGCCGGCCTCCGCCGCTTTGAAGCGATTGGTTTGCGTCACCATGTAAGCGATTTGATAACCGCCCCAACTGTGTCCCTGAATTCCAATTGCATTCTCGTTGACGAAGCCACGATCGACCACGGCCTGGATTGCGGGCAGCACGCACTTCAAAGCGCTTTGCCCAGGATAGCCGGTCGCGTAGACAATGTCCGGCATGAAAATCAAATAGCCGTTGCTGACATAGTAAGTCGGATTGATCGAAGTACCCGGTCCGGGATTACGAAAAGCGTGCAGGCCCTGCGTCAGCTTTTCATAGATGTACACAATCATCGGGTACTTCTTTTTCGGATCAAAGTTATCAGGCTTAAGCAGCAGGCCTTTTAGAGACACGCCGTCAGTGTTCTTGAAACTCACTAACTCGCCGGCGCCCCAATTAAACGGCGCGCGCTGCGCATCACCATTGCTGACCCGCTTAAGTTCTTTAAAGCCAGACCCGGTTACCCAGATGTCCGGGAATTGGTCAAAGCGTGAAGCGGTCAGCATCAGAACGTCCGCGTCTTTTGCTTTGGTGGGAGTATTAAAGTCTTTCGCGCCCATGACGAGTTTTTCCGGCAAGCCGCCGTTGACTCGATCGCGATAGAAACCCGAGTCACGCGTCTCTTCATTTTCGGCGTGCAGCAGGAGCGGCTTCGCCGGATCGATCGATCGTTCTTTCGGATCCAGCTTCACGTAACGAAAAATGATCTTGTCGCGCCGGCCAACGCCGTCGGTCAGGTTTTTGGCGTTGCTGCCATCGGGAGAAACTTGCCAGAGATCGTAACGATCGTAGAGCAGAACTTCGTGGTCATCTTTGGTCCAACCAGCGAATCCATAGGACGGCGGCGTGGCCGGTTCGTCGTTTTCTTCGTTGAAAAAGTTGACGCCCAGCCTGCTCGTCAGGTTCACCGTACGGCCATCCGCAATCGAATAAGAGTGCCAGTCCTTCCCGTCAAAGAAAATTGAGTACTTCGCACTCGGCGAAATCGTTGCCCCGAAACGCTGCTTTTGTCCGACAAGTTTGCGCGTGCCATCGGTAGTGTTAACCAGATAGTAATCGGACAAACCCGGATCATAGTCGTTCATGATCCGGTAGGCGCGGTTGTCTGAGCCAATTCCGTAGCGGCCATCGTTCGAAGGCGAAACGGATTCCATCGCCTCGTCAGCGAGCTGCACGAACTTTTTGTCTTTGACCAGATAGACTGCGCGATAGGATCGGTTGCGTTCCAGCTCGGCCCGCACCTTTTGGATTGGCTGAACGTAATCGTCTTTCCAATGCCAAAGATCCACCAGGACCTTTTCGTCAGCGGGAATTTCTTCGTCCGGATTCTTTTCCGGCTCTGGCGGTGGCGCGGCTCCCAAAAACAAACGACTGCCATCGAGTGAAAAGCCAAGCGTGGCTTTATCGTTAACGACAAAGTCTTTGCGGAAGCCGGGAGAGGAAGTCGAGACGACTTCAGTGGCGTTAGTCGTGGGAGAGTTGGTGTGGTTGCGATCTAAGCCCTCCCTCACCGCCCCACCCCAGCCGGGCTGCCCGGCCGGGGACCCCGGTGTCGGGCTACTGCCCCCGCCTTCGATGACAGTCGCGTTGCCGTTGCGATTCCAAAGATAGACTTTGGACTTTGGTTGTTTCGCGTCTGCGTCGTCGCGATCGCTGATAAAAGCGAGTTCGGCTTGATCTTCGTCCCAGGTCAGCTTTTGATATTTTCCTTTCCCGGCCAGTAGCGCGAGAGGCGCGCCATCACTCTGCGTCGAGAGCACATAAAGGCCATTCGTTTCTACCTTTTTGGAAGAGACTGCGAAGACGAGGTTCTTTGCATCCTTGCTCAAGGTGTAGTCAAGCGCGTCACTAAAAGTGCGTTCCGTTCCGCTGGTCGTGTTTCGCAGGACGAGATCGCTGCCGTACTCTTTTTTCTTGGCGCGAGATGAGTTGGATGAGCCCTCCCTCACGGTCGGGCTACTGCCCCGTTGGCCGACAGCTGGGCCACTGCCGGAGTTGACTGGCAGCGGCGATGTGCCCGGCGCGCTGTTTGGCGAAGCTTCAGCCGATGGTGCGCCCTCTCTAACCGCAGGGCTACTGCCCCGTGAACTGTCGTTAGCAGTGCTGCCCCGGACCGGTTCAGACTTTGGCTCCAGGAGGTACGCGATGAATCCGGAACCGTCTTCCGGGACCTGGAAACTCTTCACCCTTTCAATACGCGTGACCTGACCGGTGGATGTGTCCATGATACCCAAAGCATTCTTCAAGCCTTCCTTTGGAGCTGGGTTATTCCCCGATCCCTCTCTCGTGCCCGGGCCGGCCTTCTTTGCTTTGTTCACTTCGGCTTTGGTTGGTTCGATACTGAACAAGAGAAAACGGCTGTCAGCCGTGAACGCTGGACGAACCAGACGCGCGTTGGCAGCGATGAGCTCAGCCACATTCGGAATTGAATCATCGGGTGGCGGCGCGGGTGGGCGATACCCTCTGGGCGCGCGCCATTCGGCGCCGCTGGTCAGGTTGCGCACAACGATCTCACTGTCGCCGTCCTGCGCCATGTACGCATAGGCAATAAGCTTTCCGTCGCGCGAGATCTGCGGCGACTGGATCGAATGCCATGAGTCGTAATCCTGATGGGTGAGCGCCCGCTTTGGCGCGGTCTGGCCGTATGCATGAACGAAAGAAGTTGCCAGCAAGGCGGCCAAACAAATCGCCGAGGTGCATTGTCGCGAGACTCTGCCGAAGGGTTTCATAATTCACTCCATTACTAAGGGCTTTCAAAGGGCGGGTGAAAATTTCGGCCTAAGTCTTAACAGAGTTGGAGCGGAAGTCAAGAGTTGGCCGGGGCGGATCCGTCCGCATTCGGAGTCGAGCCTCGGGCGCGGCTCGGCCACTTTGCCGATCGTCGATTCTTTCGTACATTCGCAGCAAGGCTGAGCCTTGCCGCGCTGAGGATGTCGCGCGCTTGACGGAAAGCCAAAGGCTTTCCGCACATCATGCGGCAGAGCCGCACATCTGCTGCTGCCGTGTTGCGTTGATAGAGTGGCGCGCACCGTGCGAGGAGGTAATCTTGCCCCCTTTGTCGTAACCAGAGTCTTTGGAGCGTCGTCGGTACTTATGCAATCATAGGTTGAAACCCCCCTCGGATTTTGAGCCACGATGCACGCGATTTGTAGTCGAGCCGCGTTCGCACGCGTCTCTGGAGTCTGGTGGATTAATCGCCGGCTCAAAACATGGCCCTAGAGATCCGCGATGGAAGAAAAAATCTCGAGCGAGTCGCCGAATCCGTCAACCGCCGCTGAACCGATCGCCGATAAGGTGACCGACAAGTCGACTCAGATCCGCCTCTCTGCCAAGCCACGCAATAAGACCCGCGCTCGAATCGTACAAATCGTCAGCGTGCTCGTCCTGCTATTGCTGTTGGTTTTGCTTTGGCGCTTTCTCGGTGATCGCTCCACGCCAAAAGCTGCCGATCGCGGTAACGTCGTTCCCGTCGAGACCGCGGTGGTTACCCAACAGGACGTACCTCTTCAGATTAAGGCTATCGGCAACGTGGAAGCGCTCTCGACAATTGCGATTCGCTCACAGGTCGAAGGGACGTTGATGCGAGTTGCTTTCGTTCCGGGACAGGAAGTGAAGAAAGGTGACGTCCTTTTTATGATCGACCCACGGCCGTTGCAGGCCGCGCTTAGTGAAGCGGAAGCGAACCTCTTGAAATCCATGGCCGCAGTCAGGCAGGGCAACGACATCGTCGCCAAAGACCAGGCGACTGCTAATAACTCCCGGACAATTCTTAACCGTGATGCCAGACTGATCGAAGCCGGCGTGATCTCGCGCGAGGAGTACGACAACGCTAACGCCAAGTTACAGGCGGATGAAGCGACTGTGCGCGCTGACAGATCATCCGTAGCGAATCTGCTGGCGGCACAAAAGGCCCAGGAGGCCGCGGTCCAAAATGCGCGCGTGCAACTCAGCTACACAACGATACGCGCGCCGCTCGCGGGCAAGACCGGCAACCTCGCCGTGACGGCCGGCAATCTGGTGCGGGCGAACGATACGACGCCGATGGTGACGATTACGACCTCGGCCCCCATATACGTGACTTTCTCTGTCCCTGAACAGGACTTGATGCGTATTCGTCAATACTCCAGTTCAACCAGTTTCACTACTGAGGTGGTAATTCCCGGTGACGAGGCAAACCACGCGTTCGGAAAACTATCTCTGGTCGATAACACGGTCGATCCCGCCACCGGAACAGTGCGATTGAAAGCTACGTTTCAGAACGACGATCGTCGTCTTTATCCCGGCCAGTTCGTAAACGTCGTGCTCACGCTGGGAATTCAGAGTGGGGCCATCGTGGTTCCGTCACAGGCCGTTCAGATTGGCCAGGACAAGTCGTTCGTGTACGTCGTCAAGTTTGATGGCACAGCCGAGATGAGAGTCGTCAAGCCCGGTGCGGTAGCCGACACCATGACCGTGATCGATGACGGACTGAAACCCGGCGAGCAGGTGGTGACCGATGGGCAACTGCGGCTGGTGCCGGGCGCAAAAGTACAACCGAAAGGTCAAGGCAGCCCGGCCGGACAGGGTAGTCCGGGCGCCGGCGGTCAGGGCGGACGACGTAGCGGCGGAAACCAAAACGCGGGCAATCAAAATGGAGGTGGTTGAGTCCCGTAGGGACGAAATATTTATAGCTCACGCATTAATCGCATCCACGAGCTCCAGAGGAGCGAAATAGGTTCGGACACCGAGACGTTTTGCTCCTACAGAGCTAATCGATCAACTTGAATGCGGTGACTATAAATACTTGGCTCCTAACGGAGCCTGAAAGCCGCAATCAATGTCGGAACTTTTCATTCAACGGCCGATCACAACCACGCTCATCATGGCGGGAATCGTTCTGTTCGGCTTTATCGGCTACCGCTCTTTGCCGGTGAGCGATCTCCCTAACGTTGATTACCCGACCATCCAGGTCACCGCCCAACTTCCGGGCGGCAGCCCGGAGACGATGGCGTCTTCGGTTGCGACTCCGCTCGAACGGCAGTTCTCAACCATCGCCGGACTCAATACTGTCAGTTCGACCAGCACGCTCGGCAACACCCAAATCACTCTGCAGTTCGACCTCAGCCGCAACATCGATGCGGCCGCGCAGGATGTGCAGACTGCGATTTCGGCTTCCGCGCGCCAACTGCCGCCGGGAATGCCGAGCCAGCCGACGCTGAAAAAAGTAAATCCCGCCGACCAGCCCATTGTCTATTTGATGGTGAGTTCGCCGACGCTCCCGCTCTCGAAAGTGAACGAGTACGCTGACACAACCCTGGCGCAAAGACTTTCGACTATCAGCGGCGTAGCGCAGGTTCTGGTTACGGGTGAGCAGAAATACGCTGTGCGAGTGCAGCTCGATCCATCTGCGTTGGCCAGTCGCGGCATTGGCATCGACGATGTGGCGACCGCTTTGCAGCGCGGCAACACGAACCTTCCGGTCGGCACGCTCTATGGCATCCATCAAAACCTGACCGTTCAGGCTAATGGACAGATCACGAACGCCCAGGGCTATCGCGAATTGATTGTCGCTTACCGCAACGGCGCTCCGGTGATGTTGCGCGACCTCGGCGACGTCATCGACAGCGTAGCGAACAATCGTTTGGCCAGCCGTTACAACGGTCAACAGGTAGTTACCTTGACCGTTCAGCGGCAGCCGGGCACAAACACTGTCGCAGTCGTCGACGCCATCCGCAACCTGTTGCCGACGTTTCGCCAGCAACTGCCGGCCTCGATCAAGCTGGACGTTTTGTATGATCGTTCTGAGTCCATTCGCCAATCGGTCAACGACGTGCAGTTCTCGCTGCTCCTGGCGATTGGTCTGGTGGTGCTGGTTATTTTTATTTTCCTCCGCAATGTCAGGGCCACGATTATTCCCACCCTCGCTCTGCCGACCTCAATCGTCTTTACCTTCGCGGTGATGTATCTCCTGGGATTCAGTCTCGACAACCTTTCGCTGATGGCGTTGACGCTGTCGGTGGGTTTTGTCGTCGACGATGCGGTCGTGATGTTGGAAAACATCGTGCGGCGCATGGAAGCAGGCGAGGGTGCAATGGAGGCAGCGCTGAAGGGCTCGCGCGAGATCGGGTTCACGATTATTTCGATGACGGTTTCACTGGTGGCGGTCTTTATTCCGGTGCTCTTTCTGAGCGGCATTCTCGGAAGACTGTTTCGCGAGTTTGCGATCACCATCAGTGTCGCGATTTTGATTTCGGGTTTCGTTTCGTTGAGTCTGACCCCAATGCTTTGCAGCCGTCTCTTGAAAGCGATCGGACACCGACGAGATGATCCAGACGATGATCGGGGCGGTAGCCCGACCCCGGGGTCCCCAGCCGGGCAGCCCGGCTGGGGTGGGACGGTCAGGGAGGGCTCCTCCTCCAAGGAAGATGCGGACGGGACGTCCGCGCTCCCAGCAAAGGGAAAGTGGTGGCAGAAGACGGAGCGCGCTTACGATTGGTTGGTCGGCGGCTATCGTTGGACCCTGCAAGTCGTCCTCGAGCATCGCGCGCTGACCCTTCTGATCTGCGGCGGGCTCTTTCTAATCACAATTGGTCTCTTCTATGTGATCCCAAAGGGCTTTATTCCCAATGATGACACCAGCCGCATTGTCGGATACACGGAAGCCGCCGAGGGCATCTCTTTCGCAGAGATGTCGCGGCATCAGGAGCAGATGGTCAATCTGATTCGCGCCGATCCAAATGTCGTCGGGGTTTTATCAACCGTTGGACAGAGCGATGTTAGCGCTGCCAGCAACTCTGGCAACATCCTGGTGCTGCTGAAACCGATCGCTCAGCGAAGTAAAGATGTGGACGCAATCATCGAAGACCTGCGACCCAGACTTGCGACAGTTCCCGGGATACAAATCTTTCTGCAGAACCCGCCCCTGGTCCAGGTCGGTGGTCAGGTAACCAAGAGCCCTTATCAGTTAACGCTTCAGGGCGCGGATCGAAACGAGCTGTACGCGAATGCCGAAACGCTGCAAAGGAAGATGGCTGCGTTGCCGCAGTTGCTGGACGTGACCAGCGATCTGCAAACCAAAAATCCGCAGCTCAACGTCGATATTGATCGCGACAAGGCGTCGTCTCTCGGCATCAGTGCGCAGCAGATCGAGGACGCCCTCAACGATGCCTACGGCACGAAACAGATTTCGACGATCTATGCCACCTCGAACGAGTACGAGGTGATCATGGAAGTAAAGCCTGAGTACCAGGAGGACCCCTCCGCATTGGGCCGGCTGTACATTCATTCGACCGCGGCGCCCTCGTCGTCAAGTCAATCAGCCCAACTTCAAAGCACTCTGGTTCAGTCCACGCCGCAGATTGCTTCTTCGTCACAATCACCCGCTGGGCAATCCGTGCCCGGGCAAACAACGCAGAGCAGATTGGTTCCGCTCAGCACGGTCGCTACTTTATCGCGCAGCGTCGGACCCTTGCTGGTTAATCATCTCAGTCAGCTTCCCTCTGCGACGATCTCATTCAACCTGCGGCCGGGGGTTTCTTTGAGCGCGGCCACCGATCAGGTACAGAACCTGGCCAAACAAAACCTACCTTCGACGATCACGACCAGCTTTCAGGGGACGGCGCAAATTTTTCAGTCCTCGCTACAGAATCTCACTTTGTTGATGTTGGTTGCGGTCCTGGTGATCTATTTGGTGCTGGGGATTCTCTACGAAAGCTTTATCCATCCGTTCACGATTTTATCGGGACTGCCTTCGGCCGGCTTAGGGGCACTGCTGACTCTGCTGGTGTTTGGACGTGAGTTGGATGTGTACGCCTTTGTCGGCTTGATCATGCTGATCGGTATCGTCGAAAAGAACGCGATCATGATGATCGACTTTGCCCTGACCTCTCAAAGAGAAGAGGGCAAGCCGGCGGAGGAAGCAATTTTTCAGGCATGCCTGATCCGATTCCGTCCCATCATGATGACGACGATGGCAGCGCTCATGGGAACTTTGCCAATCGCTCTCGGCTGGGGCGCCGGCGCTGAGTCGCGCCGAGGTTTGGGTCTGGCCGTGGTTGGCGGCCTTTGTGTTTCGCAAGTAGTGACTTTGTATTTGACGCCGGTGGTTTATTTGTACTTTGAACGGATGCAGGAATGGTTTCAGAGGCGCCGGGCGCGCAGTGGTGAGACAGTGGCGGTCGAAACGTAGGTTTGGTTTAGAGTGCCTTACGTACGGAATATTTTGGCGCTGTTTATTCAAGTGGCGGCATGGAGTCAGTACCACCCGCGTGAGCGGGTGGGCCAAGGACGCCAGACGCGGCTTGACGCATGGATCCACCTGCTCACGCAGGTGGTACTGACCGCATGACGGCGCGAACGCTTTCTAAGGATTAGTAAGGCTTAGATCGTGAAAGACCAGCCCGAACAAAAGCAGAGACACAGTATCTCTGAGCTCTTCATTCATCGTCCCATCACAACCACGCTGGTGATGGTGGGAATCGTTTTGTTCGGGTTCATTGGGTACGAATCACTGCCGGTCAGCGATCTGCCCACCGTCGATTACCCGACCATCAATGTCAGTGCCAGCCTGCCCGGTGCTAATCCCGAGACAATGGCCGCGTCGGTAGCGACGCCCCTCGAGCGGCAATTCTCCGGCATCGCCGGCATCGATTCGATCAATTCGACCAATTCACAGGGTTCGACATCGATAACTCTGCAGTTCAATCTCAGTCGCAATATCGACGCCGCCGCGCAGGATGTACAGACCGCAATCTCGTCCGCCCTGCCACAACTGCCACCGGGTATGCCGTCTCCGCCGGGCTTGCGCAAAGTCAATCCCGCTGACAGTCCGATTTTGTTCATGGCGCTCAACTCGGACGTCGTGTCGCTGCCACAGGTCGATGAATACGCTGAGACGCTGATCGCCCAGCGTATCTCGATGGTGGAAGGCGTGTCGCAGGTCCAGGTCTATGGCGCCATGAAGTACGCCGTACGCGTGCAAATCGATCCGGCGGCGCTGGCCGACCGGGGCATAGGCGTCGATGAGGTTAGCTCCGCCATCACCAACGGCAATCCAAACACGGCCACTGGTTCGCTCTACGGCAAATACACCAATCTGACTTTGCAGACCAATGTCGAGCCAAAGAACGCCGCTCAGTTTCGCCCGCTGATCGTCGCCTATCGAAATGGCGCGCCCGTGCGTCTCGAGCAAATCGCCAACGTTCTGGACAGCGTCGAGAACAACCGCGTGGCAAGTTGGTTCAATGGCCGGCGCAGCGTGACGATGGCCGTCCAACGCCAGCCGGGCACAAACACCGTGGCCGTGGTCGATGCAATTCGCGCCTTGATGCCGCAGTTTAAGCAGCAATTGCCGGCGTCGGTAAATCTTGATGTCCTCAATGATCGTTCGATCTCGATTCGGCAGTCAGTTAACGACGTCCAGTTCTCGCTGTTGCTGGCGATAGGACTGGTTGTGATGGTCATTTTTCTTTTCCTGCGCAATGTGCGCGCCACGATCATCCCGACCCTCGCGCTGCCGACTTCGATTGTCGGCACGTTCGCGGCGATGTACCTGCTGAATTTCAGTCTCGACAATCTGTCGCTAATGGCCCTGACCTTGTCCGTGGGTTTTGTCGTCGATGACGCGGTCGTCATGCTGGAAAACATTGTGCGCCGGATTGAGTTGGGCGAAAGCGTGATGGAGGCGGCGCTAAACGGCTCGCGCGAGATCGGCTTTACCATTGTTTCGATGACTATTTCGCTGGTCGCGGTCTTTATTCCAGTGCTCTTCATGGGCGGAATCCTGGGCCGGCTGTTTCGTGAGTTTGCGATTACGATCAGTGTGGCGATTCTGGTCTCTGGGCTCGTCTCTCTGACCTTGACGCCAATGCTCGCCAGCCGTCTGCTCAAAGCCGGCGCGATTCGCCGGAACGCGCTGCATGAAGACGGCGGCAAGGCGGCGCACAAGGGTTGGTGGGGTTTCACCGAAGATTTTTATAACCGCGTCTTGCATGCTTATGAATTGAGCCTCCGGCGTGTGCTGGCCCATTCACTATTGACCGTTGCGGTTAGCCTGGTACTGGCCGGCGTGACGGTCTATCTCTTCACCGTGGTGCCAAGGGGTTTTATTCCCAGCGGCGACAGCGGGTTGGTGCAAGCCAGTACTGAGGGAGCGCAGGGCATCTCGCTCGACGACATGATCCGGCATCAGAATATGGTCACGGAAATTATCAAGAACGATCCCAATGTGCAGTCCTATGCTTCGACGGTGGGTGCGGGTGGGCGCAACACCGGCGGCAACAGCGGCACGATCTTCATCGGACTCAAACCAATCAATCAACGCAAGCTCAGCGCCGACGAAGTAGTCGAAGAGCTGCGGCCGAAGCTCGCGCGCGAACCCGGTTTGCGCGTCACGCTGCAGAATCCTCCGTCGCTGAATATCGGCGGACAGTTTTCGCGCAGTACTTATCAGGTGACGCTACAGGCGGCGAGCACCGCGGAACTTTATGACAGCGCCGCCATCATGGAAAAGAAGATGCGCGACCTGGCGACGATTCAGGATGTAAACAGCAATTTGCAAATCAATACTCCGCAGATCAACGTTGATATCGATCGCAAGCAGGCAGCATCGCGGGGCGTTACCGTCGCCCAGATTGAAACGGCCCTGGGCTCGGCGTTTGGTTCGCGGCAGATCTCGACCATTTATTCACCCACAAACGAATACCAGGTGATCATGGAGGTCAAGCCGGAGTTTCAAAAAGATCCGGCGGCGCTGGGCAGACTGTATATTCGTTCGTCTACGGGCAAGTTGGTGCCTTTGAGCACGGTCGCGCGTTTTTCGCAGGGGGTCGGACCCGCCTTGGTAAATCATTTCGCCGAACTGCCCGCCACGACCATCTCGTTCAACCTGCGGCCCGGAGTTTCTCTGAGCCAGGCGACCCAACAGATCACTACGCTGGCAAAGCAGACCCTGCCCGCGACCATCACCACGACTTTTCAGGGCTCTGCTCAGGTCTTCCAATCGTCGCTGCAGAATCTGACTCTGCTGTTGCTGGTCGCGGTGCTGGTGATCTATCTGGTGCTGGGAATTCTCTATGAGAGTTTTATTCATCCTTTGACGATTCTTTCGGGTCTGCCGTCGGCGGGACTGGGTGCTTTGCTGACCCTTTTGATTTTCAAACGTGAACTGGATATTTACGCGTTCGTCGGGTTGATCATGCTGATCGGAATCGTGAAGAAGAACGCGATCATGATGATCGACTTTGCCTTGGATAAGCAGAGAAGAGAAGGCCGGCCGCCCCACGAAGCGATTTACGAAGCCTGTGTCGTGCGCTTTCGTCCCATCATGATGACCACGATGTCGGCGTTGATGGGCACGATGCCAATCGCGCTCGGCTGGGGCGCGGGTGCATCCGCGCGCAGAGGCTTGGGACTCGCCGTAGTCGGTGGCTTAATCGTGTCGCAAGTTTTGACACTATATCTCACGCCGGTGGTCTATCTTTACTTTGAAAGGTTTCAGGAATGGTTTCGGCGCGTGCGGGGAGTTAATCCCGAGCGAGGCGAGATCATTCCGTCGTCACATTAGAGAGAGTCCTGACGTTTTTCGGAACGATGTCGTGACACTTCGTAGTTGTCGCCATCGAACTCGACGCCTTCACAATAAGAGCATACACCTTCAGCGCCGAGGCGTTCGATCTCGGCAGACAAAGTCTGAACAAAGCCGTAGCTTCGCAACCTCTTCAACTGTCAACTGGATTGTCATGGTTAGAGCGTATTGAGCGTCTGGCGAGGAAACTTATGCGGCCTTGTCACCGCTCAGTTTTTCTTTCAGCCAAGCGTTCGCGAGATTGCTGAGTGAGACTCCGCGCCTTTCTGCTTGCTCTTCCAGTCGAGCATAGATTTCGGGATCGAGCGTGATGCGATGCGGGGCTCGGATTTCGAACTCGACTTCGTGCGTCTTATCCCAATGGTCGTCGAGGCTGTGGTTGTCCCAATATTCGGCGATCTCTTCGATAGACCCCGCCTTTGAAATGCTGGTCCGCCGGTTGGCATCATTTTCGCTCATATTGCTTTCGTTCGCCGCGATCCATGTCTCGCGCGCTGAGAATCAGAGCTGTATTGTCGCCCTTGTGGATAAAGAAGACAATCAAATAACGTCCGCTGTCTGTTTGGCTACCGGCCGAATAGACGTCTTCACCTGATCGAAATCCCGACTCAACGAAGCGATATCTTGGTTTGTTAAAGAATACTTGTTCGACCTCGTCGAGCGTGACGCGATGTTTGATTGCGAGTTTGTTCGCAACCTGCGTCAACCAAACGAAATCATCAATGAACATCCATTAAAACAACTGAAATTTAATTGTCAGATACTTCTTCGGGTTCTGGCGGAAGTCGTACATCAGCTTCACGCCTTCCGAAGAGAGATTGTTGACGTTCGAATAGAGTTGGTCGTCGGTGATCAGTTTGCCGAGCGTGCCTTCGCCGCGTTGAGCTCCGGCTACTACGCTGTCAATGCGCGAGGCGGTGGTATTGAATCGGGCAATCGCCGTGCGCGCGTCGTTATAGATAGCTTCGTCCTTGACCAGTTTGCCCAGCGTACCGCGGCCGGCGTTTACGTCGCCGACGATCGAATCGATCTGATCCATTGAATGATTGACGCGATCGGCGATGCGGCTGATCTTGTTGTACATCTCGTCGCTCTCCAGCAGTTTGCCGGCAGTGCCGCGACCGGCGGTCAGATCGCCGGAAAGCTTTTTCAAATTTGCAGCGATATCGTTGGCGTTGTTGTAGAGCGCTTCGTCATAGATGAATTTGCCGGCGGAGCCTTTGCCGCTTTTGATCTGTGTCGCCAGTTCTTCGGCGTCACGAATCGTCGCGTTCAGGTTGTTGTAGAGAGCTTCGTCATTGAACAGGCGTCCGACAGTGCCTTTGCCTTCGCGCACATTCTTAACCACCTCGTTCAGTTGATCTGAGAGCTTGCTTAGTTTCTGAGCGAGTTCAGTTCCGTTAGTGGCCAGGTCGCTAATGGTGCTGCCGGATGTCGAAGTCAGCAAGTCGTTTTCTTTGATTGGCTGGCCGAGCGAAGTGCCGGGAGTAATGTTGACGATCATTTCACTCCCCAGAATGCTGGGCGCCATCTGCTGGGCCGTTGAATCCGTGCGGATACGATCCTGCGCCGGCACGCCGTCGATCTTGCTGTCGATCGTCAGAAAAGCTTCGACCTTTTGCGGATTGGGCCCGCTGCCGACTTCTGACGGACTCAGCAGCCGGATGCGATCGACCTTACCGATGCGCACACCTGCCAGACGTACTTCCGATCCTTCGCGCAGGCCGTTGGCGTCGGCGAACCGGGAACGCAGATGTATGTGGCTGGCGAAAGGATTGAGCGTCCCCGACGCGTTCAGAATTAACAGAATCAGCACGGCTATAGCGATCAGCACCAGCAAGCCAACGCGTAGCTCGCTTAAGCCGATGTTCCTGGTTGATTTTGGCATGACGTTAAAGGATAAAGGCGGAAGGATAGATGAACGTCCAGAAGATCATCGCTCGTTTTTATCCTTCATTCTTCACCCTTCATCCTTTCTCTTTAGTGTCCGCGCAAGAATTTCTGAATATAGGGATCGCCCGCGTTGCGGAGCGTTTCATCCGTACCGCTGAAAATGATTTCTCCGTCGCGTATCATCAAGACTTTACTATTGATCAGGCAAAGTTTCTCGCCCTCTTTTTCGAAAACCACTTCGCCGGCTTCGTCTACCACCGCGTATTCCGAAGTAAGGTAATCGAGGTTATTCATCTCGTGGGTGACGAAAATCGACGAGACGTCTTCCAGATCGCGCAGCTTCATAGCCAACTCGCAAATCGTTCGTGCCGTCGGCGGATCCAGACCCGCGGTGGGTTCGTCGAACAGTACGATCTTCGGATCACCCACCAGCGCGCGGGCAATCCCGACGCGCCGTCGCATGCCGCCGGAAAGCTCGGAGGGCATCTTGTCGATGGCCTCCTCGAGATTGACGAAGCGCAACATCCGACGCACCTCGCTTTCGACCTCTTCTTCCGGTACTCCCTGTTCGTGGAGCTTAAAGGCAACGTTTTCATAAACCGAAAGCGAATCAAACAGCGCGCCTTCCTGGAAGATCATGCCGATTTTTTTGCGGACCTTCATCATTTCAGCTTCGCCGTAGTTGGTTACGTCTTCACCGTCAACCAGAATCTGACCGCTATCGGGTTTGAGCAGACCCAGGACCAGTTTGATGGTCGTCGACTTGCCACTGCCTGAGCCGCCCAGGATGATTTTCGTCTCGCCCTTCATCACCTTGAAGCTGAGATTGTTCAGAATCTTACGATCGTCGAAGATCATGGTGACGTTGCGAAATTCGATTGCCGGAATCGCGCGATCGGAATCATCGACTTCGCGAAAGGTCGATTCGGCAGCCTGATCGCTGACGCGGTTGTCCGCGTCTCTGGCATCTGGCCGGTCAATTGAAGTCTGAGTCATCATGTCGTCGTGCCCAGGATAATCTGCAGCGCTTTCGCCAGGAAGAAATCGGTAACGATCACTATAATGGAAGCAGTCACCACTGCGGAAGTCGTCGAACGGCCCACGCCCACCGTGCCGCCCTCAGTCTTCAGACCCCTGTGACAGGCGATGGTGCCCATCAAAAACGCAAAGACCAGCGGTTTGATAACTCCGCCGATAATGTCGTCTGTAGTTATGCCGTCGCGCACGGAGTTTAGAAACATCGACGAAGGCAATCCGTAGAGAAGGGTCGATACGGTCCAGCCGCCGGCAATTCCCATTATGTCGGCTATCAAAGTCAAAAGCGGCAACGTAATGATCAGCGCAATTAACCGGGGCGCCACCAGCTTGCGAACCGGATCCGTTCCCAGCGCGCGCATGGCGTCTATCTGTTCGGATACTACCATCGAACCCAACTCGGCCGAGATCGCGGAAACCACCCGGCCGGTAACCATCAAAGCACACAGCACCGGACCCAGTTCTCGCACCAGCGAGATCGATACCAGGTAACCGAGTTGATCCACCGCGCCGTAGGACTCGAGGGTTTGGTACGTTTGCAGCGTCAGCACGCCCCCGGTGAAGAAGCCGGTGAGAATAATAATCGTCAACGAACCGACGCCGATGCTGTCCATCTGCGCAATCGTCTCGGGAATATAACGGGGTTTTTTGAACAGGCCACGCGCGGCTCGCGCTGCGAGCAGGGACATTTCCTGCAGTTCCAGCAAAAGACGCGTAACGATGTTCATCCGAAACTCGGCGACGATAAGAAGGCTGCTCGTTGGCCGCGGTCGCCGCTGCCCGGTCGAGGATAGACCGAGTAGGCCGGCGCATGGGGTGGCTGCAAAGACTGCTCGAAAGCGGTCACCGCGGGCGAACCAATTTCAATAGAGCGGCCTATAATGCGCAAAACCAACCGTTTGCGTCAAGGTTAATCGCAGGCGGGTATCTTCCGAACGATACGAAAAAGCCGGCCCTAACGTTCGAGAGCCGGCTTGGCAAGTCTTGTTGAGGCGCCGCGTTAACGCTTCGGCGTCGGTCGCTGAAGCTTTCGCTGGTTAGGTCGCAGCGCTGGCATGTTTGGGTTGCGTTGCATGCCCTGCTGGCGTTGGCGCACAACGTTGCCGGGAAATTTTTGCTGATTGGCTTCACGAATTAAAGCCTGATTTCGTTGACGGATCTCTTTTAGCTTAACGCGCTGTTCGGGCGTCATCACCTGAAGGACCCGCGCCTCGGTCAAGGAACGCAAGCGAATAGCGGTAGCCTGGGCGTCAGCCAGTTCCTGCGAACGCTGCTCAATCAGGGTTTCATTAGCTGTCGGAGATTCGACAGCTTCGGCCAGTGCGCGCTGGGCCTGTCGCAGTTTCATCCCTGCCGCCTGACGCTGGTCCTTCAACTCTGCGTTGATTACGCGGATCTTCTGTATCTGTTCGGGCGACAGATTTAGCTGCGCGAAGTCTGGAAGTGGACGGGACTGGTTAGCTTGAGTTGTTTGCGTCTGAGTCTGCGCCGGCTCAATTGGATTTTGGGGCGTGGTACTTTGCGCCCTGACCTCCACCGTAAAGAAGGCCAGTCCCAGAACCATGGGGAAGAGAATCCAGCTTCGTGTCCTTGTTTCGCGATTCATAACTGCTCCGTTCTTGCTTTTCAGGGCCTTCGAATAATTCCAGCTACTGATTAGGCTCGTCCGCCAATGCAAAAGGCAACTCGTCCTCGTCTCTGGGGATCAACCGCAGATCCTTTGCCAACTGCTCGCGCTCCTGGCGGCTCAATCCCCGGTGTCGCGGAGTTTTCGTCTGGTTCAGATTAACCGCGAGTTGATTTCGGCCGCCAATATCCGCGGAGTTCCGCGGGGTCGTCGCATCGTTCATCTTCGGCGACGGTTTCTGGCTATTGAGGCGCGCAATCTCGTCAATTTTGGCCTGGACTGCTTTATCGATGTCTTGTTGACTATACTTACGTTCGGTGTTTGGATCGGTAACCTTCGTCGGTTCATTACTCGCAAACTGCACCGGCTGGTTCCACAAACGCGAAACTGTCAGCAGACCCAGAGCACAAAGGAGCAAAGCAGCAAAGGCAGTTGCCGCGCGCAGCCAAAGCGGCGACACGCTGAAGAATTCGCGCAACGCCTCGAGAGCTGTGAGCTTTCGCTCATGACGGACGAATTGCGCTGATTCAACAGTGCTGTCGACCGGAGCTATGGCCGGGTTGAACGCTGAGCCGAGCGCTTCGTCGCGCCAGAGCAATATCGAGTCGTGCACCTGCCGAAAGACTCCAAACTCCCTGCGGCAGGAGTCGCACTGTTGCAAGTGAAGGGCAAAGTCTTCGGCTTCCACTTCACTGGCTTCGCCATAAAGATAAGTAACCAGGTCTTCCGCTCGATGACAAAACGGTCGTTCGTTAATGTCTGACATTTCTACTACCTCTTATCGCGATCAATTCGCATAATTTAATCGCCGAATTTCTGCAGCCGCATCTGCAGTTGCCTGAGCGCGGTGTACAGTCGACTCTTGACGGTGCTCAAAGGCAGTTCCAATGCCTCTGAGATTTGCTGGAAGGTCAGTTCCTCAAATTCTTTCATCACCACGACCTGCCGCAAATCGGACGGCAGGGCGCCGACAGCTCGTCTGACTGCAACGCTGCGTTCTAACTTTTCCGCGGTGCGCGCCGGCGAGACATCCAGCGGCAAAGCAAATACGGCCGCGTTCTTTTCAGCTTCGTCCTCAAGCCCTGTTTCGCCCCGGACCTTTGCGCGCCGCTGCCGGGTAATGCACTGATTGACGGCAATTCGATGGAGCCATGACGAAACCTTGGCCTCACCACGAAAGCCCCGCAGATTTCGAAACGCCGCGAGGAACGTCTCTTGAGTGGCATCGCGCGCATCTTCTTCGCGGCCCAGCATGCCGAAGGCCAGCGCGAAGATTCGTCGCTCCCAACGACGCACGATCTCGCCGAACGCCTCGGGGTCGCCCGACAAAGCGCGTTCTACCATCTGCTCGTCGTTTGTGGCCAAATCCACCTGGTTCGTGCTCGCGTCCGGCCGCGAGGCCCATCCAAATGTCGCGCAACAACTCGCGCGGTCAATCCTTTAGACGCCTTCCCGCTGCCGCAAGTCGGCAAAAGTATCGCACGAAAGCTCTGACCACGCCTGAGAAGATCGATTTCGCCTGAATTTTCTGTTCGAGTCACGGAGAAAAGGCGGCACGTGGCAGCTTAGCTTAAGTATTTCAGCAGTTAAAAACAGGCCAAAGATGTTGACGCGCGGGATGCCGATCAACTACTCTAGCTTAGGCTGCGACCATTCGAGGTCGCGTCGTGCCCGCTAGTCATGACGGGTCTGGCCTCGTCGCCCTTCACTTTTCGAAACTTTTCGTGTTCGAAGCCCTCCACAGAGTTCGTCTTCTCTATGTCGTGCTGGCAGTGTTGCTGCTGGTCGGCCTTTTGCCGCTGGCTCTGGCGGGCACTCTGCTGTCCAGTCGGAGCGCGCAGGAATTGCGCGCCATTGAAAGCCGCTACCAGGCCCAGTTGGTTCGGGACAAGGCCAGACAGATTGAACTGTACGGTCAACGCTACCGCGACGTCGTGAGTGGAGTCGCTCGTGCATTTGAGATTGCCGGCGGCATTCGCTCTCTCACCGATGCCGGTTACGATGCGCGTCTCCAACGAACTTTGCAGGATGATCCAAACCTGATCGCACTGGCGATCTGTCCGGTCAAAGGCGAGGTCCATCGCGCATTTCAACCGGACTTAATCAAGCGCGAAGAAGTTGATCACAGGGTAGGCGACGTGCTCGCGCGCATGAGCGGACGCGGAGTAATCATTAGCCGACCGCAAGTCATTCGGTCCGGCCAGGAGATGGCGCTCACCATCGCCGCTCCGGTGATGAATGGTGATGAAATCATCGCAGCAGTCGTGGCCGTCGTTTCTTTCCAGGAAGTTTTCAAAGCGGTCCAGCAATCATCTTCAAAGAGCGCGCGCCAGTTATTGGACGCCGGTTTGCCGGTTGTCTTCGTGGTGGACCAGAACGGCAGAGCCGTGGCCCATCCCGACGCTTCGATAGCATTTTCTGAACGTCCGATGACCGACCTGAAGGTGGTCCAGGACTGGTTAGAGACAGGTGCCCAGGTGCAATCCGCTCTGGCGCCGTTTACGCTCGATCGCGATGGCCGCGCGACGCCCATGTTGGGTTCGTACGCCACTGTGGAACTCGATCAAAACTCTCTGCTCGGGGTCATTGCGATTCAGGACGAAGCTGCCGCGTTGGTCTCAGTCGGGGAAATGCGAACTCAGACATTATTCATCAGTTTGCTGGCCGCCGCGCTGGCGTTAGTCTTCGGGTTTTATTTCGCAGAGAAATTAACGCGGCCGGTCCGCGAGCTGGCTGCCGGCGCGCAGCGTATTGCCGCCGGAGATTTTTCCCAGCGAGTAAAGGTTCTGGGCCGGACCGAACTGGGTGAACTCGGCGGTTCCTTTAATCAGATGACCGACCGGATCGAAAGTTTTGTCGGCGATCTGCAGCGTTCGGCCGACGAAAACCACGAGTTATTTCTGGGAACGGTCAAAGCACTGGCCGCAGCGATCGACGGCAAAGATCCTTATACCCGTGGCCATTCGGAGCGCGTCTCGCGTTTTTCAGTCGCGGTCGCGCAGGGCCTGGATCTGCCTGAGAGTGAGATCGAACAAATCAGGATTAGCGCCTTGCTGCATGATGTCGGCAAGATAGGAATCGACGACCGCGTCTTGAAAAAGCCATCGGCGCTTACGGATGAAGAGTTTGAGATCATGAAGACACATCCGCAGAAGGGCTATAAGATCATGTCCCAGATTCCCGCAATGCGCGATTTTCTTCCGGGCATGTATATGCACCACGAAATGATCAATGGACAAGGATATCCCCAGCGCTTGCAGGGTGACGAAATCCCGATGCAAGCGCGTATAGTTTCGGTTGCTGATACGTTTGACGCGATGACTACGGAACGGCCGTATCAACGCGCGATGGATTTGGAAGCAGCGCTGACGCGTTTGAAGAGTTTTGTCGGCACACGTTACGACGCGCGCGTCGTTGCTGCTTTCATCGCCGCGTGCGAAGCCGGAAAGATTCGTCCCGGCGTGATGCGCGTCAATCGCAAGCATTCTGAGCGACCAAGCCCTTCCTTGCCGGCGCTACCTGGCTCGCCGACTCCGGATTCAGTGCTCGCCGTAAGTTAAAGTAATCACGCTGAAAGCGTGAAATAAAATAGCCTGGGGCAGAGCGCGAAGCGCGCCGCCCCAGGATCGGAGACCCATTCATATCCAAAGTCGCTTCAGCGGGGCGACAGAGCTTCCAAAACGGCATCAGTCAAGCGGACTGTGATTACGAAGAATCTCTTCATGGCGCGCTTTCAGCGCTCAGCGAATTTATCAAAAGATTCCTGGGACTGCGCTTCGCTCCGCCCCAGGCTTCTACAGTTCCGCGCCCTTGGCGCTCTGTTGTCTGCTCACCTAGCAAATGTCTTAAGGCGGTCTGAAGTCGTGATGAAGAGAGACGTCTGTCTATGACTGACCCTTAATTGAACAGTACTTTCGCGGCACGTCGCTTTTGTGGCGATGTGCCGCTTCTGCTTATAATCGACGCCAAATCTTTGGAGTCATTCGAGGAGTGGAGTCTTAATGCCCTTTTGGCGCAGGAAAAAGGATGAATTTGTCTCGCTCGGATTGAGCCGGGCAGCCAGCGAGCGAGCATCTGAAACTCAAACTGAAACCAAAACGGAGATTGAAAAGCAGCAGGCGCCGGTTCCGGTCTCGGACAACCCTTCGACGCAGGCTTCGTCGAGCAGTCTCTGGCAGACTTCGGTGCTCGGTCTCGATCTCTCGATCGAGCAGTTGCAAGCGCAGGAAGCGGCGCTGGAACAGGAGCTCTCCGCCCGCTTTCGCCGGGCCGTAGCGGCGACGCGCGACTCGCTTTCCGAACGGATCGATACCGTCTTTGCCGGCGCCAAGAAGATCGACGTCGAACTCCTGGACGAACTTGAAGAGGCCCTGATCGCTGCCGACATTGGAGTGCCGACGACGATGCACGTGCTGGAAACAGTCCGTCGCGGAATCAGCCGCAAAGAAATCGACGATATCGAAAAGTTGAAACAGGCGATTAAGTCTGAGCTGATCGCGATTCTTCATGCTTCAGAGCAGGGAGGCATCGCCTCTGAAACCAGTGTGCCCGACAACATCGCTCCTTACGTAATGATGATTGTGGGCGTGAATGGTGTCGGGAAGACCACGACTATTGGAAAGCTGGCGCAAAGGATCAAAGCCGAAGGCAACGATGTTTTGATTTGCGCCGCCGATACGTTTCGCGCGGCCGCGAGTGATCAACTGGCAATCTGGGCTGAGCGCACCGGCGTTCCCTTGATTCAGCAGAAGCAGGGCACTGATCCGGCAGCAGTCTTGTTCGATTCAATGAAGGCTGCGAAGGCTCGCGGCTCGGACGTGTTGATTGTGGACACAGCGGGCCGGTTGCACAACAAGTCGAACCTGATGGCAGAGCTGGAAAAGATGAAACGGGTCGCCGGCCGCGAGGTTGAAGGCGCGCCACACGAAACCCTTCTGGTAGTCGATGCCGTAACCGGACAGAACGGACTGGAACAGGCGCGTCAGTTTTTGAGAGTCGCCGACGTCACCGGCATTGTGTTAACCAAACTCGACGGCACTGCAAAGGGTGGGATCGCAGTGGCGATTGCGAAAGAGCTCGGGCTGCCGATTCGCTACGCAGGCATCGGCGAGCAGGTGGACGACCTCGTTGTTTTCGATCCGGAGCAATACGTGAATAGCCTCTTCAATTGATGCGCAATGGCCGGCGTCGCCGCATGAGGTCAGTTCCGCCCGCGTGAGCGGGTGGATGGAAGACTCAACGCGCGATTGACCATTGATCCCACCCGCTCACGCAGGTGGTACTGACTTCACTCTGACTGAGCAAAAAACTTTGGAACAGTGGACTGAAACAGATCGCCAGATGATGACTCGCGCGCTCGAGTTAGCGGCGCAGGGCACCGGACAAGTTAGTCCCGGTCCGTTGGTGGGCACAGTGATCGTCGATGCCGCCGGTGAGATTGCCGGAGAGGGCTTCTACCTCTTCGATCAGGTAAAGCATGCCGAAACGACTGCGCTGGAACGGGCCGGCGAGCGGGCGCGTGGCGCTACCGCATACGTTTCGCTGGAACCCCATGCGCATCAAGGCCGCACACAGCCATGCACCGATGCGCTAATCAAGGCTGGCATCAAACGCGTCGTCGCACCGATCGACGATCCAAATCCTAAAGTTTCGGGTCGTGGCTTTGCTCACTTGCGCAAGGCCGGTATCGAAGTCAGCAGCGGTCTGCTGGCTGAGGAAGCTGCGCGTCTGAATGAAGCTTACATTCATTTCATGCGGACGGCGCGGCCTTTTGTTCATCTGAAGTTGGCCGTATCACTCGACGGCAAAGTGGCAACATTCAACGGCGATTCGCGTTGGATCACCAGCGAGGAAGCACGCGCCTGCGCGCATGAATTGCGGCATCAGTACGACGCGATCATGGTTGGCGGCCGGACTGTCAATGCAGATGATCCTTTGTTGACGGATCGCTCGGGGAGAAAGCGACGGCGGCCGCTCGTGCGCGTGGTGATTGAACAATACCTGCGCATGTCGCCAGAATCGCAACTGGCGCAGACGACCGATACCGCACCGGTCCTGATATTTGTGCACGGAGATTCCGACCCCGAGATTGTCAGTGCTTTGCAGGCACGCGGCGTGGAAGTGATTCGCCAGGAAGGTTCAGGACTGGATCTCGCCAGCGTGATTGAAGAATTGGGCCGGCGATCAATCCAGAGCGTTCTGGTTGAAGGCGGTCCGATCCTGGCAGGTCTGCTGCTCGATGCCGGTTTGGTGAACAAGATTACGTTCTTCATCGCGCCGATCATCATCGGAGGCCAGGATGCGCCATCAGCGATAGGCGGAGAGGGCGCCGAAAGAATCGCCGACGTCCGGCGACTCGAGAATGTTTCTGTCGCCCGCCGCGGGCGCGACATTGAAGTCACGGGCTATCCAGCCAAATAAAAGAGGCACTAGCCCGACCGCAAAGGAGGGCTCGGTCAAGTTAACTGTGAGGCTATTTCGAGAGATAGGCTTGCGAGGTAACACGATCCACGAAATACACGAACCGGAACAGTTTTGTTACTGCACTTTCGTGTGATTTCGTGGATCGTTTTTGTGCGGGAATAAGCAGACACCCAGCCAGTTTAGGACAACGAGTATGACAAACGCCAAGCGACGTTTTGGTCAGAACTTTCTCGTCGATCGCGGTGTCGTCGATCGCATCATCGCTGCCGTTTCTCCACAAGTTTATGAAACCATCATCGAGATAGGTCCCGGCAGTGGCGCATTGACTGCTCGTCTGCTGGAGCAGACCGGACGGCTCGTGGCCATTGAATTCGATCGCGATCTCGTTCCATCTCTGCGAGAAAAATTTGCCGGCGCCGCGAATTTTCATCTGATCGAGGCCGACGCTTTGACGACCGATTTCTGCGCGGCGATTGCGCCCGCGCCCAGGGCCCGTGTGGTCGCGAATCTGCCTTACAATATTGCTACCGCGGTGCTGCAGCGGCTCATCGATCAAAGAAGCTGCATTAGTGAAATGACGCTGATGCTGCAACGCGAAGTTGTCGACCGGATTACCGCGGCAGCCGGTTCGTCTGAGCGCGGCTATCTTTCAGTTCTGGTGGAAGCTTATTGCGAGGCCGAACAATTATTCGACGTGGCGCCGCAGGCATTTCGGCCCGTGCCCAAAGTTTGGAGCACCGTGGTAAATCTGCGTGTCCGACCAAAGATCAAAGCTGACGTAAAAGATGAAGCGCTGTTGTGGCAAGTAGTCAGCGCGGGTTTTGCCCAACGCCGCAAGACCATCCTGAATAATTTGCGTGACGCTCCCGCGCCCATCCAGGAATTGCTAAAGAAGCGAGGCGGGGCCAGCATCGTCTTGTGCGATGCGTGCATTCCGCCTCTGCGGCGGGCGGAGACTTTTATGTTGGAAGACTGGGCGCTGCTGGTGAATGCACTGATCTAGCGGCACGCTTGTCCGAAACGACAAAATTATTAGGAAAAGCTAGACGATAAGAGACCATCATTCCGGCTGATTCAGACGTTGGAGGAATTGCTCGTACCGTAGTTTCAAAGCTTCTTTTGAAGGTTGCCGGTCACGGGCACAAGCAAGAGTTTTCCCAGTCAGATCTCCGTATTCGTTGGCAAGGGCGGGGTGCAATTCGACCCTCAATCTATCGGGCTCGATCCCAATCAAGTCCAAGTCAAAGAGCGTATGAATGTCGGATCTCAACAGCAAACCGTTTTCCAGATGATTATCGTTTTCGCCGCGGTATGGCTTGATGTGAGCGGCTTCCAATACCGCCAGGACCGCGGCGCCGGTCACTAGACAGCAGTCCCCGTACCTCTTACGCAAGCCATCGCGAAAGTGCATCTGCGCCAAAGTAGCGAGCGAGTCTCATGGCAGTGTCCGCGGTGACGGCACGCCGCTCCCGTACAATGTCATTGACGCGCTGCGATGGGATGTTCAATGCCTTAACCAAGGCAGTCACCATCATGCCGAGCGGAACCAGGTAATCTTCGCGAAGTATTTCGCCGGGATGTACCGGACGCATTCCATTTCTAAACATCGCGTCTTTCATTGCACCCGTGACCGCCAATACTCCCGGCTCCCGATGGAGGTGCGCAACAGCAATGAGCACAATCTCAACCTCTGACGGTTCGTAAATAATACCGTAAGGAAAACGCTGCATCTGACAGCGTCGAATGGCGCCACCCAGCGGATGCCATGCCAGTGGAAACTCCTTGATGCGTCGAAACGTTTCGCAAGCCTCGTCACGAAATTCTTCGCCCAATTGGAAGCTGCGCGTTGTAGTAACGAACTATCTCGCGGAGTTCACGGCGTGCCGGACGCAAGAACCTTGTTCTCAAGATTGCCTTCCAAGCTCAGCGAAAACTTGATCGGCATCAACTGCGTCAAGCTCGCCCGAGCGATAGGCAGCCATGCGGTTCTCGGCTTCCTTAAGCCATAAGGCGTCAACCGTAGGATCAGGCTTATCGAGACTAACGATCAAAACTTCGATCAGCGCTGCACGGTCATTCGCGGGTAATTCCAGAGCCTGACGCAAGAGGATTTCAGTTGAAGCAGCCATACGTTGTTTGTATCTCCGTGGCGAATTGTAGCATGGGCGTTTCTTCAATGTCGCCGGGTGTTTTGCAGGTATATTTGCGTCTCTTACTCGACCAGAGTTGCCAACTTCCTTGGGGCCGTACTCTGATAAGCGCGCCGCGCGAGTTCCGCCACGGTGTCCCAATCCACTTCATCGAGATCCATGCGCATCGCGATCCAGCCTCTTGAGCCCAGGTAAGCAGGCACAAAGAAACTATCCGGATCGTCTTGGACCAGACGGCGCTGTTCGCTCAGGCTCGACTTGCAGGTGAAAGCGATCATGCCATCGCCGTGATGATCAAAGAGGTAGTAGGCAAAGATCCTTTTGCGAATGCGAAAGGCGATGTGCTGATCCCCGGCCATCTCGCTGGTGATTTCAGGAAACGATTCGCAGATTTTGACGAGGCGGTGGCGTCGTATGTCTGCGGCGGAGAGTTGGTTTGATGTCAGAGCCATTTTTGATTTCAATCTCCGGGAGCGCTGAGGAGCAGGACAGTACTACTTGCGTAAGCAGGGGGGTCAAATACTCCAACTGCGGCTTGACCGATGGACCCACCCGCTGACGCGGGTGGTACCGACCTCATCACGCGGCGCTCCCAGCAAATTCATCGACTCTTAATCAGGACCTTGATTCCGTCCTTCGGTCTCAGCGACATTGCCGGAAAAATGCTCACCGGATGACGGTGATCGAGTTCCAGACGAAACTTTTGGCCAATCGCGGCCAGACAGAGAATGATTTCCATCATCGCAAACGATGCGCCTATGCAGATTCTCGGTCCGCCGCCAAAAGGGAAGTAGGCGTACTTTGGCAAGCACTCAGCAAACTCTTCAGTCCATCGTTCGGGCTTGAATGCCAGCGGCTCTTCATAAAACCGAGAGTCACGTTGCGTGGCCCACTGAAACATGAACACCTGGGTGCCGGCCGGCACGCGATAGCCGCCGATTTCGCAATCGTTAATTGCTTCGCGACCCAAGCCATATGCCGGCGGGTACAGGCGCATGCATTCTTTGGCAATCTGCTCGGTGTATTTCAAACGCGGCAGATCGGCCATGGTCGCCGCGCGCCCGCCGAGCACTTCATCAAGCTCCGCGTGAAATTTTCTTTCCGTATCCGGATTTGTACCGAGCAAATACCACGACCAGGCCAGCGTCAACGCCGTGGTTTCGTGGCCGGCGAGAAATAGCGTCATCACCTCGTCGCGCAATTGCCGGTCATTCATCCGGCTGCCGTCTTCATCGCGTGCGGCCAGCAGCATCGACAACAGGTCGCCTTTGTCTTCGCCCGACGCGCGCCGTTCTGAGACAATCCGGTAGACGACTCTATCGATTTTTTTTGCCAGCGCGTGAAAGCGCAGGTGGGTGGGCGTCGGCAAACGATTATTGAGAATCCAACCGAGCGTTGCTTGGGCAGCGAAAGGCTTAACCAGCTCTTTCAGGGTCGCGCCGACGTGATCGACATCGCTCGAAACGTCTGCACCGAACAGACATTGAACTACGATCTCGAGCGTCAGACGCATCATGTCGCGATGAATGTCGCGGCTCTCGCCTTCATTCCATTTCGCAGTTAGACGGGTTGTGTAATCGACCATCACCTGGCCATACGACGCGACCCGCTCGCGATGAAACGCCGGTTGCGAAAGACGGCGCTGCCGTTTCCACTCTTCGCCCTGACTGGTCAACAGACCGTTGCCCACCAGCCGCTGAAAGAAATTAGAGCGCAGCGACATTGACTTGATGAAGTTCTTCGCGTTTGTTACCAGGACGTATTCGACTTCGTCGGGGTGGTAAAGAAAGATGGCCGGCACATAGAGGAAACGCATCCAGACCACGTCGCCAAATTCGTCCCGGCAACGTTCGATGAAGCTAAGCTGATCGCGATTGAAGTCGCGCAT
>WNFQ01000155.1_pt1 | contig 39930 bp, 43 predicted proteins | sample 5400171 | NCBI WGS metagenome assembly WNFQ01 (sample SAMN13153356, study PRJNA577476) | soil metagenome | isolation source: 20 cm soil under Madrone tree | place: USA:California | collected 2016-06-14
GCATGCAAGGTGATTGGAGCCGCCGGCTCCCGATGAGCTGTAGTGCAACTTCTCCTGGTTTGCCTTCGTGTAGGCGATAAACTGCTGCAAGTTGTCGGCGGGGAAGTCGTTACGCGCGACCAACACCAGGGATTCATCCGTAAGGAGCGCCACCGGCGCGAAATCCGTCTCCGCGTTGTAAAGTGGTGCTTTGTAGAGCCACTGGCTCTGGGCGAAGGTCCCAACGTTTCCGATAACGAATTGATAGCCGTCAGGTGTGGCCTTGGCCACGCGGCTTCCACCGACCATGCCGCCTGCCCCGGCGACATTTTCCACGACAACGGGCTGCCGAAGGTTGCTGCTAATTCCATCAGCGATAATGCGTCCTATGGTGTCGCTCGAGCCGCCGGCTGAATTGGGCACGACCAGAGTTAATGGACGCGTCGGCCAATCCTCCGCCCGGGCGGGACGCGCGCACAGGTCAGCCGCGATCACGCTCATGATAGCCGCAGCAGCTGTTGAGAACGCGACAACTGAATGACGGACTCGTCTCATGCGATCCTCACTCATTCAGTGCTGTCGAGCATGATCGCTAAGTTCTAAGGGGTGCCTACAACCCCGGCATCCCAATTCATGAATCTACCCCAAGTTTCCGTCTCTCAGAAAGGGGGCGGCGATTTCCGGTTATGGCACAAAGCGCGATTTCATTGCGCCGCAGGAGTTGGATCGCTTTTGAACGGAAGCGGACATCAACTTCGGCCGGTCGCTCCACCGGATATGGGTGCAGGGTCTAGCGCAGCACTTGCGCGACGTTCAACGTTGGAATGGCTACGTGCGCAAAATCACCCCTGCGATAGGCGGCAAGCGTGTCCGCGTTCTGCTGATCCATGAAATCGGCGAGCTTGGCGTAGGTGACGCACCGCACTTCCGGCAGGCCGCAGACCGCGCGCGCAAACGACTTGAGCGCCTCGTTGTAGGCGCCGCCTCCATAACTCATAAAATGGTGCCCGATGTGAAGCGGCGCCCGGTTTCCGGCATAGTTGCGTTTGAAGTACTGAAGGTACGTTTGTAGCGTTTGCTCACGCGTCATGTCGTAACGACGCGGATCGTACGCGGCGCGCGATTGGGCCACGAAGAAGTTGTAATCCATCGACAACGTGCCCCTGCCGGAGCCTTGGATCCTCAACATGGCCAAGTTGAATCGCCACAGTCCATCGATCTTTTCTGGCCAGGCGTCGGCCTGGCCGACGCCGCTGGTGTCATAGCGGAAGCCGTGCGCCTTGAGCGTGCTGTATAGCGCTGCGCCTTTGGCGAGATAGGGCGCGCGGAAGCCGATCACATCCGTGGCGGCAAACGCGAATTTCGAGCCGGGGAGCCCATTGTTCGGCCCGACATTCTTCAAGATTTGTCCAAACGCGCGAAATTCCTTCTCCCAATCGGCGGCCGACCAGGACCGGCCATTGAAATGACCGACAGCGTGCGAGGCAATTTCGTGCCCGCTGCGGTAAAGGGCGTTCACGTATTCGACGCGTTTGCGAATCTGTTCAGGCGTGCCGCCGAAGCTGATCCGGGAATAGCCTCGCCGCTGGTGTGGACCTTCATAGATGTTCCTGCTGGCGTCGGCGATGAAATTGCTGGCGCTGACAAAGAAGGTAAAATGAATACGCGCGCCACCCTTGTTCAACTCGGCAGCAAAGTCGGTGAGCTCCTGCCAACGCTCGAGCTCGGTACAATTGTCGAAGGCCATGACGATGAACTGGGGCGGGCGATCGACCGCCGCCCGCGCCGGCGCAAGCGCGCCAAGCGTAACGAGCGTCGCCAATGCGGCGACGAGCTTTTGAGAGGTCAAGTTCAGCCCCCCGACCGAAACTGACAGCGATGCGATGCAAGTATATCCGATCGCGAGGTCGAATTGATCGCCGCCGACACTTTTGCTCGCGCCACCGAGTGAAAAATCGGGCGGTGTGACACGAAAAGCACGATCTGCATCCCCGCGCGCTCACACAGGCGGGCGACCGTGCTGGTTGACGATGCCCCTGCAATCTCACACAAGCATCAGAGCTGTAGTCATTGCCCGCTTGCGCGATTTCACGAGTGCTGGCGCGGTGCAGAGAACGTGGGGAGATGCAGAAGCGTCGTCCGGTCATGCTGGTCGTGCTTGATGGCTGGGGTTGGCGCGAAGAGGCCGCCGACAACGCCATCCGTCAGGCCCGCACTCCCAGCTTCGACCATCTGTGGGCGACCTGCCCCCACGCCTTGCTGCGAACTTCGGGTAAGGATGTCGGCCTACCGGAGGGGCAGATGGGCAATTCCGAGGTTGGACATCTCAATATCGGCGCCGGCCGTCTCGTGATGCAGGACTTGCCCCGCATTGACGCGGCGATTGCCAACGGCGACATCGAAAGAGCGCCCGCACTCAACAGCCTGATCGAGAGCTTGCGGCGGACCGGCGGCTCCTGCCACCTGATGGGTTTGGTGTCACCGGGCGGGGTACATTCGCATCAGGAGCACGCCGCTGCGCTCGCCGGCATGCTGGCCAGGGCCTCCGTGCCGGCGGTCGTACATGCTTTCACCGACGGCCGCGACACCCCGCCACGCTCGGCAGAGGAGGACATTGCGCGGCTGGTCGCGGCCCTGCCGCGATCCATCCCGATCGCAACGGTCAGTGGTCGGTACTACGCCATGGATCGCGATAGACGCTGGGAGCGCGTGGCAAAGGCCTATCACGCTATTGTGGAGGCCGAGGGGCCGCGTTTCCCGAGCGCACGCGCAGTCATTGCCGACGCCTATGGGCGCGAGATCGGCGATGAATTCGTCATACCGGCAGTCGTCGGCGATTATGGCGGCATGCGAGACGGTGACGGCGTTCTCTGCTTCAATTTCCGGGCCGACCGCGTGCGCGAGATTCTCACCGCCCTGCTCGATCCGGCCTTCGACGGCTTTGCCCGCCGGCGCAGCGTTCGCATCGCCGGCGCCGCCGGGATGACGCAATACAGCGAACAGCTGGACGCCGTCATGGAAACGATCTTCCCGCCGCAGAGTCTTGCGAATGTCCTTGGCCGGGTGGTCGCCGACGCGGGCCGCACGCAGGTGCGAATGGCCGAGACGGAGAAGTACGCGCACGTCACCTATTTTCTCAACGGCGGCGAGGAGGAGCCTTATCGGGGTGAGGACCGCATTATGGTTCCTTCGCCCAAGGTCGCGACATACGACCTCAAACCCGAGATGTCGGCGCCGGAATTGACCGACAGGGCGGTGGAAGCGATCGGCTCCGGTCGATATGATCTGATTGTATTGAATTACGCCAATCCCGACATGGTCGGACACACTGGCAGCTTGCCCGCTGCAATCAAAGCGGTCGAGGTGGTCGACGCAAGCGTCGGCCGCATCGCTGAGGCGATCACAAAAGCGGGCGGTGCTTTGCTGGTCACCGCGGACCACGGCAATTGCGAACTGATGCGCGATCCTGAAACCGGCGGCCCGCATACGGCTCACACGACCAATCCCGTACCGGTGCTGCTGCTGGGCGGCGACAACGCTTTTTTGGGAGAGGGGCGGCTCGCGGATATCGCGCCCACTTTGCTCGAGCTGATGGGCTTGCGCCAGCCCGTCGAGATGAGCGGTCGATCGCTTCTGCGGGGAGTGCACGCAAGCGATCAGACGTCGCCGAGGCCCAGCACGTCGGCCATCGAATAAAGCCCGGGCCTGCGCCCGCGCGCCCACAACGCCGCGCGCAGCGCGCCACGCGCGAAAATCATGCGGTCCTCCGCCTTGTGCGAGAGCTCGATCCGCTCGGCCGGGCCGGCGAAGATCACGGTATGATCACCCACCACCGAGCCGCCGCGCAGCGACGCAAAGCCGACGTCGCCGGCGCAACGTGCGCCAGTGACGCCATCCCGGCCGCGCACGGAATGCTGGGCGAGGTCGACGCCGCGGCCTGATGCCGCCGCGCGGCCAAGCATCAGCGCGGTGCCCGAAGGCGCATCGATCTTTTTGTTGTGGTGCATTTCCAGGATCTCGATGTCGAAATCCTCATCCAGCGTCTTCGCCACTCGCTGAACCAGGGCCGCCAGGAGGTTGACGCCCATGCTCATGTTGCCGGACTTCACGATCATGGCCCGCTTTGCCGCCTCCGTGATCAGCGCTTCGTTTTCGCCGGTGAGCCCGGTGGTACCGATAACGTGTACGCAGCCCTGGCGCGCGGCATGCTCGGCGAAGGCAACCGTCGCAGCGGGGACGGTGAAATCGACAAGCCCGTCGGCTCGGGCCAGCAGCGGCTCGACTTCGGTGGAAACCACAACGCCGTTCCTGCCCAGCCCGGCGAGCTCGCCCGCGTCGCGGCCGATCACGGCGGAGGAGGCGGCCTCCACCGCGCCTGCGAGAATCACTCCATCGGTTGCCGCAATGGCGTGGATCAGCGTGCGCCCCATGCGCCCACCGGCGCCAGCCACGATCAGCCGCATGTCGGACATGGAGCTATCTCCGGGCAAAAATCGCCGCCGGTATAGTGAGACACAAATCCGAAAGAAAGTAATGAACCTGCCCCGCGCTGCCTGAAGCGGTGGGCCGGCTCACCGGATCAATCTACGGCGCTTGGGCCTCGCATCCTTCGATGATGATGAGATCGAAGTCGGCTTTGCCTTTGCGCAACGCGGCTGCGGCTTGATAGTCGGCGGAACGATAGCAATCGACCGCCACAGGATAGCTCGGAAATTCAAGCACCACCGTGCGCGTGCGAACCTTGCCTTCCACGACCTCTTGAACGCCGCCGCGCACGAGGAAGCGCCCGCCAAACTTTCCGAACGGCACCATGTCGGCGACCATATACGCCTTGTAGCCCTCGGGTTCAGTAACGTCGACATGCGCGATCCAATAGCCCTTGCGCGAGACGGCTGCCGAGGGCGTCGTGAGCGGGGGCGGCTGTACCCCGTCATAGCCCTCGATGATGACGAAATCGCAGACCGAATGGGCAAGCCGTAACGGTTTCGCGCGCTGGTATTCCGGAGAGCGATAGCACGCGAGCGCGGTGGCATAGTCCGGAAATTCGCGTACTACACTGCGAGAGCGGCCCTTGCCCTCGACCACCTCCTGCGTTCCGCCCCGCACCAGCGCGCGGCCGCCATATTTCTCGTGGGCCGCAGGCGTTGCAGCCATATAGGCCTTGTAGCCTTCCGGATCGCTTACATCGATATGCGGAATCCAATAGCCCTTCGGCATCTCTAGCTCCCATCAAGACGTCGCGGCACTGATTTCGGCAATGATTGCATCGGCGGCCGCCTTCGGATCGGGCGCCGCGACGATAGGCCGGCCGACGACGAGATGATCCGCGCCAGCGGCGATTGCGGCGGCCGGCGTCATGATGCGCTTCTGATCCCCGGCCGCGGCGCCCGCAGGGCGGATGCCCGGCGTGACCAGAATCATGCCTGCGCCGATGTTAGAGCGCAGCAGCGCCGCCTCTTCGCCTGAGCACACCAGCCCGTCTATTCCGACGTCACGCGCCTGCGCCGCGCGTTCACCGACGAGCTCTGATACCGTGAAATCATAGCCGGCCGCGGCGAGATCGGCGTCGCCGTAGGAGGTAAGGACGGTGACCGCAAGAAGCCGCAGAGCCGATCCTTTGCGTGCATCGACTGCTGCATGCATGGTTTGAGGATAGGCGTGCACCGAAAGAAACGAAGCCCCGAGCCGCGCAACGCCTTCAACGCCCCGGGCGACGGTGTTTCCGATGTCGTGCAGCTTGAGATCGAGGAAGATGCGCTTGCCGGCGCCGGCCAGCACGCGTGCGAAGTCGATCCCGCCCGCAAAAGCAAGCTGATAACCGATCTTGTAGAATGACACCGTTTCGCCGAGCCGTGCGACCAATGCCTCCGCCTCGGCGATCGAAGACACGTCGAGAGCCACGATCAACCGCTCGCGCGGGTCAAGCTTCACGGCCGATCTCCTTCTCGTCTGCTCCGGCGCAGCAGCATTCGGCGTCATGCCAGAAGCTTCGCCGTGTCGACGAGCTTGCGTACCACAAGCTTGAGCTGAGCGGCGGCACGCGCATCCTTGAGTCCGTCCCTCTCGTCAAAAGCCTGCTCGGCATTCGGCACCGTCACCTGCTCGGCGATGACCAGCGCCCGGCAACCCACCGCCAAAACCTGGCGCAGCGCCAGCAAAGAATGCGTCGCGCCGGAACGCCCCGGCGAGGCGCCGCCCAGCGCGAAGACGCGATTCTGGTATGCGGCGAGCGGCGGCTCGCCGGCCTCGCGCACGGCCGAAATCCAATCGATCGTATTCTTGATCAACGGCGTGATCGAGGCGTTATATTCCGGACTGGCGATGAATACGCCTTGATGTGCCGACATTAGCTGCTTGAGCTTGACGGCATTAGGCGGCGGCCCGGCCGTCTCGGCGCTGTCGGCGTCGTAGATCGGCAGCGGATAATCCACGAGCGAAATGCGAGTGACGTCGGCGTCCGCCAGCATCAGTTCCTTGGTCGCGAGCGCGGCGAGCCGCACGTTGTACGACTTTGCTCGCAGGGAGCCAGGAATGACCAGGATTTTCGGAACCGCCATGACAGACGCACGAGAGTTGAGACGGCATGATACGCACAACTTTCATCGTCTGCCGTCTATCGTCAGTTCCTCCGATAGACCCACACCCGTGCCGGCGGAATATTCATCCACACCCGTTCTGATGCTTCCACGCTCACGCGATCGAGCCGCGTGGGAATTGGGGCAACCGCGTTGTAGGTGAACTGGACGAAGGGAGCGCCCGGCGACATCAAGGCGAAGGCTTCGAACAGGAGCCGCAGGCGTATTCGCAAGGGCTTAGTGAAGAGGGGCAAACCGGAGACCACTCCGGCGGAGGGTTCCTCCAAGACCTCGCGCAGCAGCGGCTTGAGAGCATAGGCATCGCCCTGCACAATCGTGGCGGCCGGGTAGCGCGCGCGCAACAACCGGCAGAAGGTCGGATCGAATTCGACCAGCACGAGCCGCGACGAATCGATCCCTTGGCCGAGCAGCGCCTCGGTCACCGGCCCGGTGCCAGGACCAAGCTCGACGATCGGGCCCGGCCGGCTTGCATCGATATAGGCTGCCATGGTGCGCGCGAGCGCGCGGCCCGAAGGCGTTACCGCGCCGGTGGTGAGCGGCTTCTCAATCCAGGATCGGATGAAGCGCACTTCGTCGTCGAGGCGAATTCCGTTCTTTTGCTCGAAGCGGCGAATGCGCGTTTCGATCTTCTTCTTTTGCGTGTCGAGCTTCTGCTCGAATTTCTTTTTGTGAGTCTCGAACTGCTGCTCGATTTTTCTTTCAAACGCACCCTTCCTCTGCTCGAACAGCTGAATCTGCCGCTCGATCCCCCTTTCCAGGGCGCCCTTTCTCAATTCGAAAAGGCGCTTCTGTTGTTCAAGCTTCTGCTCGAGGAGTTGCAGGGAAGGGAGCGGCATATGGAGTTAACGCTACTGAATAACTGCCGATTTGCAATCAAATCGGTAAAGGGCAGGCGTGCCAGCGTCAAGCGGCAACTGCCTCAAGCCGCACCGGAACGACTCAAGAACTCCTTGACCCTGCCGAAGAATCCCGCCGTCTCCGGCTGCGTCTCCTGAGATGACAACCGCTCGAATTCCGTCAGCAATTCGCGCTGTCGCTTGCTGAGTTTTTGCGGCGTCTCGACCAGCACCTGAATGTACATATCGCCAAATTGCTTGGAGCGCAGCGCCGGCATTCCCTTGCCTTGGAGACGGAAGCGTCGCCCCGATTGGGCGCCTTCCGGCACCTTTACGCGGCTGTGGTTGCCGTCGATGGTCGGCACCTCGATCTCGCCGCCAAGCGCGCCAAGCACCATGGAGATCGGCACCCGACAATGCAAATCCGCGCCCTCACGCTGGAAGAACGGATGTGCGCTGATGGCGAGAAAGATGTAGAGGTCGCCGGCCGGCCCACCGCGCACGCCCGCCTCGCCTTCGCCCGCAAGCCTGATGCGGGTGCCGTCCTCGACCCCTGCCGGAATGTTGATCGAGAGCGCGCGCTCGCGCGTCACTCGTCCAGAGCCGGAACAGGAGGGACATGGGTTGTCGATCACTTGACCGCGGCCCTGGCAGGCTGGACAGGTCCGTTCCAAGGTAAAAAATCCCTGGGCGTGACGGATGCGTCCCTGACCGCCGCAAGTCGGACAAGGTTTGGGTCGCGTGCCGGCCTTGGCACCCGACCCCGAGCACGCCTCGCACGTCACCGAGGTCGGGATGCGCACTTGGGCGTTCTTGCCGCAATAGGCTTCCTCAAGAGTGATCTCCATGTTGTAGCGCAGATCGGCGCCGCGCTCGCGCCCGCCGCCGCGCCCACGCCGGCCGCCGCCCATGCCGAACAGATCGTCGAAGATGTCCGCGAAGGCGGACGCAACATCGCCAAAGCCGCCGGCGGCCCCGGGACCGGCATGCTCGAACGCGGCGTGACCAAAGCGGTCATAAGCGGCGCGCTTGTCCGGATCTTTGAGGATTTCGTAGGCTTCGTTGATCTCTTTGAAGCGGACTTCAGAACTTTTGTCGCCGGGATTGCGGTCGGGATGCCACTTCATCGCAAGCTTGCGGAAGACGGCTTTCAGCTCACTCTCGTCCGCCGTGCGCTCGACCCCCAGAACGTCGTAATAGCAGCGCTTGGCCATGCCCGCGTCCACTCCCGTCACCTCTGCCGTGGAATCATCGCCGAACCTTACCCGGTCAGTCATGGTGCTTCAAAAAATAAGCGCCCCGAGGGTTCGGCCCCCGGGGTTCCTAGTTGCAATCGAAAATGGCATGGCCGGCGCCTCGCCGACGTCAGGCCGATTTCTTGTTCTTCTTGTCGTCGTCGACCTCGGTGAACTCCGCATCGACGACGTCCTCAGCCTTGCCGGAGCCATCCCCGCCGCGAGCGGCGCCGCCGGGCTCGCCCTCCGCTGCAGCGCCCTCCTGGGCCTGCTTGTACATGGCCTCGCCAAGCTTCATCGAGGCTTGCGCGAGCGCATTGGTTTTGGCGGTGATCGCCGCGGCGTCGCTGCCCTTGAGCGCTTCCTTGAGATCAGCGATCGCATTCTCGATCGCGCGCCGATCACCCTCGCCGATCTTGGAGCCATGGTCGGTGAGCGCCTTCTCCGTCGAATGGACGAGAGCCTCGGCGTGGTTTTTGGCCTCGACCTCGGCTTTGCGCTTCTTGTCTTCCTCCGCGTGCGATTCGGCATCTTTGACCATGCGCTGGATGTCAGCCTCGGACAGCCCACCCGATGCTTGGATGCGGATTTGCTGCTCCTTGCCGGTTCCTTTGTCCTTGGCCTGCACGTTAACGATGCCGTTGGCATCGATATCGAACGTCACCTCGATCTGCGGCACGCCGCGCGGCGAGGGCGGTATTCCAACCAGATCGAATTGGCCCAGCAGCTTGTTGTCGGACGCCATTTCGCGCTCGCCTTGAAACACGCGAATCGTCACCGCGTTCTGATTGTCCTCGGCGGTAGAGAACACCTGGCTTTTCTTGGTCGGGATGGTGGTGTTGCGGTCGATGAGCCGCGTGAACACCCCGCCGAGCGTCTCGATGCCAAGCGAGAGCGGCGTCACGTCGAGCAGGAGCACATCCTTGACATCGCCCTGCAGAACGCCGGCCTGGATCGCAGCACCAACCGCCACGACCTCGTCGGGATTGACGCCTTTGTGCGGTTCCTTGCCGAATAATTGTTTGACGACCTCCTGCACCTTCGGCATGCGCGTCATGCCGCCGACTAGGACGACCTCGTTGATCTCGGCCGCGGATAGACCTGCATCCTTAAGTGCCAGCCGGCATGGCTCGACGGTCTTCTGCACGAGATCATCCACCAGCGCCTCGAATTTCGCGCGGGTGAGTTTCATCGTCATGTGTTTCGGGCCAGACGCGTCGGCGGTGATAAACGGCAGGTTGATCTCGGTCTGCGTCGTCGAGGAGAGTTCGATCTTGGCTTTCTCCGCGGCTTCCTTGAGCCGCTGCAGCGCGAGCTTGTCGCGGCGCAGGTCGATGCCTTGCTCCTTCTGGAATTCATCGGCGAGGTAATTGACCAGGCGCATGTCGAAATCCTCGCCGCCGAGGAAGGTGTCGCCGTTGGTCGACTTCACCTCGAACACGCCGTCGCCGATTTCCAGAATCGAAATATCGAACGTACCCCCGCCCAGATCATAAACCGCAATGGTCCCGGTCTTCTCCTTGTCGAGGCCATAAGACAGCGAGGCCGCGGTCGGCTCGTTGATGATGCGCAACACTTCGAGGCCGGCGATGCGGCCAGCGTCCTTGGTGGCCTGACGCTGGGCGTCGTTGAAATAGGCAGGCACCGTGATAACGGCCTGCTCGACCTTCTGGCCGAGATAAGCCTCGGCGGTCTCCTTCATCTTCTGCAGGATGAAGGCTGAGATTTGCGAGGGCGAATAGGTCTTGCCTTCGATCTCGACCCAGGCATCGCCGTTGGAAGCCCGCACGATCTTGTAGGGAACGAGCTTCTTATCCTTCTCCACCATCGGATCGTCGTAGCGCCGACCGATCAGGCGCTTGACCGCGAAGATCGTACGCTCCGGATTGGTGACGGCCTGCCGCTTGGCCGGCTGGCCGACCAGCCGTTCACCGTCGTCGGTGAACGCCACGATGGAGGGTGTCGTGCGCATGCCCTCCGCATTCTCGATAACTTTCGGCGTCTTGCCTTCCATCACGGCGACGCACGAATTGGTGGTCCCGAGGTCGATGCCGATGACCTTGCCCATGTCTGGCTTCCTCTTGTCTGCAGCAGGTCGGCCGGGTCCTTTCGGCCCCCGAACGGGAGATTCCGCGACACCCGCGGCGCCCCCTCATCCGACCCCCTAAATACACATCGATGCCGCCCCGAGCGGCGCCTTGGCTCATATAGGAGGGCGGGTTTAGGCCGCAAGACATATGATCGCGGATTCCCGCGCTACAAGGCGGCTAGTGCGCAGCCCGCAAAGTCGAGTCGGCGCGTACGGCCATTTGACAACGTGCGAGGGCGAGGGACGATGAGCCCATGACCGCTCCGCGCCCGCTTTCCGGCTTGCGCATCGTGCCAGCCTATCTCGACCGGCCGGCCCAGGAGGCATTGCTGGCTGCGCTAAGCGCTGTGTTCGCGTGCGCTCCGCTTTATACCCCGCGCATGCCCAAAAGCGGAAAGCCGCTCTCCGTGCGCATGACCAATTGCGGGCCACTCGGCTGGGTCACCGATGAAGCCGGCTACCGGTATCAGCCGCTACACCCAGAGACGGGCAAACCATGGCCCGCGATGCCGGACATCGTGATCGATGCCTGGAAGGCGCTCGCGCGCTATCCCCACACGCCGGAAAGTTGTCTCATCAACTATTATCATCCCGCAGCGAAAATGGGGCTACATCAGGATCGTGACGAGCGCGATTTTCAGGCGCCCGTCGTCTCGCTTTCGCTCGGCGACACCTGTCTCTTTCGAATCGGTGGGACGAAGCGGGGCGATCCGACCCGTGTCGTAAACCTCGCCTCTGGCGATGCCGTCGTGCTCGGCGGTGAGGCGCGTTTGGCCTTTCACGGCGTCGACCGGATCATGCCGGGCACGTCGACGCTGCTGCCGCAAGGCGGCCGGATCAATCTCACAATCCGGCGAGTGACGATGCCCGCCAGGGATCGCCGATCAGGCCCAGTGACTTCCCTGTTTCCGATCACTGATCGCTGACCGGCGTGATCCAGCCAATCCCCGCTCCGCCCGGCTCTTTGAGAATTGCGATGCGTCCGACGTCAGGAACATCGAACGGCTCCCGCATCACTTTCGCGCCGGCAGCCTTCGCCGCCTTGAGCCGCGCATCAACGTCATCGACGGCAAGATAGGACATCCAGCTTTCCGGCACGCCCTCGAACTCCGGCCCGCTCAGGGGGAAAATACCCGCAACGGGTTTATCGCCCATTTTCGCCACCCAATAGATGCCGTTCGGCATCGGCATCGCGTCGAACCCCAAACCGATCGAGGACCCGTAGAATTTCTTCGCCTGCTCGACGTCGCGCGTCATCAGCTCGTTCCAATAGAAGCTGCCATGCGACCACATTGCCATTCTCCCTGTTTGCCGATGCCGATATCCTAGCGCGGCCAGCAAGTCAGCATCGATCACGCCTTTGCGAATGGCGGGGCGCGCGTCTGCAGTATTTTCTGCCATTCGATCGCAGTACTATGATAGCCGCCATGATCCCGAGGCTCCTGATCGTGCTCGCGCTCGCCCTTGGTGCCGTACGCGCGGCCGCCGGCGAGGCCGCTTATCCGCCTGGCTCGCGAATCGGCCTCGCGCCGCCCCCTGGTATGGTGACGAGCAAAAGTTTCTTCGGCTACGAGGATCCCGACAACAACGCCGCCATCGTTTTGCTCGCGCTGCCTCCCCAGGCTTACGCGGATCTGGACAAGTCCGTCACCGCCGATGCGCTCAAACGACAAGGCATGACGTTCGAAACGCGCGAGGCGTTGCCGCTTTCCACCGGCCAGGCGTTTCTGGTTCTGGGACACCACGAGATCGACAAAATAAAAATCCACAAATGGATCCTGGTGGCCGCCTCGTCCGCCCTGACGGCGCTGGTCACCGTGCAAATTCCGGAACCGGCCAAATCCGTTTATCCGGACGCTGCAATCCGCGCGGCGCTCGCGACACTGGCCATTCGCACCACCGTTCCGGTCGACGAGCAGCTCAGCCTGCTGCCGTTCCAGCTTGGCGAGCTCGCCGGCTTCCACGTCGCCGGGATCGTTCCAGGGCGCGCAGTGATGTTGGGTGGTGCCCCCCTTGACGCACCGGGTTCACCCGGCGCGACCATGGAGCCTCACATTTTCATCGCCATTTCGCCGGGCGGCCCGGCGCAACCCGGCGACCGCGACGCCTTCGCACGCGACGTCTTCGCGACGGTTCCCAACCTCCGGGATACCCGCATCACCACGTCCGAACCATTGCGGATCGGCGGGCAGCAGGGACACCAAATCCTGGCCAATGCAAGAGATCCAAGCGGCGCCACCGCGTTGACGGTCGTGCAATGGCTGCGCTTCGGCGGCGGAGCCTATTTGCAAATGATCGGAGTCGCGGGAACGGAGGCTTGGAAAGACGCCTATCCTCGCTTCCGCTCTGTACGTGACGGCATCGAAGCGCGCTGAGCGATTTCCTCAGCAGCTCGACGCTACATTGAATCAATCAGAAGCTCGGGGATCCTCGGAAGGTGTGCCCGCGTTGTCGTTGGCCGGCGTTTCCATCGAAGGTCGTGGTCCGCCTTTGGCGACCGCGACGAGCGCGGGACGCAAGACGCGCTCACCGATCATGTAGCCGGGCTGAATCACCTGCGCTACGGTGCCCGCGGGACGCGAGGGGTCCGATACCTCGAGCATCGCCTGATGCAGGTTTGGATCGAATTTTTCGTCCAGCGGCTCGAATTTCTTTACTCCGTGCTTCTCCAGCACCTTCAGGAGTTCGCGCTCGGTGAGTTCGACGCCGTCGAGCAGCGCCTTGGTGCCGGCATCGACTTTCTCCCGCAGCTCCGCGTCGAGGGCGACGAGCGCGCGCTCCATATTGTCTGCGACCGCCAGGATGTCGCGTGCGAAGGCGGCAATGCCATAATCACGGGCGTCGGCGACCTGGCGCTCGGTTCGCTTGCGCAGGTTTTCCATCTCCGCCAGCGAACGTAAGAGCTTGTCTCTATAGTCGGCGGCTTCCCGGGCAAGCGCGACCATCGGGTCCTCTTTCGTATCGGCCGGCCTCTCGTCGGCCAGGGAGTTGACCGGCTGCTTGGGCGCGGCCTGATCGGCACCTTGATCATCCTGATCGGTCGCGGCGCCCGATGCGCGAACGGTCGTATCCGGCATTGTTGTGTTCCCACTTAACAATTCGGTTCGCCCCCGATATCAGGGTTGGGGGGCCAAAAATCAAGCCGCAACGGTCATTTGTTGGCATCAGCCGCCGATGAGCCTACTCACCACCTTCGCGGTGTAATCCACCATTGGAATAACCCTCGCGTAGTTGAGCCGCGTCGGGCCGATGACGCCCAATACGCCGACGATGCGGCCGGCGCCGTCGCGATAGGGCGCAATGATGGTAGAAGACCCCGAAAGCGAGAACAGCTTGTTCTCCGAGCCGATGAAGATTCGGGCGCCTTCGGCGCGCTCGGCCCGGCCGAGGAGATCGATCACACCGCGCTTGGTTTCGAGATCATCAAACAGAAGGCGCACCCGCTCGAGGTCCTCAACTACTTTGAGATCGTCGAGCAAGTGAGCCGCGCCACGGACGATCAGCTTACGTTCGTCGGAGTCCCCGCCCGACCAGCTGGCGAGACCGGCAGCGACGATCTTGTGGGTAAGCTGGTCGAGTTCCGCCTGGGCAGCCGCGAGCGCTTGCTCCAATTCGACCTTGGCTTCGGCCAATGTACAGCCGCGCACATGTGCATTGAGGAAGTTCGCGGCTTCGGTGAGGGAGGCTGCGGGCAGCCCCATCGGGACGTTGATGACGCGATTCTCGACCTGTCCGTCCTCCCCGACCAAGATGACCAGTGCGCGCTCCGGCTCGAGTCGTACGAATTCGATGTGCTTCAATCGCACGTTCGATTTGGCCGTCAGGACCACCCCCGCTGCACGCGTGAGGTCCGACAGCATGCCCGACGCTTGGTTGAGTACGGCCTCCATGGACTTGCCGGCGGCTGCGACTTTGGCCTCAATCTCGCGCCGATCGGATTCGGCAAGATCCCCGATCTCCATCAGTGCATCGACGAAGAACCGCAAGCCAAGCTCGGTCGGCAACCGCCCAGCCGACGTATGTGGCGCGTAAATGAGGCCGAGCTGTTCCAGGTCCGACATCACGTTGCGCACGGAGGCGGGCGAGAGCGGCGTCGTGATCAACCGGGAGATGTTGCGCGAGCCCACGGGCTCGCCGGTCGCGAGATAGCTCTCGACGATTTGCCGGAAAATATCGCGCGAGCGCTCGTTGAGCTGGGCCAGGCTCACCTGTGTCGCGCCGATGGGGACGTCGTGGGACAACGCTCTCTCCGTTCAAACGCGACAGAATTGTCCATTCCTGCTGCGCAGTTCAAGCCTTACAGCCTTTGCCCCCTCGGCCATGGCTGCTAGCTTCCCGCATTACGACTATCTCGCCGCGGGAGGATTAAGGATGAAAAGAGTATGCAAGCTTGTGGTGGGCATAGCCACCATCGCCGGTCTCCTTTCAACTCTATGTACCGGCTCCCCCGCGCAGACTGTCATCGACGAGTGGGCCACAGCCAAATTTCCAGCACCGCCTGCGCTCAAGCCGGCAACGATCGTTCCCAATGAGACCGCGCTGCTGGTAATGGATTTCACCAAGCAAACCTGCACCAACGAGCGCCGGCCGCGTTGCGCGCGCTCCGTAGCAAAAGTTCTCAACCTGGTGACGCAAGCGCGGAGCAAGGGCGCTTTCATCGTCTATAGCGTCGCAGTGCCAGGGTCGGTCCCCGCCGACATTCTCTCGGAGCTTACGCCGGCGTCGGGAGAGCCGGTGCTGCCGCCATTGGGCCCGGACAAATTCATTGCCAGCGACCTCGAGAAGATCCTCAAGGACAAAGGCATCAAGACCATAGTGGCTATGGGTACACAGGCGCAGACCTCGGTGCTGCATACAGCCGGCGCGGCCGCGCTGAGAGGATTCAAGGTGATCGTGCCGGTGGACGGCATGTCTGCCGATGAGGTGTTCCCTGAGCTCTACACCGCGTGGCACCTCGCGACCGCGGCGCGCATCAGCCCACAGGTGACGTTGACCAAGTTTGACCTCATCGGCTTTTGAACGTCCGCTCGATCTCTACGCACTAAGCCAATCCGACGACGCAGCCCGACCACTTGAGTTCCGCAGCCGATCCGCTCGCCTCTTGTCGCTCACAGCGCTCGCCCCTAAAAGCTTCCTCCGTATGCAGGAGACCCGGATGCGACCGAGCCGCCGACAGCCCGACGAGCTGCGCGCGATCTCGCTCGAGCGCGGCGTGGTGAAATATGCCGAGGGTTCCTGCTTCGTGAAGTTCGGCGATACGCACGTGCTGGTCACCGCGACACTCGAGGACCGACTGCCACCTTGGCTCAAGGGGCAGGCACGTGGCTGGGTCACCGCCGAATACGGCATGTTGCCGCGCGCCACCTCGGAGCGCACGCGCCGCGAAGCCTCGGCCGGCAAACAGAGCGGCCGCACCATCGAGATCCAGCGGCTGATCGGGCGCAGTCTGCGCGCGGTATTGGACCTTTCTGCGTTGGGAGAGCGTCAAATCACGATCGACTGCGACGTAATCCAAGCCGACGGCGGAACCCGCACCGCGGCCATTACCGGCGCCTGGGTCGCACTACACGATTGCCTGAACTGGATGAAGACGCGGGAGATGCTGACGGCAGAGCCGCTGCGCGACAATGTCGCCGCTATATCCTGCGGCATCTGTCACGGCACGCCGGTGCTCGACCTGGATTACGCGGAGGATTCGGAGGCCGAGACGGACGCCAATTTCGTCATGACCGGGGGCGGGCGAATCGTCGAGGTGCAGGGAACGGCGGAGAAAGTTCCCTTCACCGAGGAACAGTTCCTCAATCTACTTGCGCTTGCGAAAAAGGGCGTGATGAAACTCGTCGACCTGCAGAAACTGGCGGTGATGTGATCGCGGATCGCGCGAGACCGAGGATGAGTTCGAAGGGCGTCGCTCATCGACCGATTGCCGGGCGCCTGGTGATCGCGACGCACAATCCGGGCAAGCTCAAGGAGATGCGCGAGCTTCTCATGCCGTTCGCAATCGACGCGATATCCGCGGGCGAGCTCGGCTTGGACGAGCCGGCGGAGAGCGGCGCGACTTTCAAGGCGAATGCCCGCATCAAGGCATGCGCTGCGGCAACGTCCTCGGGTCTGCCTGCGTTCGCGGACGATTCCGGACTGGCCGTCGATGCGCTCGGCGGCGAGCCAGGCATCTACTCAGCGCGCTGGGCGGGTCCCGAAAAGGACTTCCGGCGCGCCATGCAAGCGGTGGAAGACAAATTGCGCGAGCGCGGCGCCCATGCGCCTAGCCAACGCAAGGCCCAGTTTGTCTGCGCGCTTTGCCTCGCTTGGCCCGACGGACACGTCGAACAGTTCGACGCTGCGGTGCACGGCACCCTCGTCTGGCCCCCACGCGGCGATCAGGGGTTCGGCTATGACCCCATGTTTTTGCCTGACGGCCATGCTCGCACTTTCGGCGAAATGACGAACGTGGAGAAGCATGGTCTACCCCCCACGGGCAAAGGGCTCTCGCACCGGGCACGTGCATTCCTGAAGCTTGCGGAGGCTTGTCTTGCAAAGCGGTGATCGGCAAGGGCCTGCGTTCGGCGTCTATATCCACTGGCCGTTCTGCCTGTCGAAATGCCCGTACTGCGACTTCAACAGCCATGTGGCGCATGTCGCGGTTGATGAGGCACGCTTCGGGCGCGCCTTTGCCGCCGAGATCGCGACGACGGCGGCGCGAGTAGGCGGACGAACCGTATCGACCATCTTCTTCGGGGGCGGCACGCCATCGCTGATGCAGCCTGCGACCGTCGGTGCGATCCTCGACGCGATCGCACGGCACTGGTCGATAGCACCGGACGTCGAGGTGACGCTCGAAGCCAATCCAACGAGCGTCGAAGCGACGCGCTTTCGCGGCTTTCGCTCAGCTGGCATCAATCGCGTCTCGCTTGGCGTGCAGGCGCTGGATGATGCGGCGCTCAAAGCCCTCGGGCGGCTGCATTCGGCGCAGGAGGCGCTTCGAGCGGTCGCACTGGCGCGCTCCATTTTCGAGCGCTATTCCTTCGATCTGATCTACGCGCGCCCGGATCAGACCCCGCGGGCGTGGGCGGCCGAGCTCAAATGCGCGATCGCCGAGGCCGGAGAGCATCTGTCGCTTTATCAACTCACCATCGAGCAGAACACGCCTTTTGCCGCGCTGCATGCGGCTGGCAAGCTCGTCGTACCCGACGACGACATGGGCCGCGCACTCTACGATACGACACAGACAGTCTGTACAAGCGCGGGGCTTCCTGCCTACGAGATTTCCAACCACGCCCGGCCAGGGGCCGAGTGCCGGCACAATCTCATTTACTGGCGCGCGCACGAATATGCCGGCATCGGACCGGGCGCGCATGGTCGGCTCGAGATCGCGGCCGAGCGCCGCGCCACCGCGACCGACAAGCCGCCGAGAACCTGGCTTGCGCGGGTGGAATCGCTCGGACATGGCGTGGTGAGCGATGAGGCGCTCACGCGGGAGCAGGTCGCAGACGAGTTTCTGTTGATGGGATTACGGCTGGCCGAGGGCATCGACCCTGCGAGCTATGCGCGTCTTGCCGGCCGGCCGCTCGATCCGCGCCGTGTGGCGCTCCTCCATGAACACGGCGCCGTCGAGACGACGGCAAGCGGGAAGCTGCGCCTGACGCTCGCCGGCTTTCCCGTGCTCAACGCGGTGGTTGCTGACCTCGCCGCGTGAGAGACTTTAAGTCGCCGAGCCGCCGAAGCCTTTAGGCGGTGGGCTGATGACCTGGCCACCGGTCGGCGACACCCGCAACACCGCAAGACCGCGCTGGTTGGTGCCATCAGGCCGGAAGCGAAACAGTCCGTCGATACCGGTGAAGCCCGAGGAATTGGTCAGAACGCTGTCGGTGAAGCGCTGACTGCCCTGAGTCTTGACCAGCGCCGCGACAAGGGCGACGGCATCATAGGCAAGCGACGCCGTGCGCACGGGGTCTCTGCCGTATCGGCCCCTGTAACGGACCGAGAAATTGCGAAAACCGGTTGAATCCGGGCCCGCATACCAGGCGCCGTCGAGCAGGGGATTGGAGAAGATTTGCGCGTCCTCCCATAAGCCCGTGCCGAGCAGCTGCACGCGTTTGGTGTCGATGCCGTTCGCCGTTAGCGTCTGCACCACGGTGGGAACGGCGTCAGCGCCGTCCGGGATGAAGATGGCATCCGCGTGGCTCGCTGCCTGTGCGACGTTGCGCACCGGAGTTTGCATCTGCGCCCGGTCGAGCGGGTAACGCTCGAGCGCGATCACGCGGCCGCCACCGCGCGCCACCGCCTGTTTGAAGGCCGCTTCCGTCACGCTGCCATAGGCATTATCGGGAACGAGCGCCGCGAATGACCGCCGGCCCTGGCTCGCCGCATAGCTCACGATACGATCGACGTCGGACTCCGGCAGAAAGCTCAGGAGATACACGCCGCGCGCCGCTGCATTGGTATCGGTCGAGAACGCAATCACCGGCACGCCGCGAGCGCGCGCGGCGTGTGCAACCGGAGCGACCGTGAGCGCAAACAGTGGCCCCAGGATGATCTCCGCTCCTTCATCGAGCGCCTGTTGCGCCGCCTGCTGGGCGCCCGGCACGCTGCCCGCGTCGTCCTTCACCAACAGCTGGAGATCGGGATTGTTGAACTCCGCGAGCGCCATCTCGGCGGCGTTGCGCATGGACTGCGCGGCGACTCCCGCATTGCCGCTTCCCGACAACGGCACGATCAGAGCGGCCTTGACCGCGCCTTCGCCGATATGGGTCGCGGGCGGCGAGGGCGCCCCTGACGAGGAGGCCAGATCGGGAAGGCTTCCCGAGCAGCCCGCCAGCAAGAGCATCGATGCGAGCGCGGCAAGCGCCGGAGACGCAGCGTGTGCAGGCCACGATGCCCGGACCTGCAGTCCTCCGAACATGGGGATCGATCTCCTCGGCCAGGACGTGAGATTGCTCCATGCCAGTCCAGGCCGGCAATCGGGCATTTTGTCGGTGACTGGTTAACCAAATGAAAAGGATAATGAATTTTTTACGGCGCCCATGACGGGGCAAGGTCGTGCCGTTACAGTAAGGAGCATGAGGACGACCGCGCCCGCCATCGCCGCACGCGCGCCCCGCGAGCGCGCCGGGCGGCATTACGTTCTGGACGGCCGCACCGCCGTTGCACCGCCGTTGAGGGCTGGTCTCTACCTGGTCGCGACGCCCATCGGGAATCTGGGCGACATCACGGTGCGGGCGCTGGAGGTTCTTGCCGCTGTCGATCTCATCGCTTGCGAGGATACCCGCGTCACCCGCAAGCTTCTCGACCGCTATGGAATTGCAACCCCGCTCACGTCCTATCACGAACACAATGCCGCCCAGGCGCGTCCCAAGCTGCTCGCACGCATCGCCGATGGCGCCGCGATCGCGCTCGTCTCGGACGCCGGAACCCCCCTCGTCTCGGATCCGGGCTATAAACTCGTGCGCGAGGCGCGAGCGGCGGGCGCGAATGTAACGGCATTGCCGGGAGCGTCGGCGGTACTTGCTGCGCTCACGGTGAGCGGGCTTCCGACCGACCGGTTCTTGTTCGAGGGATTCTTGCCCGCAAAAGAAGCAGCACGGCGCGCCCGCATCGCCGAGCTCGAGCGCATTCCGGCAACGCTCGTTCTGTTCGAGACCGGGGCACGCATTGCAGCCTCGCTCGCCGACCTCGCCGCCGGCCTGGGTCCGCGTGAGGCTGCGCTCTGCAGAGAGCTCACCAAATTTTATGAAGAAATCCGGCGCGGCGATCTCGCGACGCTCGCGCACCAAGCTGCAGACACGCCCGAGCCACGCGGTGAGCTGGTGATCGTCGTGGCGCCCCCCGATCGCCAGGATGACGTGAGCGCAGCCGATCTTGACGCGCTGCTCCGTCAAGCGCTCGATCGTCTGTCCGTCAAAGATGCGGTGGCCGAAATCGCGGCCGTCAGCGGCGCGCCTCGCCGGGAAGTCTATCGACGCGCGATCGCACTCAGCAAGGAGCGTGGCCATGCCCGATGAGAGGTTCCGCGCAGCCCCGATCCAAGCCCCGCGTCCCGAGCGTCAGATCGCGTTTCGGACCGGTATTTCGGCCGAAAGCCGAGCGGCAGTGTTTCTCATCGCCAAAGGCTTTCGCATCCTGGCGCGGCGTTGGCGTAGCCCGGTCGGCGAAATCGATATCATCGCACGACGCCGGGCGCTGCTGATATTCGTCGAGGTCAAGGCGCGTGACCAATTGGACGACGCCGCCTGGTCGGTCACCGATCGCCAGCGTTTGCGTATCGCCGCCGCCGCAGAGGCTTGGCTCGCGCGATATGCTGATGACCGCATCCGCGATATCCGTTTTGATGCCGTCCTGATCGCACCTCGGCGGCTTCCGCGTCATATCCCCTCGGCTTTTGATACGAGTGGGTGACGCGATCGCGTGGAGCTCGCGTTAGCAAAATATTTTCGGGCCAATGATGAGTCTGAGCATTGCCGTACAGATGGACCCGATCGAGCGGATCAATATCCGCGGCGACTCCACGTTTGCGCTGCTGCTGGAAGCGCAAAAGCGCGGCCATGCAATCGCATATTACACCCCGGACCGGCTGGCGTTGCGGGGGTCCAAAGTGATCGCGGCGGTACAGCCGCTCAAGGTTCGCGACCAGCATGGCGACCATTTCACGCTTGGCGCGCCGCGCCGCGCCGAGCTCGCCGAATTCGACGTGATTCTATTGCGGCAGGATCCGCCGTTCGACCTCGCCTATATCACAACCACGCACCTGCTCGAGCGCGTTCATCCAGGCACGCTGGTGGTCAATGACCCGACCGCCGTGCGCAATGCGCCGGAAAAAATGTTCGTGATGGAATTTCCTGACTTGATGCCTCCCACGCTGATCACCCGCGATCTGGCGGAGATCAAGGCCTTCCGCGCAGAGCATGCCGACATCGTGATGAAGCCGCTCTACGGGAAGGGCGGCGAAGCGGTGTTTCGGCTGGCGAAGGAGGACCTCAACTTCGGCTCCCTCTATGACCTGTTTGCGGCGACGTTCCGCGAGCAGTGGGTGGTGCAGAAGTTCTTGCCGGCGGTGAAAGACGGCGACAAGCGCATCCTGCTGGTCGACGGCGAGTTCGCCGGCGCAGTGAACCGGGTGCCCGCGCCCGATGATCTGCGCTCCAACATGGTGCGCGGCGGCATTCCGAAGGAGACCCAGCTTTCCGCGCGGGATCGCGACATCTGTGCCCGCATCGGTTCGGTCTTGCGCGAGCGAGGGCTCCTGTTCGTCGGCATCGACGTGATCGACGGATATTTGACCGAGATAAACGTCACCTCGCCGACCGGGATTCGCGCGGTCAAGGATCTCGGCGGGCCGGACGTGGCGGCACTGATCTGGGACAAGATCGAGGCTAAGCGGCGGGGCCCATCGGCGGCCCCATGAACAACCCACCTAACGGCTGGGCGCGGTTGATTACTCGCAGAGCAGCACGCGTTGCACGCCGCGTCTCATGCGCGCCGACCGGCGTCTGATTGCGTCAGCGCGTGGACGTGCCTTTCTGCTCGGCCTTGAGTTTTGCGATCGCGGCGCGGATCGGCGGGAAAGGCCCGTATTTGTGCTGCTGCTCGCCAAAGCCGTCCGCATAAGGCCCGTACGGCGCGTCCACCGGCTTTTCCAGAAGATCCGGAAAGTCCTTGTCGAGGCCAGCTTTGTGCGGCCGCGGCTGGGATATGACGTAAGCCGCAATATCCCAGGCCTGCTCTGGCGAAAGCTGCGGGTTCAGGTAGTCGGCGCCGTGCGGCATGTTGAAGTGGAGAAAATTTGCCGCCGTGATCAGGCGCGCCATTCCGGCGCCGTCGTTGAAGCTATCCCCGCCCCACAGCGGCGGCACCCGGTAGCCCAGATCGGTGGTTGGTAGGCTGCGGCGAATACCAGCGCCATTGGGCCAATGACACGTCGCGCAGGCAGTAGCGTAGCCTGCCTTCCCGCGTGCCGGATCGGCCGGGCGATCGAGTTCCGGCATCTTGCCCGTGCCCAAGCCGGGCAGCAGCTCTCCCGGCGGCAGGCCGGTAGACAGAAATTTGATATACGCCACCATTGCCTGCATTTCCGGCGCGGTGGCCGGCAGCGCCCGCCCATTCATGCTGCGGGTCATGCAGGAATTGAAACGGTCCTCGATCGTCATCTGCGCCCCCGAACGGGCGCTGTAGTGTGGAAATTCGCCGAACAACCCGAACAGCGGGATACCGAATTTCTTCGTCCCCGCCTGAAGGTGACAATTGCCGCAGGCGAGATTGTTTCCGGCAAAGCGTTTTGAGCGATCTGCCACCTCAGGCCCGATATAGGCGTAGGTCGCCGTGATGAGGTCGCGCCCGCGGCGCACCAGGCGCCCATGCGCATCATTCGGCAGGGCGCCGATTTCCGGCACGGTCCAGATCTGCTGGGCCGCACGCGTTTCTTGCGCGAATGCTGCCGTCACCGCCAAGCCATCGAGGCATGCGCAGCCCGACGTCAGGGCGAGTGCGGCAAGAACAACGCCGAAGCTCCTCAAAGGCATCGACATCCCTCCCGGTCCCGGCGATCCCCACCGTCGCAGGTGTTCTAACACGAGGCCGGCCAACGTCTTTTGTTCTCGTATTGTTCTTGCAGGCTACTCCGGCTTCCGCTACTCTGACGTCGAGCAGGGGCAACATGGTCCAGCACGTCGCCACCGTGGCGTTCGAGGGCATCGAAGCCCGCGCCGTCGACGTCCAAGTTCAGGTCGCCCCGGGGCTGCCCGCGTTCAACGTCGTTGGTTTGCCGGACAAGGCTGTCTCCGAGGCGCGCGAGCGCGTGCGCGCGGCGCTGGTCGCCTCGGGTTTGGCGCTGCCGGCCCGCCGCATCACGGTCAACCTCGCCCCCGCCGACCTACCGAAGGAAGGCAGCCACTACGATCTGCCGATTGCACTCGGTCTGATGGGGGCGATCGGCGCCATTCCGGCGGACGCGCTTTCCGGGTTCACCGTGCTGGGTGAACTCGGCCTCGACGGCTCCATCGCCGCGGTGGCGGGGGTGCTGCCGGCCGCGATCGGCGCCAACGCTCGTGGCGAAGGTCTCATCTGTCCCGCCGCCTGCGGCCCCGAAGCCGCCTGGGCGAGCCCCGAAATGGAGATCATCGCGGCTGCATCGCTGATTCAGCTCGCCAACCATTTCCGCGGCGCGCAAGTGCTCGCCCGTCCGCAGCCAAAAGTGCGCGAGCCCTGCGCTCCGCTCGTTGATCTGAAGGACATCAAGGGGCAGGAGAGCGCCAAGCGCGCCCTCGAGGTGGCCGCCGCCGGCGGCCATAATCTGCTCATGGTCGGTCCGCCGGGCGCCGGCAAATCAATGTTGGCAGCGCGGCTGCCGACGATCCTGCCGCCGTTGACCCCCGCGGAACTGCTGGAAGTCTCCATGATTGCCTCGGTCGCAGGCGAGATCGAGGGCGGCGCGCTCACCAATTCTCGTCCGTTTCGCGCGCCACACCACTCCGCCAGCATGCCGGCGCTGGTCGGCGGCGGCTTACGTGCACGGCCGGGCGAAATCTCGCTCGCGCATCATGGCGTGCTCTTCCTCGACGAACTGCCGGAATTCCAACCGCAGGTCCTCGATTCGCTTCGCCAACCGCTGCAGATCGGCGAGGTTGCGATCGCGCGCGCGAACCACCGCGTGACCTATCCTGCACGTTTCATGCTGGTGGCCGCGATGAATCCCTGCCGCTGCGGCCGCGCGAGCGAGCCGGGATTTGCCTGCAAGCGCGGCGCCAACGCGCGCTGCGCGGCCGAGTATCAGGGGCGGCTCTCGGGCCCGCTCATCGATCGCATCGACCTGCATATCGAGGTGCCGGCGGTGACCGCCGCCGATCTCATCCTGCCGCCGCCGGCGGAGGGAAGCCGAGAAATCGCCGCACGCGTGGCACACGCCCGCGCCATGCAGGCCGAGCGCTACGCCGCGGTCGGCCTGTCGCGGCTGCGCACGAACGCGGATGCAAACGGGCCGCTGCTCGAAGAAATGGCGCGGCCGGACAGCGGCGGACTTGCGCTCTTACGCGACGCCGCCGAGGCTATGCGGCTTTCCGCTCGCGGCTATCACCGCGTACTGCGCGTCGCGCGCACGCTCGCCGATCTCGACGGCGCCGATAAGGTCGGCCGCGTGCATCTCGCCGAGGCCTTATCCTATCGCGTGCTTGTCGACGAGGTGCGCCGCGCGGCGTGAGTCAAGCACTTCATGGCCGGCGCAACGCCCCGTAAAGCGCAGCAGGGCAACGGGAAGCGCGACATAGGTCGTGATAATTTATGCAATGACGATTGCGTTCGTGTGCGGCTCAACCTCTTTCGAGCCACCTAAGAAATCGTCGTCTCAGGCTCGGGCGTTTTCGCAATTCCTCTTCCTTGGCCTGCACCAGATCAAGCAGGTGCAGAAATCTCTTGCGCGCGATTGCTTCGTACCGGACAGTTGCCCCTCCTCGCTCGGTTATTAAGCGACCCAAAAAATCATCCAAAACCTCGCGGCACTCATTTTTAAATTTCTCATTCCTCTGGTGCATTTCGTATATCAGAAGTGCCAGGAGCACATCGTGGGCCATTATGTGCCCGCCGAGTAGATCAGGTAGATCAGCCAGGGTAACCCGCTCGCCGTTGCTCATTGGTTCCCCTCCTTCACAATGGCCATGCGGACAACGTAGCACAGCAGCAGGCTGACGCCTTTGGAGCCTACGGACCCAGCGGGTTAGGGCGGGCGGCGCAACAGAGCCGACTAGGGCGGGGTTGGCGGCGCAAAATCAGGGTCTTTGAGATTGACAGAATAATCTGCTCAACCCTGCTTTGCCGTTCAGCCTTCGATGAAAAGTTCACGTTCAGTTTTGGCGGGCCGCAGCACCTTAAGACGATCAAGCGAGGAACCAAGCTTCAGTTTCGCCTCGTAAAGGTCCATGTCGCGCTGAAGGTTTAGCCAGAAGCCTGGGGTCGTGCTCGTCACCCGCGCCAACCGGAGAGCCATCTCAGCAGTGATCGCGCGACGGCCATTAATGATCTGATTTACGGAAAATCGTGAGACGTGCATTGCTTTTGCAAGGCGTTCTTGCGTGATCTCGCCCTTGAGAATGTAGTCCCGCAACACCTCTCCGGGACTGACTGGTGGCGCCGGAATGTATTTGTCCGGCGTCATCGCACGGCCCTACCGTCGTTCGAGGAGGATCTCGTATGCCCCGATGCCGAGGCTCCACGCGAAGGTGACGTGCCATTTGCCGTGAATATGCAAGCCATAGCGGTTAGGCGTATTCGGCCAACGAACAATGGGTCCGATGACCCCAACGTCCTGCAGGTCGCACGCCGCCAACAACACGCGCATGACCTTGTGAGCGCCGATTGAGACGCACTCGCGTATTCCGGGTGCAAATCTCGTTTCGTAGATCTGCTGAGTTCTCGCGTCCAGAAATCGTTCCATAATCCACCGTCCGGGGAGCCTTGAGTGACACAGGCGCCCGGCTTACGGCGGGGCGCCGATCAGCCAAAGCCGGAGGGGAATTTCCGGTATGAATTGAGAAATCGAGAACCCAATCGTGGGTCGACGGAGCAGACCGCGCGGCCTCCAGGTTCGTCGACTTACGCCGACGATCAGCAAGAACCAATACGCCACGCTTGAGCGCATCGTTCAGGTGGGAGAGAATCGTAGCAACACACTGGGTTGCGTCGAGTTCTTCCAACTGCCCCACTACGCCGCCAAGGATAGAACGAATACTCCGGGCAGAAAGGTCGCGATACGAATTCCAGGGGGTAACGTCGTATCGCGCTTCGGCGATCTCGTGGGCTGCCTCGAGCTCTACGTAAAACCTCTGCAGGACCGCACTTTTACCGGGCGCGGAGCTTGGCGCTTCAAGCGTATTGAATACTCGCCAGAAGTGCCGTTGCGAGACCTCCTTGGCGTGTTCTTGCCATGCTTGAAAGGTCCGAAGCAGGTCTGAGCGCCACTCATAGGCGTCCTCAGCGTCGACCCATCCGGCTGCCGCTCTCTGGATCAGGCGAAGAGCTTCGCCGTGCGGCGACTGCAAGGGCCGGTTAGTGATTAGCGCGGAGCTGTAAGTCTGAGAGTTGGCAGCAATGGAGGCTGATGTCAGCAGGTTGCAGGTGCTGCAAACGTAGCAGCAGTTTGAGGTCACCAGCGTGCCGCATGCGTTGAAGGAGTTGGATACGATGCCGTTCGAGACCACCGACGTCCCGCAGACGTGGCAATTGCTATTCGAGTTCGTCGACGTATCGCTGACGTAGCAGTTCGAGGTCACCGGCGTGACGCAGGCGTTGAACCAGTTGGGCATGATGTCGTTCGAGACCACCGACATGCCGCTGACGTTACAGTTCGAGATCACCGACATGCCGCAGGCGTTGAAGCAGTTGGGCATGATGCCGTTCGAGACCACCGACATGCCGCTGACGTGGGAGTTGCTGTTCGAGACCACCGATCTGCCTCAGACGTTGGGCGCCAGCGGAGAGGGCATTAAGATGGCCAGAACCGTCTGGACCTGCCTAACGCCAATCACCGTGCGACTCAGCCGTGCTGACACTATGTAATCCAACTCATTACAAAACACAAGTTTCCTGGCCCTCTCACTTTCTCAACAATACCAATGCTTTAGCTTTTTTTGCAGTCCGGAATGGGGGGTCTTGGCTAAAAAATGCGCGCCCTGGAACGTCGGGCGCAAGAAGGTCACTGCACCGTCTGCGGCTCAAGAGGCGTCAACGGGCGCGGGCACGATAGATTGCAACAACAAAGCCGCCGATCCCAACGACCATGAATGCAGCACCAGACCAATGGAAAATGAGTTCGGGGGTGCCGCCTGCACGGGTGAGCCACGAGGCTGTGAGCAGCAGAATGGAAACGCCGACTGCTCCGACCCCAATTGCAGCTTCCGGGGCATCTCTCCTCAGAAGGTTGTACAGCGACCTAATGGACGGAAATTGTGACATTGCGGCGCCCCGACAGCACGCCAAACATCACCGAGAGTGCGCCGAAGGCTAACAGCAAGGCAGCAGCCAGCGCAAATCGTGGCCTACTCATTGCGAGTGCAACAAGCCAGCACCCTAAGCCGAACAATAGAAGGTACATTCCGACGCGAAAGACCAAGAACGGCACGTCATCAATCACACGAACCTCGGATAGTGCAGTCGAGTAGTCAGCAGCCTTTGCGAATTCTGAAGGTTTGGCCCGCAGGCCTCGGTCGAGAGTTGACCAAGCTTCGGGGCCGACTATCCCGTCAACCGGTAGCGAGTGGGCGCTCTGGAACGTTTTCACCGCCGTCTCAGTGACGGGGCCAAAATCACCATCTACTGGGCCAGGATCAAAGGGCAGCCCGTAGGTTTTGAGCATCCTCTGTAACAGGCTCACCTGGACGCCCTTCGACCCTTTTTGGATCGGATCAGGGTCCAGCCTACCCCAAGTAAGCGGACCGACAATGCCATCCACAACAAGGGGGTATGTAAAAGCGTAAGGCTGCCCGCTGGCACGATCTTCTTGGTACTTCCTGACCGCAATATCGGTCTTAAGATCGAACTCGCCGTCGTCGTCACCAACTCTGAGATAAGATCGCTCAATGAGGGCCCTCTGCGCCCTCCTCACCGCTTCGCCCCAAGAGCCCTTTCTGATGGTTGGATTGGGCATGGCGGTACCTTCGGCAATGATCAGACTTGGAGAGATAAGCGCATACCGGGTTTGGCGCTACTACACCTCGTACGACGGTGCGATCTATCTCCTCTCTTATGTGTCGGACACCCGCTGGTTCCCCGGTCGTCGTGTAGAAGGCGGCTCACCCTCCTTTGTGGGCGAGCAGGGCATTCACGGTTTCAAGACGATGTCTGATCTGCGGAACGATATTCGCGACAACGTTGGCCTGCTTGTCGCGCGCTGTCAATTCACGCTCCCGCCCACGCAGGGTGTGATTATCGGCATCATCGACCTTTGGGGCGACGTCGTCGAACATGAAAGAGGCTATCGAGGGGAGTACGCTCGGCCGTCAGGCTTTCTTGAAGCTCACGGCGATAACGATGACGCAGCGCTAGCGCGACTTCGCGCGGACTTCAAAGTATGAACACACGGGACGCCGTGCGACGGTCGTTTGCCAAAAGCCTTGGAGTGCGCAAGGTGTCGAATGACCATGCCGACGACCAGAGCATGGTGGCAGGCTAGTTTCCACTTCATAGCCGCCGCAACGCGACCTCTTCGACGAGATGGCTCTCGACCTTCTTTAAGATGAGATCGGCGCGCTGGCGCGTCGGCAGGATGTTGTCGCGCAGATTGACAAGGTTGATGCGCCTCCAAATGGTGGTCGCGGTGTCGACGGCCTCCACATCCGACAAGCTCGCGTAGCGGTGAAAGTATGATTTGGGATCGCGGAACGCGGTGCCACGCAACGTCAGGAACCGATCCACATACCAACCCTGCAGCATGTCTTCGCGTGCATCGAGGTAGATCGAGAAATCGAAGAAATCCGACACATAAGGGGTCGGCTTGCCGCCCTTGGGCGGCACCCCCGCCTGCAACACGTTGAGCCCCTCGACGATGAGGATCTCCGGCCGATCGATCTCGATCCATCGATTTGGCATCACGTCGTAGGTGAGGTGCGAATAGACCGGGGCGCGCACGGGCCGCCGGCCGGCCTTGATGTCAGAGAGAAAACGCAGCAGCGCCGGCAGGTCGTAGCTTTCCGGGAAGCCTTTCTTTTCCATCAAGTCTTCACGCTCGAGGATGGCGTTCGGATAAAGAAAGCCGTCGGTGGTGATGAGGTCGACCTTCGGTACGTTGGGCCAGCGCGCCAGCAGCGCCTGCAGGACACGTGCGGTGGTGGATTTGCCTACCGCCACTGAGCCGGCAACCCCGATCACGAAAGGCACCTTCGTGTCCTCGGTGCCGAGAAAATTCTGCTGGGCGTGGAACAGGCGCTGCGTCGCCGCGACGTAAAGCGACAGGAGCCGCGACAGCGGCAGGTAAATTTCCTCGACCTCAGCCATGTCGAGGCGATCGTGCAGCGAGCGCAGCCGGGTCACCTCATCCGACTTGAGCGTCATCGGCGTGTCGGCGCGCTTTGCCGCCCATTCCGCCCGCGAGAAGACGCGGTAGGGCGAGAGTCCGTCCTCGGTGCGTTGCTCCATCGTCCTGATCAGCCGCGCTTGCGCGACGCCTTTTCGGTGAGGCCCGACTGCCGCGTGCGCTCGGCGAGGATTGCCTCTACCTCCGCGAGCGTGATGCCGCGCGACACGAGCACGACCAGCAGATGGTAAATGAGGTCGGCGGCCTCCGCGATCAAGCGCGCACGATCCTCCTCGACGGCAGCGAGAACGGTCTCGATCGCCTCCTCGCCCAGCTTCTTGGCGCAATGGCCCACGCCCTGGTCGAGGAGCCTGCGCGTATAGGACACCTGGGCACTGGCTTTGGCGCGCTCCTGCACGCGTTTTTCAAGATCATGCAGACTAAAATTGGACATCGGCTTTCTCCCCCTTGCCATAGCACCTCCCTCCGCTGTCGCAAATCGCACGCAGCCCGCGTAGTAAACACCGCCTGGTTGCTTTCGCTGCAGCCGACTAGCATGTCTCGATGCCCGCGTGCGATCTCGACTTCTGGTTCGATTTTGCCTCGACCTATTCTTACCTCGCCGCCATGCGGATCGGGCCCCTTGCGGAAGAAGCGAGCGTCCGCGTGCGTTTCCGCCCCTTCCTGCTCGGGCCGATTTTCAAGGCCCAGGGTTGGGACACCTCGCCGTTCAATCTCTATCCAGCCAAGGGCCGCAACATGTGGCGCGACCTCGAGCGCTCATGCGCGGACCTCAAGTTGCCCTTCCGGCGACCCGACCCCTTTCCGCAGAACAGTTTACTGGCGGCGCGCGCGGCGCTGGTCGTGCTCGACCAGCCCTGGGGCGAAGATTTTTGCCGCGCGTTGTTCCGCGCGCAGTTTGCCGAAGGGCGCCGGATTGATGACGCCGCGGCTGTGGGCGATGTCCTGGCAGGACTTAAGATCGATCCCCAGCCGGTGCTCGCAGCAGCCCAATCGGACGCGATCAAGACGCGGCTGCGGGCGCAAACCGAAGAGGCGGAGCGGCTGGGAGTGTTCGGCGCTCCGACCTTCACGACCGCCGACGGCGAACTGTTCTGGGGCAACGACCGGCTGCAGCCTGCGCTGCGTTGGGCGAAAGCCGCCGCCGAATGACGCTAGCCATCGAGCCGCATATGAAGACCGGCACGGGCCATATACCGCTTGGCCTCGGTGATGCTGTATTCGCCGAAGTGGAAGATCGAGGCCGCAAGGACCGCAGTGGCGTGGCCATCGCGGATGCCTTCGACGAGGTGCTCCAACGTGCCCACTCCGCCCGAGGCGATCACCGGCACCGGTACTGCATCAGCCACGGCACGGGTGAGCGGGATGTCGAACCCCTGCTTGGTGCCGTCTCGATCCATGGAGGTCAGCAGGATTTCGCCGGCGCCGAGCGCGGCGACCTCGCGCGCGTAATCGACAGCATCGAGCCCGGTCGGATGGCGCCCGCCATGGGTGAAGATTTCCCAACGCTCAGGTTGACCCCCCTTTGATACGCGCTTGGCATCGATCGCGACGACGATGCACTGGTCACCGAATTTTTCCGCCGCCTCCTTCACGAATTCCCGCCGGGCGACAGCCGCAGTGTTGATCGATACCTTGTCGGCGCCGCACGTCAGGAGCTTGCGGATGTCCTCGACCGTGCGCACCCCGCCGCCGACGGTGAGCGGCATGAAGCAAGCCTCGGCCGTGCGTCGCACCACGTCGAGGATGATGTCGCGGTTCTCGTGACTGGCGGTGATATCGAGAAACGTGAGCTCGTCGGCACCGGCCGAGTCGTAGGCCATTGCCGCCGCCACCGGGTCGCCGGCGTCGCGCAGGTCGAGAAATTTCACACCTTTGACAACGCGGCCGTCCTTGACGTCCAGACAGGGAATGACGCGGACCTTGAACATGTCCTTACGCGGTTGCTGGCACCGAGCGAATGAGCCGCAGCGCTTCCGCCGGATCGAGCCGCCCGTCGTACAGCGCGCGGCCGGCAATGGCGCCGGCGAGCTTTCTGGCACGCGGCTGCGTTAGCGCCACGACGTCTGCAATGGAGGCGAGCCCCCCCGATGCGATGACTGGTACCTTCACCGCCTCGGAGAGGGCGATGGCGGCGTCGAGATTGAGACCAGCGAGCATGCCGTCGCGGGAGACATCAGTGTATATCAACGCGGCGATGCCTGCGTCTTCGAATTGTCTGGCAAGCTCGAAGGCGCTCAGCTCCGAAGCTTCCGCCCAGCCCTCGACCGCCACCCTGCCGTCGCGGGCATCGAGCGCCACCGCGACGCGACCCGGATAGAGCCTTGCCGCCTGCCTAACGAGCGTTGGGTCGCGCACCGCCGCGGTGCCGATGATGACGCGGGTGACACCTCTCTGCAGCCACGATTCGATCGTGCCGAGGTTGCGAATGCCGCCGCCCAGTTGTAACGGCACCTTGGTCGCTGCGATGACTTGCTCGACCGCGGCCCTGTTGACCGGCTTGCCGGCAAAAGCCCCATCGAGGTCGACCACGTGCAGATATTGGAAACCAAGTGATGCGAAGGCGCGCGCCTGCGCGGCCGGATCGCGCTGAAATACCGTGGCGCGGCCCATGTCCCCCTGCTCGAGCCGCACGCATGCACCATCCTTGATATCGATGGCGGGGAACAGGATCACAACAGAACTCGCTTGAGGCCGTTCGCTGCAGCCGCAGTGCGGACCCGTGCGGGCACGCGGTGAAGAGCGGGCCATAGCCCCTGCAACAATCCAACCTGCCGACGCATCATGGCTTCCACTTGAGGAAGTTGGCGATCAGTCGCAAGCCCAGCCGCTGGCTCTTTTCCGGGTGGAACTGGGTGCCGACCATCGTGTCGCGGCCGACGACCGCCGTAACCGGACCACCGTAGTCTGCTTCGGCGATAACATCGGCGCGCGCGGCCGGCTTGAGGTGGAATGAATGCACGAAATAAGCGTGCTGACCCTGCGGTCCGACGGCGATGCCGTCGAGCAGTGGATGCGGCCGGCGCGCGTCGAGCGTATTCCAACCCATGTGCGGGATTTTCAGATCCGGGTCCGAGGGTGCGATCCGTTCGACCTCGCCAGGGATCCAGCCCAAACCCTGCGTCACCTCATATTCGCGGCCGCGCTCGGCCATAAGCTGCATGCCGACGCAGATCCCGAGGAACGGCCGGCCGCGCGCACGCACGCGCTCGTTGAGCGCCTCCACCATGCCGTCGAGAGCATCGAGCCCGCGCCGGCAATCGGCGAAGGCGCCGACGCCAGGCAGCACCACGCGGTCTGCGCGGGCGACCTTCTCCGCATCGGGCGTCACAACGATCGAGTGCGTCAAGCCTTCCTCGCGAGCTGCGCGCTCGAACGCCTTTGCCGCTGAATGCAGATTGCCCGATCCGTAATCGATAATGGCGACGTTCGTGCTCATTGCGGCCTTGCAGACTGCGGAAAAAGCCCAATGACCTCGGATGCGGTTCGCGGAGACAGAGGCGCGCCCCAGGCCGGCGGCGATGCGGCTGGCTCGGGATTGGCTCTCTCCACCGAACGTTTGTTGACCCATGCATCGAAGAATCGCCGTTCCGCTGATTCGAGATCATCGCCGACGACGATACCCACATTCCTCCAACCGCGGCGCGACAGCGTGAAGCGACGCAACGTCGCCGCCTCGAACCCGACGAGCAGCGCAAGGAGCGCGCTGACCACGATCGTCAGCGTCGGCGGAGCGGCGATTAAACGCAGTCCAACCAAAAGCGCGAGGGCGACGACGACGTAGCCGAGGAACGCCAGCCACAGCCGATGCCGCAGCATCCAGAACGGTGCCAGCAAAAACGCCCACAATGAAAAGCCGTCGCGAATGAACACGAAACGTTCGGGATCGGACGCAGATTCGTGTGCTCTCAGTGGCGGTTCGTACACGGCGTAGATGGACATCGTCTTTTGCCTTCTCACCCGCCGAGCGAGCCTTTGGTCGAGGGCACCTCGTTGGCTGCACGGGGATCGATCGCGAGCGCAACGCGCAAGGCCCGCGCCAGGCCTTTGAAGCAGGATTCCGCGATGTGATGGTCATTCGTGCCGTAGAGCGTCGCGACGTGTAGCGTCACTCCGCTGTTCATCGCGAATGCCTGGAACCACTCCTGCACCAATTCGGTATCGAAGCTACCCACCTTGTCGCGCACGAACTCGGCATTGAATACGAGGAATGGCCGACCGGAAACGTCAAGCGCGACGCGCGTGAGCGCCTCATCCATCGGCACATGCACGTCGGCATAACGCACAATGCCCTTCATGTCGCCGAGCGCCTGCTTCACCGCCTGCCCGAGCGCGATTCCGATGTCCTCGGTGGTATGATGCTGATCGATGTGCAGGTCGCCCTTGGCCTTCACGGTGAGGTCGATGCGGGAATGACGCGCCAACAGCTCGAGCATGTGGTCGAGAAAACCGATCCCGGTCGAAATCGACGCTGCGCCGGCCCCGTCGAGGTCGACCAGGACCTCCACGTCAGTCTCCTTGGTGCTGCGTCTGATCGAGCCCTTGCGCATGAATAGGTTTCTCGTATTGAGCCGCGCGCCTTTTATCAGGGGTTGAGTGCCTTCGCCACTCCAGCGGCGGCCGCATTTGCGCCTCCCTTGGACAAGGCTTACATCATCGGCGCGGAGTCGCGCATGCAGTCCATGTCTCCCGAGCTTTGGCACGGCACCACGATCCTGACCGTCCGCAAGGGCGGCACTGCCGTGATCGGCGGCGACGGTCAGGTTTCGATCGGCCAGACCATCGTCAAGGCCAATGCCAAGAAAGTGCGCCGGCTGGGCAAGGGTGACGTGATCGGAGGATTTGCCGGGGCGACTGCCGATGCCTTTACCTTATTCGAGCGGCTCGAAGCAAAGCTCGACCAGTATCCGAGGCAGCTCACCCGCGCCGCGGTGGAACTCGCCAAAGACTGGCGCACAGATCGTTACTTGCGGCGCCTCGAAGCCATGATGATCGTTGCCGACGCGCAGGTGTCGCTGGTCATTACCGGTACCGGCGATGTGCTCGAGCCCGAGGCTGGCGTGGTCGGCATTGGTTCCGGCGGCAATTACGCGCTCGCCGCCGCTCGCGCGATGATGGATGGCCCGCTCGATGCCGAGACGATCGTGCGCAAGGCGATGGAAATTGCCGCCGACATCTGCGTCTACACGAACCGCAATATCACGATTGAGAAGCTATAATCGGTTCACTGACGATGGCGGCACAATAGAACTGGCCACCGTCTGATCGGAAACGATTGAACGCAATCTTGCGTTCAATCGCGTCACGTTGCGAGATCCAGCCAACGCCGTTGCACTATCGGGCGGCAAGAGCCAAATAAGGCCTTCCATGACCAGCTTTTCCCCGCGCGAGATCGTCTCCGAACTCGATCGCTTCATTATCGGACAGGCCGATGCGAAACGGGCGGTGGCGATCGCGTTGCGCAACCGATGGCGCCGCCTGCAACTCGACGAGAAGCTGCGCGAGGAGGTGCTGCCCAAAAATATCCTCATGATCGGCCCGACCGGCGTCGGCAAAACCGAGATCTCCCGCCGACTCGCTCGGCTCGCCGGGGCTCCATTCATCAAGGTGGAAGCAACCAAATTCACCGAGGTCGGCTACGTCGGTCGCGACGTCGAGCAGATCGTGCGCGACCTCGTCGAGATCGCAATCGCTCAGACGCGAGAGAGAAAACGCAAGGACGTGCGCGCGCGGGCCCAGCTCGCCGCGGAGGAGCGGGTGGTGAACGCACTGGTCGGCGAGCACGCCAGCCCCTCGACCAAGGATGCCTTCCGAAAAAGGCTGCGCGCTGGCGAGCTCAACGACAAGGAGATCGAGATCGAGGTGCAGGCGAGCGGTGGCGGCATGCCCCTGTTCGAAATTCCCGGGATGCCCGGCGCGCAGATGGGTGCGATCTCGATTGGCGATATATTCGGCAAGCTCGGAGGCGGCCGCACCAAGACTCGTCGGGTCACGGTCGCGGAATCCCATGACATCTTGATCAACGAGGAGTCGGACAAACTCCTCGACAACGACCAGTTGGTGCTCGAGTCCATCAAGTCAGTCGAGCAGAACGGCATCGTGTTCCTCGACGAGATCGACAAGATCACCACACGGGAAGGACGGATGGGCGCCGACGTCTCGCGCGAGGGTGTGCAGCGTGATCTGTTGCCGCTGATCGAGGGAACGACGGTCTCGACCAAACATGGGACGGTGAAGACCGATCATGTTCTGTTCATCGCGTCCGGCGCCTTCCACCTCTCGAAGCCATCGGACCTACTGCCCGAATTGCAGGGCCGACTGCCGATCCGGGTGGAGCTGCTGCCGCTCACACGCGACGATTTCCGGCGGATTCTGACGGAAACCGAGGTGTCGCTGATCAAGCAGTACATCGCCCTCCTCGCGACGGAGGGGGTGAAGCTGGAATTCAGCCCGGATGCGATCGATGCCATCGCGGACGTCGCGGTCGCGGTCAATTCGAGCGTGGAGAATATCGGCGCTCGACGATTGCAGACAGTGATGGAGCGCATCCTCGACGAGATTTCCTTCGCAGCACCCGATCATTCCGGCGAGACAGTGGCGATCGACGCCGCCTACGTGGACAAACACATCGGCGATCTGGCCAAGAACGCGGATTTGAGCCGATTCATTCTTTGACAAGCTGCGCGCCAGCTTGGAAACCGCGGCCCGCGTCTTCCGCAGCTCACGGCTCGACGCGCGGTCAAAAGTCGCTGGCGATGCCTTTGACCTCCCAGTCCCCGTAGCGGACAGGATCGAGCCCGTGGCCGCGGCCCGACTCCGCAGGGCGTTGCGCAGCCACGCGGTCGCGCTCGGCGCGGCGGGCCGCCGCCTCGGCCAGCGCTCGCTCGGCCGCCGGCGACATTGGCTTTTTCGGCGAGCCAGCCGACCACTGTTTCGGTTTCATGTCGGCCATGCCTTCAATGTGCTCCCAATGGCGCACAGATCAAGACCCGCCGTGCGGCAGGAGCCGCCCTCTGGCGAGTAATCCCCGGCGTGCGGCAAGCCCCTGGGGCAATTCGACCAGCCGCCGCGAAAGTCGCGGCCCCTGGGGTTGAAATCTCGGGCTCGCCGGGCCCGACGCTTCGTGGCAAGTCAGGGCATGGCACGTGCCGATCTCGCCGTCGATGCGCCCGGACTTGCCGCGCGGCGGATCGCTGCTGAGATCCTCGAAGGCGTGCTGCGCCGGCATCGGCCGCTTGAGCACGAACTCGAAGAAGGGGCGGCGCAGGCCGATTTTGCAGCGCTTCCTGTTCGCGATCGCGCATTGGTGCGTGCCTTGGTGGCCATGGTGCTGCGCAGGCTGGGCACCTTGCGCCATTTCCTCAGTCAATGGGTAAAGCTCCCGGCGCGGGCGCCGCGGCTTGAAACCGCGTTGCTTGTCGGCGCGGCGCAAATCCTCTGGCTCGACGTGCCAGACCATGCCGCCGTCGATCTTGCGGTCCGTCTGGTGCAGGCCGACCGCCGGTCGGCGCGCTATGCCGGCATGGCCAATGCGGTGCTGCGGCGCTTCACGCGCGAGGGCGCACAATTGCTGGCCAACATCGATAGCGCGGCGCTCGACACGCCGCACTGGTTGATGGCGCGTTGGGAGAAAAATTACGGAGCAAAGACCGCGCGGGCGATCGCGATCGCCAACGCCCGCGAGCCGGCGCTTGATCTGACGGTGCGCAATGATCCTGCGCATTGGGCAAGCGTGCTGGGCGGACGCGTGCTCCCGACAGGGTCAGTGCGGGCGATCGCGCACGGACCGATATCGCAATTGCCGGGCTATGCCGAGGGCGCCTGGTGGGTGCAGGACGCCGCCGCGGCGCTTCCGGCAAAGCTTCTGGGCGACGTGCGCGGCCTTGCGGTCGCCGATCTGTGCGCTGCGCCGGGCGGCAAGACCGCCCAGATCGCGGCCGCCGGCGCCCGCGTCATTGCCGTTGACCACGCGCCGGAAAGGCTCGAGCGCCTGCGCCGAAACCTCGCCCGGCTTCATCTCACCGCAGAAACAATCGCGGCTGACGCCGCCCAATGGCAGGCGGGGCCATTCGATGTGGTCCTCCTTGATGTGCCCTGCTCATCGACAGGCACTATTCGCCGGCATCCCGATATTCCCTGGCTCAAGCGCCCGGCCGACATCGCGGCACTCGCGGCGCTGCAACGTCGGCTCGCGCTTCGGGCGGCGGAGCTAACGAAGCCAGGCGGGATCCTGGTTTATTGCAGCTGCTCGCTCGAGCCGGAGGAAGGCATCGAGATCGTCCGGGATCTGCTCGATCAGGGCCCGCGCCTCGCCCGTCGGCCGATCTCGGCGGGCGAAGTCTTCGGTCACAGCGAATGGCTCACGGGGGATGGCGACCTGCGTACGCTCCCCTGCCATCTGCCCGACCCCGATTCGCGCATGGCCGGCCTGGACGGCTTCTACGCGGCCCGTCTGCAAAGGATTTGAAGGGCTTATCCGCGGTTGGCCACTGCCCGTCCCTTCGCTATGTTGCCGTTCCGGGGATGGAATCGCCCGTACGGAGGGGAGTTCGCGCCTCGATGTCGCGCGTTTCGGTCGCGGAAGGGACAAAGTTGTCCGTGGTCCTGGCGCGTGGCCTCCTTGGCAGGCTTACCAGCCGCGTCGCCACGCATCCGATCCTCAACTGGCCGTTTTCCTTCGCCAAGACCGACCGTATCGTCATCGCGCCGCAAGACCTGCGAACGAGTGATGGCACTCGGGCAGGCGAAATTTACGCAGGCCGCTTCGCGTTTGCGGGCAAGGTCGTCACCTGCGATTCCCGCTCTCCCTTCGAAATCACGCCGCCTTCCGATGAGTGGGCGGCCGCGCTTTTCGGCTTCGGCTGGCTGCGCCATCTTCGGGCAGCCGAATCGGGCATCAGCCGCGCCAACGCGCGCGCGCTCGTCGACGAGTGGATCGCGGTCAGCGGTTCCCATGATCCGGTCGCTTGGCGTCCTGACGTGGTCGCGCGGCGGATCATGTCGTGGCTCAGCCAAGCGCCGCTGCTGCTCGACGGCGCCCATGGCCAGTTCTATCGCCGATTTCTGCGTGCCCTCACGCGACAAGTCCGCCATCTCCGTCGCACGGCCTCTCAAGCGCGCGACGGCGTGCCGCGGCTGCAAGCTCAAATCGCGCTGACTTACGCGGCGCTCTGCATGGCGCGCCAGCAGCGCCATATCCGCGCCGCCACCAAACGGCTTTCAGACGAGTTGGCGCGGCAGATCCTGCCTGACGGAGGCCACATCAGCCGCAATCCCGGCGCGCTGATCGAGTCGTTGTTGGACCTTTTGCCGTTGCGCAGCGCGTTCACCGCTCGCAACCTCGTGCCGCCGCCCGCGCTGCTCAATGCCATCGATCGAATGATGCCGATGCTGCGCTTCTTCCGGCACGGCGACGGCAACTTCGCCCTCTTCAATGGCATGGGCCCGACCTCGACCGATCTCGTCACCACCGTTCTCGCCTACGACGACGCCCGCGGCGCCCCGCTCGCGAGCGCGCCCCATTCCGGTTACCAGCGCCTGGAGAGCGCCAGCACGTTAGTGTTGATGGATGTCGGCTGCCCGCCGCCGATGGCGGTGAGCCAAGAAGCCCATGCTGGCTGCCTGTCGTTCGAGCTTTCGGCCAAACAGAATCGGATCGTGGTCAACTGTGGGCTGCCGCTGGCAAGTCGCGAAGGCTGGCGGCAAGTCGCGCGCACAACCGCCGCGCATTCCACCGTCACACTCAACGACACATCGTCATGCCGATTTATCGAGGCAGGCCCTGTCAGGCGCATGCTCTACGGCACGCCTATGATCGCCGGTCCGCGCCATGTCACCGTCGCGCGCGAGGAGCAAGGCGGAGCCACGGTGCTGCGCGCCTCGCATGACGGCTACGCCGACATTTTCAACGTCATCCACCAGCGCATACTCATGCTCACGGCCGACGGACGCGGGCTCGAGGGCGAGGACTCGTTCACGCCGGCGCAGGGCGAGCTGATCCCCGCGAACCGTGACCAGTTCGCGGTGCGTTTCCACCTGCATCCAGCAATCAAGGCCAATCGGCTATCCGATGGGCACGGCGCGATGCTCGCGACGCCGAACAGGGAGGTGTGGACGTTTAGCGCCTATGGGGACCGCGTCGAGATCGAGGAGAGCGTCTATCTCGCCGGGCCCGATGGTCCGC
>WNFQ01000160.1_pt1 | contig 39644 bp, 36 predicted proteins | sample 5400171 | NCBI WGS metagenome assembly WNFQ01 (sample SAMN13153356, study PRJNA577476) | soil metagenome | isolation source: 20 cm soil under Madrone tree | place: USA:California | collected 2016-06-14
CATCATGGGCAAGGAAGAACCTTCGGGCTGAGTGAATACCACGAAGCGCTTACCGTCAGGGCTCACGTCGAAAGGCTCGCCCATGGCAAAGACATTGCGAACCGGAAACAGTGGCTGTGAACTTCCGACGTCGAACCTGTTCCCCTGCGCGCTCACCTGGACGGCATAGAGGTTAGCATCCAGGGCGAGATAGTAGATTTCCTTGTTGTCGTGTCGCCATACGGGGAAGGTGCCCCCTTCGCGAGAAATCTGCCAGCGTCCATTGCTCTCCGGGAACGACGTGACGTACACCTCTTCACGATTTCCATCAATGGCGCTGTAGGCCAGCCAACGGCCGTCAGCGGAGAGTCGAAAATGGACGATTTTTCCGGACGGCGACTCCGGTTTCACAAAGACAAATGGTTTCGCTCCGCCGGCCGTGGGCATAGCCCAGATGGCAGCCCCAGTCGGCCCCGATTGCTCCAGATAAACGAGGTAGCACCCGTCGGGTGACCATTGCGGCCAGAAAAGGCTGGATGGGCTACCCGCGGCATCTTTACGTGCCAGCAGCAGTTCGTCCTGACCACCCCCGCTCGCAGGTTTGGCATGGAGACTGGAACCGGCCATGGTAGTCGCGCCCACTTGCGAATTGAAGACCACCCGTTCGCCATCGGCCGACCACGACGCCATGCGGTGGGAGGCGCCATCAAAGGTAAGGCGAGTGCGCGTACCTCGTTCCAGGTCGAAGACCCAGATGTTGGTAGATGGGTCCCCCAGAGAGACCGCGAGTCGCTTGCCGTCGGGCGACAACCGCCCGCCTTTGTAGCTGCTGCGCTCGGCAACATGGCCCAGAAGCTTTCCGTTCCGATCCATCCAGAGCAGTTCGGTATCGCCCACGTTGTTGGAGCCAGGTTGGTACAAGAGGACACCGTCATCGGCCACGCTGAACACCGTGTGAAACGTCCCGCCGTCGTGCTGCACATCGTTGACTAGCGTGATCGGGTCGCCCGAGATCGTTCCGTGCGTGGCATCGAATTTCTGCGCCACCAGTGCGGTCTGCTGATGGAAGAGCAGATAGCCGGCGGCATACAATCCGGCCGAGTCATTGGTGAGCACCATCTTGCTCTTGCTGCCGTCGAGTGAGCCGAAATAAATACCGTTGTCCTCGGCGCGTCCGCCCGCATGATTGGTGGCATAAAATAAGAAGTGCTTTCCGTCGGGCAGAAATGTGGGCCACCGGTGTGTGCTGTGCTTGCCGGGATCAATGTTAGTGACCTGCGCCGGCGTGCCGCCCGCCGCGCTGATCTTCCACAAGGCATCGCGGTAGTCTGGGGTGTATAGAATGATATTGTCTTGGTTCCATGCACCGCCTCGGGCGTTGGGAGCCTCTGCCAGATTGGTGACCGGGCCTCCGCTGGCGGAAATCTTCTTAAGTTTTCCGTCGGCAAAGAAACCGAGGAACTTTCCGTCCGCGGACCAGAAAAGCGCGTAGGCACCTTCGGTTCCAGCCAGTTTGTCGGCGTTGGCGCTATCGAGCCTGCGCACCCAGATTGAATTTCCTTCCTTCACCCCTCGTGCAGCGAAGGCCACCCGCGTGCCGTCAGGAGAGAGCGCCGGCGGCCCGGAAAAATCGCCCATGAAATCGAAAGCCGCGTCGGGCGGAGGTGTGAGGTAAGCGCGCACGACGCGGGGGTGGGGCTGCGCGAAAACCGCGAACCAAAGTACCAACCCAACTAACGCGGCCACGGCCGTTGCCCAAATCCATCGTTCCCAAGATCGCTGATGAGGCAGCGCAGGGCGCGCCGCACTCGCCGAAGATTCGGGAGACCGGATCCAGCGTAACTGACGGGCGATGTCACCTGCGCTTTGCCAGCGCGCCTCCGGGTCTTTCAACAGTGCGCCCTGCACCACATGTTGCAGTGTGGGTGGCGCCATGGGCTGGACCACGGAAATTGGTTCGGGTTCTCGTTCAAGGATCGCGGACGCCACCGACAGTTGGCTCTTGCCGTCGAACGCCCGTCGGCCACTAGCCATTTCGTAGAGCACGGCGCCGAAGCTGAAGATGTCGCTGCGCGGGTCCGCCTCCTTGCCTTCGATTTGTTCCGGCGACATGTACTGGAACGTCCCGATCACGGTTCCCTCAGCTGTGAGGGGATGGCTAGCATCGGCCGATGTGAGGGTTGCGGACAGGCCGGAGGATTGCGGCGCGACCGACGCCACGGTCTTGGCCAATCCGAAATCCATCAGCTTGGCCCCGGCGCGGGTCAGCATGATATTGCCCGGCTTCAAATCGCGGTGAACGACGCCGGTACGGTGCGCCTGGTCGAGCCCTTCGGCGATCTCGGCGCCATACCGCAATACCTGCTCGATCGGCAGGCGTCCCTTGGCAAGGCGCGACGCCAGGGTCTCCCCTTCCAGGAACTCCATGACGATGTAGTGGATTCCCTCCTGCTGGCCGAGGTCGTAGAGCTGGCAGATATTGGCGTGGCTGAGCTGAGAAATGGAGCGCGCCTCGCGCTCGAAGCGCTCGCGGGCCTCCGGCTTTTCCGAGAGATGCGCGGGAAGAATCTTGACGGCGACCGTGCGATCGATCCGCGTGTCGAGGGCGCGATACACTTCGCCCATCCCGCCAGCCCCCAGCGGTGCGACGATCTCGTAGGGACCGAGCTTGGTGCCGGCGCTAAGCGGCATGCGTGGGGATTATATCGCGGGGCGGTCGTCGGTCTTCAGTCGGCGGTCGTCAGGCTTGAGGTGGCAGCTGTCAGGTCCGAAGTCTTCGATTGCGGGATTTGCGGCTATATCTGAAACAGAACTCCCAATTGGAGGAGACGCCAGTCATCAAGAGCACCAACTCAAGGTAGAGTTCAGGCTTATGCCACACAAGTGCCTAGTCTTAGTCTAGGATCCCAAAAGCCTGGGACCTGACACCCCAAAAATCTGACGACTGGAGACTGATGACTGATTCTGTGATAAAAATCCCTGACGGCGATGGGGTTCGCCATAACCGCCCGCAAGGCTGATAACTCCTACCAGAACTGACCAGGAGAACTCCATCGTGCTCGACTTCTTCGCCATCTCCCTGGGCGCTGTCGCGGGCGCCAACCTGCGCTACTGGACGAACCGCTACACCGTTCGGCTATTGGGGCCGGTGTTTCCCTACGGCACGCTCGCGATCAACGTGCTGGGCAGCTTCATCGTAGGCTTCTTCGTGATCTGGACGACGCAACGCGTCATGGTTGACCCACGCTGGCGTCTGTTGGTGGTGGTGGGATTCTGCGGCGGTTACACCACGTTTTCCACTTACGCCTTCGAAACGATGGCGTTTTTCGAAGCCGGCCAGTGGACACTGCTGACGGCAAATTTCCTCGCCAACAACCTGCTGGCGTGTCTGGCCGCCCTGGCTGGAATGGCCTTGGCGCGGGTGCTGTAAAATGACCGGCGCGATGGCAGTCCAAGTCACGCTCTATCTGAACGAAGCTGACCAATGGCACCATCGACCATTGCATCTCGAGATTCTCAACTACCTGCGCAAAGAAGGCGTGTACGCCGCAACCGCCTTGCATGCGGTAGCCGGCTTCCTGGGGCGCCACAAGGTAGAGACCACGCACTTGGTGGACGCCGGCGGCAAGCTTCCCGTCGTCATCATCTTCGTCGACACGGATGAACATGTGAACCGGGTGCTTCCAACCTTGAAAGAGATGGCGGCGCACCGGCTGATTGTGCGCGAAACCGTCGTGCTCGAACAGGGGAGCCTGGATTGAGCCCGTTGACTGTTCCGGCTGGTCCCGCGGCGCTCGACATCCTCGCCATCGCCGCCCATCGTGACGATGTAGAGCAGACCTGCGGCGGCACCTTGCTGAAGATGGCGCAGCGCGGGTATCGCACCGGCATTCTTGATTTGACTCGAGGCGAGATGGGCACGCGGGGCTCGGCGGAAGATCGCGAGCAAGAGGCCGCGGAAGCGGCGCGGATTCTGCGGGCTTCTTGGCGTGGCGCTCTCGATATTCCCGATGGACGTGTCGAGAACAGCTGGGAGAACAAGCTTAAAGTGGCGCGGGTGCTGCGCGAGCAGCGGCCGCGTATAGTAATTCTGCCGTTCTGGAAGGGACGCCATCCGGATCACTACACGGCCTCTACGCTGGGATATGAGGCGTGCTTCCTGGCAGGATTGTCGAAACTAGCAATCAGCAATCAGCACTCAGCACTCAGCCTGACACTGGAGCAACGGAGGTCCTCGCCCGTCGGACCGGAGTTCGGCGCGGAGCAAGCAATAGCGGTGCAGCCTGACGATGCCGGCAGTAACCTGGCTCCCCATCGCCCGTTCAAAATCATCTATGCGACCTTGTATTACGACGTGCGGCCAACGTTCGTGGTCGACATCACTGAGCAGTTCGAGGCGCGCTTCGAGTCCCTGATGGCGTACAAGACGCAGTTCTCGGATCAAGAATCCGGCAAAGACCTCTTCCCTGCTCACAAAGAAATTCGCTCGCGGGTCGAGGCCATGGCGCGTTTCTACGGAATGCTGGGGGGCGTGGAGTACGCTGAGCCGTTCCTGCAGAAGGAGGTCGGGCTGGTGGACGATTTGGTGATGATTCCGGTGAAATCAATCTAGGATCAGTCGTTAGCTCTTAGTCGTTGGCTATTGGCAACATTTCATTCTCCAGCCTCTCTGAGACATCTGGTGCTCGACTAACTCGAACATCCAGCGCTCTACAGGTTCGCTAACGACCAATCGCTAACCGCCATTCACAGCCTTTCTACTTTTTCATCGCCACTGCCACCCCGTCGCGAATCGGCAGGATCGTCGTGAAGAAGTCGGGCGATTGATAGAGCTGGCGATTGAATTCCTGGATCGCCTTCGTGCTGGCCTCTTTGGGATTGGGTTCCGTCACCTTCGCGCTCCAGAGCACGTTGTCCGTGACGAACAGCCCGCCCTTTTTGAGGCGCGGCGCGACCAGGCGAAAAACGCGCGGATAGTCTTCCTTGTCGATGTCGTTGAAGACGATGTCGAACTCCTGCTTTTGTTCGGAAAGCAGTTCGATCGCGTCGCCGACATGGACCTTGATGCGGTCCGCGACCCCGGCGCGTTGGAAGTAGCGGCGAGCTTGCTCGGCGTTTTTGGAATCGCTATCGGTGTAGTGCACGCGGCCGCCTTCGCCCACAGCACGCGCCCACCAGATGGTCGAGTAGCCGATGGCCGAACCCAGTTCAAACACCGTCTTGGCGTGAGTCATCAGGGCCAATTGATGAAAAAACCTTCCCACAGCAGGGCCAACGATGGGAATACTCCGGTTGGTGGCCTCCGCCTCCATCTCGGCCAACACTTCGTCGCGCGGCGGAAGCAGCGAGTAGAGGTAGTTATCGACGGACGGCTCGGTGACGTATCCATGATGTCGCCAGTTAGGGGACTGCGGTTGGGTTGCCAAATGACTCCTCCGGGCCCGGCTCGATGTCGCGGGAAAGCAGAAATTCGAGGGTCGCAGGTTACGACACCGTCACTCCGGGCTTCAACTCGACCACGTCCACGTCCGGGGCCAGCTTTTGCAATTGGCCAGGGGTGCCCGTCAACAAAGGGAAAGTCCCGAAATGCATGGGGATCACGGTATTGGTGCGCAGCAGCCTGCACGCATACGCCGCTTCACGCGGCGACATGGTGAAACGGTCGCCGATTGGCAGCATGGAAATGTCGGGCGCGTACAAATCGTGAATGATCTTCATATCACCAAACACATTAGTATCGCCCGCGTGATAGATCTTCACGGCGTTATCGAATTCGATGACGTAACCAACTGCCTCGCCTCCATAGATGATCTGATCCCCGTCCAGGATTCCGCAAGAATGGTCGGCGTGCACCATGGTGATCTTGATATCACCCAGCGTGAGCGATCCGCCTTTATTCATAGGGTTAATCTGCTTGACGCCCTTTTTCTCTAACCAGGTGCACAGCTCGAAGATTCCTACGGTGGCGGGATCGTGCTTCTTGCCGATGTCGACGGCATCAGCAATGTGGTCCATGTGGCCGTGGGTACAGAGCATGACGTCGACGTGATTGACGGATTTATCTTTCTCCGGACATGCCGGGTTGCCCGCGATCCACGGGTCGATGATGACGGTCTTGCCGCCGGGCGTTTCAATGCGAAAGGTCGCGTGGCCGAGCCAGGTGACTTTGATGCCTTTGAGATTCATGGTGAGTGGATGAAACTGTCCAGCATTCTAGTTGGATGGCAATCAGTGGTGCAACATCGCGGCCCGAATAACGGAGCTGTGGATTTCCCGCTCCTTGATATTCTTGTCATTCCAAGGAACGAAGTGACGAGGAACCCCGCTGTTCCCCGGCGACAGCAAGAAGGAGGTTTCCCGCACTTCGCTCGAAATGACAGTTCACAAAAAAGGAGGAATCTCCCCCGAATTTTCCCTGTCGCCCGCGCTCGAATTCTGTTACATATGTCTGCCGTGCCAGACCTGAAAGTTCTTATTACACGCGATCAGATCGCCCAGAAAGTTAAAGACTTGGGTGCGCAGATCACCCGCGACTATGCCGGGCAATCGATCATTTTCGTGGGCGTTCTCAAGGGCGCGGCTATTTTTCTCGCCGACCTGGCGCGTGCGGTGCCGCTCGACTCCACCTTCGACTTTATCGGCGTCTCGAGCTACGGGAACCGACCTTCGCCGACGCAGGAATTGCGACACGGCTGGGATTCCACCGGCGAGGTTCGCCTCACCAAAGATGTGGACCAGCCCATGGACGGCAAGAACGTCATCCTGGTCGAGGATATTCTCGACACCGGCTTGACCCTGACCTTCCTGAAAGAAATTTTTCTGAACCACAAGCCTCGGACCTTCAAGATCGCAGCGCTGCTCGATAAGCCGTCCCGTAGAAAGATGCCGATTGAGGGAGACTACGTGGGCTTCAAGATTCCAGATGAATTCGTGGTCGGCTACGGTCTGGACTACGCCGAAAAATATCGGAATCTGCCGGATGTTTGCGTGGTCCCGCGGGAGTAGGTTGCGGCGGAATCTAGATCGACTTCTTCAGCGACGCCGCTGAACGCCCCCCCAGACACTGAAGCTGCAACAGGTATCCACACACCGGCTGCTATCATAGTGAGTCGTGGATTCCGTAATCACCAAGTCTGACCTGCAGTTGAAAGTCGACCCGCTACTGCTGGAAGTCGCCGACGTGGTTAATACCACGCTCGACCTCGATACCACCCTGCGCCGAGTCGCGGAACTAGTCCGCAAGGTCATCGACTACGAAATTTTCGCCATCCTTTTGCTCAACGAGAAAGCCCAGGAACTGCGATTTCGTTTTCAGACGGGCTACCCTCGCGAATATGCCGATCGCGTGAGAATCAAGGTCGGCCAGGGCGTGACTGGGCGCGCCGCACAGCTCCGGCAGGCAGTGCTGGTGGAGGACGTCACCAAAGAAGACGGTTACATCGAAGCGATTCCCAACGTGCGTTCCGAGCTCGCCGTTCCGCTGGTTGTGAAGAATCGGGTGATCGGGGTGATCGACCTGGAGGCCCGCGAACCCGGCTATTTCACCGAAGAACACCGACGACTGCTGACGCTCATCGGCTCGCGCATGGCCGTGGGGATCGAGAACGCACAGCTCTACACGCGCACCACGCGCCAGGCACGCACCCTCCTGCTGCTGAACGAGATCGCCCGCGAGCTGACCTCCATTCTAAACGTGGACGAGTTGCTCAAGCGCATCGCAGAACTTTTGAACCGGATCATCGACTACCAGATGTTCAGCATCTTGCTGGTCGATGAGGATGGCGAAAGGCTCAGCCACCGCTTCTCTCTGCGCTTCCAGGAGAGTATTCACCTGAAGCATGACATTCCCATCGGCCGGGGCCTAGTGGGGGTTGCTGCGGCCGAGAAAACGGCGGTGCTGGTGCCCGACGTGAGCAAAGATCCGCGCTACGTCATGGCGAATCCGGAAACCAAGTCGGAACTGGCTGTCCCGCTGATCTACAAAGAGAAAGTGATCGGTGTGCTTGATCTGGAACATACTCGTCGTGGATTTTTCACCGAGGACCACAAGCGGACCATCACGACGCTGGCCGCGCAAGTCGCGATCGCTCTGGAAAATGCTCGCCTCTATGAACAGATCGCCCAGCAAGAGCGCCGCCTGGATCGCGACCTGTCTCTCGCCCGGGAGCTCCAAATGCGGCTTCTGCCCCAGATCATGCCGAAGGTCGCTCACCTGGACGTAGCGGCGCGATTTTCGCCGGCACGCGCGATCGGTGGTGATCTCTACGATTTCGTAAACTACTCGCTCTCGCGGCTGGGCATCGTGATTGGCGATGTCAGCGGGAAGGGCGCTCCGGCGGCCATCTACGCAGCCTTGGTGAGCGGCATCCTGCGGTCGCATGCACCCATCGAGCCGGCGCCGGCGGAAATGCTCTCCGCCGTTAATTTCTCATTAGCGGAACGCCGCATCGAGGCGCAGTACGTGTGCCTGCTGTACGCGGTTTGGGACGACCAGCGCCGCACTCTGCAGGTGGCCAACTCTGGTCTTCCCCGACCCCTTTATATCCATGACGGCAAGATTGAGATCATCGAGGCCACCGGCCTGCCCGCGGGACTATTCGACGAAGCCGAGTACGACGAATTCACCTTCAAGACCAAGCCGGACGACATGTTCGTGTTCTTCAGCGACGGCATCCTCGACGCACGCAACCGCGCGGGCGAGATGTTCGGGCGCGCGGGTGTCGAGAGGGTGGTGGCGAGTTGCACCGCACAATCGCCCGAATGCGTGGTCAATTCCCTGTTTCAGGCGGTCGAGGAACACGCCGCCGGCGAAGATACCTTTGATGACCAGACCGTCGTAGCGATCAAGGTCAAAGGGAGTGCCTCGAAGCGCAAGTGAGCCCCAACTCCACGACTCCTGAAGGTCGTCCTCCCGCATTTTCTTACCGCGACATGCGTAAAGGACTGCTCCGGCGCTCAGCAGGGCGTGTGCTTTGCTGTGACGAGATCCCGCTAACCCAAATTGCAGAACGCTTCGGCACGCCGGTCTACGTGTATTCGGCCTCGACCATCCGCCAGCGGATGCGCGCCTTTCAGCACGCCTTTCGGAAAACCCGGCACACCGTTTGTTACTCGGTCAAGGCCAATTCGAATCTCGGAATCCTGCGCCTGCTTGCCAGGATGGATTGTGGATTCGACGTAGTCTCGGGCGGAGAACTGACGCGGGTCCAGGCCGTGGACCGACGGGCAACCCGCATGGTTGTCTTCTCGGGAGTAGGTAAAACTCGTGATGAAATGCAGGCCGCCCTCAAGGCAAATATCCTGCTGTTCAACGTCGAAAGCGAGTCGGAACTTTGGGCACTCGCTGAGTGTGCAGCGCGCTTGCGCAAGACCGCCCGCATTGCTTTCCGCGTGAACCCCGATGTCCCCGCCAACACACATCCTTACATTTCGACTGGCCTTCATAAACACAAGTTCGGCGTTCCCATCGGGGAAGCGCGTGCCTTGTACGCCAAGGCATCGGGCACGCGGCACCTGAAAGTCGCGGGCGTCAGCGTACACATCGGATCGCAGATCACCGATGTCGAGCCGTTCAGCGCTACCATGGAGCGAGTGGCGACGCTAGTGCACGAGTTGCGCGACGACGGCCACGAGATCGACTACGTCGATGCGGGTGGTGGGTTGGGGATCCAGTATGAGAAGCCCGATCGCCTGGATTTTGCAGACTACGTGGCGAAGTACGCGGAAGCGTTGCTCGGGTCATTGCGGAAACTCAAGGTTCATTTGCTGTTGGAGCCGGGGCGCTCGATCATTGGGCCCGCTGGTGCTTTGGTTACTTCCGTCGTTTATCGCAAGACGAATAACAGCAAGAGATTTCTGATCACCGACGCGGGCATGAACGATCTGCTGCGCCCCTCGCTGTACAACGCCTTTCACAAGATCGTTCCGGTAAGTATTCGCGGCGAGAACAGCGCGCAGGAAACCGTAGATATCGTCGGACCAGTTTGTGAAACGGGAGATTTTTTTGCTCGCGATCGCGAACTGCCAATCATCGAAGAAGGCAGCCTGCTGGCAATTCTCGACGCCGGAGCCTATGGAATGGCGCTCAGTTCGAACTACAACACGCGGCCGCGGGCGGCGGAAGTCCTGGTGAACGGAAAGTCGGCGAAGGTAATCCGGCGACGTGAGTCGCTCGAGGATTTGATGCGGTTCGAGAGCTGAAAGGGTCATCTTCAAAACAGAACATTTTGCGAAACCTACCGGCGAACCTTCGAACTGTTATCTCTATCAATCGTCTTGCGAAAAGTTTACGCTTCGCGCGGATGACGGTCGTTGTGTGTCTCGCTGCCAGCCATTTAGCGACTGGGCAGTGGATGGGAAAGCAAACCGGCTGCTACTCAGATTCGATCACCGCCAATCCAAACCGACCGACGGTCGCCAATCCCGCCGACATCACACAATACGGTGTATTGGAACTGGAATATGGTTGGGATCGGCTGTGGCCCGAAGAAGGCGTCCGGCAAGCTTCTTTGGGGGGCCTTTTGAAGTTTGGTCTGCTCTGCGACCTTGAGTTACGTTGGAACACCAATTCTTTTCTGTCACAGATTGACAGCAGCGGCACACACCGGAGTTTCGGAGACAATTGGTTGGGCCCGCAGATCCGCTTTTACCGGCAAACGAAACGAGTGCCAACGTTGGCGGCGGCCTACGCTGTCAAAATCCCCTCAGCCAGCACTGCAGATGGCCTGGGCAGTGGGCGCGTGGATCACGCGTTTACCCTTCTCGCAAGCAAGGACATTGCGCGATTTCATTTCGATTTCAACCTCAGCCAACTCCTGGTCGGCCGCCCGACCGCTGCCGGTTTTGATAACAACCAGCAGATGAATCTGGCGTTTTCCCATGTCATCCATGGAGGACTCCAATTCACGGGAGAATTCTATGGTGACACTCGACTGAACCCAGCGACGCCTGGGTTCGCTTCTTGCTTGTGGGCTCTCACCTACACAGTCGTACCCAGGCTCGTACTTGACGCTGGTTTCGAGGCGGGGCTGACTTCCGGCGGACCGCATCGGCACGTCTTCGTTGGGTTTACCTATTCGATCGCAAATCTGTACCCCGGACAGCCACGAAAGCGATTGGGCAGTCCCCAGTGATCGCTCATTAGCGTGAGCGCGTTGTTGCTAACTCCGTTTGCGGTCAAATGATGATAATCGACACCTTAGATCTGTACTTCAGATGGGCTCACGTGCGCTGTCGCGAAGCGCGCACCCATCTGTCAGGGACCTTTCGTTTCTCCCGCCGCGGTGAGGCGCTCAGAATCCCATACGATCTTTCCACCGACAAACGTCTTCAGCACCTTCACATCCCGAATTTTCACCGGGTCAATGGTGAACACGTCGTCGCTCACGATCACCATATCGGCGAGTTTGCCGGCGGTGATCGATCCCTTCTCTTGCTCCTGAAATTCCGCATAGGCTGAGCCCATGGTGTAGGCCTGCACGGCCTCTGCGACGGTCAACTTCTGCTCGGGACACCAGCCGTTAGGATTCTTGCCGTCAAGCGTGGCGCGGGTGACGGCGGCGTAGAGGCCCAGCATGGGATTCAGCGGAGCCACCGGCCAATCCGTTCCAAAGGCGAGCCGCACGCCGTGATCGAGAAAGGTGCGAAATGCGTAGGTGCGGCTGGCTCGGTCATGTCCAATTCGCTTCTCGGCCCAACGCCCGTCATCGATTGCGTGGTAGGGCTGCATCGACGCGATCACCCCGAGCTGCGCGAAGCGGTCGAAGTCTTTCGCCCCCATATGCTGAGCGTGTTCGATGCGGAAACGCCGGTCGGCGGGGCCGTGCTCTTTCACGATGTCGGTGTAGAAATCGAGAATGATCGAGATCCCCTGATCGCCGATGGCGTGCGTGCACAACTGCAGTCCGGCGGCGTCCGCCTTGAGCATGCGCTCCCGCATCAGCGTGGGCGGCTGCATTTGCTCCGAAAGCAGGCCACGGTTGCCCGGCATGTCGTTGAACGGCTCGAAGAAGTACGCCGTCCGCGCGCCCAATGAACCGTCAGCATAGCCCTTCAAGGCACCGATCCGCAGGAAAGAACTGCCGAAGGCGCGACGCACGCCGATCTTTGCCTGGTCCTCCCAATCCACGATCGAGGGCGCCACATATAGGCGCATGGTCAGCTTTCCCTGCTCTTGCAACTGGGAGAACGCTTTGAGATCGTTGTAAGTCTGATTGTCGCCATCATCCATGTTCTGACAACTCGTGACACCGAGCGAAGCGGCATGCGCAAGGGCGCGCAGGGCGAGGTGAAGTCGCTGCTCGGTCGTCAGCAACGGGATGGCCTTGGACATCAGATCCTGGGCTGCGTCTTTCAGTGCCCCTGTGGGGTTTCCTTTCGCGTCCCGCAGAATAACTCCACCAGGTGGATCGGCAGTTTGTGCTGTGATCCCGGCTGCGCGGAGCGCGGCGGAGTTGGCCAATCCCATGTGGCCGTCGTAGCGCGAAACGAAGACGGGAATGTCGCGGGTCAGCGGGTCGATGAGTTCTTTGGTCGGAAGCTCCGCCGGAGTCCACTTGGTTTCATCCCAATTTCCGGCGAGGATCCACTCGCGCTTGGGAGTGATCTTCGCGCGTTCATCGATGCGCCTGGCGAATTCCTCCGCGCTGGTCGCGTCATTCAACTCGACGGCGTCCAACTGAAATCCGCCGGAGAGAAAATGGCAATGAGCGTCGTTGAACCCGGGCAACAGGAGTTTCCCAGCAGCGTCAATGACCCGTGTTTGCGAACCGCGCCAACTCTCCACATCGGCGTCCGAGCCCACGGCCACAATCCGGTCCCGCAGGACGGCAACGGCTTGCGCTGTGGGATTCGCGGTATCAGCCGTCCAGATCTTCGCGTGTTGGATGATCAGGTCAGCGGCTGGTTTGGATTGGGCCTGGGACGCAACGGGAAGAACTGCGATGACGACGGTGAGAGGAGCAATGAACTGACGAAAGTTGGCTTTGTTCATGGGATTTGGAAGGTCGAGATGCGAGGCCCTTCGACTACGCTCAGGGCAGGCTCACGGTTGCTCCACCAGCTGGCACCTACTTTGAAACTCTGCAACCCTGCAACTTTGAAACCTGCTTATCTCTGTCCCCACTTCAACTTTGTACGCAGCACTTCAAAAAACGCTCTGCGAATCCGCAATAGCTGGACGCGATACTCCGCCTTGCGACAAACAACGCGGTCTTGATCCTGGACGGGCATGCCCACCTGTCCGTCAACACTGAGATAAGCCTGCTCTTCGCCAGTCTTCACCACAATCTCGATTTCCACCGAATCACGAACGACCAAAGGGCGGTGAGTCAGCGAGTGTGGCGAGACCGGCGTGATAACAAACGCATCCACCGATGGGGTGAGAATCGGACCGCCGGCGGCCATCGAGTAGGCGGTGGATCCGGTGGGTGTCGAGACGATCAAGCCATCGGCTTTGTAGCTGGTGACAAACGCCTTATCGATGAACAAATCGTACCCGTTCAAACGCGCCATGGCGCTCTTGTTGACGATCACGTCATTGAGAGCGGCGTAGCTCATGGCGGAACTTCCTCCCCGAAGCAACTGGCATTCCACCATGGATCGCGATTCGATAGCCGCCCGGTTCTGATCAACGTCTTCCAGGGCTTCGTATAGTTCCGGCAACGGCACTTCGGTGAGAAATCCTAGAGACCCCAGGTTCACGCCTAACACCGGAATGCCCGCTTTGGCGACGGCACGGGAAGTGGACAGCAGAGTGCCGTCGCCACCGAGTACCACCACGAAAGCGAGCGGTCGCGCTGCCATGTCGAGGCGCTCGACGACCTCCGGGCCAGACGCGTAAGCGGCGGTCTCGCTGTCAATGACAACTTGGTAGTCGTGTTTGTGGAACCAGTCGAGCAGGGGTGGCAGAATCCGGGCGAGTTCTGGCTTCTCGGGTTTGGAGATGATCGCGACGGACTTGGTGCGGCTCGAGGGAGCGGTCCCGACTGGCATGATGAAAGGGGCATTGTACAGAATCAGGGCCGGTGAGTGCTCGGATTCCGCAGATCAGAAGACGGCGTATAGCAGAAATTCGCGGTTGCCTTCCGCTCCTAGAATCGGAGAGTCGATGACATCGCTCCGGATTGCGCCCAGTCCCAGCACGCATTCTCGCACTCTTTCGACCGCCGCAAGTTGGGCCGCCTCGTCGCGCACGATGCCGCCTTTTCCGACGGCGGTGCGACCCGCTTCGAACTGCGGCTTCACCAGGATGACTCCTTGCCTCGGCCGATTCTCATCTCGGACATCCGGAAAGACTGCGCGGACCACGGACGGCAGGACCAAGGTTGCCGAGATAAACGAGACATCCATCGCGATGAAGTCGACCAGCTCACCAACCTCGTCCCGCTGGAGATAGCGAGCGTTGGTTTTCTCGTGCAAGCGGACGCGCGGATCCTGGCGCAGACGGAAATCCAGCTGTCCGTATCCAGTATCGACCGCAATCACACGTGCGGCTCCTCGTTGCAAAAGACAGTCCGTGAATCCACCCGTCGATGCGCCCACGTCGAGACACACAAGACTGCCGACTTCAATGTGCCAGTGGTCGAGAGCTTTCTCCAGTTTGACGCCACCGCGACTGACGTATTTCAAATCGTCTCCGAGCAGTCGAACGACGGCATCCGCTTCTACCGTCGTTCCCGACTTTTCGATCTTCTGCTCGTTGACGAGCACCTTGCCCGCGAGAATCAACGCCTGTGCGCGCTCTCTCGAAACAGCCAAGCGTCGTTCCACCAGCAGTTTGTCGAGTCGCGTTTTCACATAACCGGCCTTGGACCTCGAGCACAACGCCTTAGAGAAGTACTTACCACGAAGGTGCCAGCCCCTGTCTCTGTGCAAGGTGTTAAACCAACTCTCTCTGAAACACTTACACGAGTACTTTCCCGATTTTCCACAGAATTTTCCACCGGAATGTTGAAAACTACAGAATCCTCGGTATGGACAGTGTTGCAGCGACGTTCGGATCGAACAACAAGAGAACCACGAAGGACCTAAGCGCACACAGAACGAGTTTTCAGCGGCTCGTGCGCTCCGAAACTCCAAACAAGAAGGCCGCTCTCTGTGAGCGGCCTTTGCAAATCGCAAGACATGCGCAAATCGTGCCGATCAGCCAGCCACTTCTTCCAGCAGCTTCTGATCGATGTCGAAGTTCGCGTGCACGTTCTGCACGTCGTCCTGTTCTTCCAACGCTTCCAGCAGTCGGATCATCTGGCTCGCGGCCGCGCCTTCCAGCTTGATGTAGTTCTGCGGAATCATCGAAACGCTCGACGAAGTTGGTGTGATGCCCGCCTTCTTCACAGCCTGGAGCACGGTTTCGTAGGCAGAGGGTTCGGTGAGAATCTCCCAGTTATCGCCATCGTCACGCAAGTCTTCTCCGCCGGCCTCGAGCACAATACCCATCAGGTCGTCTTCCTTGGCGGCAGACTTCGGAATCACGATGTCGCCCTTCTTGTGGAACATCCAGGAGACGGCGCCGGCTTCGGCCATGTTGCCGTTGTTCTTGCCGAAGACGTGGCGAATTTCGCTGACGGTGCGATTGCGGTTGTCGGTGTTGATCTCGGCGAGAATGGCAACGCCGCCCGGGCCGTAGCCTTCGAGCGTAAATTCCTCGTAAGTAGCACCAGGCAGTTCGCCGGTGCCGCGCTGAATGGCCCGCTTGATATTGTCGGCAGGCATGTTCTCGGCCTTGGCCGCCAGGATCGCAGTGCGCAGACGAGGATTGCTGTCGGGATCGCCGCCACCATTCTTGGCAGCAATGCCGATTTCCTTAATAAGGCGGGTAAAGATCTTGCCGCGCTTAGCGTCGAGCGCGCCCTTCTTGTGCTTGATTGTGGCCCACTTTGAATGGCCAGACATAGCGATACCTCGTGTCTAAAGAACTAGGATTGCGCAGGATTCGCCCATGGAGGAGATCACAGGATAGCCTCGGGAATCATGCAGGCGAACTGAAATTATAGCATGGCCCTTTGAAGACTAACCCCCTTATGGGCGAGACCCTTAGCTCCTTTGGTGCACTTGCGGGGCGTAAACTCGGGCCTGCCGCTCTTTGTACGCGTAGACGATGGCCAACAGAGGCGCCGCGATAAGGACACCCCAGAAGGGGATAAGAACACCGAGAACGAGGGGCGCCAAAATCGACGCCCACATCGGCACCCGGGCCGTGCGTTTCATGAGGTAAGGCTGCAGGAAAAAACCGTCGACAATCACAATTCCCGCGTACAGCATGAGTACATAGAGGGAGTGCATCCAACTGCCCCAATGGATCCAAGCTGCCAAGGCAGGTCCGAGCAGGCCAAGCACCGCACCGATGTGCGGGATAATCTGGAGAACGGCTGCCAGCAACGCCCAAAATGGCGCCCAAGGCACTTTGAGCAGGTACAGACCGAGCCACCACAGCAGACCAACGGCAATGGAATCCTGCAACTGGGCAATCGCCCAATTCTTTAAAGCACCGCCCGTGACGCGAACATGATCACCGAATTCCATAACTGATTGGATGCCGGTCCGGTGGAAGAAAATTTATCGAATTTCGACCGGCTGTCAACCTTAGCGACTCGGAATTCGTCCATACTCATAGCAACAAGACCCGGACACCATGGAGACAGCCCTGACCCCCGTGCTCGGCGCTGCGGCGCAACGAATCACGGCCGAGGAGTTCGACGCGATCGTTCGACGGCACCAACGCCGCGTGCATCGGTTTCTGCTGATGCTGCTGCGCGATGCCGACGAGGCGGACAACCTGACCCAGGAAAGCTTCCTGCGGGCGTATCAGAACCTCTCCAGTTTCCGCGGCGAGTCTAGCTTGGAAACCTGGCTGCTCCGAATTGCCGCAAACCTGGCCCGCGATCACGCCCGCAATCGCAAAGCCAGCTTCTGGAAACGGTTGCTCGGGCTTGATGATGGAACGGATGAGGGACCAGCCCTGCACCTCGCCGCGCCAGAGGCTTCCCCGGAGGAGGCGCTGCTTGCACGCGAAGAAGTGAGGGCTATCTGGAACGTGGCGGACGGCCTTTCCCAGCAACAACGTGCGGTGTTTCTCTTGCGCTTTGTCGAAGAAATGGAGTTGCACGAAATTGCTGCCGCTTTGGGACTACAAGTGGGCAGCGTTAAGACACACCTGTTCCGCGCACTGCATACCGTGCGCGGCAAGTTGAGGGACCTACCATGAATCCAAATGAAAATTCGCACGATCCGCTGGTGGAGCGCGCCTTGGTCGGACTTGACCTGGCCGCCGAGCATCACCTGGCCAATTGTGCGCCCTGCCAGACGGAGCGCGAGCGAGTCCAGGAGGCCTTGCAGCTGTTCGGCGCCGCCAATCGGGAATATGCAAACCGTTCCGAGAACTTCTGGGAGCAGCAGGCCGCGCGTATCCGTGCCGCGCAAACTGAGCGCTCGCACAGGTCACGGCTGGCCGTGACCCTGACACCCGGGCTGGCGGTGTTGATGCTGCTGGCGTTCGCTCTGTTGCATCGCGCGCCGGTGTCGCTTCCGGTGCAGCCGGTGGCGCAGATCGACTATGACCACGAACTGCTGGTGGAAGTCGAGCGCGCCGTGCACACGGCTACACCGCTGTCTCTGCAGGCGGCGACCTTGATGGTGGAAGAGAGTGACAGCAGTCGGCCGATGAATTCGGCCAATTCAGCCAAGGAGATTCGTTCGAATGAAAACTAGATGGATGATTGCTTTGAGCACAGTGGCGCTGGCCGGAATTCTCCATGGGCAAAATACGTCGCTGTCAACGGGGGGTGCAGTAGGGTTAGCCCACGGAGGCAAGGCCGGTCGCGGGATGGTGACGATCCGTAGAGAAATGGGTAAGTGGTGGCAGAATCCCGACATTGTCTCGAAGTTGCAACTGAATGACGGCCAGATCTCGCAGCTGAATCAGGTTTTTTACGATCACAAATTGAAGCTGATCGACTATGGCGCTGAGATGGAGAAACAGGACCTCAAACTTCAGACCTTATTGGACGCCGATCAGCCCGACGAAGGGCAGGTGAGTTCGCAGGTGGATCAAGTGCTGGCGGCCCGCGGGAAACTGGAGCGGGAGTTCACCATGATGAATCTCAACCTCCGCAAAGTGCTTTCGCTGGACCAGTGGCGCCAGCTGAAGGCTGTGCGTGGTGACGCCGGACCGGGGGATAATTTCATCTATTTCCAGAAAAAGATCGGACCCGGTGGTCCCGGTCCCGGCCCAGGGCCGGACGTCATGCCGCTACCGCCTCCTCCGCCCGGCGAGTTTGAGTGAGTCATTGACGCCCCAGATACGTTCCGCCCGGCTTTCGAACAGAGCCGGGCGGTTCGAGTTTTGGCCGTGGTAGACTCGCCATAGCCCACGCAGCGAGGCTGTTGCATGAAGTTTGGCGTCCTCATTTTCCCCGGATCGAACTGCGATCACGATGCGTACTGGACTATCCAGCAGGTCGCTAAGCAGGCGGTGACCTTCCTCTGGCACGAATCGCACGACTTGGAAAATTGTGACGCGATCATCGTTCCCGGTGGCTTCGCCTACGGCGACTATCTGCGCACGGGAGCCATCGCCAGGTTTTCTCCGGTGATGGAATCAGTGCGAAAGTTTGCCGAAAGCGGCGGGATTGTGCTGGGCATCTGCAACGGATTCCAGATTCTGTGCGAGTCGGGGCTTCTGCCCGGGGCCCTGACGCGGAACATCGGGCTCAAATATGTCTGCAAGCCAGTCTATGTGCGGGTCGAAAATACCGATACGCTATTTACTAATGCCTGCCAGCAAGGCGAAGTTTTGACTATCCCCATCGGCCACATGGAGGGCAATTACTTCTGCGATGAAGCCACCTTGACGGACCTTAAGCAGAACAACCGTATCGTGTTTCGCTATTCGACCGCGGACGGCCAGATTACTTCGGAAGCCAATCCCAATGGATCGCTCGAGAACATTGCGGGTATTTGCAGCCCTGGAGGCAATGTTCTCGGTATGATGCCCCACCCGGAGCGCGCCGCCGAACCCGAGCTTGGCGGGACGGACGGGTTCAAAGTGTTCCGGTCTCTGGTGGGGGCAATGGCCGCTAAGTAAGTAAAAATTCCTGAACCGGGAATTGAGTCGCTTCTTCGCCGCAGAATCCGCTTGTGTAGTCGCAATTTCCTCTGCTAGTCTCCCGCTGCTTCCCCTTTCGGTTTTGAGCATGGCCGCGTCGGAAGGGATAAGTGTGCGCCATGCGACTGCACGAAGTCTTCTTGAACCTCTCCCAGAATTTCACCCAAGACGAAACCCTCTTGAGCTTGCGGGAACGCGAGCTTCTGGCAAACATTTTGCGACACACCAAGACGTTCGCGAAGGGCAGTCGTGCCGACGTCGAGCGTGTGGAGGCAGTCCTCACTTACGCTCTCGGAGAGACGATGCTGCAGCGAGGCTGTAATTCCTGGGGTAGTCATGCGTTGGAAACCATCAAGCAGCAATCCATGCTTGGTGGTGTTGGGATGATTTAGCGAAGCTGCAGAACGCGCTTCCAGCTCAAACCTGCGCAGGCGATCGTGATCCTTGGCGGAAGATGGATGAACGAGTTTGAGGGCTACATCGCGTCCGAGCCGCTCGTCCCGCGCACGGTACACCTCTCCCATGCCGCCGGTGCCGATCTGCTCCAGGACCCTGTAGTGACCCAGGACTTGGCCTGTCATGCGGGGGGAAGCTTACTCGCGCAGGAATGGTAGGTCGGAGGTAGGGACAAGTCAATACGCACAATGCATGGTGAGTAAGACAGTAACGGCGTATTCTTTGCCGTTGTACTAGTCCACCGTGCTGCCTGAAAATCGATTTATCTTCGAGCAGTCTGGCGCGACCTCCGATCGTGAATCGTGAACGGCATTGCCGTCTCTAAGATGATGGCTTCAAGCGAGGGGATAAGCCTATAAAGACTATGGTGCGTTTTGGAATTGTAGGTTTTGGATTGCATGCTGTACGAAGATTGATGCCCGGTTTCGCCCTGGCGCGCAGCTGCCGTGTCACGGCCCTTTCGCGCAGAGACATAGCGAAGGCGCGCGAGTCGGCGGAACGTTACAGGATCCCGTTGGCATTCGACTCCGCGGCGGATTTGTGCCGATCCCCGGAAGTGGACGTGGTGCTGGTGACCACACCTAACTCGCTCCACCTTCCCGACGTCTTGACCGCCATCGCGCACGGTAAACCCGTATTGTGCGAAAAACCGATGGGCGTGAACGCCGACGAATGCCGACAGATGGTCGAAGCCGCGCGCGAAGTTGGTGTTCTGCTGGGCGTGGCCCAGGTGTTTCGCTTCGAAGACAGTACGGCCCGTCTACGAGATCGTCTGGCAGCCGGGCAAATCGGACGTCCCATTTTTGCGCGCTCGGAATTCTCCTATTCGGCGGGAACTCATCCCCGGAAGTGGTTAACGGATCCAGCCCTGGCGGGTGGCGGTCCGATCGCCGACGTGGGGGTGCATTGCGTCGATGCGCTACGCTTTGTTCTGCAGGATGAAGTTGTGCGTGTGACTGCCCGCGGTATGTGGGATGCAGCTTCCGGCGGCGTCGAAGCGGCCGCCGTTCTGTCGCTTGAGTTCACGCGCGGCACCTTGGGCGCAGTCCTGGTCTCCATGCGTTCGGATTACCGCACGCCCATCGAGTTCGTTGGCGAAACGGGCGTGTTGCGTGCCGACGACGGGTTGAACGTCGAGCGCCCGATTAACCTGCAACTGCGCCGCAACGGAAATGTGATCGAGAACGAATTCATTTCCAATCAGTTTGCATATGCGCGCCAGGTCGACATGTTTTCTGCAGCCGTACGTCGCGAAGCAAACTTCCCCGCTCCGGGAGAGGAGGGCTGGCAGAATCAGGAAATTCTGGACGCTGCCTTTCGCAGCCTGACGAGCGGAAAAGCGGAAGACGTACCGCGGATTCCGATTCGGGCCGGGTCATAGGAATGGACAAGAAACCCACGGCGCTGGTGACTGGGGCGAACTCCGGAATCGGCCAAGTCATCGCTACCCGGCTTGCCCAAGCGGGCTACGATGTGGCCATCAATTTCAAGGTGGATGGCACGGGCGCCGACAACATCGCGCGTCAACTCCAGCAACAATATGGCGTCGAGGCAATCAGCGCCTACGCGGATGTCGGAAACAGCAAAGAAGTCGATGAGATGTTCCGCACCGTCATCGATCGCTTTGGTTACCTGGATGCCCTGGTCAACAACGCAGCCGTGCAGGTATGGAAACCCTTGCTCGAAATTCAGGAATCGGAGTGGGATCTCGTCCTGAATACCAACTTGAAGGGATGTTTCCTTTGCACCCAGCAAGCTGCACGGCACATGAAACAACGAGGGTCGGGCGCGATCGTCAATATCGGATCAGGTTGCAACAAGGTTCCCTTCCCGAATCTGTCTCCCTACACCGTCAGCAAGGGTGGGATCGAAATGCTCACCCGCTGCGCCGCTGTCGAACTCGGTCCTCTTGGGATTCGAGTCAACTGCGTTGCGCCCGGCGCAATTGACACCGAGCGCACCCGTCTGGAAATGGCCGACTTTGCCAACTCATGGGCCGAACTCACGCCGCTAAAAAGAATCGGTACGCCCGAAGATGTCGCGTCGGCGGTCGAATTCCTGTTGAGTGACCAAGCTTCCTTTATCAGCGGACAAACTCTGTGGGTCGACGGCGCCGTCTTTACACAACCCCCCTGGCCGAAATGACGACCTTGTGTATGTGCTCGTCAGAGCCCATGACGAACATCGCCAATGAGCGGCCATTTTCGTGTGCATTTCTTGCTCGTGGGACGGTGGGGGTGGGCAAAAACGGACCCATCGTGCAGAGGATTCCGCCTTGCTTGGCGTCCCTTGCGGCCTTTCTTCGCGACCTCGGCGGTTGAAAGCTCTTGTCCTAGGTATTTCTGTCGCCTAATGCGGAAGGCCAACCGGATCAGGAGCATCCGGCAACTTGTCGGGCGGAAAGCCTTTGGCCTGGATGATGGCCCAATGCCATTCTTCATCGGGACCCAGCGTGATGGTCAGCGGCGCTCTGAAAACTGTAATCAGGAATGGAGGGGCCGTGCCTTTCAAGCGATGAAGCGTGGTCACATCCGAATGCTTCTCGACAACCATGGTGGTTTCCGAAGCCGCCGGAACCAGCTTGCCTGACCCGTAGTAGCCCGCAACCGGGTTCGCTCGGCGAACCACCGTCAAACCCACCGTGATCTCCTCCAGCTTCCAATCGGTCCCGTTGAAGACGGAAACCTGCAGGCCATCGTCGGTGATCGTAGCCGGCCCATCGAGCTTGTGCATTTCGTCATCGGGCAGAACGATCGGCACGGCCGGCCGCGCCAACAGCGAGGACGCATTGGCGTTGAACGAAAGACTACAGGTCACGTCAGGAGAGGAAACCTGAAAGGTCTTCCCAGCCCCATCAAACGAATAGAACGGGCTCAATCCTGCCAGTCGGTGGCTGGCCGCCTCATCCATCACCTGCGAAAAATTGTCGTTATCGATGACAGGGCGAGCGCGAGCGGGTTGGTCGGGAGTCTTCTCTTTCTCTTTCTCTTTCTTGCGAAGGGAGCGAGCCAGATCGCCCAACGGAACCGGATGTTGTTCGTACTGCGCCCAGGCAGGAGTGAGCGCGAGCAGTCCCAAAATCCCCAGAAAAAGTCCCCGCTTAAGTGTCTGCACCATGGGCCCTGATTCGTTCCTTGAAAGCCGCTCAGGCCGCCGGGGGAAGGCGCGCAACCGGACGCCAAAAGATTCGTCCGGAGCCGCGAAGCGCAAGAGTCGACAAAGACAATTGTAGCGGGACCGGGTGAGTAGAAGAGGGAACGTTGGTGCTAGAACCTCAGCACCAGGACGGTGCTCGAGGAAGAACAGAGGGCGCGCAATGACGGAACGTGGCGCGCAACGGGGCTACGCACCCTCTAGACCGCAAAGACTCAGCGCAACGACTTACAACAGGCCAGATGCACGAAACCGCGTAACGGGATCTACCACCGGCTGACGTTTGAAAATCCAGCGGGCCACCGCAAATCCCAGTGCCGCGTAACAAACATGCATGAACCGCATAGCCCAACCCCCTAAAGTGATCCAAGACGCGACAACGCACCTTAGGGGAGGAGGCCACTTACGGACTCCAACTTAGCAACGGCACACCAAAGGGTCAATGTCCCAAAGGTGCTATCGCATAGCACTGAAGTAATACGAGGACACCAGAATGGAACCTATTCGGGAAGCCTTCAGCACTCAGCAGTCAGCACTCGGCAAGATCCTTTCGGTCTCAGTGCTGCGTAGGAAGGTTTGAACGCCAGCACTGAAGGTTCCCTAGCAGAACTCACTCTCGAACGTCAGCGCGGCCCTGTTTTGGCTGAATGCTGAGGGCCACGAGCTTAGCTAAGTTGCTCATGATCCGTGGCTCACAACGGATCATGAAAATGTGCCGACGTGGAATCAATCACTTACGGCTATTTTCGAGGGAGCTAGTGGCGGCCCTCCAGCACCTGTTCCTGCGGCGTTTCGGCGGACGGCGCCACCGACAGCTCATAAGCTTTGTGGTGATGGAAGAACAACAGATGAACCAGGAACATCACCACCAGCACCGCCCCAAACGTGCAAACAATCGTGGCCCCTGTAGGTGTATCGAGGCTCACCGAGAAGTACACGCCCAGCGCCGACACGAGCGTTCCCATGGTCCACCCAATCGCGAGACGGGGACCAACCCGATCAGCGAAGAGCATGGCACCCACCGAAGGGACGATCAGGTAGCAAAACACCAACAGAACGCCGGCAATCGCCACTGAGGAGGTCACCACAAAGCCGAACGATGCATAGAACAAGAAGTCCCAGAGCCGGACATTGAGGCCCCGTTTTTCGGCTTCCGCAGGATTGGTCGAGATTAAGAGAAAGTTGCGGCGGAAGATGTAGTGAAAGAGTCCCACGATGCCATAAAGAACGGCAGTTTTCGCCACCTCCCCTCTGGAAACCGCCAGAATATTGCCCACCAACATGTCCTTTAGATGTTCAGTTTCGCCCGTGGCCTTGCTCATGGCCAGAATGGCAGCCGCCGAGGCGACGGCATAAGCAATACCGATAAATGCCTCCTGTGGAATATGGCCACGCCGAGACCGGGCTAGTGCAAAAATAGCCGCTCCCAGGAAGGTAAATCCCAAACTGAGGAAATAAGCACCGCGCCCGTGCGGGTCCATTCCTACCAGGATCGCGATCGTCGCACCCAAGGCAGCGATCTGGGCCAGCGCCAAGTCCACGAAAATCACGCCGCGTTCGACTACGTGCACACCCAGGTAGGCGTGAATCCCGGTGAGAATCAAACTGGCCACAAATGGCCACAGCAAAAATGGAAGGATGTCCATCACTCTCCTGTTACTGGGTTGCCTGGAACGCTTTGGTCAACAAATCGATATCGTAATCAAAAAGCTGAAAATAGTCCGTTACCTGCTTCTCGCCGCCGACTGATGGCAAATACTGCACTACCTTCGCACCTGTTTCGCGCGCAATGGAGTTCGGGGTCTTGAGATCGAAGTACGGCTCCACCATGATGACTTTGCAGTTCTCTCGCTTTGTCAACCCGATCAACTCGATGGTGTGACTCGGTGTCGGCGGAATACCGGGGCGCGGTTCCACGTATCCAATCACGTTCAAGCCAAAATGCTTGGCGAAGTTGGGTAATGAGTTGTGATAGGTCACGACCTTGCGGCCTCGGTAGGGCTTCATCTCCGCGTCCCACTTCTGTTCGGCGGCAGAAAGACGTTTGTCGAAGTCCTGAAAGCGTTGTTGGAAATAGGCAGAGTCGGGCGGGTCCAGTTCCCCCAACTTCCCCGTGATTCCTCGCGCAATTCGCCGGCCGTTGTCCGGATCAAGCCAATAATGTGGATTCCCGAGCGGATGAACATCCCCCATGGCACGGGTCACCTGTCCCTGTGGTATGTCGAGAATCTCCGCGAACTGCGAGGCATCCAGATAGCCATTGGCTCCCACTTGAATTCTGGCATTGCCGCTCTGGTTGATGAGCGGAGGCAGCCAGCCGATTTCCAGTTGCAGTCCGACCACGATCAGCAGATCCGCATTACGCAGCTTCAGCAAGAAGCTGGGCTTGGCTTCGACAAAGTGCGGATCTTGGTAACCTTTGGCAATCGATTCCACCGAGATCTTGTCCCCACCCACTTCCTGCGCGAGCGCCGCCATGTCGGTCGTGGCTGCTACAACGCCAAGCTTTTTCGCTTCGGCCGGCGGGGTCACAAATAGTGTCCCCATTAAGAGGAAAACAAATACAGCTCCAAAACGACTCCGGTTCAGCATTCCTATTCTTCCCTTCCCTGGCAGCTGCGGAATACTTGGAGACTCATTTGGCTTTGATCCAAAGCTCCTTTTGTTCTGACGCCTACCCTCGTTTTGTTCTGAAGGGGAGGACGTTCGGGAGCTAGAACGGATGTGCTCCGTGCGCTCCGAGCGAGAAGATCAACTGCACAAAGAGTTCATTCGTATCGATGTTATTCGCATACCGCGTAAAGCGATACTGGCCGCGCAGTTGGCTGAACTCGCTCGGCCAATACGTCAGTACCACTGAGCCGCCCTTATCGGTGAGCGCGTCCTCGCGGCTGCGGTCAGAATGGTCGTAGCGTCCGCCCAAGAACCAGCGTCGTCCCAGCTGATAATCAGCAGAGGCATAGTACCCGAAAGACTTCTGGGTGGTGCGCAGTTGCTGCCGGTCGCTCCAGATAAACTCACTGCGCGCCACAAACGAATGGTAGATGGACCGGCGCAAAGGCTTCCAGCGCAGCGTGGCATCGACCCCGTAAAGATGGGTCAGAAAATCTGAGCCAACGTCATTGTGCCCGCGCGCATATGAGACTCCCAGATCCAGATTCGTGGATTCGTTAATGTCCCGATAGCCCCGCAGATGAGCCACCGTGCTCACGTCGCTGCGCTGCGACGACTTGAATACATCGCCCGCATCCCCGCGGAACAGTTGGCCAGTGGCCTCAAGAAAAATTCCTTTTGGGGCCGGAAGAATGCGCTGGATGGAGAACCCGGCGTCGTCGATGCCATCCTCGCCCGCCACCAGATTATTGCTAACCAGGGGACGCTCCACCCAGGGCAGAACATGATTATGCATGGTGTTGACCTTGCCGAAAGCGGACCGCATCTTTCCCACCTTGGCCACGAAACCCGCCGGCAGCGCGGTAAACGTAATGTAGCCCTCTTCCAGGTTGACGCCTTCTTCCCCGAAAGAGACGAAAAAGTCTCCGCGGGCGTAAGGATCAATGATCGACTGGAAGCCCACCTCGGATTCGTGCATTTGGAACGCGGGGATCGGTTGGAGCGATACGGTGTTCTGTTGTGAGTTGCCTCCCAACGCACCGATGAAATCGCCGATAACACTGATGTCTGGATTCAGGGCTTTCGCCGCGGATCCGCCTGCGCCACCCAAGGACGGCCCCTGTTCAGCGCTCGCAAGCGCCGCGGCCTGTGTTTGAGGCGCACCTTGGGGAGCTGCAGTCTGGCCCGGCCCGGTCGCTTCCGCAGGCGCTGGAGTGGGAGCGCCCTGTGCCGACGCGGGCTGAGCCTGAGTCGCCTTGAGCATGCGGACTTGGCCCTCCAACGCGATCACCCGATCCTCAAGTTCGCGCATGTGCTGCTCGATCGCCGATGAGTCTGGCGCGGCCGACTGGGTTTGCTGAGCGAGAACTGGAAATGCGAACCCGCAAACGACTAGAACGAATAGACACTTCTTTCTCATCGCTTTACTCCTCGATCGAATTGCGGTGATGCCACGCCTATTTGCGCCTCGAGACAGGCGGCAGAAAAAAACTCTGCAGCCAAGGCTGTCATTCTGGAACTTGCGTCGTCTTGAGGGGGTGCGGCTGTCGCCCGGGCCGCAGGGGTGTCTCACGTCAGTCCCAGCCTCAGCGGCTGAGCTGCGGAGCGAGCAGTCCGACGAGTTGTTCCGCACGCTGGTCAAGGGCAGGAGAAATCGGAGGAATTCGAACAAACGGTGGCTCGCGAAGACATCCGCGCTCGGGGCGCGCGCTACCCGCAAAGTAGGACATCCAAGGCCGCGCGAGGCTCGTCTGCCGGCGGGTGGATTGCCGCGCCAGGCCCTTCGTCCCGCTGATTGAATCGATACTCTGACGATGCGAAAGCTCCGTGCCCCAACCAGACCGGCCCGTGCGCTCGACCGGCCTGCGCCCTTCGCTTCCCTCTTGCATGCAGAAATCGGGTCTTACGGCTGTCTCATTTTCAGCGCGAAGTGCACCGATTCTACCATCGGATCTTTCGGAGTCTGCAAATCGCTCGCGAGCAACCGAGTCAGTAGACCAAATCCTCACAGTAAGCCGCAAAGCGGCAAAAGAACGGGCTCGAGAACCCGGGCCAGTGATCCCGCAGCATCGGGATTAGCGTTCGTCCTCCCCGGAACTCACCGGGCTGCCCTCCGCCGGAATCGCAACCGGCGGGATGCCACGGTCCATAGCAAGTTTCTGGAATGCCGCCACATCGCTCTTCTGAAGATCGGCCCACTTGGCGATAGCCTCATCGGTCTGCTTCTTTAGTTCATCGAACCGTTGCAGCGCAGCTTCCGTCGGACCACAGTCGCACCCCGCCGACACGATCATTGCCAAAAACGCCCACTGCCCATCGAGTTCCGGATGGTAAGCAAGCGAATCCTCGTTGGCGCTGATGCGCAGGTTGGTCAGAGATTCGCGCACAGACACCAGTTTCGCCGTCAAACTGTCTGCCGACGAAGTAACGCTTCTGGCGTTGTCGTCGGCCGGCAGCCGCCGTTTCGTCTCGGCGGTCTGGTTGCGCACATCTTCAATCTGGTTCACGGCGGTGTAGACGCGATCGAGCTGCTCCCGTACCTGCAGCAGCAGGTTGACCTGCTTCTCGAGATCAGCCTGCGATACGTGCACGCGCGGATCCAGTTTCAACTCGAGTGGGACGGTCTGGCTCTTGCCTTCCACGGTCAGGCGCACTTGATACTTCCCGGGCAAAGCCACGGGCCCCTGCGCGCCCGAGTTGTATTCCCACAGGTGGTAACCCGGCACACGGTTGGCTTCCTGGTAGCGCAGATCCCAAAGGAAGCGGTTCAGCCCGGCCTCCACTTTGATTTCCTTCTCCGGCGTCTTGTCGTCCGGATCCGGCGGTTCGTCAGGCACCTGAGTTTTCAGGCTCGAATACTTCCGAATGACCTGACCCTGACCATCGAGGATCTCGATCAAAGTCTCACCCTTCGGAATTCCCTTCACGAAGAAATCGATCACCGCTCCCGCCGGTGGATTCTGCCCAGTTAACACCGGCTTCTTTGGACGATCTTCCCCTCCCGGATTTTGCATGCGATATGCCACCTGCGGCGTGTAGAGGTGGACGTCTTTCCTCGCAATATCGTCGGTAAACTGACGCACCGGGGTCAGATCATCCAGAATCCAGAACGAACGCCCGTGTGTAGCAACCACAAGGTCGTCGTTCTTCACGATCAAGTCATGAATGGGGACGCGAGGAAGGTTGAGTTGGAGCGGTCGCCAATCGGCTCCGTCATTGAACGAGACGAAGACGCCCATCTCAGTGCCCGCGTACAGCAGCCCGCGCTTCTTGGGATCTTCACGCACCGCGCGCACAAATGTCGTGTCGGGAATCCCCTTCCCAATCGTCGTCCAGCTCTTGCCGTAGTCGCTGGTCTTATAGATGTGCGGATGCAGGTCGTCATTCTGATGGCGATCGATCGCAACGTAGGCGGTCCCGGCGTCGAATGGCGAGGCGTCGATCTGGCTGACCCGGCTCCACTCCCGCAGGTCCTTGGGAGTGACGTTGCTCCAGTTCTTGCCGGCGTCTCGGGTGATCTGAATCAGCCCATCATCCGTTCCCGCCCAGATCACGCCCTTGCTCAATGGAGACTCGGCTAAGGCAAAAATCGTGTCGTAGTACTCGGTCCCGCTGTCGTCGATGGTGATCGACCCTCCGGAGGGCTGCTGCTTGCTCTTGTCGTTCCTCGTAAGGTCTGGACTGATCGCCTCCCAGTGCACGCCGCCGTCGGTAGTTTTGAAGAGCCGCTCGCCCGCGTGGTAAAGCGTTTCCGGATCATGCGGCGAGATCATCACCGGTGATGTCCACTGGAAGCGATGTTCGAGAGGCGCAGCGCCTCCTGCATCGGAGAGACGAGTCTGGTTCGTGATGTTTCGCAACTGCCCATTGTGCTTGTCGTAGCGAGTGATTAGTCCTTCGTAGTCGGCTGCGTACACGATGTTGGGATCGGGAGGATAAGGCGCGATGTAGCCAGCCTCGCCACCGCCCACTGGATACCAGTCGGGCCGGTCAATCACGCCTTCATCACTGCGACTCGCAATGCCCACTGTGCTGTTGTCCTGCTGCGCGCCGTAGATGTAATACGGCGTACGGTTGTCGGCGATCACATGGTAGAACTGCGCAGTGGGCTGGTTGTCCTGACGCGACCAAGTCTTTCCGCCATCGAGCGTCACCGAAACGCCGCCGTCATTCGAGGCGATCATCCGGTTGGTGTTCCTCGGGTCAATCCACAGCCCGTGATGATCCCCGTGCGGAATTTTGACCTTGTTGAAGCTGCGCCCGCCGTCCGTCGAGCGATAGGCGTCTACATCCATCACGTACACTGTCTCGGCATCTTGCGGGTCCGCGATGACGTGCATGTAATACCACGGCCGTTGAATCAGGCTGTGGCTGGCGTTGACAAGTTGCCAGGTGTCGCCGCCATCGTCGGAGCGATACAGACCGCCTTCGCTAGCCTGGATCAGCGCGTACACCCGTTCCGAGTTCGCCGCCACGGAGACGCCAATGCGTCCATACGGCCCTTTCGGCAGACCCTTATCCTCCAGACGCTTCCACGTGGTGCCGCCATCGTTGGAACGATAAAGTCCGCTGCCCGGACCGCCACTCGAAAGGCTCCAAGGCGTCCGTCGGGCTTCCCACAGCGACGCGAGCAGCACATTGGAATTGCGCGAGTCGAAGGCCACATCGATGCCGCCCGTGTTGTCGTCCTTGTAAAGAACTTTCTCCCACGTCTTGCCGCCGTCCAGCGTGCGGAAGATTCCGCGCTCGGAATTAGGACCGAAGGGATGACCGAGAGCGGCCACAAAAGCAATGTCAGGATTCTTCGGGTTGACGATCACCTTGCCGATCGCGCGCGAGTCGCGCAGCCCGGTGTTCTTCCAGGTCTTGCCCCCGTCCAGCGTCTTGTAAACGCCGTCGCCGTGCGAGATATTGCCGCGCAAACAGGCTTCCCCGGTGCCCACGTAGACGATGTTCGGATCCGACGGCGAAACCGCCAGGCTGCCGATCGCGGAAGTACCCTCTTTGTCGAACACCGACGTCCACGTTAGCGCGCCGTCAGTCGACTTCCAGACACCTCCGCCAGTCGCGCCAAGGTAATACGTGGTTGGATCGCCCGGTATCCCAGACGCGGTCAGTGAGCGCCCCCCCCGAAACGGGCCCACGATTCGATATTTCATCCCCTTAAACATAGGGTCTTCATTCTTCTCAGGTTCGGCGGTTTCCGTCTTCGGAGTGGCCTGTGCGGCCGGCGAGGCAACCTGTTTCTCAGGTGAGGTTTTCTGAGCGGGGACAACGGCGGGGAAAAACAGGCTAAAGACGAAAAGCGAGCAGGCTGACGCGCCTGCACACCGAGTCTTGGTCACCATTTTGGATGTGCTCTCCAGGGAAAGTTTTAATCGGGTCATGGTATCGCGTACGACGTTGAACGAAAAGAGATGTGTTGAGTGAGCGCCGCAAGTCTCGATCCGGCATGACTGCGAGACACATCCGCAAAACTCGACAAGCTCTTCTCCAAGTCCAAGGTACACGGGGAACACGAGAGCCAGTCAGCGCTAGTTGTCACTTCTTCCCCTCGAGCAACTTGCGCGCCTCTGCGAGTTCCTTGGCTTTTGCGTCGTCCACTTTGGGATAAGCCAGATTCAAGTCTTCCAGCGTATCCACGATGGCGGCCGCCACTGCGATCCGCGTGAACCACTTGTTGTCTGCCGGAATCACGTGCCACGGCGCCTCCGGAGTAGCCGTGTGACGGATCAAATCTTCGTAGGCCGTCATGTAATCATTCCAATAGGCGCGTTCGCGAATATCGGCGGCGGAAAACTTCCAGTTCTTCTTGGAGTCGTCCAGGCGCGCCAAGAGTCGCCGCTTCTGCTCTTTCTTCGACACATTCAGGAAGAACTTCCGAATCAGAATTCCATTCCGGGTGAGGTAGCGCTCAAAAGCGCGTATGTCTTGGAAGCGCTCCTTCCAAATATCCTTCGTGACCAGTGGTGGAGGAATTCTCTCCGCCCTTAAGAGCTCGGGATGCACCCGCACCACCAGCACTTCTTCGTAGTACGACCGATTAAAGATCCCGATGCGGCCCCGCTCGGGAACGCACTTCATGGTGCGCCACAGGTAGTCGTGATCGAGTTCCTCCGACGACGGCGCCTTGAAGGAATACACCTGGCACCCCTGGGGGTTAACACCCGACATGACATGCTTGATGGCGCCATCTTTCCCGGCTGCGTCCATGGCCTGGAAAATCAGCAGGAGCGCCCAGTGGTCGTCGGCGTAGAGCTTGTCCTGCAGATCCGCGAGTTTTGCGACTCCCTCCGTCAGTAACTTTTCTGCTTCCTCCTTCGACTGAACACCCGCGGTATGCCCCGGATCGTGATCGCGCAAGCGAAAGTGCTTGCCATGCTCGACCCGGTACGGCTTCACAAGTTTTCCCGACGTCACTTTCATGCATCTCCTGCTGGCTCCCGACCCAACCCGCGGTCGAAGCAAAAGACCAAAAAGTCTACACCGTCAAAGCCGCTGGCATCCAATGGGAAAGCCCAGGTAATAGCGAAGATCACACGGACAGTCGGAAAGTCCTGTAGTCGGAGATCCAGGTCAGTTCACGAAGACCTGACGTCTCGATTGTTTATTCTGTCCTGTGAGGACAGTGGTGGGCCGCCCGAGGATATCGGATGGGCCCTACCGTGGCTTGAAGTGATACACAACGTCCTGCTTCGAAGGAATCGGCACGCCGTCGCGCGTAGCCGGACGAAAGCGCCAATTTTCCAGGGCGGCCAACACCTTGGCGTCGATCGCCGGGCCGAGGCTCTGCACAATCGCCTTGCTCACAATGTTTCCACCTTCGTCGATCGTGATCTCCACAACCACATTGCCTTCGACACCCCCGCGCAGGTCATCGGCACTGACCAGCGGCTCGAACGTAACTGCCGGCAGAGCTGCTCGAATCTCGTGACCTGCGGAAGGGCCATCCGACAAAGATCCATAAGCAGAACCCGCCGAAAGCACTGGATTCGCCGCTGCGGCTGATGCCGTCTCGGCGTTGTCGGTGGTCTCTGGGTTCGGAGTAGTACGTTTCGAGGCGACCTGAGCTTTCTGTGACTTCTTCCAGGTGAGTCGTTTCCCGGAAGTGGATTCCGCTGAGGCTTGGCTTGAGGACTTGGCCTCGGCATCCGATCCAGTCGCCCAATACAGGTGGGTAATGGCAGTGCCGTTTGCCCCGCCCAGCACCGACGATGGCGCCACGAACACCGGCGAACGCCCGCGCAACAGTGCCGTCACGAGCAGAACGTGAATCGCCAGGGAGACCAGCCAGGCCGCCCGCGGACGCCGGCTCTCGCTCGGAAGGCCGCGAGTGAACAAGGTTGAGGTCTCCTGCGACATATCTAGATTGGACGTCCCAAGTTGCAAACTGTTGCGCCTGAACAAGAAAACATTTACCGATCCGCGACTGGCTCAGCAACCCATCCACCGGATCGTAACACGCGATTTCGGCGCGAATCCCCTCCTTCGCAAGGTTGCCAGTCGCATCAGGCTACGCCGGGCCAACGCTCCCGGCGTTTTCCTGATTGGCGTAATCGTTTTTCAAGGTAGCGATAACTCCATTTTTCATTACGCGCTGAAGGCGGCAATGCTAAGCAGTAGTCGGATCCCCATGAGCCACATCAATGCCCGTTATGTCCGTCGCAACTATCCTCCCGTCATTTCCAACTTGTTCATTTCAAATCTTCAACCCAATTTCCGATTCACGCATAAACCTGGTTTATGTCCGCCATAGATTTAATTTTTAAAAATAATACTGATGAAGCTTAGAAGAACCATGCGTTGGACTGCGATTCGACGGCTTCGACACTGTTCGCTCGCAGTCGAGCAAGTTCGATCACACGAAAACTAACCACAGCTTCAAGGGAGAAGGCGTGATTTCAAACACGAGGATTCGTTCGCGTGTAACCGTGGCCGGGATCATGATGGCTTTGACGTGCGCTCCGATATCGCGAGCGCAGACGCAATCCGACACAGTGCCGCGGGCTCCATCTACGAACCTGGCGCAGCGTGTGCAAGATCTTGAAAAAGAGCTGAAGGATCTGCGCGGTGAACTTGCCGCGATGAAGCAAAGTCGAGCCAGCGGACCACGTCCGATTGCCGAAGTAGCCTCGACCATGCCTTCGCTTCCCGCGAGCGCTCCCGAACCTCTCGTGCAGGATGCAGCACCGGCGGCAGCCGCGCCCGTCCCTGCTCCTGAAAAATTCTCCCTTTCCGGTCTGCTGGGACCAACAACGCTCAGCGGGTTCGTGGACACCTACTACAGCTACAACTCGAATCAACCCGCCAATCGCATCAACCAGTATCAGAACTTCGAAATCAACTCCGGCCAGTTTGGTTTAAACATGATCGAACTGGTCGCCGACAAGGCGCCCGACGCCACCGCCAGCCGGCTGGGATATCACATCGCGCTCGGCTTCGGCCAGGCAGTGAATCAGGTGAACGCCACGGAAATCGGACCGGGCGGCACGGAATTGAATTTTGATCAGTATCTGAAAGAAGGCTATCTCGAATATCTCGCGCCCGTAGGTAAGGGCCTGCAAATAAACTTCGGCAAGTTCGTAACGCCGGCCGGTGCCGAAGTCATCGAAAGCAAGGACAACTGGAACTACTCGCGGGGCCTTCTCTTCGCATGGGCGATCCCATACTTCCACTTTGGCATGAGTGCCAAATACGCCTTCAACGACAAGTATGCGCTGACCGCCTATCTGGTGAACGGCTGGAATAACAGCGTCGACAACAACAGCGGGAAAACCACCGGCTTCAGCTTTGCCTGGACTCCCAACAAGAAGGTCAGCCTGATCGAGACCTATCTAGTAGGACCGGAAGCTTCCAACTTCAACGGAACGTTCCGCCATCTGTCGGACACAGTGCTCACTTACTCACCAACCGCCAAGCTGTCGCTCATGGCGAACTATGACTACGGCCAAGACCACTTTGTGGACAGCATCGCGGTGCCGCCCATCACGGGCCCCCTGGCCCATTGGAGCGGGATCGCCGGCTACATCAAGTACGCCTTCAACGACAAATGGACTTTCGCCACGCGCGGCGAGTACTTCGACGACCATGACGGCTTCGAAACCGGTGCCAGGCAGCACCTGAGCGAATTTACGGCTACGCTCCAGCGCACCCTTGCCAAGAGCATCATCAGCCGTCTGGAATGCGCCGCGACATGTCGAATCAGGACACGTTCCCGTTCCGCACGGGATTGTTCAAAGACAACCAGAATACGGTTACGGGGGCGTGATCTACGCATTCAGCAGCGCTGACGCCAAGTAAACCGGCGGGACAACATCAGTCGCGTGGCGGAGAAGGAAATCGAAGCCTGCGGCGTAAGCCGCAGGCTTCGACTTGGACCAGAGTCACGTGGCGACGAAAAAGCAGTTACAGACACAACTCAATCAGTCATGCGGACATGTACTTCTGGCACCAAGCTCTGACGTTGCATCGTAATTCGATGCCCTAGCTATTTCGACATCCCGCGATCAGCTTGCTACTCTGGCATTACTCACAAACAACTCAGAAAGGATTTGCGATGTTCTTGCTTGGCATTCTCTTTCTCGGCCTCTGGATTGCCGGAGAAGCAACGGCCAACACGCTTGGCGGTTTCATTCACGTTTTGCTGGTGTTGTCCTTCATGGTAATTCTCAGCCAGATGATTCGCGGTCGCCGCGGCAGTCGACTCGCGGAGCTGAGTAGCGCGCCTGAACCAATCGACAGTCGCAAGTAACCGAGTTCCAGCTCAGAGATTTCCGCCCCGCGTGACTCGGACCGGCGAAGCGTCCGCACGCACATGGCGGACGGAAACCCGCGGTTCTGTCGCGATCGGCTCAGTTTCACCGGTGTCTGCCACTCGAAGCAGCCTCTCGCGCGAACCATCCGCCACTCGGAATCCCGTGTGCGGCCAACAGTTCCCGTCATACCTTGTACAATGCGAGGGAACCGTGTCGCGCGCGGGTGGCGAAATTGGCAGACGCACGGGACTTAAAACCTACAAACAGAATCTAGGTTCGCTGTACATGTATGAATATAATAGACTTATTGACAAGATGCCCTAAAGAGCACAGCTTACACATTCATTACACATTTTCGGGTCCTCGCGCCGCTTCGAACGAGCAACGAAAATGCCAGAACAACACACCATCGTTGGCGGCAAGGTTCACGTCTACAAGCGTCCAAACAGCAGCCTCTGGCAGTGCTCAAGCTATTTCACGGGCAAGAATCGACGCACCAGCACCAAAGAAGAGAGCCTCTCCAAAGCCCAGGAAATCGCCGAGAACTGGTACCTACAGCTTTGTGGAAAACTCCGCGCTGGAGAGATCAAAAGCGAAAAGTCCTTTCGCGAGGTTTCGGAGCAGTATCTGCGCGAGTACGACATCATCACGCAGGGACAACGCAACAAGCAATACGTGAATGGCCAGCACTGGCGGTCCAGCGTTCACTTGGTCCCATTTTTTGGGGAACCTGCGCATCTCAGAGATCACCGCAGGAAAGATCCAGGAATACCGAATTCACAGACACCAACAAGCAATTGCTGAACGCGGTAAGCCACCGGGACACAGCGCGATGCCCCAGGGAATCGTGACTCTGCGGCAGACCCTGAAAACAGCGCTTCGCCACGGATGGCTCGACCGACTTCCCGATTTCTCTGCGCCATACCGGTCGTCACCCAAAATCTCCCACAGGGCGTGGTTCTCTCCCGAGGAATACAAGAGACTCTACCAAGCGACGCGAAAACGCGCGCAGGAGCCAAAGAAAAAGGGCTTCCAATGGGAATCGGAACAACTTCACGACTATGTGCTCTTTGCCGTCAATACCGGACTGCGGCCCGACGAGGCAGGGCGCCTTGAGTTCCGGGATGTCACGATCGTTGACGACGAGGATTTGGGCAAGACGATCCTCGACATTGAAGTGCGCGGAAAGCGCGGCGTCGGATATTGCAAAAGTATGCCGGTGCAGTGAGGCCCTTTGAGCGACTTCGAAGCCGGCTCCGCCGGCGCGCGTTTATGGCGTGAACACGCCCACAACAACGTCCGTGACCTCCGGCGCTCTTGAGGAACAACGGCGCACGCCCGGATCTACCGACATCATTTTTCCTAAGTGGCAGCGCGAACTTTTCAAAACCATCCTCGACGAACAGAATCTTCGCTTCGGCCGCGAAGGCCAACCCGTACGGCCTACAGTCTGCGGCGTACATACATCTGCCTGCGCCTGATGGAGGGCGCCGACATCTACCAAATCGCTAAGAACTGCCCACGAGTGTCGAGATGATCGAGAAATACTACGCGGCGCACATCAAGACCTCGCTGGATGCCGCTGCGATCAACGTCATGCGGCCCAAGAAAAACAAGAGAGGCAAGAAGGCGATCCAGAACACTCAGGCTTCGCCGCAACCTCCAGATGAAGAAACGGATGTGTAAAATCGGGAAACGTGCCCTATCATGAGTGAGACGGCCGTGTGCGGGCGTGGCGGAATGGCATACGCAGCGGACTTAAGGAAAACTTGAGTGCTCGCCGGGAAACCGGCGATGCAGAACTGCTCAAATTCGGGGAAACCTCAAATGGCAATCCCGAGCCAAGCCCGGCGACATACTCCAACCGGGAAGGTGTAGAGACTAGACGGGCAGCACCCAAGCTCCGGATCTTCCGGGGGAGGGTGAAGGGATAGTCCAGACCGCAAACCTGGCGTCAGCTCTCCAAAAGAGTCACGTCCGGGCGGCGAAAGCCGTAGACGGCATGAAAATCCGCAGGGCTTAAACGGCCCATGAGGGTTCAAGTCCCTCCGCCCGCACCAATGTTTCCCAATCTTTGCTTGCGCCCAGAAATCGACAATGAGGAAGCGATTGTTCACGCACAACTCCACGACACAAAGGACGCCGTTGCGGAGGCTTGAGGAAGAATCGGCAGCCGCCAAGCTCCTCGACAGATCGTAATTTCTCGCCCGACGTAATGCTGTGCGTGGTATATGTTACTCAGCCACGTATCGAAATGAACAGAGCCGAGACGACGTCAGCTTGGGACATTTCAGAAACCCAGCGGCTGGTTGATCATGCTGCTGTGAGACTTCTGCGGAGTCCTAACGCAGCCCTCACACTGACCTTTCTACACCGAGCGTTCAAAGAACACCACACGATCTCTGTCCCCGAATCTCACTTACGTGCGCGCTTGGAGAATTTTCTGGGTGAAGCGCGCCGTCATTCTCCAGGAGCATATAGTCAGAGCGCATCAGAGTACTTGGCATGTTGGTGCGGGACGGAGCACCTCTTGCTTAAGAAGCTCTACAGCAACGACGTGGAAGAGCCGGTGTTCGAGCTCACAACTGCTGCGGAGCGTGCGATGCAATGGCTTGAGGATCTCCATTCGCGGCCGTTCATCAGCGCAGAATCTAGATTTGAGCTAATTTTCCGGCAGCTCGAAGAGATTGCTTTGTTTTCGACGCCTGATGCTGAGCGGAGAATAGCTGCCTTGCGAGCGCAACAAGCTGCCTTACAAGCCCAAATCGAATCGGTGCGGGCGTCAAACACCGCAGAGGCTTACACGGCGGTCCAGCTTACCGAGCGATTTGCAAACGTTCTCGACCTTGCGCGAGGACTTGCAGGCGACTTCCGCCAGCTCGAAGAGAACTTCAAGGAAGTCGCTCGTGCTCTGGCCGAAGCGCAGGCGCAGCCCGGTGCAACAAAGGGCCGTATTGTGGGCCAATTGCTGGATACGCATGCCGCACTGAAGGATTCATCCCAAGGACAAAGCTTCTACGCCTTCTGGAATCTGCTGTCATCTCCAGAGCGACAACAGCGTTGGCGGGAACTAACTCGACAGGTCTATCGTCTGGATAGCATCGATCCTGCCCTGCGCGCTAATCGAGTTCTGGAGCGACTTTCCAGCCGACTATTAGTCGAGGGAGAGCGCGTCGTGCGGTCGAATGAGCGCATGGCTGCGACCCTCCGCCGCGCGTTAGAGAACATCGCTTCCGGTGAAGATCGTCGACTACGTGAACTCGTACGTGAAATACAGCAATTGGCACTTTCCTGTCGGACTTCTCCGCCGCGGGAAGAGAACTTCTTCGATGTAGGAGGACCTCCCGAGATATTTGCGACCTTCAGCCGCTCTTTTTGGCAGCTAGATACGACCGGCAGGGTGGCTGGCGATTTCGCATTCGCAGCCCAAGGGTTCGATTGGGAAATCGTACACCGCTTCCAGGCACTCACCGATCTGAACCTCGCACAATTGCGGAAGCACGTCCAGACCTGTCTTATAGCTGCAGATTCGGTTCTGCTGTCTGAACTTCTGCATCGGTTTCCGCCTCGTGAAGGCATCTTAGAGGTGGTTGGTTATCTGGTGCTGGCGATGCAAGATTCGAAACACTACGTGGCCGAGGATCAATTTGCACATGTGCACCTTAGCGCCGGCGACGGAAGCAACGAATCCTGGCAGGTGCCTGAAGTTTTATTCGCGCGCACTAGATAACTGTCATGGAATCGTCCACATTTCCCCCTCGATCATTCGTGCTAGCTCAATTATTGTTGGCACCGATTTATCGGGAGGACCGCGATCTGTGGGAGGTGCTCCGGAGTGAGCGTGATCAAGTTGCGCACTACTTCCACCAAATCGGACAGGAATTAGTGATCGATGAGGCCGAAGGCTATGCATTTCTGCGACAAATCGAATTAGATGGCGTGGAACGTATTCCGCGCGTCGCACGACGCCAGCCGCTCGGTTACACAGCGACCCTTCTCCTTGTCTGTTTGCGGGAAGAAATAGCGAGTTTTGATGCCGCACCAGATGAGTCGACGCCCGCCCACAGCTACGTGATCTAGTTGGACAGTTTCTGCGTGAAACAAATAACCAGATTCGCGATGTCAGAATAATCGACGCTGCGATTAATAAAATCGAGGAACTCGGATTTCTACGTACTTTTGGGACGCCAGAATCGGAAATGTTTGAGGTTATGCGCATATTGAAAGCCAGATTTGGTCCATCGGAGCTCGAAGAGATAAAGGATCGTCTCAAACGACATGCAGAACCCAGACCCTAATGTCTGCCCAGCCAACCCGGCAGAGTGCATCCCAGGCTTCCGGCTCGACCGGCTAGAGCTTTGGAACTGGGGCACGTTCCACGGCGAGGCCCAAGTGTTGGAACCCAGAGGTGGCTGGGCGTTGCTGGTGGGAGACAATGGCTCCGGAAAATCCACGGCCGTCGACGCGTTACGAACATTGCTTGTGCCACCGCGTATTTTGAACTACAACGACGCGTCAGGCGACGGGCGTAGGGCGCCAGGGCGAGACAGAACACGTCGATCCTATATACGAGGCGCATGGGCAAG
>WNFQ01001873.1_pt1 | contig 39596 bp, 31 predicted proteins | sample 5400171 | NCBI WGS metagenome assembly WNFQ01 (sample SAMN13153356, study PRJNA577476) | soil metagenome | isolation source: 20 cm soil under Madrone tree | place: USA:California | collected 2016-06-14
GCGAATAATTCTCGCGGACCTTGGCGTTGGTGTAGGCCAGCGTCGTCCAGTCGCCGTAGCGCGCCACGTCCATGCCCCAGATGTCGGCGCCGGGATCGCCGTCGACCATCCATCGCGACAGCGCCAAGCCGACGCCCCCACCCTGGCTGAAGCCCGCCATCACGCCGCAGGCCACCCAGAAGTTCTTCAACCCCCGTATCGGCCCCACCAGGGGATTGCCGTCGGGCGCGAACGTGAACGGTCCGTTCACCACTTTCCGGATGCCCGCGGCTTCGAGCGCCGGGAAATGCGCGAATCCGACTTCGAGGCTCGGGGCGATGCGCTCCAGATCGTTCGGCAGCAAGTCCTGTCCAAAGTCCCACGGCGTCGTCGCTTCGGACCACGGGACGCCGGCGCGTTCGTAGGTGCCCATGAGCATGCCGCCGCGCTCCTGGCGAATATAGATTTCGCCCTCGAAATCGATGGCGTGCAGCTGCTCCTTCTTGCCCGCCAATTCCGGCATATCCCCGGTGATGAGATATTGATGTTCCATCGCCAGGATGGGCAGCTCGATGCCAACCATGCGGCCAACCTCGCGCGCCCAAAGCCCCGCCGCGTTCACCACGTGCTCGGCATGCACATTGCCGTGATCGGTGATCACATCCCAGGAACCGTCGGCGCGGGCCTCGAGATCCGTGACCCGGGTATGGCGCACGATGTCGGCGCCGCCGATTTGGGCCGACTTCGCGTAGGCGTGGGTTACGCCGTACGGATCGACGTGCCCCTCGATGGGGTCGTACATCGCCCCCGTGAAATGACTCTTGTCCATGAGCGGAAACAGCTTCGCCGCCTCGTCGACGGAAATGATTTCCAGGTCCATGCCGAGATAGCGGCCGCGCGCCTTGGCCATCTTCAGCCAGTCGAGCCGCTCCCGGGTTCCGGCCAGCATGATCCCGCCGGTGATGTGGACTCCGCAGGATTGCCCGGAGATCCGCTCGATCTCCCGGTAGAGCTCGATGGTGTACTGCTGCAATTTGGCTACGTTGGGATCGCCGTTGACGGTGTGCATGCCCCCCGCCGCATGCCACGTGGAACCCGACGTGAGCTCCGCGCGCTCGATCAGCAGAACGTCCTTCCATCCGGCCTTGGTCAGGTGATACAGCACGCTGACGCCGACCACGCCGCCGCCGATGACCACAACTTGCGCGTGGCTCTTCATGACATCTCCATATTCCTGGCAACGCCTTCGAAGGCGCGCAATGCGTTCAGCGCCAGCCGGCGGCGATCGACGGTGGTCTTGCCCATGGCCTCAAGGAGCCCAGCTCTTCGTGTAGCCGATGGCGCGCTTCTGATCGGCAATGATGGTCTTGGACGCCAGATACAGATGATACGCCGCCCAAAACCCGGTGGGCGCCAGAACCAGCAACGCCGATCGCAACGAAGCGGCGTCCGTCATGTGCGCACCGGCGAACCAGTCGCTCAAGATCCCGACCACCCATGGCGCCACCATGAGATTGAATATATTCGCGACCAGCAGCGACACCGCGATGAACATGTTGCGCATGTGGCAGGGCGCGAGATTGTTGAGCAATCCGAAACAGGGGCCGATGTAGAAATAAATCGCGGGGATGAAGATGCAAAACATCAGCTTGCACACCCACAAAGAGTGGGTCCAATAGGCGATCAGGGAAGGGATCGTGGCCAAACCGATACCCGCGGCGAGCAACCACACGACGCGGCGCGGGTCCGCCATGAAGCGTCGCGACAACAACCACGCCGTTCCGACGGTCGCGATCGAACCGCCCCAGAGATGGATGTCGCCCGTCACCGCGCCGGCCTGGCCCACATTGAGGTTATATGCCCGCTGCAGGAAGGTGGGTGTCCAGTAAATGAGACCCCAGCCCCAAAGCGCGCACAGACCGCCGCCCATGATGACGTGAAAGGCGGCCTTTTGGCGCCACATGAATCGCAGGGAATCCCATAACGAAGGCTTGATCTCATCGACGATGGCATCCAAGCGCCCGCGCGACGGTTCGCGTACCGTCAAATACACGATCGTTCCGACGACCAGACCGGGAATGCCGAGCGCGATGAACGCGGCGCGCCAGGTGTAAGCCTGCGCAACGGCCCCCGCCATATTGGCGCCCAACCACGCGCCGATGGGCGCGCCCAGCGCCAGCACGGTCATCGCCATGGGCCGCCGGTCCGGCGGGAAACAGTCCGAGACGATGGCCGTGGACGGCGGCGTGCCGCCCGCTTCGCCGACGCCCACTCCGATGCGTCCGAGCAGAAACTCGAGGTAATTTCGCGACAGCCCGCACAGCGCGGTGAACCCGGACCAAATGATGAGCGACGCCGCGAGGATGTTGCGGCGGTTCGAGCGGTCGGCAAACCACGAGATCAGAATTCCGAACGAGACATAAAAAGCCGCGAGGGGAGCGCCGGTCAGAAATGCCACGCCGGCATCGTCCAACTTCAATTCCAGACGGATGGGCTCGAGAACCGTGGATACGACGTAGCGGTCGGCGATATTGATCGCGTAAATCAAGCACGTCAGGATGAGAACGTACCAGCGCTCGATCGAGGACGGCGCCCGGGTCTGCGGTAGGTCAATTGCGGCGGTGCTCAAGCTGTGCAACCTCGGTCCTTGACGTGAGCATCACCATACAGGGTTCGACGGCGTTGCGCGACGGGGCTGAAGGGTTCGAAAATGACACGGGTCAATCGAGATGGCATAGCGCGATCCCGGTGAAAGGCTAAGCTCTCAGAAGGTGGAAAACTTCGACTACATGGGTGAATCGGGAAATGGCATGGCGCGATCCCGGTGAAGGACTAAGCTCTCTGACGGTGGAAAACTTTGACTACATAATCGTCGGCGCCGGCACCGCCGGGTGCGTCCTCGCCGACCGCTTGTCGGCGGGCGGACGCGACCGGGTGTTGGTCCTCGAGGCGGGCGGCACGGACAGGCGATTCTGGATAAAGACGCCGATCGGCTACGGACGAACGTTCGCGGACCCTGCGGTCAATTGGAAGTACCAGACCCTCCCGAATCCGGGCCTCAACGGGCGCAGCATCTATTGGCCGCGCGGCCGGGTGGTGGGCGGGTCGAGTTCCATCAATGCACTGGTCTATTGCCGCGGGATGCCCGCGGACTTCGAGGACTGGCGGCAAATGGGCAATGTCGGTTGGGGCTGGGACGACGTGCGTCCGTATTTCGAGCGCTCGGAGCGCCGCGTCGATGCGGCGGGCCATGCCGGCAGCGACGGACCGCTCGACGTCAAGGACGTGACGCCTTTTCTGCATCCCATGCGGCAGAACTGGCTGGATGCGGCCGCGGAATTGGGATTGCCTGTCACGGATGATTTCAACGGCCCTCATCCGGAAGGACTGGGGTGTTACCAAGTCACGATCCGCGACGGTCTGCGCCGCTCGGCCGCCGACGCCTTTCTGCGCCCGGCGCTGCGCCGCGCCAACATCCGCCTGGAGACGGACGCCTGGGCGAGCAGGATTCGCTTCGACCGGCGGCGCGCCGTGGGAGTGGAATATGTCCGTGGCGGCGCCCCGCGATTTGCCGCCGCCGGCCGCGAAATCATTGTCTGTGCGGGGGCGGTCAATTCGCCGCAGTTGCTGCAGCTCTCGGGAATCGGACCGGCATCGACCTTGGCCTCGGCCGGCGTTGCGCCGCTGCTCGACAACCCCGCCGTCGGGGGAAATCTCCAGGATCACCTCGCCGTCGTGTATTCCTTCAAGGCGACGCAGCCGACCTTGAACGACGAACTGCACTCGACACCGGCGCAATTGCGCGCCGGTTTGCGCTACATTCTCGCCCGCCGCGGCCCCCTGGCCTTGAGCGTGAATCAATTCGGCGGATTTGCCCGTGCAGACCCGCAAGGCTCGCGTCCCGATGTTCAGTTGTACTTCAATCCGGTCACTTACGGTGCGGGTGATGCCGCGCGGACGCGGATCGAGGTGGACGCGTTCCCCGGATTTTACCTGTGTTTTCAACCGACGCGTCCGACCAGCGTGGGCCGCATCGACATCGCGAGCGCGGATTTTCGCCGACCGCCGGCCATCGCACCCAATTACCTGTCCACCTGATACTCGCGCCCTTGGTGCCCGATCTCGATGCGATGAGTCCGGCCGACCTGATCGCCGATTTTCGCGCGCGTGCAAGCACGGTGTATCACCCTGTCGGGACGTGCCGCATGGGCAAGTCCGCAGGCGAGTCCGTCGTCGATGCCGCCTTGAAGGTGCACGGCACCCTGGGCTTGCGCGTCGTCGACGCGTCCGTATTTCCTACGGTCACTTCGGCGAACACCAACGCGCCGACCGTCATGGTGGCGCAAAAAGCCGCTGATCTAATTTTGAACGATCGATTCCTGGTGTCCTGAATTGGTAATTCGTTGAATAGTTCCGACAAACCGAGGACTGCTTTGATTGCGGAAACTTTGGGAAATCTGCTTCAGAGAATTCATATGCGAACTTCCAATTCGGGACACCAGGCAGGGAGCAATGGCAATTCATATAAGGAGCGGCGCTTGCCGAATATCTGATGAAACTCGACAGTGTCAAAGTATTCATCGTGAGCAATCCACCGCCGGGTTTCGGCGGCCGCTATTTCGTGTTCCTGAAATTGAAGACCGCGTGCGGCATCGAAGGGGTCGGCGAAGTGTATGCCGCCACGTTCGGTCCCAAGGTCATCGGCCAGATGATCGAGGACCTGTTTGCGCGCCGCTTCGTCGGACGCAGCCGGATCTCTCGCTGATGAGCGTCATCAGCGGATTGGAGATGGCGTGCTGGGACATCATCGGAAAGGCCACCGAGCAGCCGATCTACAATCTTCTCGGCGGCAAGGTCAATGAGCGCCTGCGCAGCTACACCTATCTGTATCCCGACACCGCCGCCGGCGAAGGCGACGAGTTCTACCGCGACGCGGACCGATCGGCCGCCCGCGCCGCCGAGTACGTCGCCCAAGGATTCACCGGACTCAAATTCGATCCTACCGGCGGATTCTCGGCGTACGATCCGCGCCAGCCGACCCAGGAGGCACTCGAGCGCACCGTTCGCATGGTGCGTCTCGTTCGTGAAGCGGTGGGACGGCGCGCGGACCTGCTCGTAGGGACGCACGGCCAGTTCACGACTGCGGGCGCCATACGTCTGGCGAGGCAGCTCGAGCCCTTCGATCCCTTGTGGTTCGAAGAGCCGGTCCCGCCCGAAATGCCGGAGCAGATGGCGATCGTGGCCCGCGGCACCACCATTCCCATCGCCACCGGCGAACGCTTGACCACCAAGTACGAATTCGCACGTGTATTGGCGACCGGCGCGGCGAACATCATCCAAATGAATCTGGGCCGGGTCGGCGGCCTGCTGGAGGCGAAAAAAGTGGCGGCGCTGGCGGAGGTGCACTACGCACAGATCGCGCCGCATCTTTATTGTGGTCCGGTGGTGGGTGCGGCGAACATCCAGATCGCCGCCTGCTCGCCGAATTTTTTGATTCTCGAAAGCATCCAGCAATGGGGTGGGATTCACGCCGAGCTGCTCAACGAGCCCATTCGCTGGGAACAGGGATACGTGATTCCGCCCACGGCTCCCGGCCTGGGGGTCGAGCTCAAGGAGTCCGTGGCGCTGGCCCACGCCTACGTCGAGGACGGCCCCTTGCATCTGGAAATGATTGACCGCCCTTTGGGCTAGTGTCCTGATTCATAAATCCCTTGCTCGCTGCGCCGCGTCTTTTCGCGCCGGGCGGGAAATGAATTTGCGTTACGCCTTCGTGGGATCGGGTCATTGACTCGACCCCATCGCTCTTGTAGCGTGGGCGCAACGCAGAAAGGCGCCGGGGTGCCCAGGAAGATGTCGCAAATTGGCATGGGTACATCGCTAAATAGCATGGCAATTGGAAATTGATCGGCTAAGCTCGGAAGACGGCGATGAAATTTCGATCGCCTGCGATGTGCGCGAGCACGACGTGTGCAAGCAACAGGAAATGTTCCCTCAAAAGCCGATCTTTACCACGGCGGATGTTGGAGGAGGACGTTGCTGCCAAGCGGTTGAACGATTGATAGCGCGTTTCGAAATCCAATGAATACCGCAAGGGATGGAAGCATGAACTCAAATCCGAAGTTATCCTATGCGATTGCCGCAATCCTGAGCGGATCCGCCGCAGGTTTCGCGCATGCAGCCACCGCCACCGACACCGAAGCATCCGATGCGCTCCAAGAAATAACCGTGACGGCCCAGCGCCGAACTGAAAATATTCAGAATGTGCCCATCACCATCCAAGCGTTGACGGGGGAGACGCTCAAGGAGCTCAGCGTCGCTACCTTCGACGACTATGTCCGGTATCTGCCCAATGTGTCGGACAAGACCAATGGGCCGGGTCAGAGCGTCACCTACATGCGCGGACTGAGCGCTGGTGGGGTCGCCGGCGCTCAGTCGACGGGTTCGACCACCAACTTCCCGAATGTCGCCATCTACTTGGACGATCAGTCAGGACAACTTCCGGGTCGTAACCTCGACATCTACGCAGCCGACCTCGAACGCATCGAAATCCTCGAAGGTCCGCAGGGCACCCTATTCGGCGCCGGCGCGCAGGCGGGCGTCATCCGCTACATCACCAACAAGCCCAAGCTCGACGTGACCGAGGGCGACGTGACCGCAGGCTACGGCACCACCGCCCATGGCGCGCACAACAGTAACGTCACGGCGATGATCAACCTGCCGCTGATCGCCGACACGCTGGCAGTGCGCGCCGTGATTTACGACGACAGCCGCGGCGGCTACATCGACAACGTGCCCGGAACGTTCACGCGCAAGAATTCCGACCTCGGCATCTACTACGGGAACTATGCAACCGCTTGCAAGGTTGGCGCGCCGAGCCCGGCGGGCTTGTGCGCCCCGGTCCTCGACCCCGTTACCGGCAAGAATACCAACAAGGGAACGGCATTCGCCGTCCCGCCCGGCAGCCCTTCTGCCAACAACAACAACCTGGTGGAAAACGCCTTCAATCCGGTAACGTATCAAGGCATTCGTGCGTCGCTCCTGTACAAAGTCAACGACGACTGGAACGCGCTGGTTACGCAGACCTACCAGGACATGAACGCGCAAGGCGTGTTCTATCAGATGCCGAAGAGCGCCGACGGCGTGCCGCTGCAACCGCTGCAGGTCACCTTGTTCAGTCCTTCCTATGACAAGGATAAATTTGAGAACACCTCGTGGACGCTGAATGGCAAGTTTGGCGACCTCAAATTGGTTTACACCGGCGCCTACCTCGTGCGCAACGTCGACCAGAGAAATGATTACACAAATTATGCGCGCGGCGTCTACGCGGACTACTATCAGTGTTACGGCGCGAACCATAGCCCCACGGGTACGGCCACGTGCTACTCGCCGGTGACGGCCTGGCGGGAGCAAGTGCGCAACACCCACCAGAGCCACGAAGTTCGGCTGAGCACTCCCGACGACTGGCGCGCACGCGGCATCGTCGGCGCGTTCTGGGAAGACCAAAGAATCTATGATCAAACGGATTGGCTGTACAAGACCATCCCCAATTGCACTGCCGTGGGCCAAATCGGTTGCATGACCGACGTGGGACCTACTCCCACCTCGACCCTGAACAACCCGAACACGCGCAACGACAATACGGCGTTCTTCGAGGACGTCCTGCGCGGATATAAACAGTACGCATTCTTTACGTCCGTAGACTTCGACATCATCCCGAAGGTGCTGACGATAACCGGAGGTACGCGCTACTATCGCTTCTCCAATTTCATGAACGGTAGCGTGGTCAGCAGCTTTGGTTGCCTTGACGCGGGTCCGGCGCCCTGCCTCGCGGGGGCGACCAACATCAATGCCGAACAGCTGACGTCGAACTATTCGGGCTTCAAGAGCCGCGGCAATATCAGCTGGCACATCACGCCGGATACGCTGCTGTATTACACCTACTCGCAGGGTTTCCGCCCTGGCGCCTTCAACCGAGAAGGGGGTTGCCACGTCAAGGATGCGAACGGCATCAATCAGTACTGCATTCCGCTGAAGTACGCACCCGACTCCCTGACGAACCAAGAGATCGGCTGGAAGACCGAATTCTTCGACCACCGCCTTCAGTTCAATGGCGCCGTGTATCAGGAGCTTTGGGACAACGTGCAGGTCGGCTTTTTCGATCCGGGTCAGCTCGGCAACTTGACCTTCGGCACGAACGGGCAGAATTTCCGCGTGCGGGGTATCGAGCTGTCGGTCGAGGCTCGAGTGACTCAGGGACTGACGGTGACCGCTGCGTCGTCCTATAACAAGAGCGAACAGACCAATTCGCCGTACTTGATTGCCAACAATCCGGCATTGCTGGCAAATCCGGCCAGCGCGGCCGAATTCGGCAAGCCCATTACGGCGCTCGCGAATCCGTTCGGCAACATCGGCAGCCCGACCGCCAACTCGCCCCTGTTTCAGAGCAGTCTACGTGCGCGCTATGAGTGGTCGTTCAGCGACTATAAATATTTCGTGCAGGCAGGCGGTACCTATACGAGCAACTCGTTCACCCAGACAGGGAACAATCCTTCCCTCTCCGCGAACGGCGCGGTGAATACGACCTTTCTGCGGTTCGTGAACCCCGCCTACGGGTTGTTCGACGCAGCGGTCGGCGTTGCGAAGGATGCATGGACTGTACAATTATTCGGACAAAACCTGGCCGACAGGAATGTGAGCCTGTTTACGTCGACTTCGCAGTTCGTAGTGGCGGAGACGCCGAACCGTCCGCGCGTGCTCGGCCTACAGTTTGGTTATAAATTTTGAGCGCTGTCGCTCATTGATTTTCGCCGGCCCCGGCTGGTCGGCCGGGGTAGAATCCGAAGGCGGGCAATGTTGCCCGCCTTTTTCTTGGGTGCGCCCGACAGGGCGCACCTCCGATAAGCTATGCAAGCAGCCGCTATAACAACCGTCACATCCCCCGTCGAAGCGGAAGTCCTGCGTATTCGAGGACTTGTCGAGCATAATCAATTCGGCGCCGCGTTGACTGCAGCCGAGGCCCTGTCCGTCAAGGTTCCGGAGAACCGCGACGTCCTCTACATGACCGCCGTCAGCCAGCGTTGCCTGCAGCGAATTCCCGAGGCGCTCGCCACCCTGGAACGGCTGGAGAGGCTTCATCCCGGGTTCAGCCGTCTGTACCAGGAGCGAGGGCATTGCTTTGTCGCGCTGCGCGACGCTGCGCAGGCGATCGAGGCGTTCCTGCGGGCGGTGAATATCAATCCTGCCCTGCCGGCCAGCTGGCGCACGCTGCAGACGCTCTATCGGATGACCGGACAGACCGAGAACGCCGAGATGGCGGCCGGACATGTGGCGGTGCTTGCGAAATTGCCCCCGGAAATCGTCACGGCCACCGCGATGTTCTCCGATGGCGAACTGATACCCGCCGAAAGCATCGTGAGGGCGTACCTCCTCGAGCACGGCAACCACGTCGAGGCCATGCGCCTGCTGGCTCGGATCGGGCTCCAACAGGAAGCGCTCGACGATGCGGAAACCCTGCTCGAGGCCGTTCTGACGCTGGCACCGGACTACCGCGCCGCCCGCTACGACTATGCAATGGCGCTACTGCGGCGCCACAAGCACGTGCAGGCCATCGCGGAACTGGACAAGCTCCTGCAGCTCGATCCGGGTAATCGAGTCTACCGAACGTCTTACGCGACCGCACTGGTGGGGCTCGGCGACCATGAACGAGCACTGGGGCTCTATCGAGAACTCGTGGCGGACGCCGAGCAGGCGCTTCCGGCCAGCGAGCTGCACTTATCCATCGCGCACTCGCTCAAGGCGCTCGGAAGGCAGCAGGAATCCATCGATGCCTACCACGCCGCGGCGGCTGCTCGTCCGAACTATGGCGATGCCTACTGGAGCCTCGCCAACCTTAAGACCTATCGGTTCTCGGACGATGAGATCGCGCGCATGCGTGCCGAGGAGGCTGAGGCTGCGACAGGCTTGGTCGACCGCTATCACCTGTGCTTCGCGCTCGGCAAGGCGCTCGAGGACCGCGGTGAATCCGCTGAATCGTACCGGTACTATGAACGCGGCAATGCGCTCAAGAAGGCCGAAAGCCGCTACCGTCCCGAGCCCGTCGAGCGCAACACTCGCCTGCAAAAAGCGGTTTGCACCCGTGAATTCTTTGCCGCGCGGCAGAGCGCCGGTTCGTCCGGCTCCCCGTTCGACGGCGCGCCCGACCCGGTACCCATTTTCGTGGTCGGACTGCCACGCTCCGGATCCACGCTGCTGGAGCAGATCCTCGCCTCACATTCGAAGGTCGAGGGCACGATGGAGCTCGCCGATATTCCGCGCATGGTGCTGGAACTGCAGGGGCGCGACGTGGACAACGAGAATCCGCGCTACCCACGGGTTCTCGGGGAGATGACGCCGGAGGATTTTCGCGCGCTGGGCCGCAAATACCTCAGCGAGACGCGTATCTACCGGACGGACAAGCCCTTCTTCATCGACAAGATGCCGAATAATTTCCGGCATCTCGGCCTGATCCGCCTGATCTTGCCCACCGCCAGGATCATCGATGCGCGCCGCAACGCCATGGCCTGCTGCTTCAGCAACTTCAAGCAGCTGTTTGCCGCGGGTCAGGAGTTCACCTACAGCCTCGAGGACATCGGCCGGTATTACCGAACCTACGTCGAGCTGATGGCGCACTGGGACTCGGTATTGCCGGGGCGGATACTGCGCGTCGAGCACGAAGACGTGGTCGAGAATCTCGAGGCCACTGTGCGCAGAGTGTTGGATTTCTGTGGTCTCGAGTTCGAACCGCAGTGCCTGGAGTTCTACAAGACCGAGCGGAGCATCAGAACCCCGAGTTCGGAGCAGGTGCGCCGCCCGATCTTCAAGGAAGGGATCGATCAATGGCGGAACTTCGAGCCATGGCTCGATCCCTTGAAGGAGATCTTGGGGCGCGATCAATGACGGCGCTCAGCGCCCCTCGAAGTCTGCCGGCGGCGATGATGTCGCGACATGGCACGGACGCAGCGCGGTCCAACCCCTGGAGCACCTCGAGGGCTGAGCTCGAGCTCGGCCGAGCGCCGTCTCTCGCGTTTTGCGGCGCGTTGCGTTACCATCATGCAAATAATATACGTGACAGTAAAATGACCCAAGTGAACCTCTTGAGCACCCCGACAGGCGCCAAGATCATCGACGGGCGTCTGCACGCCCGGCATTTACGCGAGGCATTGCGCGTCGACGCGGCCGAACTCCTGGCGAAATTCGGAGCGCCGCCGAAGCTCACCGTGATCCTGGTCGGCGACGATGAGCCGTCTCGTCTCTATGTGGCGAACAAGTCCCGAGCTTGCCGCGACGTGGGCATCGAGTCGGTCGTCGTCGCGCTTCCCGCTTCGACTCCATTGGAAAAGCTGCTGGCCGTCATCGAAGAGCAGAATCGGGACACCTCGGTGCACGGCATCCTCGTGCAGCTCCCCCTGCCCCGCCACCTGCCGGTTCACTCGGTGTTGGAGCGCATCGCGGTCGAGAAGGACGTGGACGGGTTTCATCTCTACAACGTCGGCAGCCTTGCCGTCGGTACCGCGGTGTTCCCGCCCTGCACGCCGTACGGAGTGCAGAAGCTTCTGGAGGCCGAAGGCATCCCGATTGCCGGTCAAAATGTGGTGGTCGTCGGGGCGAGCAACCTCGTGGGCAAACCCACCGCGATGATGTTGATGCAACGCGATGCGACGGTGTGCATCTGCCACGCCAAGACGCGCGATCTGGCGCAATTTACGATTCTTGCGGACATCTTGGTCGTCGCGGCGGGCAAGCCCAATCTCATCGTTCCGCAAATGGTCAAGACCGGCGCCGTGGTCATCGACGTCGGCATCAATCGATTGCCGGACGGCAGGCTGGTCGGCGACGTGGATTTCGCGGGAGTCTCTCAGAAGGCCTCCTACATCACGCCGGTTCCGGGCGGTGTAGGGCCGATGACCGTCACCATGCTGCTCGCCAATACGATTACGGCGGCGAAACGGATGTGGGGGCGACCGGCCTGAGCACGAGCGAAGCCGAGCAGAAGGGCGATCTCCGCGTCGCGATCATGCTCGATCGTCCGCGCGCCCTGGGCCCCAGGGCTATCCCTGCGAACTCGAGATATGTCTCCAAATCTTCTTTCGAACGACCACGCCCTCGGGCGTTTCTTGGCGCACGGTGAAGATCAGCCGTTCGCCCTCCAGCGTCGCCGTCTGGGAGTAACTCAGGCCGGTCTCGCCGGGAATCAGCGATGCCTCCACGGAATGGGTGACCGTCGAAGTGGCTTCATCGAACTTCCATGTGCCGAAATAGGCATAGTAGGTGTCGAGTACGGCGGCCTTGACCTGCGCCTCCCGGGGCACGACCGGCGCCGCGGCGGCGGGGGTGGGGCGTGATGCGGGAGCGTCCATCGCGGGTCGGGGCTGCCCGACGATTTGAACGCTCATCCATCCGGAAGGATCGTAAATGATGAGGCCGCGCGAATTCGAATTATAAAAGGGATCGGGTCTCGAGCCCTTCGGCCCGAGAATTTCGATGCTCTGCAGCCGCCAGGCGCCGATCAGCCCTTGTCGCGTTGCGTGCGGCGCGCCGCTGTGTTCGGCCGCAGCCGCCTGATACAGCGCGGCGCTGCAATAGACGATCAGCAGGAACGGCCATTTTGCGTGATTGTGCATGCGTAACACCTCTTTGCTCATCTCGCGGCCCGTGAGGCCGCGAGGCCCTGGAGGGCCAGCCGGCGATTCGGGTATACCGCGAGCGTCTTTTGGAAGGCGGCAGCCGCTTCCTCGCGCCGCCCGTCCGTGAGCAGCAGTTCGCCGAGCAACTCGTCGAGCGGCTTGACCGACCAGGGCGGACCATACTCGAAATCCATGTGCGCGGTCATGGCGATGGCCTCCCGCACTTGCGCGAGGCCCGCGGCGCGGTCGCCGCGGTAATACTCGATCGTACCGCGGAGAGCGGCGGCCATGGCCCTCGCCTGTCCGAGTTCGTCGGCCGTCGCCATGTCGTGCCAATCGGCCATCACCATGCCGTGCGAATCGGCGGTTGCAGACGCCGCATCGGCACGCGCGCCCTCGATGCGCGCCCGCAGTTGCGCAAGCGACACCTGCGCTTCGGCCGTACTACCGGCGGCGGCGGCGGTGATCCCGCGCGCAAAGTCGTGGGCCGCGAAGTATCCAATCGACGCAATGCCGGCGCTGTCGACGGGCGACCGAACGTCGGGGCCATCGGCGGATCGGGTTTCCACGAGCCACGTGGCGCGTGCATACGCAAGCCTGATGCGATTGTCCTTGGTGGCGCCGGCCCGGACGTCGCGCGCCACGGAGCGTATCAGCGGTTCGGCCTCCCGGCGCCGGTCCTCCTGCAAATACGCATAGACCAGCCAGAGCAGCGAGTGATAGCCGCCGTCGCCATGCGCCCGTGCGGTCGCCAGTGAAGCCACGTTCGCCGCGATCGCCTCATCCCACATGCCCAGAGCGAAGAAAATATGCGACGGCATGTGCTGGGCATGCGACGCCGCCGGTGCGAGCTTGCCGTACAAGCGCGCCGCGCGCAGGCCGAGCGGCGCATGAATGGGATCGTCGTACGCGTGAATGAGGTAGTGCAAGGCGCCGGGATGAGATCTGTCAACCTCATATACGGCCTCGGCTTCGGCTGCGGCGCGCATATAGTTGGCAACATTCCGTCTTCCGCCGGTCAGCCCGAGGATGGACAGTGCATAAAGCGCGCGGGCGTCGTGGTCATCGGGATACGCCCGTGCGAGAGCGCCCAACGCGGCACTGTAATCTGCATCGCGCCGTACCTTGTCGCCGTCCCCGTAAAGCTTCTCCACCGAGGCCAGGTAATCCCGCTCGCGCGCCGTCGCCGTCTTGGCTGCGCGTTCCTCCGGCGTCGCCGCCAGCCGGACGAGGGCGCCGCGTGCGGCGGCGAGATCTTGCTCCCCCCAGAGAGGGTGATTGTAGGTGAGCGCCTCGCCCCAATAAGCCATCGCGAATCCCGGGTCGGTCGCCTCTGCGGCCAGGAAGGACTTGCGCGCCAGCTCGTATTCAAAACTATGCAACAGCAGCAGGCCACGCAGGAAGTCGCCCTGCGCATTCGGCGCTCCCGAGTTCGGGAAATGGGTTGCGCCAAGTTCGTCGGCCGCCGGCGCGGCATCGCGCGCAGGCAACGGAGCCGCCGAGCAGACGAAGACCGCCATCAGCGCAATGGCCGGCGCCATGAAAGCACCGAAGATTCGGTTCGGGGAGCGCGCCTGCATGCGCAAAGCGGTTGCGCATCCGGGATCGGCAATCATGAATTCTTGCGTTGGCTCAACTTCCATCTTGCAGCAGTCTGCCCTCGAGATGCGTACAATACCAGTGCACGAACTGCGTCACGCCGGCCTCGTGTACCGGGGAATAGGGTGCCGGATCATAGGCCGGCGAATTCACGCCGATCTGATTTTCCTGGCAGTTCCGCGTATCGGCCGCGTTCGTTGCCAGCCATACTCCGGTCAGCTCCCTGAGGTCGTAGTCCACCCCTTCGACGGCGTCGCGATGCACCAGCCACTTGGTCGTCAGCTGGGTCTGGGTCGGACTGAGGGGCAGCACACGGAACGATATGGCGTGGTCGGCGAGCACGTGGTTCCAGGTCGTGGGAAAGTGGAACATCAGCAGGGTGCCTATGTCCGGTTCCGTCACCGAATCCGTCAGCGGCCTGTGCACGGCGGCTCTGCCGGACATGGTGAAGCTCACCGCTCCCTCGAGCAGCGGCGTGCGCACGGTGCGGTACTGACTGTTCGGCGCCAGGTGAAATCTGCTCGGCAGGCCGATGGATTCCCAGTGAGCCCATTTCGCCGCCGTCCTCGGGTTCGACTCGGCGTCCGAGCCGTCGGTCGCGGTCGGATCTTCCGGGAACGTCCGGATGAGCTCGGGATGGTTGGCCGCGCAGTGATAGCACTCGCGATTGTTCTCCCACACCAGCTTCCAATTGGCCTGCTCGATGATGGTCGACTCGAAAGCCACCTTGGTCTGATGCAGATTGTGCGGCAGAAAGTACGGTTCGATGTGCTTTCGGATGGGTTCGAAGTCCGGCGCCGCCTTGCCCAGGCAAATCCAGATATAGCCTCCCACGCTCGCGCAGTGCACCGGCTTCAGGCCATGCTGCGATTTGTCGAATTCACTGCCCATGTCGCGCGCCGCCAGCAGGCGGCCATCGAGCGCGTAGGTCCACTGATGATACGGGCACACCAGGCGCGGCGACGTCCCGTGCTCGGCCGAACAAATCCGCGAACCGCGATGCCGGCAGGTATTGTGGAAGGCGCGGAGGCTCCCGTCGCGGTCGCGCACGACAACGACCGGATACTCGCCGACCTGCACCGTCAGATAGTTGCCGGGATTCAGCACTTCGCAGTCGTGCCCCACGAACAGCCAGTCGCGGTACCAGATCATCTCCAGATCGACCTGGTAGTCCTCCGGGCTGCAATAGAAGTTTCTTTCCAGGGCGGTTTCGAGATTGCGTCCCCGCAATCGGCTCAGCATGGTATCGCGCGCAGTCATGATGGGATCCTGATCTTGAGACGATCATACGATTCGCGCTGTCCGCGCTTGTCGCCGATCTTGCGCTCGGCGCTCGGCGGATACCCGAATTGCATCCGGTAGCACTTGGAGAAATGCGGCGGCGACTGGAATCCGCACGCCGTGGTGATATCCATGATGGGCATCGCGGTCTGCAGCAGCAGTTCGCGGGCACGGCGCAGGCGCATCTCGAGGTAGTAGTGCTTGGGCACGCAATTCAAATCGCGCTTGAACAGGCGCTCGATTTGACGGCGCGACAGACCCGTGGATTTGGCGATCTGTTCCAGCGACAGCGGCCTTTCGATGTGTTCCTCCATGAGCTGCGCCACCCGGATCAGCCCGCGGTGCGAGACGCCGATCTGGGCCCGCAGCGGAATGTACTGGCGATCCGTGTCCTTGCGGACTCGATCGACGATGAACTGCTCGCAGACCCGCTGTGAGACCCGCGGGCCCAGCTTCGCTTGAATGAGGTTCAGCATGAGGTCCAGGGGCGCGGTGCCGCCGGAGCAGGTAAAGCGGTCGCGGTCGATGGTGAACAATTGGTCGCTGATCCGGACCCGGGGAAATTCCTCGCGCAGCGCCGAGAGGTTCTCCCAGTGAATGGTCGCGCTGAAATAGTCCAGCAAGCCGGCGCGCGCGAGAGCATAGCCTCCGGTGCACAGCGCGCCCAAGGGTACTCGGCGGTCCGCCAGCCGCCGCAGCGTAGTCAGCAGCGCGGGCGATACCGCCTCGCGAACATTGATGCCGCCGCAGACGAACAAAATATCGACCGGTCCCAATTTGTCGAGAGCGCCGGTCGGAGACAGATTGAGTCCGCTGCTCGCATCCGCCGGGCACCCGTCGACGCTGATGACCGACCACTCGTAGACCTCCTTGCCGACCAGACGATTCGCCATTCGCAGCGGTTCCAGGGCATTGGCCACGGCGATCAGAGAATAGTTCGGCAGGGTCAGAAATGCGTACTTGCATTTACGCAGCACGGCGGGCGATTCCAAGATGCCTCCGAGGGCCCAAGCAGCAGGACGCGAGTCTCGAATAGTATGCCATCGGAGCGTCATCTTGTCCGTTCCCGACATATTCCCGTCGTTTTTCAGACGGTCTACCGGCGGCGACCTCCCGCCCAAGGGGCCGGTTTCGCGCCGGCCTGGCGCATTTCCATAAAGGATTGTCGCAATTGGAGTCTTGTTTGGCGGCGCGGTAGTTACACTGCCTGACGCATTTGCGTTGGGAGGATCAAATGAAAACTCATGCCCGCGTCGTGGTGATTGGCGGCGGCGTCGTAGGCGTCAGCACGCTCTACCATTTGGCCCTGAAAGGTTGGAGCGACGCGGTGCTGCTGGAGCGCGCGGAGCTCACCGCGGGATCGACCTGGCATGCGGCGGGCCTGCTGCCCCTGTTCAACATGAGCTACACGGTCGGCCAGCTGCACAAATACTCGGTGGATCTGTATAAGCGGCTGCCGGCGGAGACCGGTCAAGACGTGAGCTTTCACGTCACCGGCAATTTGCGTCTGGCGACCTGCCGCGATCGCATGGATGAGTACCAGAAATACTGCGGCACCGCGAATACCATCGGCGTGCCCTTCCAGGTGATCGGCCCGGAGCAGGTGCGCGACCTCTGGCCGTTGGTCGAGCTGGGGGACGGCGCCGGCACGCCGAAAATCGTCGGGGCTCTGTACCATCCCGATGACGGTCACATCGCGCCGGCGGACCTCACCATGGCGCTGCGCAAGGGCGCACGCAGCCGCGGCGCGGAAATCCAGGAGCAGTGCGAGGTCACCGCCGTGAAGCACACTCCCTCAGGGGAATGGCATCTGACCACCAACAAGGGCGACATCGTCGCCGAGCACGTGGTTTGCGCCACCGGCAATTACGCGCGGCAGACGGGGCGCATGTTCGGACTCAACGTGCCCTCCATTCCCGTCGAACACCAGTACATCGTGTATGACGAATCGCCCGAGCTCAAGGCGTATCGCCAGGGCGGCGGCCGCGAGCTCGCGGTGCTGCGTGAATCCGATCAGTCTTATTATTTGCGCGAGGAGCGCATGGGGTGGATATTGGGACCCTATGAGGCGGGTGCTCCGGCACGCTTCGCGGACGGGGTCCCCGCCTGGTTCGGCAAGAGTCTGTTCGAGGGCGATCTCGAGCGGCTGCTGCCGCACGTCGAGGCCGCGCAGCGGCGCGTGCCGTCGCTCGCCGCCTGCGGCATCAAGGACATCGTGAACGGACCCATCGCCTACACGCCGGACGGCAGTCCGTTGATCGGGCCCGCCTGGGGGGGTCGAAACCTATGGCTCAACGAAGGTCACAGCTTCGGCATCACCGCGGCCGGCGGCGCGGGCTGGCAGCTGGCCGAGTGGATGGTCGAGGGTGAACCCGGCATCGACATGATGGCGGTGGATCCGCGCCGCTACGGGCCGTACACCAGCAAGCGTTACGTGGTACAGAAAAACGAGGAAACCTACCGCAACGTTTTCGTCATTCACTTTCCCGATGAAGAGCGCCCCGATGCGCGTCCCGCCAAGACCAGCCCGGTGTACGACAAGCTCTCTCGAATGGGCGCGGTGTTCGGGCAACGCTACGGCTGGGAGCGCGCGAACTGGTTCGCACCGCCCGGGGTTCCGGCCAAGGATCACTGGAGCTTCCGCCGCTCCAACTACTTCGAGCATGTAGGCAACGAAGCGCTGCGTCTGCGCAAGCACGTCGGGATCATCGATCTGACGCCCTTCACCAAGCACGAGGTCACGGGACCCGGCGCCGAGAGCTGGCTCGACGGCTTGGTGGCCAACAAGGTGCCCACCAAGATCGGCCGGATCGCGCTCTGCCACGCCCTCACCCGCCGCGGCGGCATTCGCTCCGAGTTCACGATAACCAAGATCGCCGATCAGCACTTCTACGTGGTGAGCGCCGGCGCCGCCGAGCGCTACGACAACGATTACCTGCAGCAGCAACTGCCCCGGGACGGCAGCGTGACCTTGAGAAACATCACCATGAGCCGCGGCTGCTTCGTCGTCGCCGGACCCCGCTCACGCGATGTGCTGGCCAAACTCGTGGATGCGCCGTTGGACAATGCGGCATTTCCCTGGCTCACGGGACAAGTGACCGAAGTAGGCCTCGCCACCGATGTGTATCTATTGCGGGTGAACTTCGTCGGCGCCCTCGGCTGGGAGCTGCACTTCCCCATCGAGTACGCGCATCACCTGTTCGACTCGCTGCTCGCCGCCGGCGCGGAATTCAACCTAGGGCTGGCCGGCATGCGCGCGATGGAGTCCCTGCGGCTCGAGAAATCCTACCGGATGTGGGGCAGCGATCTGACTCCCGACTACTCGCCCTACGAGGCGGGACTCGACCGCTTCGTACGACTCAACAAGGGACCGTTCATCGGCAAAGAAGCCCTGGAGAAGCAGCTCGAAGCAGGCGTACCGCACCGTTTCATCACCTTCGAGGTCCACGGCGTCACCGATGCCGATCCTCTCGGCAATGAGCCTCTGTTCGACGCCAAGGGCAACATCATCGGCCGCGCCACCGCCGGTTACTACGGCCACGCCCTGCGCAGGAGTCTGGGCCTGGGCTACGTCAAGCCCGAGTTTGCCGCGCTCGGCGGCGACATAGAGATCGAGATCCTGGGCGAGCGCAAGCGCGCCACCGTGCTCGTTGATTCACCGTATGATCCCGAGAACCAGGATTTGAGGGCCTAGGGCAGATCCCGATCCATGAGCAGGCAATCATTTTCGGGACTGTCGCTGTTCTGGCGCAGCCTCTCGAACCATCGCGGTTGGCAGGCACAATGGCGCAAACCCGAACCCAAGGCCCGCTACGACGCCATCATCGTGGGCGGCGGCGGCCACGGGCTCGGCGCGGCGTACTACCTGGCCCAGGAGCATGGATTGACGAATATCGCCGTCCTCGAGAAGGGCTGGATCGGCGGCGGCAACACCGGACGCAATACCACCATCATCCGCTCGAATTATTTGTTCAGTGAGAGCGCGGCGCTTTACGACCACTCGGTGAAGCTGTGGGAGAACCTCTCTCAGGTGCTCAATTACAATGTCATGTTCTCAGCCCGAGGCGTCATGATGCTCGCGCATACCGTGCACGATATCCAGGTGCTCAAGCGCCATGCCGCACAAGCCAAGGAATTCTGTCCGCCGCTCAATATAGAAGACAACATCCGCTATCCCGTGCTGGGCGCAGCGTTGCAGCGGCGCGGCGGCACCGCGCGGCACGATGCCGTCGCCTGGGCCTACGCGCGCGCGGCCGATGCACTGGGCGTCGACATCATCGAGAATTGCGAGGTGACCGGCATCCGGCGCGACGCGAGCGGCGCCGTCGATGCGCTGGAAACCACGCGGGGGGTGATCCACTCACGCAAGGTGGGCGTGTCCGCGGCGGGTCACACCAGCGTGATCATGGCGCTGGCCGGTGTGCACGTGCCCTTGGAGAGCTACCCGCTGCAGGCATTGGTGTCCGAGCCCGTCAAGCCCGTGTTCCCCTGTGTGGTCATGTCCAACACCATTCACGCCTACATCAGTCAATCCGACAAGGGCGAAATGGTCATCGGCGCCGGTACCGATGCCTACACCTCGTATACCCAGCGCGGCGCGCTGCACATCAACACGCACACCCTGGATGCCATCTGCGAACTATTCCCACAGTTCCGACGCTTGGCGATGCTGCGCAACTGGGGCGGCATCGTCGATGTAACGCCGGACCGCTCACCCATCATTGCCAAGACGCCGGTTCCCGGCCTGTACGTCAACTGCGGCTGGGGCACCGGAGGATTCAAAGCCACGCCGGGCTCCGCGCATGTCTTTGCCTGGACCATCGCACGCGACGAGCCGCACCCCATCAATGCGCCGTTCACCATCGAGCGTTTCCGCGACGGATACTTGATAGACGAGGCAGCGGCCGCCGCCGTGGCCCACTGAACGGGACTCCGATGCTGCTCATTGCCTGCCCCTACTGCGGAAAGCGCCCTGAAATCGAATTCACCTACGGCGGGCAGGCACACCTCGCGCGGCCGAAACAGCCCTCGCAGCTGGATGATCAAGCGTGGGCCGAATTCTTGTACATGCGTGCCAATACCAAGGGCATCTACGCCGAACGCTGGCGCCATGCGCGCGGCTGCGGGCGGTTCTTCAATGCGGTGCGCGACACCGCCACCGACCATTTTCTCGCCTTCTACAAGACCGGCGAGCCGCAGCCCGCGCTCCCGGGGGCGGGCGCCGCACCCACGCCGCCCGAGCGCACGCCGTGAGCGCGGCGAACGGCGGCTTTCGCACGCCGAGCGGCGGGCGAGTCGATCGGTCTCAGCGCATCGAATTCAAGTTCGACGGTCGATCTTATGAGGGTGTCGCGGGCGATACCCTGGCGTCCGCCTTGCTCGCCAACGGCGTGCATCTGACCGGCCGCTCGTTCAAGTATCACCGCCCGCGGGGCATTCTGGCCGCGGGTTCGGAGGAACCGAACGCTCTGGTGACGGTGAGCCGGGATGGTGCGCGCGTGACACCCAATCTGCGGGCCACTCAAGTCGAGCTGTATGAGGGCTTGGTCGCCGAGAGTCAGAATCGCTGGCCGAGCCTGCAGCGAGACTTCGGGCGCATCAGCGACGGGCTGTCGGCGTTTTTCCCTGCTGGGTTCTACTACAAGACATTCATGTGGCCGAGGAAGGCCTGGAAGCTTCTGTACGAGCCCATGATCCGCCGCGCCGCGGGGCTCGGCCGCGCACCCACCCGGGCCGATCCGGACCGCTATGCGCAACGCTATACGCACTGCGATGTGCTGGTCGTCGGCGCGGGGCCGGCGGGAATTGCGGCGGCATTGGCGGCCGCCGAGAGCGGCGCCCGGGTCATTCTGTGCGATGAAACAGCCGAGTTCGGCGGCAGCTTGCTGTCCGAAACCAGCGCGCTGATCGACGGGAACACTGCGTTCGCGTGGGTACGGGACGCCGTCGCCTCTCTGGCGAAGAACAGCCGCGTGACCTTGCTCACGCGCACCACTGCCTTCGGGTACTTTCCGCACAATTTCATCGGCCTCAATCAACGGCTCAACGACCATCTCGCGGCGCCGCCCGCACATCAGCCGCGCGAGCGGCTGTGGCAGGTGCGCGCGCGCGCGGTGGTGCTCGCCACCGGCGCGATCGAACGCCCGCTGGTGTTCCCCGGCAACGATCGGCCGGGAATTCTGCTGGCGGGAGCGGCGCTCACGTATCTGAATCGCTACGGCGTGCGCGTCGGCAGCCGCGTGGTCATCGTGACTTCCGGCGACGATGCGTATCAGACGGCCCTGGATCTCGAGGCGTCGGGTGTGGCCATCGCAGCCGTCGCGGATCTGCGCCCGGAGGTCGTGGGCGCCCTGCCCGACGCGGTCCGCCGCGCGGGGATCGACATATTCCCGTGGTCGACCGTGCTCGGCACCGAAGGTGATCTGCGCGTCAATGCCATCACCTTAGGGACCGTGCAGGGCGACCGGGTGCAGGCGGGGCAGCGCATTCATTGCGATTCGGTGTTGATGTCCGGCGGCTTCACCCCGAGCGTGCATCTGTTCTCTCAATCGCGCGGCAAGCTCAAATGGGACGAGGACCTCAAGGCCTTCGTCCCGGGTACATCGGCGGAGTGCGAGCGTTCCGCGGGCGCCTGCCGCGGCGTCTACGATCTTGCCGAGGCATTGGCGGACGGTACGGCGGCCGGCGCAGCGGCGGCTCCGGAGCCGAGTCGCACCCGGCGCAGCTTCAGTGTGGACGCACTCCAGCGCCGCAGCCAGGCCTACCTCGGCGTATTGCCGTGGGCGAGTTCGCCGAGTAAGGAGAAGTCCTTCGTCGACTGGCAGCACGATGTCACGTCGCGCGACCTTAGATTAGCCACGCGGGAAGGTTTTCAGTCCATCGAACACGTCAAGCGCTATACCACCACGGACATGGCAACGGATCAGGGCAAGACCTCGAATCTCAACGCCATGGCCATCGTGGCCAAGCACCTCGATGTGGCCATCCCGCAGGTGGGGTTGACCACTTTTCGCATGCCCTACACACCCGTCACTTTCGGCAGCATGGCCGGCATTTCGCGCGGCGATCTGTTCGATCCGGTGCGCACCACGCCAACCCACGCCTGGGCAGAGGCCAAGGGCGCGGTGTTCGAGAACGTGGGCTTGTGGAAACGTGCCCGCTACTTCCCGCGCGGCGGCGAAGACATGCACGCCGCGGTGGCGCGCGAATGCCGCGCGGTGCGCAGTGCCTGCGGGATATTCGACGCCTCGACGCTCGGCAAGATCGAAGTCGCCGGCCCCGATGCGGCCGAATTCATGAACCGGCTGTATGTGAACAACTGGTCCAACCTGGGAGTCGGCCGTTCGCGCTACGGGATACTGCTCCGCGAAGACGGCTTCATCTTCGACGATGGCGTCGTGGCGCGCACCGGCGCCGATCGCTTCCACGTGACCACCACCACGGGCGGCGCACCCCGCGTCCTCGCATTGATGGAGGATTACCGCCAGACCGAATGGCCGGACCTCGAGGTATGGCTCACGTCGACCACCGAGCAATGGGCCGTCATCGCCGTGCAGGGTCCGAATGCCCGACGGGTGCTCGAGCCGCTGGTGGAGGGGATCGACATCAGTTCGGCCTGGCCACACATGAGCGTCGGCCGGGGGCGGATTTGCGGCGTGCCGATGCTGCTGTTTCGCGTGAGCTTCACGGGTGAATTGGGATTCGAAATCAACGTGCCCGCGGATTTCGGCTCGAGCGTCTGGGAGGCGGTGTACGGCCGCGGCCGGGCGCACGGCATCACCGAGTACGGCACCGAGACCATGCACGTGTTGCGCGCGGAGAAGGGCTACATCATCGTCGGCCAGGACACCGACGGCACGGTGACGCCCGACGACGCCGGGCTCTCCTGGGCCATCGGCAAGAACAAGGCGGATTTCGTCGGCAAGCGCTCTCTGCAACGGCCATCCATGAACGCGGCCACTCGAAAGCAGCTGGTGGGTCTGCGGACGAAGGATCCGCGCGCCGTGCTCGAGGAAGGAGCGCAAGTGGCGGCGAAATCGGGCCAGAAGCCCCCCATGGAACTGATCGGCCATGTCACCTCGTCCTACGCGAGCAGCGTGCTCGGCCATTCGATTGCCTTGGGCCTGATCGCCGGCGGCCGTGCGCGTCTCGGGCAGACCCTGTACGTGCCCATGCCGGACGGCGACCTCGAGGTCGAAGTCACCTCGCCGGTTTTCTACGATCCGACCGGAGCGCACATCAATGCCTGAACCCGCGATACGCACTCCGCCGCCCGTGCCGGCGACCGGATGGATGAAGGCAATGCCGCCCGCGATGCGCTTCATTTTGCAAGGGTGCGCGCGCGTTCGCGCAGCGGCGGCGCCGGTCTGGGGAGCCGCATTTTCCGAAGAACCGTGCCGCGCCGTGCTGCAAGCCCCGCGCGCGACGCTGTGGCTCGGCCCCGATGAATACCTGCTGCTGGGCGCCGACGCGCAGTCGGAGGAAGCCGCCGCGATGGAGCTCGATCGTTCGTTGAGCGGCATCCCCCATGCCCTGGTCAACGTCAGTCATCGGCAATTCGCACTCGAGGTGAGCGGATCCCATGCGACGACCCTCTTGAGCGGCGCCTGTCCGCTCGATCTGGACCTCGGAGAATTTCCCGTCGGCATGTGCACGCGGACCGTGCTGGCGAAGGCCGACATCGTGCTTTGGCGCACGCGCGACGACGCGTTTCACCTCGAGGTATGGCGCTCGTTCAGCGGCTACGTCACGGGGCTGCTCCGCGAAATCGCCAGGGAGTTCTACGGCGAGTGAGCGGCAGCGCGCGCGCCGTCATGGTGTGCGCCCGGATCCAGCGCGATACCGGCGAGAGCTGTCTTGCGACGGCATTGGCTCGCTGGGTAACCGGGGGAGAATGGCGCTTCATGGCAAGTCCATGACGCAAACTGATCAGCCGCCCCCGGGCACAGTGACCATACTCCGCTATTAGCCTCGGAACCGTGGCGCCGCGGCGCCAGAATCGGACACGAAAAGATCGGGAGATGGCGATGGACGAACAGAACACGCTGACCAGTCACGCGCGGCGTCCCAGCGGTCGCGACGCGAAACGGGCTGCGCGCGCCGCCCGCGCGGGAGCATCGATCCCCTACATCACCCGCAAGATCCCCTACTACGAGGTTCTGAGCGAGGAAGGCCTTGCGCTCATGGAGCGCAACGCCGACGCGATACTCGAGGAAATCGGCATCGATTTTCGCGACGACCCGGAGGCGCTCGAGATCTGGAAGGCCGCCGGAGCCGACGTGAAAGGTGAGCGCGTGCATTTCGCCCGCGGCATGTGCCGCTCGCTCATACAGCGCACGGCGCCGCGCGAGTTCACCCAGCACGCGCGCAACCCCGCGCGCAGCGTGGTCATCGGCGGCAAGCACACCGTATTCGCGCCGGCCTATGGCTCTCCCTTCATACGCAATCTGGACGAGGGCCGCCGCTATGCGCGCATCGAGGACTTCCGCAATTTCGTCAAGCTCGCGTACCTCGCCAATTCCCTGCACCATTCCGGCGGCACGATTTGCGAGCCCGTCGATCTGCCGGTCAACAAGCGTCACCTCGACATGGTGTACAGCCATCTGAAATACAGCGACAAGGCGTTCATGGGCTCCGTGACGGCGCCCGAGCGCGCCGCGGATTCCGTCGCCATGGCGAACATCGTGTTCGGCGAGGAATTGAACGATCCGCTCACCGGCCGTCCGAAGACCACGATCATCAATCTGATCAACGTCAACTCGCCGATGACCTACGACGCAACCATGCTCGGCGCCGCCAAGGTCTACGCGCGCGCCAACCAGGCGTTGATCATCACGCCGTTCATTCTCGCCGGCGCCATGTCGCCGGTCACCGTCGCCGGAACCGTGGCACAGACTCTCGCCGAGGCTCTGGCGGGCCTCGCCTTCGTGCAATTGGTCAATCCGGGCTCACCGGTGGTGCTCGGCAGCTTTGCCTCGTCGATCTCCATGCAATCGGGCGCTCCGACGTTCGGAACCCCGGAACCGACGCTGGTTCTGTATTCCATGGCAGCGCTCGCACGGCGTCTCGGGATACCGTTCCGCTCCGGCGGGAGCCTCTGCGCATCGAAGATTCCCGATGCGCAGGCGGCGTATGAGTCGGCGAACACCTTGGTGCCGACCTGTCTCGCGGGCGTCAATTTCGTGCTGCATACGGCCGGTTGGCTCGAGGGCGGACTGGCCATGGGCTACGAGAAATTCGTCATGGATGCGGACCAGGCGGGCATGATGCACACGCTGCTCGCCGGCGTGGACTTGTCGGAGAACGGCCAGGCACTCGACGCCATGCGCGAAGTCGGTCCCGGCAAGCATTTCCTGGGCTGCGCCCACACCCAGGCCAATTTCGAGAATGCGTTTTACCGATCGCCGCTCGCCGACAACAACAGCTACGAGCAGTGGGAGGCCGAGGGCTCGCCCGACATGACGAAGCGCGCGAATGCACTCTGGAAGAAGCAGCTGGCGGAATATGTAGCGCCGCCGATGGATCCCGCGATCGACGAGGCGCTGCAGGACTACATGGCGAGGCGCAAGGCGGCATCCCCCGACTCGAACGTCTGATCCGAGTACCGGCTGCACCGCGAACGAATGTCCGTGGATGCCTACGCGGCTTTGGGACGATTTCTGCTACGCACCGCGTCAATTCCAGGTTGGACTTGAGGGTAAGGGAATCAGTCCACAGCGCCATGCGGGGCCGCTTCATGACGAACCCAGCCTTGGGTCAAGCACGCGATCCACCCGAGAGCCTTACTCGCACGCAGTTGCTCGAGCGGTTGCGTGAGGCCGAGGCGGCGCTCACCGCCATCCATGAAGGCGGTGACCTGAGAACGACCAAAGCCCGCCTGGCCGAGGAAATTGAAGCGCGTGCTCGTGCAGAGGGCGATTTTCAGCTTACCCTGGGTGCTGCGGGAATGGGCAGCTGGGAACTTTTCCTGGCCACGGGCGCGGTACGCCGCTCATTGCGGCACGACCTGATCTTCGGCTACGGTGGGCTGCGGCCATCGTGGGAGTTGAACACCACGCTCGAGCATTTCCTCGCCGAAGATCGATCCCTGGTGGAACACGCATTTGCACAGGCGGAACTCACCGGATCGGTCGATATCGAGGCTCGTATCCGCCGCGCATCCGACGGTGCAATTCGCTGGGTACACCTCAGCGGACAGACCTTTTACGCGGAAGAAGCACCGACGCGCATCGCCGGCGTGATCAGCGACGTAACCCATCGCCGCGCCGTGGAGGAGCGCTTGCGCCAAGCGCAGAAGATCGAGGCGATCGGCCAGCTCACGGGCGGCGTGGCGCACGATTTCAACAATCTGTTGCAGGTGATCTCAGGCGGCTTGCAAATCATAGGCCGTCCCGGCGACACGGCAGGACGCGAGCGCGTGTTCAACGCCATGAAACAGGCAGTCGAACGGGGTGCGAGCCTGTGCCGGCAGCTGCTCGCCTTCGCGCGCCGCCAGCCGCTGCGCCCGGAGCCGGTGGACCTCAATCGTCTGATCGTCGGCATGCATGAATTGCTCGACCGCAGCCTTCGAGGGGACGTGCAATTTCGATCCGAGTTTGCCGAGAATCTGTGGCCGGTCGAGGTCGATCCCGGCGAGCTGGAACTCGTGATTCTGAATCTGGCGGTCAATGCTCGGGATGCGATGCCGACGGGCGGCGTCGTCACGATCAGCGCCCGCAACGCTCCCGCGTTGGCTGATCACGAGATGACCGGCGATTACGCGCGTTTGGATATCAGCGATACCGGCATAGGGATGGCGGCCGATGTGCTTTCTCATGCCTTTGAGCCATTTTTCACGACCAAGGAGGTCGGCAAGGGATCGGGGCTGGGACTTGCGCAAGCCCATGGGTTCGCCCGCGCGTCGAAAGGTGCGGTGCGCATCGAAAGTACCCCGGGGGAAGGTACCAAGGTGTCCCTGTTCCTGCCGCGAACCCTCAAGACCCCCGCCTGTTCCCCGGACCCCGTGATCGACCGGTCTCTCGAATCGACGGTGGCCTCGGCCGGGCAAGTCCTGCTGGTGGAGGACGACGACGAGGTGGCGGCGCTCACCGTCGAGATGATCAATCAGCTGGGGTATGACACGACACGCGTTGCGAGCGCCGAAGCCGCACTGGGAGCGCTTGCCGATGATCGTGCGATCGATATCGTCTTTTCCGACGTCATGATGCCGGGCCGCATGAACGGCGTCGAATTGGCCCAGGAAATTCGGCGGCGGCGTCCCCATCTACCGGTCCTCTTGACCAGCGGCTACGCAGAGGCGGTCAGCCGCAGCGCCGCCGCCCATCAGATCAGGATCATCCCCAAGCCGTACCGGATGGACGAATTGCGCGAGGCCCTGGCGACCGTGACGCACCGATCACCTTCAGGCTAGTCGGGCGGCGTATTCCTACAGCTGAATGTCCCATCGACCGACAGGCGCCGGTTCGTCGGCGCGCGACCATGAACAGCTGTGCAGCCCTCTAATCCAAATTTGTTCGACCCAGCGCCTGCCGGAACGCCGGAACGAGTTTGGGCGCAACACTTGTTTCGCCGCTCGGACTGGTCGCCTGCGGAGGGTCCATTGCTGGTGGTCGCGCCTCATCCCGACGACGAGATCATGGGCGCAGGGGGACTCATACATACCTGGGCGGGGATGGGAAGATCCGTGAGCGTGCTGAGCGTGACCGACGGCGAAGCGGCGCTTCCCCTGCGCGAGAACCTCGATCGCATACGGCGGGACGAGTTGAAGGAGGCATTGCGTAAGCTTTGTGCAACGCATGTCTCGGTTGTCCGGCTTGGGATTCCCGATGGGCGAGTCGCTGACTTTCAACAGAAACTGCGCAATGCAATTCTGTCGCTCATCGAGCCGGCGATGACGATGATCGCGCCCTACGAACGGGATGGACACCCGGACCATGATGTCGTGGGCAGTATCTGCTGCGAGATTGCTCGTACGCGGGGAATTGCCTTGGCACGCTATCCTATCTGGACCTGGCAACACGCAGATCCGACCGAGTTCGGCGAGGTGAGCTGGGGAAAGTTTCCCTTGGATTCGGAAGCCAGGCGAGCCAAGACGCACGCGCTGCAATGTTTCATGTCGCGACGACAGTCCGAGGTGCACGACCCGATCGTTCCGCGCCACCTGCTGAACTACTTTCAGAGATCCTATGAGGCGTTTCTGCTCTGAGGATCCAGTGTCCTGAATCATCAATCCCTTGCTCGATCCGCGGCGCCAGCGGTGCCCTACCCCGCTGGCGCCCCTCTCAAAGCTGTATTCAATCCGTCTATTCGTGTTCTCACATCAATTAGTTATGGATATTTATAAACCATCTGCCCGGCACCCGGCCGGCTACATGAAGAACTGCTCCGACACCACTTTGCCATCCTTGACCTCGTATACACAGACTTCCTCGAGCTTCACGCGTCCGCGCCCCTTCATGGTGACATCCATCGCCAGTGCGAGAGCGAAGGCGTTGCCGGCGATCAGCGGTGCCGAGGCCGTACATCCATGCACCTGTTCCAGCATCGACTCGAACTTGTGCCCCTTCTCGATAATTGCCCGCAGCCCCTTGGTTTCCTTGGCGAAATCCGGTGATTCGTGCTGTTCGATGCTGACCGCGTCCTCTGCGAACAATTCCTTCTGCGCGACCTCGAATTTGCCCTGACGGCAAAGCTCTGCAAGGCGGGTAGCGACAGTTTGCGTTGACATGTCATTGCTCCTCTCGGGTTGATTGACTCAAGCGCATACCGTAGACGCTTCATTAGTACACAAAGTTGCAGCGCCGTGCATAACCCCAGCCTGCCTGGGCGTCCGGTCTCAACGGGTCCCGCGGCGCGGCCGCCGCCCGCGGGTCTCGCTCTGGCTCGTGGATTCCTTGGGTGCCGGCAGATCGACCACTTTGCGCAGGTTCGTGTAGCCGGCGCTCTTGTGGGGAATCGCCATGGCCTCGACGAAGTGGTGCTGAAAGCGCGGCTCGATCGCGGTCTCCACCTTCTCGATGCGCCTGACCAAGGATTCGATGACTCCGCGTGAGGCCGCATCCAAGAGTGCGATGCGCGCGCCGGTTCCGGCAGCGTTGCCGGCCGAACGTACCTGACTGAGATCGCAGTCGGGGACCATCCCGAGAATCGTCGCGTACTTGACGTCGATATGGCTGCCGAACGCCCCGGCGAGCCGGATGCGATCCACGTGGTCGATGCCGAGCCGTTCCATGAGCAGCGCGACGCCGGCATACAGCGCCGCCTTCGCCAGCTGAATCGCGCGCACGTCGTTTTGAGTGATCTTCATCTCGACCGCGCCTTGATGCAGCAGATACGCGAAAGTACGCCCATTCTGGGCGATGCGCCGCGAGCGCGCCGCCAGTCTGCCGTCGAGGACACCGTCCTGATTGATGATGCCGGCGAGATACATTTCCGCGATGACCTCGATGATGCCGGACCCGCACACGCCCGTGATGCCGGTGGCCGCCGTGGCCGCCTCGAATCCCGGGTCGTCGGACCAGAGGTCGGAGCCGATGACCTTGAAGCGCGGTTCGAGAGTCTCGCGGTCGATGCGCACGCGCTCGATCGCTCCCGGAGCCGCGCGTTGACCGCAGCTGATCTGGGCGCCTTCGAACGCGGGGCCGGTGGGGCTGGAACAGGCGACGAGACGCCGGTTGTTCCCCAGAACGATTTCCGCATTCGTGCCGACATCCACCAGCAGGGTCATCTCGTCGGCGAGATCCGGGCGCTCGGCCAGCACCATCCCCGCCGCATCCGCGCCGACGTGACCGGCGATGCACGGCAGCACGTACACTCGCGCGTTGCGGTGCAATGTGAAGTCGATGACGTTCGCCCGCAGGGTGAGCGAGTGATCGGTCGCCAGCGCGAACGGCGCGCCGCCGAGTTCCACCGGATCGATGCCGAGCAGAAGGTGATGCATGATCGGGTTGCCGACCAGCGTCGCCTCGAGAATGTCCTCGTGAGTGATGCCCGCCTGCCGTGCCACCTCCACGGCGAGCCCGCACAGCGCCTCGCGCACCGCCGCGGTCATCAGCGCAGCGCCGCCGGTTCATGACCCCCGCGGAGGCGACGACCTCACCGCTGCCCAAATCGCACAGATGCGCGGCGATCGTGGTCGAACCAACGTCGACGGCAAGCCCATACGCGTTGCTCCGCAGGCCGGGCCAGACGGCGATGATCTGCTTGGCGGCGTGCACCGCCACGGTGACCTGCCACGATCCGGAGCGCAGCGTCGGTTGCAGCGTTTGCAGCACCGATAGATCACAGGTGAGATCCTTGAGACTCCATTCGGATTCCAGCGCCTCGAACAGCCGGCGCAAATCCCCGGACGGATCGTGCATGTCCGGCTGCTTCACCTGAACGTAATGCAGGCGTACGACGGGATCGAGCTCGATCACATGCGCGTCGGCTTCCTTGCGCACCACCTGGCGATGGACCTGACTGCTCGCGGGCACATCGATGACCACGTCGGCCTCGACGCGCGCCGAACACGACAGGCGCCGGCCTTCAGCCATGGGCACGCGCCGCGAGTAGCGCCTTTCCGGCTCGCTGAACGGCGACAAGCTGGCGCCGGACGAGGAGACGCCGTGCTTGGCGAACTCACCCTCCGCGACCAGTACCTGGCAGCGCCCGCACAGCCCGCGGCCGCCGCAAACCGAATCGATGTCCACGCCGAGACTGCGTGCAGCCTGCAGCAGCGGCGTTCCGACCGGGAAATTACCGCGCTTGCCGGAAGGCGTGAATACGACGAGTGGATCGCGAGCCGCCATGCGAATCGCCCAACCTCAAGCCGGACGCCGGCGATGACCGCCTTCGCGGCGGCCGCGCGGCGCTTCGCCGGGCACACCGGCGGCGTTCGCGGTGCCCGCGGCGGGCGGAGCCACGTCGCGAAAACGACGAATCCAGCGCGCGCAATCGGGATCGTGTCCCAGCATGACGTCCGCGCCCATGACGGCCTTGATGACTTCGACGTGCATCGGGTTGGTGATGGCCGAAGTCATCCCGGCTCCCATGGCCATGGTCAGAAAGGCGCTGTTGATGCCGTCGCGGTTCGGCAGCCCGAAACTGATGTTCGAGGCGCCGCAGGAGGTATTGACCTTGAGCTCGGTGCGGAGCCTGTGCACCAGACGCATGACCTGCACGCCCGCCTGATTGATCGCGCCGATGGGCATGACCAGCGGATCGACGACGACGTCGCTCGCCGGGATGCCGTGGTCGATCGCCCGCTCGACGATTTTCTTGGCGACCGCGAAGCGCACATCCGGATCCTCCGATATTCCCGTCTCGTCGTTGGAAATCGCAATGACCGCGGCACCGTACTTCTTGACGAGCGGCAGCACGCTTTCCAGGCGCTCATCCTCGCCGGTCACCGAATTGACCAGGGCCTTGCCCCTGTAGACGGCAAGCCCCGCCTCGAGCGCGGCGACGATGGATGAGTCGATGGACAGCGGCACATCGGTGATCGACTGCACGAGCTGTATGGCGCGCGCGAGAATCGCGGGCTCATCGGCGAGCGGTATGCCCGCATTGACGTCCAGCATGTGCGCGCCGGCCTCGACTTGAGCGCGCGCATCCGCCTCGACGCGGGTGAAGTCGCCTGCCGCCATTTCGGCGGCGAGGATCTTGCGTCCCGTCGGATTGATGCGCTCGCCGATGATGACGAAGGGCCGACCGAAACCGATGACGACCTCCTTGGCGGCGGAACTGATAACGGTGTCGGTCATATTGCCGTCCTTTGAGAATATTGAGGGGCGGTGCGCTCCGGATACCAGGGAGAGCGGCCGCGAAGGATCTCCGATTTATCGACGATCTCGGCCACCGATTCTTCCTGGCGGTAGGCCATGATGTGGACGCCGCTCACCCCGCGGATCTCGCGCATCGATTGGATCAACTCGATGCAGAGATTGCGGCCTTCGCGGGCCTGATCCTGCGCGCCGCTCAGTCGGGCGATGACGGCGTCCGGGACATGCATGCCGGGGACGTTCCTGCGCATCCACTCCGCCGTTTTGGCCGAGCGCAGCGGGCCGACGCCGGCGAGAATGTAAACCTTGCCGAAAAGCCCCAGCGCCTCGACTTCTTGCATGAAGCGGCGCAACAGCGGCAGGTCATAACAGTACTGGGTCTGAATGAATTGCGCGCCTGCGGTGACTTTCTTCGCCAGCCGCTGCGGCCGCCAGGCGTACGGCAGGCCGGAAGGGTTTTCGGCGGCGCCGAGGAACACGCGCGGCGCGTAGCTGATCTTGCGCCCGCTTTGAAAATGATGATCGTCGCGCAGAGTGCGCGCGATATCGAGCAGCGACACGCAGTCCAGATCGAACACCGGTTTCGCCTGAGGATGATCGCCCGCCTGAACGCCGTCGCCGGTCAAGCAGAGTATGTTGCAGACTCCCATCGCGGCGCCGCCCAGAATATCGCCTTGAATCGCGATGCGATTCTTGTCGCGGCAGGAGATCTGCATGATGGGTGCATACCCGATGCGCGTCAGCAGCGCGCAAACCGCGAGGCTCGACATGTGGCAGTTCGCGCCGCTGCCGTCGGTCGCGTTGATCGCATCGACATAGCCGTCGAAGACCCGCGCCCGTCTGTATACGTCCTCCGGGTCGGCGGAATCCGGCGGCGCGAGCTCGGTGGTGACCGCAAAGCCGCCTGCGCGCAGCACCCGTTCGAAGCGCCCCGGCGAGGTATGACCCGGCAGGATGGGCAGCGGATAGCCGGGGACCGGTTCGTCCTCGAATCTCATGGCGCGCCTTTTGGAGCGCCCGTCGGCGAGCCGGTTTGAGAACCCGCGGCAGCGGCCTTCGGGCCCGCGCCCTTGTCCGATTGCTCGCGCGCTACCCGCAGCCACGCGGAATGGCCTTGGGAGCGTTGATCCACGGCAAGCTGCACCTTGCTCATGGACTCGACGCCGCCCGGTATGCGTTCGCTGCCGCGATAGGCTTCGACCCAGACGCACCTCATGTCCGGCTTGACCTCGCAATTGCCGTCGCCGCGCACGCCGCCGCAAGGGCCGTTGCGCAACGACTTCGGACAGTTCATCGGGCACGACATGCCGGTTGAGCTGAGCACGCATTGACCGCACATGCGGCAATCGAACAAGAGTCCTTTGACGGCTTTCTCGACGCGCGCCACGGGCCGTTCGATGCGTTCATAACCCAATGCCCGGAACAGAGGATTGAGACGAACCAGCGTTGCCTCGAAGCTGCGATAGAACGCATTCAGGCCGCGTGCGTGGCGCGCCGACCATAGCCTGACCGCGTACATCAGGCGGACTCGGAAGCCGGCGCGGCTCCGGAATCAGGAACGATCCGGTTCGCGTCCACGCCCTTCGAGCGAACCAGCCGTTCCAAGTCCTCGTCCGTGAACTTCGCTTCGAGGCGCTCCGCCTCCGCGGATGCCTCGGCCTGTAGATCATCGCCGCAGCAGCGCGGTGCGCTGCGCGCCCAGTCAGCAAGATAGGCATCCGAACTGCCCTTGCCGGCACGCATGGCGGCGCGGTCAACCGCTTCCTGGAAGCGGTGCGAGAGTTGTACCTTGGCCGACTCGCGGCCCCGCTTGACGATGACCTGCGCCGGGATGTCGCGCCAGGAAATGACGATCAGCGAACCCATGCGACGACCTCTTCCCCGCGCCGCGCGTCGGCCGGCCGACCGTCGCCGGGTTCACCGTCGCCGCGCACGGCGGTGCCGGGCATGAGGCCTCCACGCACGGGGCCGCCACGCAGCGCATCGTCACGCGTCACCGCGCCGGCCAGCGCCGTCCCCAGCGTGCCATAGCCGGTTTGACGAATCTCAAATTCCAGCCCCATCCGCGCTGCGATGGAGCCCGCCTCTTGCTCCGAGCCCGGCTTGGGAGCCTGCGCCAGATAAACCAGCTTGCGATAATTGCCGAAGTACGTCGAATTGAGCTCCGGATGCCGATCGAGCCCGAGGCCGCGAATCACCAGGCGGTCGAAATGGCGCAACAGAAAGTCCGTGAGATAGAAGGTACCCGGTTCGGCCTCGGCAAGTGCGCTGAACTTACGGGAGGTGGCGAAGAACTCGTAGCAATGGGCGCCCGGAATGCGTTCGACCCCCTCCTCTCGCAGCACCTCGTCCAGCAACCCGCCGGTGCCGCAGTCGCCGTAGGCGACGAAGATCGAATCATAGCGGTCGCGAGCGGCGTGAATCAGGTCGCGAACGGCGGCGGGAATCTTTTCCGGCCGGTTGTGCAGCCCGGCCGGCAAACAGGTTACGGCGAGTTGGTCCCAGCCATTGGCGCGGCTCAGCGCCGTGATCTCGTGCGCCAGCGCTCCACAGGCGATGATCAGCATACCTTGGCCCCGCGGCGAGCCGTTCTGATTCATCCCATGCTCGCTCAGTGGGCCGCCGCGCCGGCCCGCCGCGCCGCGATCAGCCCCTTGGCGGTCTCGACTGCAACGGCGGCATCGCGGCAATACGCATCCGCGCCGACGGCTTTGCCGAACTCCTCGTTGAGCGGCGCGCCGCCCACCAGCACGATGTAATCATTGCGGATGCCGCGCTCCTTCAGCGTATCGATGACCACCTTCATGTAGGGCATGGTCGTCGTCAGCAGCGCCGACATGCCCAGTATGTCGGGCCTGTGCTTGTCGAGAGCATCGAGGTACTTCTCCACCGGGTTGTTGATGCCGAGGTCGATGACCTCGAAACCCGCGCCCTCGAGCATCATCGAGACGAGGTTCTTGCCGATGTCGTGAATGTCCCCCTTGACCGTTCCGATGACGATCTTGCCGATCGGCTCCACTCCGGTTTCCGCGAGCAGCGGCCGCAGGATCTCCATGCCGCCCTTCATGGAATTGGCGGCCAGCAGGACTTCGGGCACGAACAGGATGCCGTCGCGAAAATCGATCCCGACGATGCGCATGCCTTCCACGAGGGCGTCATTCAGGACGCGTTCGGCCGACCAGCCCCTCTTCAGGAAAATCCGCGTCGCCTCCTCGACCTCTGTCTTGAGGCCGTTGTATAGGTCGTCGTGGACCTGTTCCGTCAGTTCCTATGTTAGGACGCAACCGTGCCATGGACTTGCGGTATCGCGACGGCGACGTGCCCAGACGCGACTTTCCTTGTTGCTCGGGCAGGTTTACGCTCATCTCTCGGGCGTCTCAGGGTGGGAGAGGCATATGCAGAAAGCAGTGCGCAAGTATCTCAAGGCTCTCGAAGCGAACGACGTGGACAAGGCGGCCGCGCTGTTCACCGCCGATGGCTGGGTTCAGTCGCCGTTTCTGGGACGCCTGCCGGTGCGTGCCTACATGATGAAGGTCGCCGGCGCATCGAGCGCCAGCGAGCTCACCGTATACGACGTTCTGGTCAGCGCCGAAGGGCACATGCGGGCGGTCGCCTACTATCTGTATGACTGGCGGCTGAAGGACGGCTCGAAAGTCGCGTTCGAATGCGCGGACGTGTTCAATTTCGATCCGGATACCGGCCACATCGCATCTGTGGTGCTGGTCTATGACACGCATCTCGTCCGAGACGCGGTGGAAAACAAGTACCCTTGAAGTCCGCCGGGGTCCTCGATCAGGTGTTTTCCGCTCTCGCACTGCGGCGGCTGGTGCGGCGCGTGGATCTCGCACCCCGGGGCGGCGCCGGCTTCACGACTCAGCTCGCCGCGCGATTGCGCCGTCGCACCGGTCGAAATGGCGCCCGGCATTAAACCAATCGCTTCCGCCCGGTTACTTACCGTTGCCTGCGCAGCGCAATCAACCCTGGGGAGCACGCCATGTACAAGACAGAGGTATCCGGGTTCGCTTTGATCCGAGTCATCGTCGCGGTGAGTTTGGGGCTCTGGACGGTGCTCGCCGCCGCCTCGGAATCCGACGACGCGTTCATCCCCCGGCTCGTCAATTCTTCGACAATTCCATCGAATGGCGATCTCAACCCCTACGGTGTCGCCTTCGTTCCCGATGGTTTCCCAGGGGGTGGTGCGATCGCCGCCGGCGACGTGCTCGTGAGCAATTTCAACAGCAGCGCCAATGTGCAGGGCATGGGCACGACGATCGTGAAGCTAACGCCGCGAGGGCCGCTGGCACCTCCCGGAACCGCTATTGTATTTTTTACCAGCAGTCTGCCGGGACTCAGCACGGCGCTCGGGGTGCTCCGCGATGGATTCGTGATCGTCGGTAACGTGCCGACCACCGACGGCATGTTCGACACGATCGGTCAGGGGGCCCTGCAGGTGATCGACGGGCACGGCCATCTCGTGCAGACCCTGACCGATTCCCAGTTCCTGGATGGTCCCTGGGATCTCGCGGTGGACGATCATGGCGGCTATGCGCATATTTTCGTGTCGAATGTGTTGAATGGGACCGTGTCGCGCCTCGACGTCTCGGTGGGGGCAAAAGGACTAACCCTGTCGAAGAAGACCGCGATAGCCACCGGCTACACGCATGTACCGAATGCCGGAGCCGTCGTTCTCGGCCCCACCGGCCTCGCTTTTGACCGGGAAACCGATTCGCTTTACGTCGCCTCGACCGCGGACAACACGATCTATGTAGTCCCCCACGCAAGCGGCCGCACAAACCCCGTGACCCGCGGCGCAGTGGCATTCGCTGACCCGCATCTGCGCGGCCCGTTGGCGCTGCGATTTGCGCCGAACGGCGATCTCCTGGCCGCCAACGGAGATGCGGTCAATGCGGACGTACTGCACCCCAGCGAGATCGTCGAATTCACGCCGGAGGGCGGGTTTGTCCGCGAATACAATGTCGATTCCAGCCAGGGCGGCGCCTTCGGGCTCGACACTGTGCCCGAAGGGCCGTTCAATTACGCCGTCATCGACGATGTCACCAATAGCCTGTCGGTGTATCGGCTGAACTGACCCCACCGGCGGGCACGCAAATCCCGCCGTGACAGCTGGGGCGCCTCGCCCCTGCGGGCGTTCAAGTCGGCCCGACGGCCGACTTAGTCTATAATGCCGAGCTTCGAGACGAGACCGGGTCCCTCGGGGCCGAACCACAGGACATGACATGCCAGAGCACAAGACACTATTTCTGCAAGCGCCTTCGTTCGACGGATTCGACGGCGGCGCGGGTTCACGCTACCAGGCCAAGCGCGAGATCAAATCGTTCTGGTTCCCGACCTGGCTGGCGCAATCGGCTGCTCTGGTGCCAAACTCGCGTTTGCTCGACGCCCCGGCCGATGAGCTGACCGTCGAGCAAACCCGACAGATCGCGCGGGACTACGACCTCGTCATCATGCACACCAGCACGCCGTCGTTTCCAACCGACGCAAAATTCGCCGAACTGCTGAAAGAGGATAATCCCAACATCAAGATCGGTCTGGTGGGTGCCAAGACCATGGTCGATCCCGCGGGCTCCTTGAAGGCCACTCTGGCGGTGGATTTCGTGTGCGGCGAGGAATTCGATCACACCTGCAAGGAAGTGGCCGAGGGCGTGCCTCTGAAGGACGTCAAGGGGCTGTCCTATCGCAGCGACGACGGCAGCATCGTGCACAACCTGCCGCGCCCCATCGTCGAGAACATGGACGACCTGCCGTTCGTCGCGCCCGTCTACAAGCGCGATCTGAAGATCGACAACTACTTCATCGGTTACCTGAAGCATCCCTACGTGAGCTTCTACACCGGCCGAGGTTGCCGCTCGAAGTGCACCTTCTGCCTGTGGCCGCAGACCGTCGGCGGCCACCGCTACCGGGTGCGCTCGGCGGAGAACGTCCTCGCGGAGGTGCGCTGGATCAAGGAGAACATGCCGGAAGTAAAGGAGGTCATGTTCGACGACGACACCTTCACCGATACGTCGAACTTGCCGCGCGTGGAGGCCATTGCGCGCGGCATGGGCGAGCTCGGCATGACTTGGAGCTGCAACGCAAAGGCAAACGTACCCTACAAAACCTTGAAGGTGATGAAGGACAACGGTCTGCGTCTGCTGCTGGTCGGCTACGAATCAGGCGACGATCAGATCCTGCTCAACATCAAGAAGGGACTGCGCACCGACATCGCACGGCGCTTCACGGAGGACTGCCGCAAGCTCGGTGTCATGATCCATGGCACCTTCATTCTCGGATTGCCCGGCGAGACCCGGGAAACCATCGAGAGCACCATCGAGTTCGCCAAGGAGATCAATCCGCACACGATCCAGGTATCGCTGGCGGCACCCTACCCCGGCACGACGCTCTACAAGCAGGCAGTCGAGAACGGCTGGCTGAAGGAAAACGACGCCGTCAATCTGGTCAATGACAAGGGCGTGCAGCTGGCCGCGATCAGCTATCCGCACCTGTCGAAAGAAGAGATATTTCACAGCATGGAAGTGTTCTACAAGCGCTTCTATTTCCGGCCCAGCAAGATCTGGGAGATCGTCAAGGAAATGCTGACGAGCTGGGACATGATGACGCGGCGTTTGCGTGAAGGGGTCGAGTTCTTCCGCTTCCTGCGGGCCCACGAGGCCTGAGGGAGCGTCGATTCCATGCCGTCCATCCAAGCGCTCATGACCGTGGTGGGCTTCGTATGTTTGGGCTTGGCCGCCGGGTACGCCGTGGTGACCGTCGTTGCCGTACTCGTCTGGCGGATGCAGCGCAGCCCGGACAAACCACCCTCGATGCCGCCGGTCACGGTGCTCAAGCCATTGTGTGGCGCGGAACCCGGATTGCACGAGCACCTGCGTTCGTTCTGCCGGCAGGATTACCCGGAATTTCAGATCGTGTTCGGCGTCCGCGACGCGGGCGATCCCGCCTGCGCCGTGGTGAAGCGGCTGGCGGCGGAATTCCCGTCGGTACCGATCGAGCTGGTGATCAATCCGCAGCTGCACGGCAGCAATTTGAAAATCAGCAACTTGATCAACATGCTCCCGTACGCGCGCCATGACGTCCTGGCCATGGCGGACAGCGACGCCTTCGTGGGCACCGACTATCTCACCACCGTGACGGCGCCGCTGCTGGATCGGGACATCGGCCTGGTCACCAGCGTTTACCGCGGCACGCCGACCAAGGGGATCTGGTCCCGTCTCGGGGCCATGTACATCAACGAATGGTATGTACCCTCGGTGCTGCTGGCGTGGCTCTTCGGTTACCAGGGCTATGTTTCGGGGCAAAC
>WNFQ01000230.1_pt1 | contig 39579 bp, 29 predicted proteins | sample 5400171 | NCBI WGS metagenome assembly WNFQ01 (sample SAMN13153356, study PRJNA577476) | soil metagenome | isolation source: 20 cm soil under Madrone tree | place: USA:California | collected 2016-06-14
AGCCAAGGCAATGGAGTTTGCCTTCCTGAAGGGGAAAACCGCGTGAGCTAATGACTCCTGCCAACGCCGAAAGGCAATGGAGGAGTTATGACGCAAAACGTTTGGTTTATTGCTGCGATTTGGATGGCGCTCGCGTTTTCAGCGAGCCTCATTTCGATTTGGGCAGGTATATCTGTCGCGCTGGTTGAAATTCTCGTCGGAGTGATCGCGGGAAATTTTCTTGGAATTCACGCGACGACCGATTGGATCAATTTTCTCGCGCTGCTCGGCAGCGGCGTGCTGACGTTTCTCGCGGGCGCAGAAATCGACCCGCGTTCGCTGAAAGCGAATCTGCGCGCAAGCGGCTTGATCGGCATTCTTTCCTTCGGCGTGCCGTTCGTGACCGTCTGGATATTCGCGCAGTTCGTCCTCGGCTGGCCACTGCAGCAAGCGCAGATTGCTGGAGTTGCGCTCTCAACCACGTCGGTTGCGGTCGTTTACGCAGTGATGATCGAAGGCGGTTATAGCGACACGGCCATGGGCAAGACTATTCTGGCTGCGTGTTTTATCACCGACTTCGGCACAGTTCTCGCGCTCGGGGTTTTGTTCGCAAACTTCAACATGTGGCTTGTCGTGTTCGTGGTCGCGATGTCCGTCGTGCTTTGGTTCATGCCGACGTGGACGCAGTTCATTATCGTGCGACTCGGCGCGACACGCGTTAGTGAGCCTGAGGTTAAGTTCATCTTTTTTGTCCTGTTTTTCCTAGGTGGTCTGGCAACCACGGCCAGAAGCGAGGCCGTCTTACCGGCATATCTCGTTGGTCTTGTCTTGGCCGGCGTTTTTCTGCGCGACAAAACGCTCGTAAACCGCATGCGCAGCATTGCGTTCGCGATCTTTACGCCATTCTACTTCATCAAAGCAGGGTTATACGTTTCATTGCCCGCGCTCTGGGCCGGGCTCGGAATAATCGGCGCTCTTTTGCTCTTGAAGATGATCACGAAGCTTGTCGGCGTGTTCCCGCTGGCGCGGATGCACTATATGGGAAAACGCGAAGCGAGTTACACGACACTTCTGATGGCAACCGGGTTGACCTTCGGCACGATCTCGGCGCTGTTCGGTCTGCAAAACAAAATCATCGACCAGAGGCAATACACAGTTCTGGTTAGTGTCGTGATCCTGAGCGCGTTTGTGCCGACCCTGATTGCGCAAAAGTTTTTCCAGCCATCAGTCGAGGCGATGCACGCGTGGGGACGTGTCTATCGTAAGCGCATGCAGGTGTTAAGTGTCGAGGACGTGGGAGACAACGGGCATGCAAAAAATGAGCGAGGAGATCAAGACGCGCTGTGATTGGGTTAACGCGCGATGCCAATTGGAATTTACGCCTTATCCACGCTAGAAGTTAATCCTGATGCCGGAACAACGCGGAACCCAGACGATTACATCGAGAAGCGATCAGCAAAAAAGCGTTCCGGTGGTGACGGTCGAGAGCTTTTATAATTCCCACGCCGACCAACTGCAGATGAAATTGGACGGGCCGCGCGTAGGCTTTCACCGGAAAATTCGCGAGCCTACGATCAATCGTCCGGGTCTGGCCCTGTCGGGATTCTACACTTATTTCGCGGAGAAACGCGTGCAGGTCCTGGGCGCAGCCGAGCATTCCTATTTAAAAAGCCTGGCTCCAAAAGCCCGGGTGCGACGGTTTCGCGCGTTGTGTGCCCGCAAAATTCCATGCCTCGTCGTCTCGCGCGGATTCCATCTCGATCCGGCAGTGCTCGCGGTTGCGGCTGAAGAGAAAATCGCGGTGTTTCGCACCCCGATGATCACAATGAAGTTTATTAACGCGGCGACTATTGCGCTTGAAATGGATTTTTCGCCAATGATTACCGAGTCCGGCAGCATGGTGGACATTTTGGGCGTAGGCGTTTTGATCCGTGGCGCCAGCGGCATCGGTAAAAGCGAATGCGTCCTTGGCTTGATCGAACGTGGCTACAGTCTGGTGGCGGATGACGTGACGCGGATCACTTCGTTGGAAGGGCGCGAGCTGATGGCGACGGCGCCAGACCTGACCCGCAATCACATTGAGGTTCGCGGGATCGGTATCATTAACGTGGCTTCCGTTTTTGGCATTGGCAGCATTCGAATCGAGAAGCGACTCGACCTTGTCGTCACACTAAAGGACTGGCAGGAGGTCGAGGCGGTTGATCGGATTGGGCTCGATCGCGAATTTTACGAGATTCTCGGGCTTCAGGTGCCGCATCTGACAATTCCGGTGCGGCCAGGCCGCGATATGGCGCGTCTGATCGAAGTTGCGGCGATGGATCAAAAACTGAAGGGACTCGGTCACAACAGCGCGATCGAGTTTAACACCAAGCTGCTCAATTTAATGGAGCAGAAGGAGTGACGTGATGGGTTTATTGAGTCGAAGAGCAAGTCGCGCCGCGCCCACTCAGAAGACTGAGAAAGAAATTCCGATCGTGAATCGACTCGGTCTCCATGCACGGCCGGCGGCGATGTTTGTGCGTATCGCCAGCCGTTATCGCTCTGAAATTTGGGTATCAAAAGAAGGGGAGGAGGTAAATGGCAAGAGCATCATGGGTTTGATGATGCTGGCCGCGGGGCAAGGATCAAAACTGCGCATTCGCGCCGAAGGCCCCGACGCCTATAAGGCGGTAGAGGAACTCGAGGAATTAATTAACGCGAAGTTCAACGAAGAGTGAACAGTCTCACAGGAACTTATATGAGGCACTCGTGGGCCGGCTCAATGCGCGCGCCAACGGGGGTTTTGCAGCGTTTGACATCTGCTTTACTCTGGCAGGCGAATGACCGACAAGGCCCGGCAGGAAGTTCGATTTGAGGGAGCTGGCGTTTCCGCAGGAATTGCCCACGGCAAGGTTCATGTCGTTCGGGATGACCTCGATGACGTGCCGCGTTATCGCATCGCGCCTTCCCAGGTCACGGACGAGATTGGGCGCTTCGAAGCCGCGCTCATTCAAACACGCATGCAGATTCTCGAAATGCAGCAACGCATCGCGGAATCGATCGGAGCAAAAGACGCCGCCATATTTGACGCCCATCTCCTGGTGGTCGAGGACCGTACCTTGATCGACGAAGTGCTGCGCAAACTGGAGACCGATCTTTGCAATGTAGAATGGGTTTTTCAGGAAGTTGCCACGCATTACGCCGAGACCCTGAATAAGATCGATGATCCCTATTTGCGCGAGCGCGCCTTGGACATTCAGGACGTGACGAAGCGGGTGATCCGCAACCTTTTGGGAAAAGCCCCCAAAACATTTCTCGGCCTGAGTGAGCCTCACATTCTCATCGCGCACAACCTTACTCCTTCAGACACCGCCAGCATGAATCGGCAAAACGTGCTCGGGATCGCCACCGATCTTGGCAGCCGCACATCGCATACGGCGATCATGGCGCGCTCGCTTAATATCCCAGCGATAGTCGGTTTGCACGATATCACTGCAAAACTGGAAACTGGTCAGTACGTGCTTCTGGACGGGACCGATGGCTTACTGATTGTGGATCCGACGAAGGAGACGCTCACGCATTATGCGGAGATAGAATCAAAAAGGGCCAAAGTCGTAGCGCAACTGAAAGAGTTGCGCGAGACAAGTTCGACGACGCGCGACGGTCGCCACGTTGTTCTGTCGGCCAATATCGAGCTCCCCGAGGACGTCGATGCAGTGGCCGCTAACGGTGCAGAGGGAATCGGCCTTTATCGTACCGAGTTCCTCTATTTGAATCGCACCACTCTGCCGACAGAAGAGGAACAATACAAAACTTATCGAAAAGTGGCGGAGCGCGTCCGGCCCAATCCGCTGATTATTCGAACATTTGATCTCGGCGGCGACAAACTGGCTCCCGGAAGCGTCGATATTAGTGATGAGTTAAACCCATTCCTTGGCTGGCGCGCGATCCGTTTTTGCCTCGAAAATATCGACATCTTTAAAACGCAGTTGCGCGCCATTCTTCGCGCCAGCGCTGTGGGCAACGTGAAAATCATGTTTCCCATGATTTCCGGCGTCGATGAATTACGCCGTGCCATCGCTGTGCTCGCCGAGTGTAAAGAAGAATTGTGCAGCTCAAACATCGACATCGGCGAAAAAATCGAGGTTGGCGCGATGATTGAAATCCCGAGCGCCGCCATATCGGCAAACGTGCTCGCGCCCGAGGTCGATTTTTTCAGTATCGGCACCAACGATTTGATTCAGTACACGCTCGCAGTCGATCGAGTGAATGAGAAAATCGCCCACCTGTACGAGCCAACGCATCCGGCCGTCCTGCGCTTGCTCAAAATGGTCGCCGACGCAGGGCACGCCAGCGACATCTGGGTCGGTGTGTGCGGAGAGATGGCCGGCGATATCGCGCTCATCCCGCTTTTGCTTGGCCTTGGCGTAGATGAGTTGAGCGCGAGTGCGACCCTGGTGCCGCGAGTCAAGCGCGCTGTGCAGAGCCTCGCCATTCCCGAGTGCCGGGAACTCGTCGAGGAAGCGCTCGAGCTCGATACCGCGTCGGAAATTCTGGCGCGTTGCCTGAAATTAGCGGACGAACGCTACGGCGATTTGCTGGGTTAACCTGCAGCGGCGCTCTATGAGCGCCGAGTCTAAATGATGTCGGCGGTCAGAGACCGATGCTACAAACTTACTCTTCCGTTTCAGGATCGGGCTTTAGCCCCTCTTCCTCCATCTTGCGCAAGACGTCGCTCATATCGTCCACTTCGTCCCAGACATCCTGGCTCACATAAATCGGAGCTTTTTGCTGCGTGGCCATCGCGATGCAATCGCTTGGTCGCCCATCGAGCTCGATGATCTTTTTCTGGTGCAATTCGTTTTCGACGCGAATGATGACGCGGGCATAATAGGTCGCATTTTTCAGATCATTAATGATCACGCGCTCGACCTTTGCCCCGAGAGCAGTCATCAAATGCCCAATCAGATCATGGGTGAGCGGCCGCTCCTTGGTAATCTGACGCATGAACATGGTGATCGCGCTGCCCACTGTTTGATCGACATAAATGATGAACACCTTGTCGTTGTTTCCAACGAATACTGCGCAGCCGCCGCTCGTTGGCAAAACCGCCCGCACTTGCACCTCGATCACCGTTTTGTTCATCGACTGAACGCTACCCGTGGGAGAGTGAAAAACAAGCCATGCTCTGTAGCCGCTTCGCTCTGCGAAGCGCCACGCCAGCATGTTTGAAACACCCGCGCTGCGCGTCTCACAGAGACGCGGCTACAGTTTCTCGGAGCGCGAAGGCGGGGCGTGCACGATTGCACGATCGCAAAAATTCCCGTGAAAATCTCGTTCCACGGGCTTGCATGTTCGACGCGCTGATTGAATATGCGCTTTGCGACTGCAGGCGCACGACAAATCGAAATGAAAACCGAGTGGGACGTTGAGTCCGCCATCGCCACCTACAACGTGGAGGGATGGGGCAACGGTTATTTTACAGTCAACAGCTCAGGGAACGTTGAAGCGCGGCCGTTGAAGGAAGACGGCGGTTCGATCGACCTTCTCGAAGTCGTTAACGAAGCGCGCGCCAGGAATCTCGGTTTTCCGTTGCTCATCCGATTCCAGGATTTACTCCGGCACCGTGTCGAGTCTGTTAACCGCGCCTTTCAAAGCGCGATATCTGAGTTCGCCTATGGCAATGGATATCGCGGTGTTTTTCCTATCAAGGTCAATCAGTTGCGCGAAGTCATTGAAGAAATCGTTGACGCGGGTCAGCAATTTCATTTTGGCCTTGAAGCCGGCAGCAAGCCGGAACTGGTTGCGGCGCTGGCCATGCACAAAGATCCGGAGAGTTTGGTCATCTGCAACGGCTACAAGGATCCTGCTTTCATTCGCATCGCCCTCCTTGGTTGCAAACTTGGGAAATCGGTCGTCATCGTTGTGGAAAAGCCCGAAGAGCTCGAGCAAACGATTCGCGCTTCAAAGGAAGTCGGTGTCGAACCGCACATCGGCATTCGTGTTCGCCTGCATAGCAAGGGCTCTGGCAAATGGTCGCCAAGCGGCAGTGAGAACGCAAAATTCGGCCTGGATACAACCAGCCTTCTTGCTGCCAGTCAGACGCTGAAAGAAGCCGGCCTGGCACACTGTCTCAAACTCGTTCACTTCCATGTGGGATCGCAGGTACCAGACATCTCGACGATCAAACGCGCGGTGCGCGAAGCAGCGCGTTACTACTGTAAGCTTTGTAAACTCGGGCACGATCTTGGCTATTTGGACGTCGGCGGCGGGCTCGGGGTCGATTACGATGGATCACGCAGCGATTTCGACAGTTCCACTAATTATTCGCTTCAGGAATACGCAAATGACGTCGTTTGGAACATCATGGACGTCTGCGATTCCGAGGGCGTGGCGCATCCCGCCATTGTGAGCGAAAGTGGGCGCGCTATTGTCGCGCATCATTCCGTGCTCGTGATGGAAGCTTTCAGTTCCATCGAACGGACCGCGCCGAAACTCAAAGTCGAAGCCACCGAGACAGACCACAGATTGGTGCGTGACATTCTCGACGTGAAACAACGACTGAAGCGGGGCAATCGAATCGAGAGCCTGCATGACAGCCAGCACATCAAGGAAGAATCGCAGCAGATGTTCGACCTTGGTCTGCTCGATCTCGAATCCAAAGCGAAAATCGAAACGGTTTACTGGCAGCTCGCCCAGCAGATCGTGAACATGCATCGCGGTCTGCGGTTTGTGCCCGAAGAGGTAAAACAACTTGAGACCTCACTCGGCGACCAATACATCTGCAATTTTTCCGTCTTTCAGTCGCTCCTCGATCATTGGGCGCTCGGGCAACTCTTCCCCATCATGCCGATCCACCGTCTGACTACTCCGCCAGATCGCAATGGCATGATCGTGGACATCACCTGCGATTCAGACGGCAAGATTTCGAAATTTACCGATCTCCAGGACGTGAAGGAAACACTGCCGCTCCATCGCATTCCATCTGGGGAAATGTATTACATCGGCGTTTTTTTGGTGGGCGCTTATCAGGATATCATGGGCGATCTGCACAATTTGTTTGGTCGCGTGACCGAGGTGCACGTATTCCTCGATCCCGACGAGGAGTCCGGTTGGTACATAGAGGAAGTGATCGAAGGCAGCACGATTGGTGAGGTGCTTGCCATGACGCAATGGGATAAAGTCGAGTTGATGCGATTGTTAAAAACACAAGTCGATAACGCAATCAAAAGCGATCGGCTCAAGCCGAACGACGCAATGAAGCTCTTCTCCGACTACGAGCGCCTCCTGCAGGAATACACTTATCTTTCACTCAACGGAGCAAAATCTCCTCCGCAACCGGGCAACTGGCTGCCGTTGAGCTAAAGGCCGGCATTTCGCCGCACCTCTTGTCATTCCGAGCGAAGTCGAGGAATCTCTTAATGTCAACATGACGCAGCTTTCTTCAACAACGGTAAAAGACGCATTGGAAAGCACCGCGCCAATCGACGCGATTCAGGTCCAGGGCTGGGTGCGGACCCGGCGCGATTCGAAGGATTTTTCCTTTATCGAGATGAACGACGGCTCGTGTCTGCGCAATCTTCAGATCATCGCGAGAAACTCGCTCGCGAATTACGCGGCGCTGCAGCGAATGACAACCGGCGCGTCTATCAGCGTTCGCGGCACCCTGGTCCCTTCCCAAGGTAAAGGCCAAACCTGGGAAGTCGTCGCCGACAAGATCGACATTGTCGGCACTGCGGACGATTCGTATCCGCTCCAGAAAAAGGGGCACACGCCGGAATTTTTGCGCGAGATCGCGCATCTTCGCCCGCGCTCGAATCTTTTTGGTTGCGTCTTTCGGGTGCGGAGCCGTCTCGCATTCGCTATTCACAAATTTTTTCAAGAACGCGGTTTTGTCTATGTGCACACGCCAATTATCACGGGAAGCGATTGCGAAGGCGCGGGCGAATTGTTTCGCGTTACCACACTCGATCCCAAAGCGGCGCCGCGGCGGCTGGATGGCAGCATCGACTACGAGCAGGATTTCTTTGCACGCTGCACGTATTTAACCGTGAGCGGCCAACTCGAAGCCGAAGCGTTCGCGTGCGCGTTGTCGAAAGTGTATACTTTTGGCCCAACGTTTCGCGCGGAGAACTCGAACACGTCGCGGCACGCGAGCGAATTTTGGATGATTGAGCCAGAGATGGCATTCTGCGACTTGAACGGCAACATGGATCTCGCGGAGGAGTTGGTGAAATATCTGATTGTCGATGTTCGCGAGCATTGCCGGGACGAGATGGAACTTTTCGCGAAATTCGTGGACAAGGAATTGCTCGCGCGCCTCGATTTTGTTGTCGATCGTCCCTTTCAACGAATTACTTACAGTGACGCTGTCGATCTTTTGAAAAAGAGCGACGAAAAATTCGAGTTCCCAATCGACTACGGATTAAATCTGCAATCGGAGCACGAGCGCTGGCTGACCGAGAAACATTTCAAGTGTCCGGTCACGGTTTTTAATTTCCCGAAAGAGATAAAGCCCTTCTACATGCGTTTGAACGACGACGGGAAGACCGTGCCGGCCATCGATTTGTTAGTGCCTGGCATTGGCGAGATTGTCGGCGGCAGCCAGCGCGAAGAACGGATCGATGTGCTGGAAGAAAACATGCGCCGGCACAAGATGGATCTGGCCGATTACAAATGGTATCTCGATCTTCGGCGTTATGGCACCGTGCCGCATTCCGGGTTCGGCCTCGGTTTTGAGCGGATGCTCATGTTCATCACCGGCGTCGCGAACATCCGCGATGTCATCCCGTTCGCCCGAACGCCCGGCAGCGCCGAGTTCTAACTGGTGGACCAATCGTTCACCCGAGTCGTTCATAACGAGCCCCGCCAAATTGAACCGAAGCACGCTTGACGGTTCAAATCATGCGTGTATATACACCTATGCGAGCTTCCGCAAAGTCTTTTAAAGCGTGCCGGACTTGCGCGTGTTCCTCGCTCCGCCGTGCGAGTCGCGCCGTTACCCAGCACTATGAGAGGCACTTCCGGGGAAGCGGCCTGCGTGCTACGCAATTCACGATTTTGGCAACGATCGCACAGACCGGTCCGCTCTCCATCTCCGAGCTGTCGGCTCAGCTCGGTCTTGACCGGACAACACTGTCGCGAAATTTGCACTTGATCGAAGACGAAGGCTGGATCGCTCCGCTCGGGCACGATGATCAGCGCGTCCGGAAGATGACGCTTACGCACAAAGGGATAAAAAAGGCGTCGGCTGCTTTGGTGTTTTGGAAGCGAGCAGACAGCAGCGTTGCGCCGATCTTGCGGCGGTTCGGTCTACAGTCACGTCCGATGGTACGAGCTAAATAAATTCTTTTACGATGAAAGGTGTATATACACGCATAATGTGAAAATGTATGATTGACGGAGTTGCCGTCGTCTCGCGCCGGCACAGCAGCGGCTCTCGCGCGCAGGAAGCCCCGGTAGGGCGCACGAATAAAGAATGATCAATGAGAAAGGAATAACCTATGAACATTGACCTTATCGGTTCCGTTGAATTAACGGCCTCGGCAGCCATCATGATTGCCGCCCTATCCATTGGATTCGGCTCCACCGCTGTGGTGCGGATTCGTATTGCTGCGTGGCTCGCTGCCTGGTTCGTTGTCGTGGTAATTTTGGCCGCGACGCGCGCTCTATACTACCAACATGGACTCGGCGCGCCAGGTCTGGGAAGTGCGGTAGTGGTGCCGATCGCGGTCCTTTGCATTGCGGTGGCGCGCACACAAGCGTTGCGCGCAGAATTCCATCGCGTGCCGCTCTGGCTTCTCGTCGGCGTTCACGTGGTTCGCTTGCTCGGCATTAGTTTTATAATTCTTTATACGGCTGGTCGTCTGCCGGCGCCGTTCGCTCCGATTGCTGGCTGGGGAGACATTTTTGTCGGAGCAACCGCTTTGCCGGTGGCATGGCTCGCGTATCGCCAGCCCACAAATGTTCGGCCAATGCTATGGGTCTGGAATATCGTAGGAGTAGCGGATCTAATCGCTGCTGTCGGGTTGGGAGTAATTTCCTCGCCAGGACCGCAGCGGTTGATTTTCGCCGAACCCAGCTCAGCCATCATGGCAGCCTTGCCGTGGCTCCTGATTCCCGGTTTTCTAGTACCGTTATTGTTCGCAGTTCACATCGGGATTTTCATTCGCTTGGCGAAGCACAACGCCCTCTGACCTCTGACCGCTGAGCTCTAGATCCATTCGCCTGGCGACGGGCGGAAAGTCACGTACATCAGCCCTTATTTTCTCTTATCCTCGTAAACTCGAGGTTGGAGCCACCGGGCTCTCGCAAGGTCATCCGGTCGCCCGAGAATTCCATCTGATAAACAGTGGTCGCGAACGACGTCTCGATCTTAATTCGGTTGCGGTCTAGACGATATCTGCCCCGGGTGTTCCCGATCAGGACGGATCCATTTTTGGAGAACTCCCAAACAACCGCGTTTGCATCTTGCGACATCCGCCATTTACCAACGATATCGTCGGAGGGACTTCCGCAACCGGCGATTCCACACAGCAAAGCTGTCGAAACAATTATTCGTAACCGCGACTTATGTCCGACAAAAATAGATGGCATAACAGCCGGGGTTGTCTCCTGGGCAGGCGTAATCGGGGCAACGTGCAGTCTAGCGACTCGGTTCGATGCCATAAAGCCTTTCTTTGCTGTGGCTTTGGCGATCGCTGGACTTTCGCCAGCATTTGGGTGTCAATGCCGCCGCCGCGTCATGTCCGGTTGAAACGGCGAACAACCGTTACTTCTTCTTGGATTCTTTCTTTGACTCGCGCTTGGAACCTTGTGGTTCCTTCGGTCCTTCCGATTCTTCGCGCTCTTTTTTCGATTCCCCGGGGCGATATTCCTCCTGCTCGGCGGCGGCGAAGGCTTTTTCCAGGCCGACCATATCTTCGCCGGGACGTAGCGTGTCGAATGTTTCGGCCTCTTTACGGAGTTGTTCCTCAGTGTAATTCGCGGCTTTGATCGACAAGCCAATGCGGCGCTCGAGTTTGTCCACCTTAATAACGCGCGCTTCGACTTCCTGACCAACCTTGAGCACGTCTTTCACCTTCGCAACGTGGCCTTCGCTCAATTGGGAGATGTGGACGAGCCCGTCGATGTCGTCCTGCAGCTGCACGAACGCCCCGAAGCTGGCGAGCTTGGTCACCTTGCCTTTCACCAAGTCGCCGATCTTGTATTTCTGATCGATCGTCTTCCACGGATCTTCGGTGAGCTGTTTGATGCCAAGGCTGATCCGCTGGTTCACTTTGTCGATGTCGATGACAACGGCTTCGACTTCGTCGGCTTTTTTAAAGACTTCGCTTGGGTGATTGATCTTACGGGTCCAGCTCAAATCGGAAACGTGGATCATGCCGTCGATGCCTTCATCGAGTTCCACGAACGCGCCGTACGCGGTCATGTTGCGAATTTTACCTTTCACAGTGCTGCCAATGGTGAATTTCTTCTCGATCTCGTCCCACGGATTCGGTTCGAGCTGGCGCAGGCCCAGTGAAATCTTTTGTTCTTCCTTATTTACGCCAAGCACAACGGCTTCGACTTCCTGGCCGACAGTAAGAATGTCGGACGGACGCATGATCCGTTTCGTCCACGAAAGTTCGGAAACGTGGATGAGACCCTCGACGCCTTCCTCGATCTCAACAAACGCGCCGTAAGGAACGAGATTCGTGATTTTGCCTTTGATGCGCTGACCAGCCGGAAAGCGTTCCTCGATCTGGTCCCACGGGTTCTTCTGGGTCTGCTTGAGCCCTAACGATACACGCTCTTTTTCTTTGTTGATGTCGAGCACCACGACTTCCAATTGCTGCCCGACCTTGAGCAACTCGCTGGGATGTCCGAGGCGGCCCCAGGTCATATCGGTGATGTGGAGCAGGCCATCCATGCCATCGAGATCAATGAACGCGCCGAAGTCGGTGAGATTTTTCACTGTGCCGGTCACCCGGTCGCCGACGTTCACGCCTTCCATGAATTTCTGCCGCTTTTCGCTGCGCTCCTGCTCGATGACCTCGCGTCGGCTGAGCACGACGTTTTTCCGGTCGTCGTTGATCTTAACGATCTTAAAATCGTACGAGTTCCCAACGAATTGCTGCAAATCTTTTGGCGGAACGACGTCGATCTGAGATGCCGGCAGAAACGCCTCGACACCGATGTTCACCATCAGGCCGCCTTTCACCACCGATTTTACCTTGCCTTTAATCAGGCCATCACCCTCGAAAACATGCACAATTTTGTACCAGTTTTGGCGGTAAGCGGCTTTTTCCTTCGATAGAACGACCATGCCCTCGTCGTTTTCGAGCCGCTCGAGCAACACGTCCACTTCGTCGCCCACTTCGAGTGAATCGACATCATCAAATTCCGCTCTCGGAATGACGCCCTCGGATTTGTATCCGATGTCAACCAACACCTCGCGCGGGCGAACTTCCAGTATGCGTCCCTTAACGATGCTCCCCTCGCGGAAGTCCGGCATCGGCTTCGACATCACATCCTGCATTTGCACCATAAAATAAAAAGCCTCCTTCAGGCGCTCGCTGTAGCGGCGGTCTATGACCGCCGAAATTTCCACGCGGCCAAGCGCGAAAACGGAGCGTCATAGTAAGCGTTTTCACTGCGAAGGTCAACTCTGAGGCACCGCCCGCCCGAGACGATGCATTTCTTGAGCGCGCTTCGTTTCTCTCCATATTTGAACCACATGTCGATCTTACGCGTGTCGGTCCTGACTACGCTCGTCGCGATGGCATCGCTTCGAGCCGAACCATCTCCAGTCGAGCAAAAAGTTCTCGACGCGATCAAGTCGCCCGGCTTGAGTTTGGTGCATCTCTGGGCGCCCTGGTGCTCGAATTGCCAGGCTGAATTGAAAAGCGGCGGCTGGCTCAAAATAGTGAAAGAAAATCCACAGGTGCATTTTTATTTCATTTCTGTCTGGAACGGTGGCCAGGATGGCCGTGCCATGCTTGCGAAGTTTCAGCTCGCCGATCAGCCGAACCTCACGGTTTTGGCCGATCCGGGCCCGCGTGGCAAAGATCACATCAAACAGTTCGCCGGTATGCCGGTTTCGTGGATTCCAACAACCTGGATCTACAAAGGTGGAGATCTCCGTTATGCGCTAAACTACGGCGAAATCCGCTTTCCAACGCTCCAGCAATTTCTTGAAGATAGCCAGTCCGAGTGGTCGCACACAGGCGAGCCAAAGATCGAGTAGCTTTTTTAGAATGATCGAGACTTCTCCAGCGCCGTCGGTTTCGCACGACAAGCCACCCGCGATCCTTTCGCTGATCGGCGATACGCCACTGGTGGAGATCACGCAGATCGACACCGGGCCGTGTCACTTTTTCCTGAAATTGGAAAATCAAAATCCGGGGGGCTCGATTAAGGACAGGATCGCGCTCTCGATGATCGAAGCGGCCGAGCGCGAGGGACATTTAGGACCTGGCGGCACGGTCATTGAGGCTACTGCCGGGAACACCGGACTGGGCCTGGCGCTCGTTGCCGGCGCGAAAGGCTATCGCGTCCTCCTCGTGATCCCAGACAAAATGTCGCAGGAAAAAATTTCGCACGTGAAAGCGCTCGGCGCCGAAGTGCGGATAACGCGGTCAGATGTTACGCGCGGTCATCCGGAATATTACCAGGACGTGGCCGCGCGCCTTGCCGGCGAAATTCCGGGCGGATTTTATGTGAATCAATTTGGCAATCCGGCGAATCCTCTTGCCCACGAGCGGACTACTGGGCCGGAAATTTGGGAACAGATGCGGCATGATGTTGATGCCATTGTGGTTGGCGTTGGTTCCGGCGGTACGCTCACCGGCCTTGGGCGTTTTTTCAATCGGGTCAAACCGCGGCGCGGCATCGAAATGATTCTGGCCGACCCCACCGGCTCCGTTCTTTACGAATACGTCAACACGGGCAAACTCGGGCAAGCTGGAAGTTGGGCGGTCGAAGGGATTGGCGAGGATTTCATTCCTGACATCGCGGACATGTCGTTGGTGACGGGCGCATTCGAAATCGACGACGAGGAAAGCTTCGCAACCGCTCGCGAGCTGTTGCGCAAAGAAGGGATTTTCGGCGGCTCATCCACCGGCACTCTCGTGGCCGGTGCGCTACGTTATTGCAGGCAACAAACAAAGCCGAAACGCGTCGTCAGCTTCGTTGTCGACACCGGTAACAAATATCTTTCCAAGATGTACGACAATTTCTGGATGGCGGAGCAAGGATTCATCCATCGACCGCCGCAGGGAGATTTGAGCGATTTGATTTCACATCGCTACGAAGCTGGTGAAGTAATTTCGGTGGGACCAACAGACACGTTGCTGACGGCATTCAAGCGCATGCGCGACGCGGACGTTTCGCAATTGCCAGTTGTCGATCAAAGCGGACGCTCCGTCGGGATTCTTGATGAATCCGATGTTCTCGTGAAAGTCCACCGTGAACCCTCGCACTTTAACGATCCGGTGAAAAATGCGATGACCGACAAGCTCGAAACGCTTCCACCAACGGCAAAAATCAATGACCTGCTGGAGGTTTTCGATCGCGGTCGCGTCGCCATCGTGATGGATGGCGATAAGTTCCTCGGTCTGATCACGCGCACCGATTTGCTTTCTTATTTGCGGTTGCACATGCCAAAACAGTGATCCGCGGATCTTAGATCTTAGATCGACATGAAAAACCAACAGGGCTTTGCCACACGTGCCATTCACGCCGGCCAGGAACCTGATCCTTCCACCGGCGCGATCATGACGCCGATTTATGCGACATCGACCTACGTCCAGAAGAGCCCGGGCAAGCACAAGGGTTACGATTACGCGCGGTCGATTAATCCCACCCGGCTCGCCTACGAAAAATGCGTCGCCGATTTGGAAAGCGGCACGCGCGGGTTCGCATTCGCATCGGGACTCGCCGCCATGGCTACTGCGCTCGAACTGATCGACAGCGGCTCGCACATCATTGCGAGCGATGATCTTTACGGCGGTACATTTCGTCTTTTCGACAAAGTGCGCAGACGTTCGGCCAATCTCGATTTTACCTATGTCGATCTTACCGACGCGGAAGATTTCAAGCAGGCTATCAAGTCAAACACGCGGATGGTTTGGATCGAGACGCCGAGCAATCCACTGCTCAAGTTGATTGATCTGGAAGCGATCGCAAAAATCGCGCGCCAACATAAGGTCATTTCGGTTTGCGATAACACATTTGCCACGCCATGGATTCAACGCCCGATCGAAACCGGTTTTGATATCGTGGTCCATTCCGCCACCAAATATCTGAACGGGCATTCCGATCTCGTGGGCGGTGTCATGGTGGTCGGCGAAAATAAGGAGCTCGGCGATCAAATAGCGTTTTTGCAGAATTCAGTCGGTGCGATTGCGGGCGCTTTCGATAGTTTTCTGGTTATGCGCAGTTTGAAGACGCTGGCGCTGCGGATGGAGCGCCACTGCGCGAACGCGCTCGAAATCGCGCGCTGGCTCGAGGAGCAACCGCACGTAAAAGCGGTTAGTTATCCCGGTCTAAAATCGCATCCGCAACACGATCTTGCCCGCCAACAAATGCGCGGCTTCGGCGGCATGGTGACGATCACATTGAAAACCGATCTCGAAGGAACGAGGCGCTTTCTGGAGAACACGGAACTGTTTGCGCTCGCGGAAAGTTTGGGCGGCGTCGAAAGCCTGATCAATCATCCCGCGCTCATGACCCACGCTTCAGTGCCGAAAGAACAACGCGAGAAGCTCGGCGTGACCGACTCACTCGTAAGGCTTTCCGTCGGGATTGAGGACGTGCGCGATTTGATCGACGATTTGAAATTCGCGCTCGAGACGATTTGACGTAGCACAGGTATCCTGCCTGTGATCAATTTGGATTCACAGTCAGAGAAGGCTTTGTTACGAGCATGGGCAACACAATCGGCCAGCTTTTTCGCGTCACGACCTTTGGCGAATCGCACGGCGGCGGCATCGGCGTGGTAATCGATGGCTGCCCGCCCAGGATCGACATCACCGAAGAGGAAATTCAACGCGAGTTAGACCGTCGTCGGCCCGGTCAAAGCAAAATCACGACGCAACGCAAAGAGGAAGACCGTTGCGAAATTCTTTCAGGCGTTTTTTCAGGGACAACCCTCGGCACGCCCATCGCGATTGTGGTGCGCAATAAAGACGCGCGACCCGAAGATTATACGCGAATAAAAACAACATTTCGGCCGTCGCACGCAGATTTCACTTATGAGGCCAAATACGGAATTCGGAACTGGCAGGGTGGCGGTCGTGCTTCGGCGCGCGAAACGGTCGGCCGGGTCGCAGCGGGCGCCGTGGCGAAAAAGATATTGTCGATCTTGTACTCGGAGTTCGAGATCGTGGCTTACGTTGCGCAGATCCACGAGGTCACTGCAAAGATCAATCGTTCCTCGGTTAAGGTGAAGGACGTGGAGAAGAACGCGGTTCGCTGCCCGGACACCGCAGCGGCGAAGAAGATGGAGTCTCTGATCGAGAAAATTCGCGATGAAGGGGATTCAGTTGGGGGCGTGATTGAATGCGTTGTTCGCGGCATCCCGCCCGGACTCGGTGAACCGGTTTTTGACAAGCTTGAAGCAGACTTGGCAAAAGCGATGATGAGCATACCCGCGACCAAAGGATTTGAGATTGGTTCCGGGTTTGCGGCCACGCGCATGCGCGGCTCGAAGCATAACGATCCATTTGAAATGCGCAGCGGTAAAATTCGCACAACAACGAACAACTCCGGCGGTGTGCAGGGCGGAATCAGCAATGGCGAAGAGATTTACTTTCGAGTCGCCTTTAAGCCGACCGCGACGATCGGCCGCGAACAGAAAACCGTTAGCACATCACATCAACAAACGAGCCTCGCGGCGCGTGGACGCCATGATCCATGTGTTTTGCCGCGCGCGGTGCCAATTGTGGAAGCGATGGCGTCGCTCGTGCTTTGCGACCACGCGTTGCGGCAGCAAGCGATTACTTTACCCCCCTCGTCAGAGTGAGACCCGAACTGCAGACGGTGGCCGGTTCGCCGCTTTGGCAGGCAGTCTTCATTTCGTTTGGCGTCATTTTAGTCTTGTTCGAGGTGGCGCGTGGCTGGCGACTCGGTTTGGTGCGCCAACTTGTGCGGGTGGCTGCATTGGCCGCGGCGTACGCGGCCGCATTTTATGGGGGACGGTTGGTCGTTCCGTTGGTGCGACCGTTTTTGAAAATGCCGGATATCGTGCTGTCGACCTTGGGCGGCGCGTTGCTCGCGCTCGTCGTATATGCGTCTATCACCTCTCTCGGAATGATTTTTTTCCGACGCGTCAGCCAACAGAACGCAAGCTTGTTCCGGTTGATTTATGCAATTACCGGCGCCGCGATCGGATTATTTTTGGGCGCGTTTTTGTTCTGGATGATCGTGGTGAGCGTTCGCGCCATTGGAGCGTTGGCCGATGCGCAGCTCCGCGGTCGAGCAAATTCTTCAGCCGCCGGCATACATTCTCTTGAAGGGCGACGACGTTCTTTAGCGGAGCGAGAAGAAGAATCGGCGCTGGCGGCATCGCTGACGCGATTGAAGAATTCGCTCGAGCTTGGGGCTATCGGAAACGCGATTACGCGAACGGACCCCGTTCCCTCGAAAGCTTATGAGCTGCTCGGGAAAGTCGGAAACGTATTTTCCAATCCCGAAAGCGCGCAGAAATTTCTCACATTCCCAGGGGTACACGAGTTGAGCGAGCATCCGAAAATTGCCGCTTTGCGAGATGATCCGGAAATTTCGGAAATGATCGCGCAAGGGCGCTATCTCAATCTTCTCCAAAATCAACGCGTCATCGACGCAGCCAATGATCCGGTACTCGCCGATCGCTTCAAAAAATTCGATCTCCAGCGCGCGCTCGATTACGCGGGGAGTGGAACCACGAATAGGCACGAATGAATACGAATTCCAATCACCAGAGTCGCAGCTAGCTTCTGTTATTCATGTCCATTCGTGTTTATTTAGTGGTTAATTTCTGTGGCAATGCAGTACATCACCACCATCGGCCTTGAAGTGCACGTTCAGCTGAAGACGCGCTCGAAGATGTTTTGCGCTTCTCCGGTTGAATTTGGGGCCGAGCCGAATACGCATACATGCCCGGTCTGCCTCGGGTTGCCGGGTGCGCTGCCGGTGATGAATCATGAGGCATTGCGCATGACCGTGCTCACCGGACTCATGCTCGGGTGCGACATCGCGCCAGTCTGCAAGTTCGACCGGAAAAATTATTTCTACCCGGATATGCCGAAGAATTATCAGATTTCCCAGTACGACATGCCGCTTTGCACCAATGGCAGTGTGCCGTTGCACGACCTGGCTTATCCAAAGGATGCGCAGAAAAATATCGCGACCGCCGACAAGGAAGTGCGTCTAGTGCGCATTCATCTCGAGGAAGATGTGGCGAAGAGTTTCCATTTCGAAAACAGCACCGGAATCGACTTCAACCGCGCCGGCACGCCGCTGATGGAGATCGTGACGCAGCCGGAAATCAATTCGCCCGAGGAAGCGTTCGCGTTTTTAACTTCACTCAAGCAAATTTTAATTTATGGCGGCGTCAGTGACGCCGACATGGAGAAAGGCCAGCTCCGTTGCGACTGTAATATTTCTGTCCGACCTAACAAACAGGCCGGACTCGGAGTAAAGATTGAAATTAAAAACATGAATTCGATCAGCGGAGTGCGACGTGCTCTTGCTTACGAGATTCAGCGGCAGGTCGGCGTTCTGGAAAGCGGCGGAAAACTCGAACAGGAAACTCGTGGCTGGGATGATGTCGCCGGCGAAACATTTCTGATGCGCACGAAAGAGTTCGCACACGATTACCGCTATTTTCCTGATCCCGATCTCGTGCCGGTGAGAACCGAGGTTCTGCTACCGGATGCGCGTGCGCGCGTGCCGGAATTACCGAAAGCGAAACGAGCACGTTTCGTCGAGCAATATCAAGTGAGCGCCTATGACGCCGGCGTGCTGGCGAACGATCTCGATGTTGCCCGCTATTTTGAAGCAGCCGCGAAAGGCGCAAAGAAACCGAAGAACGTCGCCAACTGGATTTTGAATGATTTGCAAAATGCGTTGAGTAGTGGTGGCAAAACTATCAATGATTGTCCGATTTCGCCGAAAGCCCTTGATGAGCTGATCAATCTAATCGACAGCGGGCAAATCAGCGGCAAACAGGGCAAGGACGTTTTCGCGGAAATGTTCGCGACCGGCAAGGGAGCAGCGATAATTGTAAAAGAAAAAGGAATTGAGCAATTAAGCGACGCGAGCGCGATCGAGGCGCTTTGCGACCAGGTGATTGCCTCGAATCCAAAACCAGCCGCGGATTTTAAAGCAGGCAATCTCGCGTCGCTGAATTTTCTTAAGGGTCAAGTGATGAAATTGTCAAAGAGCACAGCCAATCCGCAATTAGCTGGCGAAATTTTGGAGCGTAAATTGAAAGCGTAGCACAGGCATCCTGCCTGCGAGGCCGGCGGGCGTCTCGCCTGCCGACTAAGGCGATGAGAATTCTGATTGCCCCGGATAAGTTTAAAGGGTCGCTCAGCGCTCGCGAAGTTGCAGAGAACGTAGCGCTCGGATTGCGCCATGTTTTGCGTGACGCAAAGATCGACATCGTACCGATGGCCGACGGCGGCGAGGGAACCGCGGAAGTCGTCTGCAACGCTCTCAACGGTTCCTGGTTAAAATGCAAAGCGCACGATCCCTTCGGACGTGAGATCGACGCGCGTTACGCGTGGATCGAGAAACGACTGCTTGGTGTGATGGAAATGAGCGAAGCGGCCGGAATGTGGCGACTCTCGAAAAATGAGCGCGACCCACTTCGGGCAAACACCTTTGGCGTTGGTGAAATGATTGTCGCTGCGGCAGATCACGGCGCGGACGAGATCATCATTGGTCTCGGTGGAAGCGCGACGAATGACGGCGGTTTTGGAATGGCGCGCGCGTTGGGTTTTCGATTCGATTACGGGCGCGAGCATGGGCATGAGCAGGAGCAAGAGCAAGAGGTGAGTCAGCTGCTTCACCTCGCAAAAATCACAAAGCCGAAGGGTTTGGCGCTCCCCAAGATCATCGCGGCGGTCGATGTCCAGAATTCGCTGCTTGGCGAAAACGGAGCGACGCGAGTGTTTGGCCCGCAAAAAGGCGCGGGCAAAGATAAGATCGACATCTTGGAACGGGCGTTGACTAAATTCGCTGACGTTGTCGCGAATGAATTCGGTTTCGATTATCGCGACAGACCGGGCGCAGGCGCGGCCGGCGGACTTGGATTCGGCCTGATGAGTTTTTGCGGCGCGCAAATTCGGCCGGGTTTCGATGTCGTCGCCGAAGCCGTCGAGCTCGAGTCGAAAATGAAAGATGTCGATGTTGTCATCACGGGCGAGGGGAGCTTGGATCGCCAAACACTCGAAGGAAAAACGCCGGCCGGGGTGGCGCGGCTAGCGCGAAAACTTGGCAAGCGCGTTTTCGCGATCGTTGGGCGCGCGGATGGAGATCGACAGGTGCGGGAAATTTTTGACGGCGTTTACCAGAACGCGCGACCGGGAATGAGCGAAACGGAAAACATGTCGCGTGCAGCGGAGCTTTTGCGGGAGAATGCACGCGAGCTGGCAAAAATTCTGTAGCGGCGATCTATGACCGTCGGATTATCCGTTCGGCGCTGATAGAGCGCCGCTACAGCAGCGCGCCTGGCGGTCGCGCCCTACCATTAGCAAAGTTCGCGGAACTCTTTGGCTGTTTCGACGTAGCTCCAAGCCCAGCGGGCGATGTCCTTCTGTTCGTCGATGGCAAGTTGCCGGCGGATTTTCGCGGGCGACCCGAGCACGAGTGAGCCGGGCGGGATTTTCATCCCGAGAGTGACAAGCGCATTTGCGCCGATAATGGAGCGTGCGCCTACCTCCACATCGTCGAGAATGATGGCGCCCATCCCGACCAGCACTTCATTGTCGATCTTGCACGCGTGCACAACGGCGCTGTGCCCAATGGTGACCAGCTCGCCCACGGTTGTTGGATAATTGGTATCGACGTGAACGACAGCATTATCCTGAACGTTCGAGCGGGGCCCAATAATGATGCGATTAATGTCGCCACGGAGCACGGCGCCGTACCAAACGCTCGATTCCTCTCCGAGAATCACATCGCCGAGCACCGTAGCACCAGGGACGACCCACGCGCTGGAATGGATCGTGGGGCCTTTTTTTAAACGCGCCGCAATGCCGGGGTGTCCAGTTGGCAGTGAATCTGGCTCGATATGCATTGGACTGGATGTTGGATGTTGGATGTTTGATTTGCAACCGCCGAACTCTTTCATTGGCGGCCACCTGAGGGAAAAGCGGCGACGCGTCGCCGCACTCCAAAACGTGGCCGTGAATTCGAGGCACATTGCGCGCTTGCGTCTTGGACTGCGGCGGTGCTCCGCCGCTTTTGATTCTCACGAGGAGCTGATAGAATCGGGTTTTCTTATTCCTGCGCGTACGCGATTATAAGCGCCCCATGTACGAGATTCCTCCAGAAACGGTTACGCCCTTTGTTTTTTCGGATCCGGCCGGCAAACGTTGGCCGCGCTTGCGCCTGATTCTGCTCATTGCGGGCATGCTGTTTTTTCTCGCGACCGTGCTGTTTGTTCAAACGCTATTTGTCGCGCCGCAAATGAGTGTCCCGTTTTCACTGCGGCAGTTAAAAGGACAGTTGAAAGCATTACAAAAACAGAATCCGGCCGGGCAAGTGTCGACGGGCTCGCTTTTGTGGCAGAAATTTGGCGCGGCGCGCCAGGCGGCGAAAAAGCTGGGCGGCCCAACGCCCGCTCCTCCAGCGCGGCCGCGAAAAAAGTCACCGGACAGCGAAGTACGACTCGCATTTTACACCAACGGCGATCCGTACAGTTACGCGTCGCTCCAGCAGCATGCAGCGCAGATCACTCATGTTTGCCCGGAATGGATGACGGTGATCAATGGCATGGGTGAGTTGCAAATCGACGCGGATCCGCGCTTGCCGAAACTCGCCGCAAACAAAGGGATTGCCCTGATGCCGCTGCTGACCAACCTCGTCGGCGACAGCTGGCAACCGGAAGCGGTCGAGAACCTGGCGCATGGTCCGGCGGAACGACAAAACCGGTTCATTCAAAATGTGCTCGCCGTCTTGCGCAATGCCAAGGCTTCGGGCGTGGTGATCGACTGGCAGCAAATCGATCCCGCCTATAGAAACGATATCGCGTCATTCATCGACAAGTTTGCCGACGCGTTGCACGACGATGACAAGGAGCTGTGGCTGTGCGTGCAACCTGGCCAGGAGTTGGACTACATCGATTTCGATAAGCTCTCGGACAACGTCGATCGGTTTGTGGCAATGTTGTTCGACGAGACTTCCGATATTGATCCGCCTGGCCCGCTCGCGTCCCGTCCATGGTTCGAAGGGTGGCTGCGCGTCTTACTCGAAGACACGGACACCAAACATTGGATCATTGCGCTCGGTAGCTACGGATATGATTGGATGATCGGCGGAAAAAAAGCGGACCTGATCACTTTCCCGGAGGTAATGAGTCGCGCCAACGATGCGGAAGTGGAGACCGCGGAGGTAAAGGGGCCCAGTTATAGCCCGTATTTCTATTTTCAGGATGAGGACAAGGAGCATGCCGTCTGGTTTCTGGATGCGGTGACCTTTCTCAATGAACTGCGGGAAGTGCGCGATCAAAAGGCGGGCGGGTTCGCGCTTTATCGGCTCGGCAGCGAAGACCCCTCAATTTGGGATGCTTTAAGCGTGCCGCGCGGCTTCAAGATCGACAATCAAACGCACGAGTCGCTCGAAGTTTTAAAGGGCACGGACACGATTACGGACGTGGGTGACGGTGAGATTGTCACTGTCGACGAGAGTCGTTCAGATGGAATGCGCAAGCTTGCTGTCGACGCGGAGGGCTATCTCACGGCGAAGTACGTAAAATTCCCGAAGTTTCCGACCCTCTACCATCAAGGGGCCGGCGGCGAGCATCAGGTTGCAGTCAGTTTTGATGATGGCCCCGATCCGCAATGGACCCCGAAGATCCTGGACATCCTCAAAGGAGCAAACGTGAAGGCTGCGTTTTTCCTCGTGGGGGCAAATGCGGAACGCTATCCGAAGCTTGTCCGTCGCATCGTGGATGAAGGGCACGAGATCGGAAACCACACTTATTATCATCCAAACCTGGCGCTGTGCTGGCCGGAGCACATCCGGCTCGAGCTGAACGCGACACAGCTCTTGCTCGAAACCATAACCGGTCGCGCGACGACGTTGTTCCGTCCGCCGTACGCGGCCGATACTAGCCCGGCGCAATTAAGCGAACTGACTCCGCTGCAAATCGCGGAAGACCTCAACTATTTGGTCGTTCTGGAAAGCATCGATCCGCAGGATTGGGCGAAACCGGGCGCCGACATTATTCTGCGGCGCGTAAAACAGCAGCGCCGCGACGGCAGCATTATCCTGCTGCACGACGCGGGTGGCGACCGCTCCCAGACTGTCGAGGCGCTCCCACGCATTTTGGAATGGCTGCACATTCGCGGCGACACCGTCGTGCCTCTGAGCACGTTGCTCGGCACGACCCGCGATGCGGTGATGCCGCCATTGGCGGGAAATGGTCAACCGTATGCGCGAGTAGTCAGCAGCACGGGCTTTCACATCTATCATGCGATCGAAGAATTTCTTTGGGCGTTCATGATCGTTGCGACCGCCCTGGTAGTCGTCAGAACGCTGATTGTCGTGTGGCTGGCGTATCGATTCCGGCGACGCCCGCGAGCCGATTTTGCCGAGCCGGTAAGCGTAGTTATTGCCGCTTACAACGAAGGGAAAGTGATCGCAAACACGTTGCGCGCGCTATTGGCGACCGATTACAAAGGAGACGTTGAAGCGATCGTGGTCGATGATGGATCGCGCGACGAGACCGCCGCCGAAGTCAAGCGCATTACGGCTGTCGATCCGCGCGTGCGTTTGTTGCAACAGGAGAACCGGGGAAAAGCCCGCGCTTTGCAGCGAGCCCTCTCTGCCGTCCGTCGCGGCATTGTGGTTTTTATCGATGGCGACACGCAATGTCAGCGCGACACCCTGCCGCGATTGCTCGAGCCGTTTGCCGATCCTGGCGTCGGCGCGGTGTCGGGTCACGCGAAAGTAGGAAACTTGCGCACGTTCGTCGCGCGTTGTCAGGCGCTCGAATACACCTGCGGTTTCAACCTTGATCGACGCGCTTACAATCGGTGGAACTGCATCACGGTGGTGCCCGGCGCAATCAGCGCTATTCGCAAAGAAGCGCTCGACCAAGCGGGCAGCCTGAGCTTGCAGACACTCGCCGAAGATACCGACCTCACACTATCGCTGCACAAACACCGGCAACGAATCGTGTACGTGCCCGACGCCATCGCCTGGACAGAAGCGCCCGAAAGTGTGCGGACACTTGCTCGGCAGCGTTTTCGTTGGGCATATGGGACGCTGCAATGTCTTTGGAAACACCGCGACATGTTGTTCAACTGGAACTATCGCGCCCTTGGCTGGTTCAGTTTGCCCAGCATCTGGTTTTTCCAGATCATCCTCGTGGCCATCACGCCGATGGTGGATTTATTTTTGCTGGCAACCTTGCCCTTTGGCATGTGGCGCGCGGTGATGCCGTTCGTGATCACGTTCTTGGCAATGGACGTCATTCTCGCGACCCTTGCCTGCATTTTGGAGCGCGAACCGATCGTGCGCGCCTGGCGGATTCTCCCGATGCGTTTGATTTACCGTCCGATGCTCAGCTATTGCATTTGGAAAGCAATTCTGCGCGCGTTCAAAGGAGCGTGGGTGAGCTGGGGCAAACTCGAGCGCACTGCCAGTGTGCCGGTTCGCGTCTAGCACGGATCAATCTGGAAGCTTTCCGCGCAATACGGTGAGCGAATACGGCGGCAAGTCGTAAAATTGCGATGCCTCTCGTGAAAAATGTCTTGGCGACAGGCTCCGGATGGGATGGCCATTTGGCCCGTCGTCATGCCAGGCATATTGCTGCGGCGAGAACTGAATTAGCTCGACCTGACCGGCGAATGTCACAGGGCGCTCCGCTCGGGACAAATTGAATTGGACATTCAGTCGAGCTGTACGCCTCGGGTGCTTGTTAATTGCCAGGAGCGCCCATTGCTTGTCCGGCTGATGCACGGGGTACACGCACACGAAGGGTGATGACGTCAAGTTTTGCTGTTTGACCGTGGCGGGAAATATCTCGTGCAGTCCATTCGTGGGCTGCATCCATTCTTTCGTGACTAATTGTGCGCCGTAATAACCGGCCAGACGGTTCAGGCGCCCACTGTTTTGCTCTAACTGCAGAATCATCAGATTGCCCCACGAGCATTTGAGTTCGTCGGTTAGGTAGTTTGGTTCGTATCCGTATTGGTAAGCCTTTCTTCCACCTAGTGTCAGAAATGTTCCAACTGTGTCGGCGTTGAAAAGCGCTCCCGGGAGGTCCACTTCGTGGCGCCCCGCGAAAACCGAATAACCATATTCGGTCATGAACCATGGAATCGCAGCAGGAACACCGTCTGCTCGTAAGCTGGCTATCACCGCGCGCAGGCGCTTTGGGGTTTGCAATAGCTTTGGTGCTGCGTCCGAGCAGACGTCGTCGAACGGATAGAATTCGAACGAAAAAAAATCGAAACGAGAGCCGGCTCTATGGATGTAATTCAGAAACCGATTCATCCACGAGCGATTGCCCGAGGCGTCAGGCCAGGTGAGTAATTGATCCTCGAAATTCTGGAGGCTGGGGCCGCCCAGCTTCAAGCTTGGAGAAAGCGCAGAGAGATGGTGAGTGACTCCGGCATAAAGCGCCGCATAATCTTCCGGTGAAACCCACTGGCCATCCGGTTCTTCGCCGAGCTCGATTCCTTGCAAAGGGTATTCCCGCTTCAAAAGATAATTGACCTCGGCGGCGGCGTTCTCCGGTGTGTCGTACAAAACGCCGACCGGAACGAGCACTGGCACGTGGTTGCTGAGTTCACTCGTTAAAATAAAATCCAGGCCCGGCTGTTCGACGTCGTAGTCGATGTCCGTCGTGCGATGCCAGGGATCGGTCGATGACACATATACGATCGTCTGCTTGTGTCGATCCGACGCGTGATGGACGCAATCTTGAAAATGCCCCTTGTCGTCGATTCTGCCGATGTCGATCTCGCGGACTGCAAATCCAACGCGGTCGCGAATATCGTCCGAGGGTTGCGCGCTTGTTCGCGAGCTCCGGCTCATCACGATTCGCACGAATCGGGCCCAACGTGGGTGCTGGGAGAGCCGAAGGAGTTCATCGCCGCCGTGACCATTGTTGACATCTCCGTGCACGAATGACTGCCAGTTGTCATCATCATCGGCTTGCAGGTGCATCGGATCGTCCCCCGGCCAGTATTCGACGCGGTACCGTGTCGCGTACGGCGTGCCCCAATGAATCCGGATGGCGTTTATCGGCTTGCGCGCGCCCAGATCGATCACTGCCCATTGCAGATGGGCGTCTTCGGAGTCGCCGGTGAAATGCGAATCGAGATATGGATTACTTTTCCAAAACGAATCGCTATCGCCGTCAGTGATGCGCGAGTAACCATCATCATTTGCTTGATCGATGGTGTTTCCGCGCCGCGGCAACCGATAGCCATACGAAACGTTAATCGGTTCGGCAATGGAATCGTCCGAGGTCCAATATCCACATTGATGAACCGGATCAGTCCACCGGCCGCGTGGATTCCAATGCCAGACTTCGCCGGCAAGCTCGGTGCGCAGCCGATAGGTCAGCGGCCCAAGTCCGGCTGATCGCATTTCGGCAATGTTCTTGTCCGTGAACATTCGGGCACACTCGCCTCGCTCATGACCGTCCACGCCTGCGCCCAACGCTTCAGAGGGAACAAACTTGTTAACGCAATGATCGGCATCCACCGTCGCCGTGACTGCAAAAGGCTTGGGATCGCCGCGCGCTTCCGTTGCTATCAGCAGGTGGATGAGGCAAGCCGCGGTTGTGCTGGACAACCAATTCCTCTGCAGAGAGTTTGCCAGCCAAATGCGGGCCCGGGAGTCTTTTGCCATCATTAGTTTGGTGATGATGGCCAGTTTTTTATTATGCGCATGTCATAAACGTGCCGCTGTCGAACAGCCCGGTGCAGGCGAGGTCGTTATACCCGAACACGGAGCATACACCGGTGCGTTTATGGATTTTGGCGACGAGGAGGACGACGTCAGCCTTGAGGTAATTGAGGATTTCGAGCAGATGGTGGGTAAACATCAGGCCATCATCGCTTCGTCGAGCTATTGGGGCGAACAAAACTTTCCCATCGACAATCTTAATGTCATCTGGCGACACGGTTCGTTACCGCTCGTTTTCTGGTCGCCTTGGGACAAGCCGTATGAAGAAGATCGCGGGCCGGACAAGTTCAGTTTAAACGAGATTATCGCTGGTAAGTGGGACGATTACATCGACAAGTGGGCCGCCGCCGCCCGGAATTTTGGTCATCCAGTAATCGTAGTATTCGGTGTCGAAATGAACGGGACGTGGTTCCCGTGGTCGGGAAGCTATTACGGCGGTGCCGAATGGGACAAACAGCACAACAACTGGAAAGGGCCGGAAGTTTTCCGGACGGCGTATCGCCACGTCGTTGATCGGGCGCGCGCCCGCGGCGCCACCAACATAAAGTGGATGTTTCACACCAACAATTATTCCTATCCGCTCGACACGTGGAATGCCGCGCCATCTTATTATCCCGGCTCCGATTACGTCGATTGGCTTGGCCTGAGCGTTTACGGTCAGCAATACAAGGACGAGCCGAATCCGGACATTCCTTCGCTGGTTGACTGGCCGTATGAGGAAATGTGCAGGCTCGATCCGAAGAAGCCAGTCATGATCGCGGAATGGGCGACCGGCGAATTCCCGTACGATGTTAATGAACCTGGCATGCGGAAGCCCGAATGGATCAAACAAGGCCTCAATCTTTTCCGCACGCGTTATCCGCGTATTAAAGCTGCGGTTTATTGGCACGAGCGCTGGCAAAATCTCGATCAGTCGTACAGCAATCTGCGCGTTAATTCTTCGGTCGAATCATTGAATGCCTATCGTGAGGGCGTCGCCAATCCCGATTGGCTGGGCAATCTGATTCTGCGAGCGATTCCGAAAAAGTAGATGTCGATCCAGGAAATTGTAGGCTGTCCTCAGTAGCGACCGTGGCTGCGCGGGAGGACACGCGCCTCTACAGAAATTTGAGGGAGAGACTCCGCCGGGCTCCTTAACCGGGCCTGGCCAGCCGCCCGGCGGAGTTTTCCTTGTCGATCTCGGACGCACCGCTAAGCTGGCGCAATGGCGGCAGACGAGCACGAGGCTGATAAAGACCAGCGGATTGACGTCCAATTGGGCGGCGAACAAGGCGCGTGGCTAGAAGAGCCCGACGGCAAACGGCTTCCGATTCAAGGCAATCTTTCTATCGGCCGATCGCCGAAGAATTCATTGATGCTCGATTCCCCAAAGATTTCGCGACGGCACGCCATTATCAACGCGCAGAACGTGGGCGAGTTTTGGCTGATCGATTTGGGGAGCAGCAACGGAACCTTCCTAAGTAAGCGTCGGGTTCATCAACCGGTGCAACTTTGCGACCAGGATCAGATCATCATGGGCGACTACGTGTTTACATTTCGGCAGTCGATAGAAATAACCGACGAGTATAAAACTACGTTCATAGAGCGGACGATCCGCGAGATCGAGAATGTGCCCTGTTGGCTGCTCGTCGCCGACATCGAGAATTTTACTCCGCTCAGCCGCAGCTTAACGGGCGACAAGCTTGCCACGTTGATTGGCGGTTGGGTCGCCACGTGTAAAGAGATCATCGAGGCGCACGAAGGGATGATCGACAAATACTTGGGCGACGGATTTTTTGCGTACTGGCGCGAGGACAAAGACGCGACAAAAAATGTTGCCGATGCGCTCGCTCCGCTCAAAGAAGCGCAAGCGCGCAACGAACCGCGGTTCCGCCTCGCCTTGCACTTTGGTCTGGTTGCGATTGGAGGCGTTCCGTCGATGGGCGAGGAAAGTTTAATGGGCAAAGACGTGAACTTCGTTTTTCGAATGGAAAAGTTGGCGGGCTCGTTAGGTATCTCGCTGCTCACCAGCGCGGCCGGAAAATCAAAACTTGGCTCGTTGATGAAATGCGAACCGGTCGGGGCGCACGAACTCAAAGGTTTCGAGGGAAAGCACAAGTTCTTTAGCTGCTAGATCACCGCGACGGGCGCGCTGCTCTCTTGCACGCTTCCTTCCAGGATGTGGGCGACGCCAAGTTGCCTGCGATATAAGGCAGGTTTTCAGGGGCGCTGCGCCAGCAAATGTGGTCTCGGTAGCTACAAATGTTAGGGAACGCCGTTGGGTTTCGCTGCAGTTATGAGGTCTTCAATCACCAAGAGCACCGGTGGAGAACTACTTTGATCGATGACGTAAATTCGACTACGGGTTGAATCAACAGCCATAGCTCCGTTCGGCGTTACACTAAACGCTGAGAGCGCGAACATGGTAATCAAGGCGCCCGTCGACGGATTTCTAACTTCTATGCTGTTTCCAGCCGGATTCGCTATGTAAAGGTGATTGAGCGCTGTGTTGATACCCATGCTCTCGGGGGTATAGGACAACGGCACGGTTGCGAGGATAATCTCGGGATCAGGTACGCCGTTCATGATCTGCAAATTATTTGCACTATCGACGGCATAAAGCGTGTTCGTGAGAGCGTTGATGGCCCTCACGGTGCCGAAATCGTTCTTGGTCACTGCAAACGTTGTTGGGTTCACCCTTTCCGAGCTACCGCTGATCGGGTCATACAGATAGAGCCTGCCGTTAGCGCCGTTCGCGATGATACCCAAATAGCCTGTTCCCAATATGCCACCCGAACCTATTGGGCCGGCAGTAATTTTAAAGGTGTTGGCATCGATCGCGAAAACCGGATCATTGCCACCGCCACATTGGCAGCCAACCCACACGCGGCTCTTAGAAAAATCATAGGTTGTGGCGAGCGGGCAGTAGCCGTCGGGAATGGGAACCGTGGCTACAACGCTGTTGGTCGCACCATCGCGGACAATGACGCTTTCGTAGAAGATGCTTGCAGCCCAATAGCGGTTCGTCTTATTGTCGACGTTCGCGCCGTTCCCGTAGCCGACGTCCTTAGTTGCGAATGTCACTCCGTCAATAACTTCGACTTCGATATCGATGACAGAAGAAGGATTTCCGCTAGTGTAGATCTTGTTGAGCGCCTCATTTACAGTAACTGACCCGTAAGCATTTGATTGGAGGGGTACCGTACGAAGATTAAATTCCGGCAGAGTCGCCACCACGGCGATGCCTATCGGGCCACTCAACCCTGAGACCAGCGAGGCTTTCACCGTCGCCCCGGTGGTGGCATTGTATTCTCCAATCGTGCCGGTGCCAGAGTTCGCGACAAAGAGATTCGCTCCAGGCACCGCGATGCCAGCCGGGCGTCTCAACCCTGAGACGAGCGAGGCGTTCACCGTCGCCCCGGTGGTGGCATTGTATTCGCCAATAGTGCCGCTGTTATAGTTCGCGACATAGAGATACCCTCCAGTCACCGCGATCCCAGTCGGGTGATTCAACCCTGAGACGAGCGAGGCGTTCACCGTCGCCCCGGTGGTGGCATTATATTCGCCAATAGTGCCGCTTTTATAGTTCGCGACATAGAGATACCCTCCAGACACCGCGATCCCAGTCGGGCCATTCAATCCTGAGACCAGCGAAGCGTTCACCGTCGCCCCGGTGGTGGCATTGTATTCGCCAATAGTGCCGCTTTTATAGTTCGCGACATAGAGATACCCTCCAGACACCGCGACGCCCCTCGGGCTACTCAATCCTGAGACCAGCGAGGCGTTCACCGTCGCCCCGGTGGTGACATTGTATTTGCCAATAGTTCCTGCGGTATTGTTCGCGACAAGGAGATTCGCTCCAGACACCGCGATGCCCCATGGGCTACTCAACCCTGAGACCAGCGAGGGTTGCATCGTCCCCCCGTTGTTGTAATCGTATTCTCCAATAGTGCCGCTGCCAGAGTTCGCGACAAAGATTTGCCCACGAGCCTGCCCAGCCAACAGCGTTCCGAGAAATACGATCAGGAGGCTACTCCATAAAGTTCTCATTATCGCTTGAGGGAACGGCGATGGGTTTCGCTGCATTTTGAGGTCTTCAATCAATGTGAGAGAATGCAGTCGGGTTGATATGCATTTATGAGGCTTTCAATCACCAAGAGCCTCCCTGGCAAACTGCTGTTATCAATGACGTAAATTCGACCACGGATCGAATCAACAGCCATAGGTCCGTTCGGCGTTACACCTGGCGTTACACCGGGATACGCTGAGAGGGCGAATGTGGTAATCAAGACGCCCGTCGACGGGTCTCTAACTTCTATGCTCTTTGCAGGCGATCCCGCTATATAAAGGTGGTTGAGCGCTGTGTTGATACCCATGCTGGTAGGGGTATAGGACAACGGTATGGTATGGAGCTTGACCTCGGGATCGGGTGCGCCGTTTATGATCTGCAAATTATTTGCACTATCGACGGTATAAAGCGTGTTCGTGAGAGCATTGATGGCCATCACGGTGCCGAAAGCGAAATTGGTCACTGCAAACGTTGTTGGGTCCACCCTTCTCGAGACCACCCCACCATTTGTGGTAATGAAATAGAGCCTGCCGTTAGCGCTGTTCGCGATGATAGGTCCCATTACACCGCCTGAATCGATTGGGCCGTTAGTAATTTTAAAGGTGGTGGCATCGATCGCGAAAATCGGATCATTGCCAGCGCCACATTGGGCGCTAGCCCACAAGCGGTTTTTAAAAAAATCATAGTTTGTTTGGATCGGGCAGTACCCTAGGTTGACCGTCGCTACAACGCTGTCGGTCGTACTATCGCGAACAATGACCCCGGGTGGGTACGGTGGTGGTGATGGGCACGCGCCGGAAATTGGGCCGTTTCCGTAGACGGTTGCAGCCCAATAGCGGTTCGTCTTATTGTCGACACTTACTCCCTGCCCGTAGCCGACGTCCTTGCCTGGAGTTGCGAATGTCGCTCCGTCAGTAACTTCGACTCCCTCATTGCAGTTAGAGCTATCAGAAGGATTTCCGCTAGTGTAGATCTTGTTGAGCGCTTCATTTACAGTAATTGACCCGTAAGCATTTGATTGGAGGGGTACCGTACGAAGATTAAATACCGGCAGAGTCACCCCCACCGCGATGCCATTCGGGCCACTCAACCCTGAGACCAGCGAGGCTTTCACCGTCGCCCCGGTGGTGGCATTGTATTCTCCAATAGTGCCGCCGCTCTGGTTCGCGACAAAGAGATTCGCTCCAGACACCGCGATGCCAGCCGGGCCACTCAACCCCGAGACCCCCCCCTTCAGCGGCGCCCCGGTGCCGGTATAGTATTTGCCAATAGTGCCGGTGCCAGAGTTCGCGACATAGAGAGTCGCTCCAGACACCGCGACGCCAGTCGGGCTACTCAGCCCTAAGACCAGCGATGGGTTCACTGGGGCCCCGCTGGTGGCGTTGTATACGCCAATAGTGCCGCTGGTTTTATTCGCGACATAGAGATACGATCCAGACACCGCGATGCCACTAGGGCCATTCAACCCTGAGACCAGCGATGGCTTCACTGGGGCCCCGCTGGTGGCGTTGTATACGCCAATAGTGCCGCCGGTATTGTTCGCGACATAGAGATACGATCCAGACACCACGACGCCGTCCGGGCCACTCAACCCTGAGACCAGCGGCGATGGGTTCACCGTCGCCCCGGTGGTGGCGTTGTATACGCCAATAGTGCCGCTGGTTTTATTCGCGACATAGAGATACGATCCAGACACCGCGATGCCACTAGGGCTGCTCAACCCTGAGACCAGCGAGACGTTCACCGTCCCCCCGCTGTTGTTATCGTATTCGCCGATAGTAGCGCTGCCACTGTTCGCGACAAAGATTTGCCCACGAGCCTGACCAGCCAACAGCGTTGCGAGAAATACGACGAGGAGGCTATTCCATAAGGTTCTTACTGTAGTTTTCATTATTGCTTGTTTGGCCTGCATTTGTTGTGCCGCATTGGATTGTTGATTTTTTGACTGCAATCCGGCTCCGCGCGGAACCAGGAACCATCCTCACGAGGCGCATCCAAGAAGTGCGACCTCACTTAGGCTGACTCGGGGCTCCAGTTGGATCTGGAGATTGCGCTAAGCGGTGTCCCAGCGGAGGTCCAGCCCCACGAACTTTTCAGCCCGGCCGAAGATTCGATGAAACGTCGGGTGACGTAATCAGAATTAATCTTAAACCGTTTCGCAGCGGATGGCGAGCTTTATTTTGCGGGTGCCCACAAGGAACTCAAGAGGTTGCTAGCTACCGCGTTGCGTTATTTGTCCGCCGCTTCCAGCGCGCTCGCTGCGAGTTTTTGGAAGCGCGGATCATTTCGAAGCGGATCGAACATCGGATCGAGCCGGAGCAGCGCAGGAGTGAGCGGCACGCCCACAGCCAGGGGGCCAGTATAGGGTATCGAGAGTAGTTTTTGTAAAGCGGCGATGGCGCGGTCGGGCTCTCCTGTCTGCGCCGCCACCCGGGCGAGGATCTCGATCGGAAAGGGACCATTCAACGCGTCCTTCTCGATCGGATTGGCGGCGATGGCCCGCTCGGCCAGAGCTAACGCGGCGGCTTTGTCACCAAGGCCCATATTGGTCAGCGCGAGGTCTCCCATAAGCAGATAATTTTCTTCTGGTTGCTCTTTGAGGAAAGATTCCAGTTCGCTGCGCGCCTGTCGCCACGTTTCCTGGGCGGCGACATGATCGCCGGCGACTTCTTGCGCCCAGCCTAACCAAAAGCGCAGTTCGCCGTTGTAAAAACCCAACGCTGGATCAGGCTTGGCCAATGTCTCCTTTAGCCGAGGGATGATTTGTGCAGGGCGGCGCTCCAGGATTGCTTGGTACACTTGCGTTTCCAAGGCGTTGGTGTCGTCGGCACCCGGGTGGAGCGGAGCGAGGAGCGCTGAAGCCCGCGGCAGGTCGCCTTCGGCTTGTGCGGTAGCCGCCTTTAACATAAGGGTATCCAGGTCGTCCGGCGTAATATTGAGAATCTGATCAAGCTTTCGCAGCGCTTCGGGGAGACGACGAACGGCGATATAGAAAAGTGCGTGCTGGGTGAGTAGGTTAACGTTGCGCGGGTCGAGCCGCTCAGCTTCGGTGAAATACGACTCGCTCCGGTCCCACTGGCCTCGCCTCCGCGCGACATTGGCCAGCGACTCGGGAATCCGGCTGCTATTCGGCAGAAACTGACGTGCTTGCTCAAAGTAACGTACCGCCGTGTCGTAATCCTTTAGGCAGAAGTAGTGGTAAGATCCCTTGGCCAATACGGCCTCGCCCAGGTTGGGCTGAAGAGTGAGCGCGGTTTCGGCTGCCTGCCGTGCCTCTTCACGTAGAGCGAGCGTTGGTTGAAGACTCTGTGTGAGGTAGCCCGCGAACTTCGGGTCCAACCTCACCGCTTCTCGGAGATATTTCTGTGCGCCAAGGGAGTTGGCGGGTGAGGTGCCAGGCTTCAGACTATAAGCCAGACCACGCAGGTAGGCATCGTAGGCCTCAACATTGTCTGTGGGTTTGGCGGCAATGACTTGCTCTTCCCGACCGCTGAGTTGCACACGCAACTGCTCTGCGATGGCTTTTGCCACCTCACTTTCGACCGAAAAGATGTCGGTCAGTTTGCGATCAAAGGTATCGGCCCAAAGGTGGGAATCATTGGCCGCCTTGATTAGCTGCACGTTTATGCGCACGGCGTCGCCGCTCTTTTGCACGCTTCCTTCCAGGATGTGGGCGACGCCAAGTTGCCGGGCGATGTCGGGCAGGTTTTCAGGCGCGCTTTTATAATGCTGCGTGGATGTGCGCGAGATGACCTTCAGATCAGCGATCTTGGATAAGCGGGTCAGAATCTCGTCCTGGATGCCATCTGCAAAGTAGGCGTTCGCTTTGTCTTCACTCCGGTTCTCGAACGGAAGCACGGCGATGCTTTTTTCCGGGGCAGCTAGCGGTGCAGAAGTTTTCGGCGAGGCTTTGGACTGGGTCACTGATGGTTGAGTTGTCACAACAGTCCGTCTCTTGCCGAAGTTTTGGAAGAATCCAAAATACCAGCCGCTAATTGCCACGGTGACGATCACGACGCCGACCGCGACAAGCAGGCCGAGTCGTTTACTTGGTTGTTTAGCGGCCCGCGCCGCCCTTCGCGTTTTTGGCGATGGTACTTGCAACCGTTTCGCGATTTCCGCGACGCTTTGGGGACGCTGATCTGGATTTTTTGCCAGGCAGGCTCGAACAACTTCTTCCCACGCCGCATCAACCGGATCGCCCTCGATCTCGAGTTCTTTGCGCCGTTGCGTCATCGTTGGCGGAACTCTTTCACGAATCTGGCGATCGACGTTGCCGGAATAGAACGGCGGCTTGCTCGTCAGCAGCTCATAAAGGCTGGCCCCGAGCGAATAAACATCGTCGAGGTGACTCCCGCGCTCGCCTTCGAGTTGTTGTGGGCTCATATAAACCAATGTGCCGCTCTTGCCGCCCTCCATCGTGAGCTTGCTAATAGAATCGCTCAAGCTGCGCGCGATGCCGAAGTCGGCGACTTTGAGATCGCCGCGTTGATTCACCATCAGATTCGCTGGCTTCAGATCACGATGCACGATACGCGCATGGGTGTGCGCGTAATCGAGCGCGTCGCAGAGTTGGCTGACCCACTCGGTCAGCTCATCGGGCTGGAAGATCTTGTCCGGTTTGTCCGCTCGTAAATTGGAAAGCGTGTCGCCATCAACGTATTCCATCGAGATGCAGCCCGATGTTTGATCGTGAATAAAATCGTAAATGCGCACGATGTTCTTGTGCGTGAGCTCGAGGCTGCGCCTTGTTTCGCGCTTGAGATCGTCAAGCACCGCACGGTCGTGAATGATCAGCTCCGGCAGGAACTTGAGCGCAACATCGCGCTCCAACTCGTCATCGCGCGCCAACCATACAATTCCCATTCCGCCGCGACCGAGAGTCTTGATTAATGTGTAGCGGCTAAAGAGTTTTTGTCCGGCGACGAACTCACGGAATGTCACGTCCAACCCGTTGCCGGCAGCCTCGTCATTCACGGCGTGAGCTTAGCCCGCGCAAAATAATCGTAAAAGCAGAAACCCCGCACCGGGCTTTTGTAGTGGCGGCTGTACTCGGCCGCAATTCCCCGCGCACAAGGACACGCTCCTCTTACGGAAATTTGAGGCAGAGACTCCGCCGGGCTCCTTAGCCGGGCCTGGCCAGCCGCCCGGCGGAGTTTTCCTTGCCGGTGTTCAGTGCAAGGCTTTATAAACGCTGCGCGTGAAGATGGGCCTGCTTATTCGCGTTCCGCTTGTCTGTTTGGTTTTGGCGTTCGCGCAATTTTCCGGCGCCCAAACCACTGCGTCCTCACCCACCGCGGCGCCATCGCTGGAGCAGCGCGTGGCCGATCTCGAAGCCTATGTAAATAATTCTGCGCGCGGCGCCGATGCGCCGAACGCGCCAGCAGGATCGAATGTTGTGGGACCTGGCCCCGCTTATAACGCCTGGATGATGACCGCTTCTGCGCTCGTGCTTTTCATGACGCTGCCGGGCCTCGCCCTTTTTTATGGTGGCCTTGTCCGCGCGAAGAATGTTCTTTCTGTCCTCGCCCAATGCCTGGGCATTGCTGGTCTGGTCACGATCCTTTGGTGGGCGGCAGGATATTCGCTCGTTTTCTCGCGCGGCTCACCGTTTCTTGGCGGATTGAAATTTGCTTTTCTTCGCAGCGTCGATGCGCACCCGAATGGCGATTATTCCTATTGGGTCTCGCAAAATGTTTTCGCGATGTATCAACTGATGTTCGCCATTATCACGCCGGCATTGATCATCGGGGCCATCGCGGAGCGAATGAAATTCGCCGCCGTGCTCGTTTTCGTCGCGGTGTGGATGTTCGCGGTCTATTTCCCGATCGCGCACATGATTTGGGGAATCGATGGGTGGATGAATGGCCTCTGGAATCCGACCGCGAAAATTACTGCCATCGACTTCGCGGGCGGCACGGTCGTGCACATGTCTTCCGGTTGGTCGGCGCTCGTTCTCTGCATTCTTCTCGGGCGTCGACTCGGATTTCGGAAAGAAGTAATGGCGCCGCATAGCATGGTGCTTTGCATGGTCGGGACCGGCTTGCTTTGGGTGGGTTGGTACGGCTTCAACGCAGGAAGCGCACTTGCCCCGGATGGAATCGCTGCGAACGCATTCACGACAACAACGCTTGCCACTTCGGTTGCCTCGTTCACCTGGGCGATGCTCGAGTACGCGCTGCGCGGCAAACCAAGCGTGCTCGGATTTTGCTCCGGCGCGGTTGGTGGCCTGGTCGTCATCACGCCGGCGTGTGGCTATGTCGATCCCACCGGCGCAATCGTTATCGGCGTCGCCGCGGGAATCGTTCCGTTTTTTGCCTGCACGAAATTAAAATCCTGGTTCGGTTACGATGACGCGCTCGATACGTTTGGTATCCACGCCGTTGGTGGAACGCTCGGCGCATTTCTCACCGGAATTCTGGCCACGGCGCGAGTGAATCCGAATCTCGCGCTCCTAACTGCCACTCCGCTCAATGCTGCCACGCAAAATGGTCTCGCGAGAATCGTTGGACATACACTGTGGCTGGAGCAACTGAAGGCGATCACGGTCACGATCTTGGTTGCCGTGGTGGGAAGCGCGATTATTGGCGCAATAGTAAGGGGCTTGATCGGGTTGCGCATCGCTCCGGAGATCGAAAGGCAGGGCCTCGACATCGACCAGCACGGTGAAGAGGGCTATATCACATCGTGAAACTGATTGTGATTACACTGGCACTTGTTCGGCCTGACAAATGAATCAGGATGCTGAGCATCTGAGGTTATTGTCGATCTTTCATTATGTCGTTGCAGGCGTGGCTGGGTTTTGTTCTTTTTTCCCGCTGCTATACACGGTTGTAGGATTTGTCTTTGTCGCGCTATCTCACCATCCGCCTGCTAGTCCCGCTCGGGAGGTTCCACCCGCCGCGGTGGGGTGGGTATTTGTTGGCTTGGGAATTTTTCTGTTCCTGCTCGGCGCAGTGTTTGCCTTCGTTCTGGCCCTCGCGGGTCGATCGCTTTCCCGTCGAAAGCATTATTGGTTCGCGTTCGTCGTAGGCTGTATCGAATGCATCTTCGTTCCGTTCGGGACAATTCTTGGAGTATTCACGATTATCGTGCTCTCGCGCCAATCGGTGAAGACGTTGTTTTCAATTCCCGTGGAAGGGGATTGAAGTGTTACGATGATTGCCGGCGGAGGGGCTCGAACCCACACGATCTTGCGATCACTGGATTTTGAGTCCAGCGCGTCTGCCAGTTCCGCCACGCCGGCGCAGCGAACGGTGAAGCTACGATCTTCGCGGCGAAGCTCAAGCGCTTCCGACGAGGTCAACAGGCTGCAAACTTCGCGGCGGCCCGAAAATTTCGCGAAGAATGATCGCGTTGCGCAATCCTGTCGAGGAGCTGAGAAGGGCGGTGATTTCCACGTTTGTCGCCGTCGAGGCAGTCGGCGCTGCGATTGGCACTACGGGCGTTTTTCGACTAGGAAGCTTTGTCGGCTGTGCGGCCGTTACAACCGAAGCAGGATCAATTTCTTTGCGCAGCCATTCTCCGGGTGTTCCGACTGGACTTTCGTGCGAAATGACTGCCCGCCTGCGGCGCTCTTCACGACTAACTTTCCATGGCGGCGGCGAAAACGGTCCCGCGGGAGGTCGCACCGGCGCGAGCGGTCGCGGCGGAATATCGGTTCGAGGAACAACGGGCGCTGGCGGCGTGACTGTCGCCGGCTGCCCGAGCGCCTCGAGAAATTTGCGAATCCGTTCTTCGTCGGTTTGCACGGGTGCGCGCGGAAGCGGTCGCGGTGTCGGCGGTGGAGATGTCGATGTTCGATCTGTCTCGTTGGAACTTTTGCCGACTTTGCTCGCGGCTTTCGTCAACAATTGAAACAAAACTGCAACCGCGACGAGCAAAAGGAAGAGCAGATTTTCGAAATGCATCTTGCGTTCGTTACATCGTTAAATCGTTACATCGAATCATGAATCGCGATTCACGTCTTACAAATCATGTCCCCTCAGTCCGCGGCTTGTCTGTGCCGGCGATTGATTCGCGCATCGAAGTATCCGCCTGCACGTTTTTCATTCGGACGTAATCCATGACTCCGAGATTCCCGGAGCGAAATGCGTCGGCCATCGCCTGTGGCACGAGCGCTTCGGCCTCGACGACTTTTGCCCGCATTTCCTGTGTCCTGGCGCGCATTTCCTGCTCGACGGCGACGGCGGCTGCCCGGCGCACTTCGGCTTTGGCTTGGGCGACGCGCTTGTCTGCGTCGGCCTGCTCGGTCTGCAATTTCGCGCCGATATTGTCACCCACATCTACATCGGCGATGTCGATCGAAAGAATTTCGAATGCAGTGTTACTGTCGAGACCTTTGGCGAGCACCGTCTTGGAAATGCGGTCGGGATTCTCCAGCACCTCCTTGTAAGAGTGGGCTGAACCAATCGCGCTGACAATGCCCTCGCCAACACGCGCGATAATTGTCTCCTCGG
>WNFQ01000169.1_pt2 | contig 39577 bp, 27 predicted proteins | sample 5400171 | NCBI WGS metagenome assembly WNFQ01 (sample SAMN13153356, study PRJNA577476) | soil metagenome | isolation source: 20 cm soil under Madrone tree | place: USA:California | collected 2016-06-14
ATGGCGCGGTGCAATCGCTCATTGCCATGGAGATGCAGGTGGATGTATTACGCCGCCAGTCAGCCGCCCAGTCCACCCCGTTGACGAGCGAGCTGGGCCGGATCCAGGGACTATTACGCGAAGAGGTTTTGAAGCTGCGTGAGCTCATGCAGCAGATGAAATCTCTCGACGTCGATTGGTCCACACTGATGCGTTTTCTCGAGGATACGGCGGAACGTTTTTCGCGCGAAACCGGCATCAGTGCGCGCTTTGCCTCGGAAATGTCCGATGCCAACGAGGTTGAGATGCCTCAGCGCGTTTGCCGCGAACTCGTCCGCATCGTCCAGGAGGGCTTGGTCAATGTGCGCAAGCACAGTGGCGCTCGCCTCGTCCTGGTGCGTCTGAGTTCCAATGGCGGCTATTGGGTGCTCGCGATCGAAGACAACGGTAAGGGTTTCCCGTTTTCTGGACGACTGTCCCAGACCGAGTTGGACCAACTCGGCAAGGGACCGATGGTGATCCGGGAACGCGTCCGTTTGATTGAGGGGGATCTCACGATAGAATCGAACCCAGGCCGCGGGTCAAGACTTGAGGTTCGGGTGCCACAGCACCGGGAAAGCGCTTATGGATAATCGAAGATCGCAGCCTATTCGCATTGTGATTGCCGACGATCATCCCATCTTTCGAGATGGCTTGCGACGGCTGCTCGAGGCCGAGCCGGGCCTGAAAGTCGTCGGCGAAGCATCCGACGGTACCGATGCTGTCAAACTCGCTCGCCAATTGAAACCCGACATCCTTCTTCTGGACTTGGCCATGCCGCGGCAGCCCGGTCTGGAGGCCCTGCGCGACCTGAGTGTCGGTACAGGCGCGAATGGTGTGAAAGTCATCCTGCTGACCGCCGCCGCGGAGAAGCACCAGATTGTCGAGGCGCTGCAGCTCGGGGCTCGTGGAGTGGTTCTCAAGGATTCCGCCACTCAGCTTTTGCTGAAAAGTATTCACACCGTGATGACCGGCGAATATTGGGTGGGACGGGAGAGCGTTTCCAACCTGGTTCAATACCTGCGGAACCTGGTGCAGTCTTCGAGCGAAGAGTCCCGCCAGAAGAAGTTCGGGCTGACACCGAGAGAACTCGAAATTGTATCGGCGGTCGTCGCCGGGTATTCCAACAAGGGGTGTTTCCACTCGGTTGGAACTGGCCCTGTTTGCCGTTAATCAGGCGTTGCCCTTAAAAAGCATCGCCTGAGCTCGCTCACACCCCTTATGGCACTTTCGGGCCATGCCGGGTCACTTCAGTGCTATTGGCTTCCGGGGGCAGGGAATCTAGCATAATGGGCAGGGTACGCCTAAGGAAAAGTTTTGCACTTTGGGGCATAAAGGTACGGTCTTTGTGTCTGGAAAGATTTTCCGTCAGCGAAGGGAAGGAGCCCGTGATGAAGTCTTTGCATCAACTATGGTCAGATGAATCCGGACAGGACATCGCAGAATACGCGGTGATGCTCGCCGTCATCCTGGTGATCGTCGTGGGCACGATCCGCTTGATCGGTACCAACGCGAACACCGTATTCTCGCAGGTCGGAAGCGCGATTCAGTAAGGGGCGGACAACAAGTCTATTTCGCCTGCTGGCACCGTCGTGCCCACCCTCCGCTGGCGCAATTTACGTCTCCCACTACTCACGATAGGTCCGTGCCGTGGCTGCTGCGCCGCCACTCGCATTCCTCTACTTCGCCGCCGGGGCTGGCGACGTGGAGGCGACTTTCTCCGCTCCCGAGACCGGGATACGAGTCAGGTACGGAAACACCGGAGTCACTTCAAAAGGCATCTTCTCGCGCGCGGACAGCAAAGCGACTGGCTTAGTCTTTGCCATGGCCGCTTCGTTACTCCAGGCATCGACCTTGATTCGTCCCCCCAGCGGCAAAGCCGCGATCTGATCCTTCTTGCGTTCATCGAGCTGGGGCGCAGAGTTCAACAGCGCGGACATGCGTAATGTCTTCCCGCTCACCAGGCCATCGCCCAACCGCGCCCGGATGAGGTTTCTGAGTTCTGGCGCCCGCGTCTGTAGAGCCCTCAGAAACAAGCCTGCATTTCCCAGTTTGTCCTTGTAGGGCGAGTTTGTTAGCAACTCCAGAGCTTTCTGGTCGGCTGCTTCCTCGTCCGCCGAACTGCGCCGGAAGTTGAGGTTCGAAAAAGTGTCTTCGTCCGCAAAGAACATGCGGTCGTTGAATGCGAACTTTGTGTCCATCTGGTGGCCGAGCGCAACGTGGCCTAGTTCCCGCGCCAGCACCATGGCAAGCGATGCTTCGTCCGGCAGCACGTCCAGCAGTCCCTTGCTGACGACAATCGTGTGACCGATCGCAAACGATTCGAGCGGCGAGGTCAGCATTACCCGAGCCCGGACTTCGGGCTGAATGTCGAGATTGTTGGTAACGATCAGATTGTTCACCACCGTCGTCAGAACTTTGTCCACGTCGCCGCTGGGCGCCAGCAGGCCGATCTTCTGCAAGCGTTCGACAGCGTTCTCCTCCGCCTGGCGCTGCCACAAACGTTGCGCTTCCACCGGCGTCGCATCCTGGGCCGCTTCGCTCTGGTCCTTCACCGACGGTGTGTCGACTTGAATGGAAGTGAATTCATCCGTGCGACCCAGGTTTTTCAGATCGTAACCCCACAAGCGGGTCTGCGCCTTGAAGTGCAGGTTCTGCGTCATCTTGTACTTCATGTCTGATTCTTCGCTGTATACGTACGCAGGAAGCCAGATCCCGGGCCGCAGGTTGAGCCGCCAACTATCGAAATGCAGGTAGAAGGCGGTACGGGCGTGCGGGGAATAAGTGCCGTTAAAGCGGACGATGTTGTATTCCTGGTCTTCCACCCAGATACGCCCGAGGAAGCGGCCCTTGCCAGAATTTTCCTTAGGTTGCACATCGATGACAAGACAACGAATCTCACCCAAGAATTCCCGCCGGACAAATGTCAGGTTGTAATATTTTTTCTGAAAATCGTCGTCCAGCATCACCATCTGGGCAAAGCCCAGGGGCAAAAAGTGCATTGAATACACACTGGTCAGACTGCTCAGCATCCGTCGACCGAATCCGGGTTGCGCCATGAAGGTCCGGTCATCGGTGCCATTGCTCATATCGAGCCGGCCCAGGAAGTAGTGATCATTAGTCGGGGTCGCGCCTAGTTCCTTATCCGACTTCATATTCTGGATATAGGTCTCGATTAGTGGGTGCGCGTGCTTCATTTGGGCGACGAAAAAGTGTTCGCGCTCTGCGATCCGATCTACAACCTGGTCGAACGAGCCCGGGGGCGGAGCACTGCTGGGGGCAGGGACCCGGGTCACGGTGGCCGGAATCGTGCTATCAGCTCCCGACATCGGAGCCGACTCCTGTGCGCTAGCCCCCGCCACAAAGCCCGACATCATCACGAAAGATAACCAAAGACCCTTGAAACTCCGCATAGACTCCTTTAGGGAAGCTTGTGGCTTCAGGCTAACTGGAAAATAATGTGTAGCACAGCGGTCGAATCTGCGGGCTGCCCATCCCGCAGCGCCGGCTTGAAGTTAATCTGTTCCGCCGCGCGAATCGCGGACTCGTCGAGTCCATGGCCGAGACCACGCACGACGCGCAACACTTTGATGTGCCCGGAAGCTTCCAGCACGACTTCGAGCAGAACTTCACCTTCGACTTTCGCTTTTCGGGCATCTTCCGTATAAGCCGGCGTTGGCTTCGATATGATCTCCGCGGGAACGATCCTGGGAGCAACCTCGGCCGCCTTGGGGCGAGCCTGTTGCACGGGAGCGGGGTCGGCGTCCCCAAAGCCCGCTTGGCGCACGACACCGTTTCCACGTGAGGTGTTCACTCGTCCACTGCCATCTCCCGTCGCTACGCCGTTTCCGAATCCGGTGCTCGCCACCACTCCGCGCGCGCCTTTCGCCCCGCCCGTTCCATTTCCATACCCCGGGCCCGCGGGGAGGTCAAACGATCCCAGTTGCGCGATGGTGGCAGGCTTGCCGTTGGTGTTCTCCTTCGCAGGCACTCCGTTCGGATCACCGAAGCCACCGGTCTGTACCTTTTGGGGAGCCGCAGCCATGGTCGGAATTGCTGAGCTGCCCGTGGAGAAGACGTTAGTTTGCACAAGCCGCTTCGGAATCGCCGGAGCCGTTTGTGGAAAATTCGGCTTACTGGCAGCTATCTCAACTTTTGGAGCTTGCGTTTCCTCCACCACATCTGCACGCGGCTTCGGCTTCGGGGCCGGCAAGCGCAAATTCTCCGGAAGCGGTGTGTCGAGATGCGCCACAGGCTCGGGTACCTTGAACTCACGGATCGGAGCTGGTTCGTGATTGACCGGCGGCGGTGTGCTGACAAGCACGACGGCCTTGTAATCACCGGATGGCTTGGGTAGAACCCGGGGATACAGGAGCCCGATCCACAGCACCAATGCGATCGCGCCCGCCTGGGTGACCATGCTGAAGGTGAATTCTTTCCAAGGGGGCCGGGAATCAGGGAGCAATGAGAACGGTGCGATTTGAGGGTCGGAAGCCATAGGAACTCACCAATGATGGGCAGCCGGGAGCAGCGCCCCACGCTACAAATCCACTGACTCGAAACGACCGCTCCGATTTGATGAACCTGGAGGCGGACCGGACCTCCTCAGTGTACAACTTCAGACTCTTTTGGATGCAAGAATAAGGCCAATTCCGTCAACAGCCGAGAGAACTAACCACTTGCCCTTTAGATGCTTACAATATCCTGGGGCTGCCTCGCAAAAGGTTGGTAAATGAGGGGCAAAATTTTACAGCTTCTGGGAAGGTTTTCTCGCTGGTCGGCCGTAAAGGCGACCGCCCTGCCGACAGTCGCAGGCTCAATCCCCGCTTTGGAAGCAAGCTTGGCACTAGCAACGCACGACCTTGTCGCTCTGAATACCCTTGGTAGCGTTGCGCGTGTCTACCACCAGTTGCGACTCCTGCACGATCCGGCGATAGTCGTATTCCGAATGATCGGTCACGATGACCACACAATCGTACTGTCCGAGATTCTCCAGCGGGGCGCGTTTCATCTGCAGATCATATTTGCGGCCCTTTCCGATCGTGGGGAAAAACGGATCGTGATAGCTGACCTGGGCCCCTTCTTTCTGCAACAGTTCGATGATCGTCAGGGACGGAGATTCGCGCAGGTCGTCAATATCACGCTTGTACGCCACGCCCAACACGAGCACACGCGATCCGTTTAAAGCTTTCTTTCGTTGATTCAGAGCGCCCACGACCGACGCAATCACATGGTACGGCATGCCAATGTTGATCTCACCAGCGAGCTCGATGAAGCGCGTGTGGAAATCAAATTCCTTCGCCTTCCATGAGAGATAAAACGGATCTACCGGAATGCAGTGTCCGCCCAGCCCAGGTCCGGGATAAAAGGGCTGGAAGCCGAAGGGCTTGGTCGCCGCCGCGTCGATGACCTCCCAGATGTCCAGATCCATTCTCAAGCTCAGCAACTTGAGTTCGTTGACCAGCGCGATATTCACGCAGCGGTAAATATTCTCGAGGAGCTTGGTCATCTCCGCGGCTGCCGGAGAGGAAACTCGCACCACCCGGTTGAAGATCGTGCCATACAACGCCGCAGCAAGCTCCGACGCCTGCGCATCCAGCCCGCCCACTACTTTCGGGATATCGCGCCGCGCCACGCTCGTGTTGCCGGGATCCTCCCGCTCAGGGGAAAACGCGACGTAAAATCCGTTTTCTGAAGGCTGCCCCTTGCGAATGGCCTTCAGTCCGTGCTTGTTCTCACTCTCAAGAATCGGAACCAGCACTTCCTCGGTGGTCCCCGGATAGGTGGTACTCTCCAGAATCACCAGTTGTCCGGCCCGTAGATGTGGCGCAATCGCGTGTCCGGTGTCGGTGATGTAGCTCAGATCCGGTTCATGATATTCATTCAGTGGCGTCGGCACACAGATGATGATCGCGTCCATCTCGGTCAACTTTGGATAGCTCGCTGTGGCTGCGAAACCGCCCTTCCGGGCTGCCTGGATCTCCTCGGGAGTGATGCGGAAAATGTACGATCCACCCCCGTTGAGCGTTTCGATCTTGCGCTGATCGATGTCGAAACCGGTCACCCGGATTTTCTGGTCGGTGTAGAGCAGCGCCAACGGCAAGCCGACGTACCCGAGCCCGATGACGCCCACTCGTGCTTGGCGGCTCGCAATTTTCGCATTGAGTTCTGAAGAAAACGTGGCAGAAGTCGCAGGTGTAGTCATGATTTCGTAGGGAATCCCTGAGAATTTTAGCATGCGACCTTTGCCGGTTTAGTGAGACGGATGTCCTAGAGCACTTGGTAAGGTATACGGATAGGGAAGAGAACGAGGATCGAAGTGCAAACTCTCGGCAATCATCGGAAACTTGGGCAGAAATGCCGGTGAAACATGGGTAAATGGCGGATTGTCGCCTCGTCGCTTTTGCTTCTCTGGATGCTGGCGGGATCGGGTCGATTCCTGGTTGTCGACGAGCCGCAGAAGTCGGATACGATTCTGGTTCTCGCCGGAGAGACCGACCGAAGGCCAGCTCGCGCTCTGGACCTCCTTGCCCAGGGATACGCGAGTCGCATCGTCCTGAACGTTCCTGCGCCTGCGACTGCCTATGGGACAACCTATGTCGATCTCGCCCGCAAGTGGGTGAGCTCTCTACCGCAAGCCTCCCTAATCACGGTTTGTCCGATCTATGGACTGTCCACGAAAGTCGAGACCATGGAGGCCGACGCCTGCATCCGCAAGGCAGGCGGCAGTTCGGTTCTCATCGTGACTTCCGATTTCCACACCCGCCGCGCGCTCAGTATTTTTCGCCACCAGATCAAGGGCCGCCCGTTCAGTGTTGCGGCCGCACGTGATCCTGAGCAGTTTGGCGAACTTTGGTGGCGCCATCGGCAGTGGGCCAAGACGAATGTCGATGAATGGCTCCGTCTGCTGTGGTGGGAACTGGTAGATCGCTGGATCTAGCCTGTTCAAGCTTATCGAAGGGATTGACTCACAAACGGTTAAAGGCTACGATGACCACAAATTCCCATTGGAGAGGCTGCCGTTCCTGCTGCCGGCGTCGATGTTCGCCGCAGATACCAGTGCGGCGATGCTCTACACCAACGGCACAGCTTGGATCAACGGTGGCACTGTTCCCAAGTCGTCGGCATTCTTTCGGCAGATCTGGTGCAGACGAAAGCAGATTCCGTCGCCAGCATCAAGGCGCCAAGTACCAGTGTGTTGGTCTCGTCCGATTCACTCGTCCAGTTCCAAGGCGACGCCGTAAAGCTCGAACACGGCGGGATGAATGTTGGAACTTCCAAGAGCGGGCTGCCCGCACCGGCGGGCTTAGAGTTGTTCCGGGTTCCGCTTCCTGGACCGAATCCGAGGTTCGTGACATCGACGGTGCGGTCAAAATTGTCGCCCGCAATGGTGATCTCACTCTCATCGACGCCGACGGTACCACGACGCTGCCCCAGGGTCCGGAGACCACACGCGACGAAACCCAGGAAAAGGGCAAGAAGAAACGTGATCGCGGTGCGGGCGCTGTGCCGGCTGCCGGTGACGGTATCCTTGACATTCCCGTCGCGATCGGTGCGGGTGCTGTGGGTGGGCTCACCGCCCGGGTTCTACTCAGAAGCGATGAACTCATCAGCCCGAACGATCCTAGGTAGCGGTAGTCATCGAGAGCGGACAAGACTTTGCCCTCGCGCCATGGCCGACCTGGGCACTAATCCGTTCATTCGAAATCACAGCAACCTGAGGTTGTCTCTTCATGCGTGCATTCCATAAGAGTCGTACGCGCGCCTGCGAACGAGTAGGCGCCATCAGTCTTTGTCTCCTTTCGCTGGCCCTTGTCGCTAGCGCGTTCCCACAGTCAATCGGCAGCACCGATCCGACGCGCTACCTGGACGACGTAAAAGCGCTCACTACACCGTCCATGGAAGGCCGCGGTGACGGTACCAAAGGCTTGACACGCGCGGCCCACTTGCTTGAGTCGCGCTACAAGCATCTCGGTTTGAAGCCCGCCGGTACAAACTCCTATTTCCAACCTTTCACCGTGATCACTGGCGCGAAGCTGAAATCGCATAACCGAATCACTGTAGCGGAGGGTGCGCAGAAGCGTGATCTCAAGCTCAACCAGGAGTTCGTCCCCTTCAGCTTCTCAGCATCGGGCTCCGTGACTGCTCCACTGGTATTTGCCGGATACGGCGCGACGGCCGAGGAATTCGGCTATGACGATTACAGCGGAATTGATGTCAAGGACAAGATTGTGGTCGTTCTTCGCTACGAGCCCCCCGGCTTCGCAGAAAAGAGCGGCAACACTGGTTTGACTCGCCACGCGCAGCTGATTTCCAAGGCGATTAATGCCCGGAACCATGGCGCCAAGGCGATTGTCCTACTGAACGGCAAGTTGGGCGATGGCGAAGAAGACGCATTGACGCGCTTCGGAAGCGTCAGTGGTCCTGAAAATACCGGCATCGTGCTGGTGCAGGTGAAGAACGACGTCGCCGATAAATGGTTTCAGGCAGCCGGCAAGTCTTTGCCAGAAGTTCAGGGTCAACTCAATCACGCAACCAAGCCACAGTCCTTCGCCTTCCCGGACCAACTGCACGCTGCGATTAACGTGGACATCGAGACCACGCGCGCGACAGTCAACAATGTGCTCGCGTATCTTCCCGGTAGGACCGATCAATACGTCATCATCGGAGCCCACTACGATCATCTTGGCTACGGGAATTATGACTCACTCGCCCCGTCGCAGATTGGCCAAATCCATCCCGGTGCCGATGACAACGCCTCCGGCACCGCCGGCGTTCTTGAACTTGCTCGCTCGTTCGCGCCCAGCAAGGGTAACCTCCAGCGCGGCATCCTGTTCGCGTCGTTCGCCGGCGAGGAGTTGGGCCTGCTTGGATCAGCCCATTGGGTACAGCAGCCGACTCTGCCCCTCGACAAGGCCGTTGCCATGCTGAATATGGACATGATTGGCCGCGTCAAGGACGATAAAATCTATATCGGCGGGGTTGGTACCGGGTCAACGTTGAAAGCTGCCATCGAACAGGCGCAGGCAAAATCCAATTTCAAAATCGAGTACTCGCCTGGCGGATACTCGGCCAGCGATCACACTTCGTTCGTCACCAAGCACATTCCAGTGCTTTTCTTCTTTTCCGGTTTACATTCCGACTATCACAAGCCGTCGGACACCTGGGACAAGATCAATGCCCCGGGAGCGGCGCGTTTGGTGGACGTCGTGGGAGACACGGGCCTGCAGCTTGCCTCTGCGGCAGATGGGCCTACCTTTATTGCAGTCGTTGAGGACAAGCCTCTGGCGGGAGCCGGTGGAGGGTACGGTCCTTACTTCGGCTCGATCCCCGACTTCGGCCAGGTGGAAAATGGTGTGAAGTTCTCCGATGTGAAGCCCGCATCACCAGCCGCGAAATCTGGCCTGAAGGCCGGCGATATCTTGGTCCAATTCGGAGACAAGCCTATCAAGAATCTTTATGACTTCACCGACGCCCTGCGCCGCAGTAAGGTGGGCGACGTGGTCGAAGTCACAGTGATGCGTGATGGCAAGCCCGTGCAAGCCTCCGTCAAACTCGAACAGCGAAAATAGAAAAGCAGGACACGTAGGGTTCGGCAACGCCCCAACTACATGACATCCAACGCCATGCTTCCCGCCCCATGAAAAGATTCTGTTTGTACAATAGCCATTATGCCCGTGACCGTCGAAATGCAGAACACCGGTGACTCTGTCACACGCTCAGAAGTGGTCGCTGTCATCGAGCATGTGTTGAGCGACCGGCGTGGAGATTGGCGGGTTTCCATCGTCGGTTCGCGGGCCAACGATAAGTGGGCGATGAAGATCGAAGGTCCAGCCGGATTCGAGCGGACCTATAGCCTCGACGGCGCCGCCGGGGAGCACAAACCGGAAGCCATCCATCGTTTGCTGGTACGGTTGCTTCCCGTCAAATCATGAAGATCTCAGCGGGGGAGACCGTCTCGACCGAACCGGTTGCCGGCAAAGCTGGGGCGGCTGAACTCGCAGATTCTTCCCTGTAACATATACTGCTTCAACCGGAGTGCTTCTCCTCAGCATAGGCGACGGAAGGGCTCCGGAACCACCAAACGATCAACTATGAAAGTTCTGGTAATCGGCGGCGCTGGTTACATCGGCAGCCACACGGCGCGTGTGCTTCGTAAGCAAGGGCATGAGACCGTCATCTACGACAATCTCTCCACCGGTTATGAGCGCCTTGCTAAGGGTTTCGAGTTGGTGGTGGGCGACATCGCCGACACCGGCGCGCTTCGGCCTGTGATGAATCGCGTGGACGCCGTCATGCACTTCGCCGCGTACGCCTACGTAGGAGAATCCGTTCGCAATCCACGAAAGTATTTTCAGAACAACGTCGAAGCGGCCCTGAATCTGCTGAACATCGCGCTGGATGCCGGTGTGACTCGATTCGTCTTCTCGTCCACATGCGCGGTATACGGCATCCCAGCGAAGGTGCCGATCACAGAAGACACCATTCGCCAACCCATCAATCCGTACGGAATTTCCAAACTCTTCCTGGAAAATGCTTTGGAGGCGTATAGCGCCGCCTATGGTGTACGCTATGCGGCGCTGCGCTACTTCAACGCGGCCGGTGCGGATGAAAGCGGCGAAATTGGTGAGTTGCACGATCCCGAGACTCACCTGATTCCGGTGGCACTGTCCGCCACACGAGACGGCGCTCCGCCTCTACAGATCTTCGGAACCGATTATCCGACCCCCGACGGCACCTGCATTCGCGACTACATTCACGTAAACGATCTGGCGGACGCCCATGTGCTGGCGCTGGAACGTGTGGCGAGTGGGCTAGACTCCTTCGCCGTCAATCTTGGAACCGGTCGAGGGTATTCAGTTCTCGAGATTATCCAAGAGGTGGAAAATGTGACCGGGAAAACGGTGAATCGTGCCCTGGCGCCACGCCGCTCGGGTGACCCTCCGGCCCTCGTGGCAGACCCGACGCGTGCGCAAAACCTCTTGCACTGGAAAGCGGCCCGTTCACTGCATGACATCGTGGCCACCGCGTGGAGGTGGTGGCAGAGATCCGCCGGGCGCGTCTGATTGGGTTCCGCGTGCCGTAGACACCGACTTCCAGCAGTCCCCAGCCCCTAGCTTGACCGGGGTTGATCCCGCACCCGACTGGTCGGCCGATGCTGCGTTTCCAGTCGTGACGGGTGCAGCGGGAGTCTATGGAGAAGAAGATTGTGGGGCCCGTCCTGCGCCCAGGCGCTCGTCGCCAACAGGAGAAAGAGAATCGGGAGGCAGAGCGCCAAGGCGCCCGTCAAACGAGCCAATCGGGCTTTGCGATGCTGCAGGAACTGGGTCCCAGAGTTTCTGAAGAGAACCAAAGTTTAAGCACTGGCGGATTCGGGGCCCGCGCGTTTGCAGGGCCGGCCGCACAAGGCGTAACCCCTCAAAAGCAAATTGCCACGCCGTTTTCCAACCTGCTATAGTTCGTGGAAACTTCTGCGCCATTTGGTTTTGTCTGGATAGTGAACGGCTCGGTACGGTTCCTGCGCCATAACTCGGCAGCGAGGAAGTACCGCAGGGGTACGTCAAGCTCTGAACCGAGGGAGACGTAGTTGACAGTCCTCTACCTAGGTGTTTTTGGATTCTCGTTGTTTTTGTCGTTCATCCTGACTCTATACGTTCGGAACGCTGCGACCGCACGCGGATGGGTCTCAGCTCCGTCGTCCGATCGGCACTTACATCGGGCTCCACTCCCACGTTTGGGCGGAGTGGCGATCTTCCTGGCATTCCTGGTGAGTCTGGCGGCGGCCGTAGCGATTGCTTCGCTGCGTCCCGACTTATACTTCGGTTTATCGACCCGCGTCCTCACCACGATCCTGGTTCCCGGATTCGTGGTCTTCCTGCTTGGCCTCTACGACGACGTTCGAAGCGTCAGCCCAGCCGTCAAGTTCGCCGTCCAGGCTGCCGCCGGGGCCATGTTGTGGCTAGGGGGGCTCCGCATTCTGGAAATCCCGGTATTGTTTGGGTCCTACCACCTGCCTTGGTTCATCGGATTGAGTCTCACCATCATTTGGGTTTTGGGAATCACAAACGCCTTCAACCTGATTGACGGCCTCGATGGCTTGGCTGCCGGCTCCGCGCACTTCTCCACGCTCGCGGTTTTTGTAGTGGCGTTGCTGACGCAGTCTTCATTGGTCGCGCTCCTGACGGTAGCTCTTACCGGCGCCATCCTCGGTTTCCTGCGGTTCAACTTCAATCCCGCAACAATCTTCCTCGGTGACAGCGGCAGTCTTTTCATTGGATTCATGCTGAGCGCACTGGCTCTGGAAGGCGCGCAAAAAGCCCCAACGGTGATCGCGGTTGCGATTCCGGTGGTGTCCTTCGGTTTGCCCATCCTCGAGACCTCGCTCTCGGTGCTGCGACGTCTCATCGGCGGGCGGCCGGTTTTTACTGCCGATCGTGAGCATATCCACCACAAGCTGCTTCAGATGGGCCTTTCTCATCGGCAGGTGGTGATTGTCCTTTACGCTGTCTCAGCATTGTTCGGATTACTGAGCCTGTTCTTGCTTTGGCCAACCGGAAGTTCGCTGGGCCTGGTTCTGGCAGTGCTCGGCACGGGAGTTTGGTTGGGAGTACAACATCTCGGCTATCTGGAATTCGGAGAAATCCGACGCGTTGCCCAGCGTACCCTCGAGCAGCGCCAGATTGTGATCAACAATCTTGCCATCCGTCGTGCGACCGCTGAGTTGAGGGTGGCATCCGACTATGAGCAGCTGTGCCGGATACTGGTCGCCGCGTTCAACTCGAATGACTTCGATGCTTTCGACCTCACTGCGAGATTGTTGCTGACCGAACATCATTCGCTGGAACACCTGGCAACACTCGCCTCCGGTCATGGCGAACTCGATTTCCGCTGGAGCCGTCCGGGCAGACCCATTCCGCCCGGCGCTGCGGCGGCGTGGAGTCTCACCGTCGATCTGGTTACTACGTCGAATCGGCGGCGGGGTTCCCTGATTGTTCACCGCCGGTATTCGGAGCACCCCCTACAACTCGACGTGAATTTGCTTGCATCCGAATTCCCGGTAGCCCTTGCCGACGCTCTGGACCGAATTGTGAGTCAGGCTGCGGACTTGGCAACCCTCAAGGGCCGGAATGAGGGATTCGTGGAAGCACAAGCGGGTTGATCGGCGGTACGCTTCGTCCGTGAAGTTGTGGATGGCCACAGTACCAGCACCCGGTTTAGACTTCGACTTAGAGCTGTTATGCTTCTGCGCAACGAGGCTTCTCGTCCCCCCGCAAGCAAAGTCTCGCCGATTGCATGGAGCAGCGCGCAACTGCAGGCATAAACAATTGCACCCATAAAACCGAACTGGGAACAAGATTCTTTATGGCCACGGCGGGATCGAGTCCGATGAAAGACGCCTGGAAACAGTGGGAAGGTGAGGTTGTCGACGGACGTTTTCACCTCCTCCAGTTCCTCGGCGGTTCCGACCACAGCGCAGTATTTCTTGCGGAATACGGCCAGCCTCCCCAGAAAGTCGCACTGAAATTTGCCGATGCCAGTCCCACCACCGCGCAGTTGCAGTTATCGCGCTGGGAACGGGCTGCGAAGTTGTCTCACCCACACTTACTGGCGGTCTTGCACAGCGGGCGTTGTCTGCTCGGCCGCTCGACCATGTTGTACGTGGTCACGGAACTAGCGGAGGAAAGTCTCTCCCAGATCGTACCCACGCGAGCGCTCAGTCCTTCCGAGACGGAGTACATGCTCCGCTCCGTGCTGGAGGTGCTGGCGTACTTGCATGGCCAAGGTCTTGCGCATGGTCGCTTGAAACCAGGGAACATCATGGCCGTGAACGAGGAACTCAAGGTTTCCGGCGACTCTATCTGTCGCCCGGGAGAAAAGAGGCTCGGTCAAGGTCAGCCTACCGTCTACGATCCCCCCGAGATCACGACCAGCGGGCTCTCTCCTGCCGGTGACGTCTGGTCCCTCGGTATCACTCTGGTTGAAGTGTTGACTCAGCGTGCTTCGGTGGGCGACGGGATACGACAGGAAGATCTGGCCCTTCCGGAATCGTTGCCGCCCCCCTTTCTCGAAATCGTACGCCAATGTCTTCGTCTCGATCCCCATCGCCGATGGACCGTTCCGGACATCGCAGCGCGCCTGCTGCCGCCCCAGGCGCCGCCGAAACGGAAACCTTTGGCTCGCTACGTGCTTGCGGCTACGGCTGTCGGGGTGGCAGTCATTGCGATTCTTGCAGGATCCAGGTATTTGAATCACAGTTCGCAGAATCCGCCCACTACGGCCGAACAGCCCGCCGTTCCGACAAATCCAGATTTGCGCCCTGTGCCTCCGCCTGCTGCACCACGCTCGGACACCAACGCGCCCAAGCAGACCGATCCGCGAGACGCCGGCGAGGATAAAACGTCCGCCGCAGCGCCCACTCCACCACGAGTCCACAAAGCCCTGTCGGGAACGACTCCCGGCGCGGTTCTCGAACAGGTGCTGCCGCCGGTTTCCCGCAAGTCTCGCGATACGATTACCGGGAAGGTAAGAGTGTCGGTGAAAGTTGCCGTTGATCCATCAGGCAAGGTTGCCAACGCGTCCCTGGTTTCGCCCGGACCCAGTCGGTACTTTGCCAAACTGGCTTCGGAAGCTTCGCGCCGCTGGAAATTTGCTCCGCCGCAGATGAATGGCGAACCGGTCACAAGCGAATGGATCCTGCGCTTTCAATTCGGGCGACAGACAACGGAAGTTCATCCCGCTCAAACGTCACCTTGAGCAGAACCCGTCAGAACTGGAACAGAGCTTGCGGAACTACTGCTGCGGTGTGGGTTGACGCTGCTGAATCATCATTTGCCGCCGAGCCTCGTAAAGGTCGTGCAGCATTTGTTGCGGACCTCGCTCTCCGGACGAATTGGCGCTTCTGGGGACTCCGCTTTCATTGGGCGGGAGAGCCGACTCCACGCCAGCAGTTTCTGCATTGGCACTGATCGCCGCGGTGGTCGTCGAGTTAACCGCTGCGGGAGCGGTATTCGCTGGTACGCTGGCGGTAGGGACGGCGCTGGGCTGGGGTGCGGGCTCGGGTTCCGAGGAGGGAGCAGGGGACTCCTCACTGGCGACTGAAGGCTGGAACGAAGGTGTGGACACTTCCTGAGCCCGCTGCTGCTCCTGCAATTCCTGGTAGGGCTGCATCACAGCCCGCTGCAAGGGTGTGCGCGGTTGCACGTACGGCCGGAAACCGGCAACTGTCGGGGCATTTGCGCCGGCCGGCGCGCCGGTGGGACTGACTTTGCCATCGCTCTTGGCGGTAAGAATCACATGCGCGACGGAATTGGCATCCGTCTCGTTGCCAATCATCACGTAATTGAAATGAGAGCCATTCAGAAGGGAAGCGATCACCTCGCGCGCGGGCCCCGGCCCCAGTTGGCTCACTACTCGTTCATCGGCATCTTCGGGCACGTCGATTACGGCTCCGGTCTTGTCGCCCACCACGCGCAAGATGTCACTGAGCGTGGAGTTCTTCGCGACGATTGCCAGCTTTCCGTTCACATAAGTCACCACCGGCGGATTCGCGGGCATCTGCTCTGGCGTGAGTGGAATGATCCCGGCAACTTGCGGCTGACCCTGACTGGCGGCTTGTACCTGCACGCCCGCACCGGTTACGCACGCGATGGCTGGCACAGGCTGTTCGCCATCGGCAGCACACATAGTTCCTTGAGCGAAACCCAACCCACTGGAGATACAAAAGCTGGCCGAGAGCAACAGAGACCGAAAGCCCAGAGTCATAATCGCCTTCCAGGGGGAGTCGCGTCACTGCGGGAGGTCAGTACCTGAATGAGGCCAACAGCGCCCCGCAATGATTCAGGGGAGAACCCGATAGTACAACGACTTTCGGTACTAAGCAAGGTAAGGTTTTAGATCGTGGCGGGCCTGCGGCGCGGTCATTCAATGCGGAGTAAGTTGTTCCTCAGCAATCTCTTACGATTTACGCACGTAGGTCGCCATTCCAGGTAACCGAGGGTAACCACCCGCTCCGGCAGCGCCATTGTTAGGCACTGAAAGTCACTCCTCCTCAGGTTTTTCGGGTTCTTTCGGCACCGCTTTCTCGATCGGTTTCCGTGGCAGCATCGTGTCGCGCATCGCCGCGTTGTATACGAAGCTCGCAACGATGACCGCAGCCTGTTTCAGATCGTCCGCTTGCAAGCGGTCATAAACATCCATGTTTGAATGGTGGGTCCGGGTCTCGTAATCCAGCGGGTCCTGGATGAACTGGAAGCCCGGAATGCCCACCGCATCGAACGAGAGATGGTCCGTGCCTCCGGTGTTGCGCATGGTAAGAGTCGTCATGCCCAGGTCCTTGAAGGGCTGCATCCATGCTTCGAACAGGGGAGCCTCGGTTTCGTTCTCCTGCAGATAAACCCCGCGGATCTTGCCGCTGCCGTTGTCCACATTGAAATAAGCAGACACTTTGGCCTGCTCGGGCTTCACCGTGACCGGCCCTGCTTCCCGTCGCAGCAAAGTCGGCATGCCTTTGTAGTCGGGCTCATCCATCGGAGGTCGCGAACCGAAGTGTTGCTGCACGTAATTCTGCGATCCCAGCAAGCCCTGCTCCTCACCACTCCACAGCGCGATGCGAATCGTGCGTCGTGGTTTCACATCCAGCGCCTTGAGGATGCGCATCGCTTCCATCATCACGACAGACCCGGCGCCATTGTCAGTCGCGCCTGTACCGGAATGCCACGAATCCAGATGAGCTCCTACCATAACCAGTTCGTCCTTCTTGTCCGTACCGGGAAGCTCCGCCACCGTGTTGTATTGCATGGGATCGAAATCTGCGAAAGTGTTGGTCACGTTCATTTCCAGCTCAACATCCTTCTTCTGCTCGAGCAACCGCGCAATCCGGTCCCACTGCTCCAGCGCCACGGTGACTCCCGGGACGGTAACCGTCTCTCCTGTCTTCCAAGATCCGCCGGACTGCACGAACACTGTTCCGCCGCCGAACGATCCGTAGCCGTGGTCGAGCAATGCCAATACCTTTTCGTCAGCCAGGAATTTGTTCACGTCCTTGATGAACTGCATTCTCTTGATGTACTGTCGAAAACGAAACGCCTGTTTTTCACTAGGGATCGGGTACTGTCCGATATCCGCAAGTTCTTTGTCGCCCAGCCTCTCGAACATGGGCTGCGTAATGCTCTTCACCTCCGGATCCGGCCCGAAGATGGCAATCAGTCCGGCCAGCTTTCCCCTGTACTTGTCGAAATCCTTCTTGTTTTCGATCTTCACCCGAATGCATTTGCCCTTCAGCAGGCCATTCGTGCCTGGGGTCCAGGCTTTCGCGTACGCGATCAAGGGCGCGGTATCGGGCGAAGTCATCCGCACATTTATATATTCGTTGGCCCAACCGCGCCCGAAGGGTCCCCACGATTCCAGATGCGCGTTCGACAATCCGAAAGAAGTCAACTGGTCGCGAGTCCACTCATTGGCGCGCTTCATGTTGGGCGATCCCGTAAGGCGCGGGCCAATCCCGTCCATCAATCCGCTGGCGATTTCCATCACCTTCGAGTTGCGGAATCCCTCATAACGGATCCGTGTGACCATCTCCAGATCCACTTTTTCTTGGGACCATAGCGCAATACTTGCAAAAGCGACAAGAAGGATAACGAGCAGAAAAGGGGAAGACTTTTTCATCCGGGCTCCTGTGGGCATCGAACAAACGACCGTACATACTACGCCACTGCGTGCGCCCCTTCCAACAGGAGAAGGCTGAAATCAGCGATATATCGTGTCCCGACCTAGGACATTTCGGGCACTGGGGGACAACCCGGAAATTCTTTCAGGAAAGTGTTGCCCATGTACTGCAGATCCTTGATGCCGATCTCGCTGCTGTAAAAACCGTCGGTGGTCAGTTTGCGAAGCAAAGCGAAAAACTCCACGCCCTGGCTGATGCTCGCATCTTTATCGACATTCTTGCGGTATGCGATCAGATCTAGAGTTTGTCTGCGTTGATCCCCATTGCAAGTCAGGTAGGGACTGCCATAGTGATCCACGCACCAACCATCGAGCCACATCAACCCTCCTCCCAGGCTGAGTTGGTAGTCCTTGTTCTCGCTTGTCAAAAGATCGATGAACTCGGGTGCGCCCGCCTGCACGGCTCCTCCCGACTGCTCATCTGCGGGGATAATGGCATCGCACAGCGTGCTTAGGGTCGCGTATTGATGAGCGGGGAAGAACTTCGGCCGATACTTGCCCGCCGGCGCCTGCGCTTTCTCCTTCTTCACCATGTGATGCACTTGTTCAGCTGCCTGCAGCGGGATCACCTGCAGCACCGAGCCTCCCACTGCGCCCATGGCAAGCGTTCTCAGTACATCACGACGGCTAATCGGATTCGACGGCATCCTGGACCTTCCTCCTGCCCGCAGCGGGCTATAAATTCCCCTTCTTCGCTTCTTCCAGTAGGTACTCCGACGCCCGCCAGGCGAGCGCCATAATCGAAAGCGTTGGATTCTTATCCGGATTCGTGACCAGCGAGGCCCCATCCGTAACGAACAGGTTCTTGACGTCGTGCGCCTGGCAGAAACCATTCAGAGCCGACGTTTTGGCGTCCGCTCCCATACGCACGGTGCCGACTTCGTGAATGATCACGCCGCCATCGGCAATTCCCCAGGGATTGTCCCCGTCGGGGCAGGTCTTCGTCAGATAGGTTCCACCCGCCGTCTCGACCAAAGAACGGAACGTCTCCTGCATATCCTTGGCCATCTTGATTTCGCCATCTCTCCACTTGAAGTGGAAGCGCAACACCGGAATACCCCATTGGTCCACGACGTCAGGATCAATGTCGCAATAGCTGTCGGGGTTGGGAATCATTTCGCCGCGCCCAGCAAAACCAATCTGCGTACCGTATTGCTTCCGACAAGTCTGCTTTAGGCCCGCACCGTAACCTTCGACGTCGTCGCAAGTTTCATGAAACATGCCCACGCCCGGCATGGAACGTCCACCCCAGATTTCCACGTGGTATCCGCGAGGGAAATCGTTCTTGCGGTCGAACTTCCACCACGGAATGTACATGTGCATCCCACCGACCCCATCATGGTTGTGGGGTGGAACCTTCTCCATCTGCGGAAAGTATCCGACCCCATCGCTGCCGACCGAGTCCATGAGATTGCGCCCAACGACGCCCGCCGAATTCGCCAAACCATCGGGAAACAGCGACGACTTCGAATTCAGTAGCAGCCGCGCCGACTCGCAAGCGCTGGCCGATACCATGACAGCCTTCGCGTGAACGCGTTTCTCCGAGCGAGTCTTCTTGTCAATGTAAGAGACGGCTTCAGCCTTCCCGTCCTTGCCTACGACAATCTCGCGGGCCATGGCGTTCGTGATCAGCGTGAGCCGACCGGTTTTCTGGGCAGGCGGAATCATGACCTGGCTGGAACTGAAATTCGAGCCCAATACGCAACCCCGACCGCATTGTCCGCAATAGTGGCACGCGGGTCGCTCATTCAACGGCTTGGTCAAAATCGCGAGGCGGGAAGGAATGCAGAGAATCCCCAGCTGGTCGCAGGCCTTCTTCACGATGATTTCGTTACATCGCGGTTTCGGCGGGGGCTGGAAGATACCATCCGGCGCGCTGGCAATATTCTCCTTGGTGCCGAACACTCCAATGTAGGACTCGACCTTGTCGTAGTAAGGCGCCAGATCTTCATAGCTGATCGGCCAGTCGTCGCCCATACCATCGTGCGTCTTGACGTGAAAGTCGACCGGGGCGAAACGGAGAGCGATCCGTCCCCAGTGGTTGGTGCGTCCGCCCACGATGCGAGATCGGTACCAGCGAAAATTGGACCCGGGCGAGGAAGTGTAGGGCTCACCTTCGATCGTCCAGGCTCCCGTCGGAGCGATGAATTCGCCTTCTAGTCCGTTTCCCGGCTTGAGTGCATTGCCGCCCACACCAGCGCCCCGATGCGGCAGATCATAGGGCCAGACGTGTTCCTTAAAGTCGTCCGCGGGATTCAGAGGAGGCCCCGCCTCCAACAGCGCAACCTTCAATCCACCCTCCGTGAGAATTTTGGCGGCGGTCCCTCCTGCTGCCCCTGAGCCAACAATGCAGACGTCGTAGACGGTGGATGATCGCTGCACTTGCGCCATCGAGACCTCTCGTAGATCAGGATTTTTCCGAAGGTCGCGATTATAACGTGCCGAAGCGGGGAACGTGCGCGTGCTTTTTCAACAGCGCGAGCTGCCATTAGAATGAGCCCGTGACTCCCATCAATGTCGGTCTCGTCGGCTTCGGGTTGGCCGGGAAGGTGTTTCACGCGCCTCTGATTCATGCCAACCCAAATCTACGGCTAACGCACATCGTGCAACGCCGCGGCAATCTGTCCACCTCGAACTACCCCGAAGCGAAACAGCTTCGTGACGTAGACGCACTGCTGGCGGAAGACTCCGTCGCTCTGGTGGTAGTCGCGACACCGAATACCTCGCATTACGACATTGCGGCACGCGCCTTGCAAGCGGGGAAGCACGTCGTGGTGGACAAGCCGTTCACCATCACATCCTCGGACGCCGATCAGCTTATCGCCCTTTCTCGCAAAGTCGGGCGCGTGCTGAGCGTTTTTCAGAATCGTCGATGGGATGGCGACTTTCTCACCGTAAGGCAGATTCTGGATCAAAAGCTCCTTGGACGCGTTGTGGAATACGAGAGTCGCTTCGACCGCTTCCGGCCTATCGTGAAGCCGGAGGCGTGGCGTGAGCAGGCGCTTCCTGGCTCGGGTCTGCTCTACGATCTGGGTTCCCACCTCATCGACCAAGCTGTTCTTCTTTTCGGACGTCCTGCAGGAATCTACGCCGAGGTCCTGAAACAGCGCGATGGGGCCGCTGTCCCTGATAGCTGCGAGATCCATCTTGACTATCTTGCCCTCAAGGTGACGCTCAAGGCCAGCGCGCTGGTGTGCGAACCGAGCCCGCGCTTCGTCCTGTATGGAGCGCAGGGGAGCTACATCAAGTACGGCCTGGATCCCCAGGAAGACGCGCTCAAGCAGGGAGGCTCGCCATCCCAGCCGAATTGGGGCACAGAATCAACCGAGCTTTGGGGGACGCTTACGCGATGCAATGGCAGCCTAACTCGTGCGAAATATCCAACGCTGGCCGGACGTTATCCCGAGTATTACAACAACGTCTATCGAGCGACTACCGGTCAGGAAGAACTCGCCGTGAAGCCCGAACAGGCCAGGGATGTCATTCGCTTCATTGAATTGGCTCAGCAGAGTAGCGTGGAAAAACGAATGATCCCAAGTTCGTAAAGCTTACAAGTCTCCACGCTTCATCTGTTGCACCGCGTAGTCGCAGGCGCGAGCCGTGAGAGCCATATACGTCAGGGAAGGATTGACACATGCGGACGACGCCATAGCGCTGCCATCGCTGATAAACAGATTCTTCACATCGTGGGACTGGTTGTAACCGTTGAGCACCGATGTCTTCGGATCCCGCCCCATCCGCGCCGTCCCCATCTCGTGAATGCTGAAGCCCGGTGGATCGTCATCGTTGAACGGCCGGATATCCTGCGCGCCCGCAGCCTTGAGCATTTCTGCCGCGCTCACGCCCATGTCCTTGCGAAGCGCAAGTTCGTTCTCTCCCCATTCTGAATGAATCTTGAGAGTCGGAATTCCCCACGCATCGACTTTTTCTTTGTCGAGTTCCACATAGTTCTTGTGATTGGGCAAACACTCCCCGTAGCCATAAAACCTGAAATGCCAAGGCCCCGGTTGCGTGATCGCCTTTTTGAAGTCCGCTCCAAACCCAGCCTGCGTGATTCCTCGCACCCAATCCGTTTGCCATCCGCCGCCTTGGAAACCATATCCACGCACGAAGGCGGAGTGATTCTGTTTCAGGTTGCGGAATCGGGGCACATAAATCCCGTTCGGTCTTCGTCCGCTAACCGTGCGATCTTCACCCCCCGGAATAATGCCGCTGGCACCGCCCCCCTTGATATGGTCCATTACGTTGTGACCCAGTTCGCCACTCGAATTCGCCAGCCCATTCGGAAACTCCGAAGTCGCTGAATTCAGCAGCAAGCGAGCAGATTCCAGCGACGAAGCGCACAAGAACACAATCTTGCTTTGAAATTCCAGTGCAGTTCGTGTCTGCGCGTCGATCACGCGAACGCCACTGACCCGTCGTGTAGTGGAGTCGAAAGTCAGACTGTGCACGATGCTGTAAGGCCGCAGCGTCATCCGGCCCGTATTTTCCGCGGCTGGAAGCGTGGCATTCACGCTGCTGAAATAGGACCGGGTGATGCATCCCCGTTCGCACGGACCACAGTAGTGACACGCCGCCCGTCCGCGATGCGCTTGGGTCAGAATCGCGGCACGCCCGATGGTCATCACGCGCTCGCCGCCAAAGTGCTTCTGAAGCGCATCCTTCACCGTGAGTTCAGCGCAATTCATATGCATCGGCGGGAGGAACTTGCTGTCGGGAAGTTGAGGCAGGCCCTCCGCTTGACCGCTGATCCCTACAAAGTCTTCGACGTAGTCGTACCAAGGCGCGATGTCTTTGTACCGGATCGGCCAGTCAACCGCGATGCCGTCACGCGCATTCGCCTCAAAATCCAGATCACTCCAGCGATAGGACTGCCGCCCCCAGACGATGGAACGTCCACCCACCTGTCGGCTGCGAATCCAGCGAAACGGCTTGTTCGGATCGGTGCTGTAAGGATGTTCTTTGTCGCTGACGAAGAACTTCGCGGACCACTCGTCGCACGCATAGCACGTGCTCTGGATGGGCTGGTCTTCCAGTTGTTTCTTCCGATCGCGGAGACCGCGGAAGGGCATCTCCCAGACGGGCACGTGATCGACGTAGTCGTCGTCGGGTGAAATCGGACGACCCGCCTCCAGCACCAGCGTGCGCAGGCCCTTTTCCGTGAGTTCCTTTGCCGCCCAGCCTCCCGTTATTCCGGAACCGACCACAATCGCGTCGTACATGGTGTCGGGCACGTTTACTTGCTCCGCTCGGCTGGCGCAAATGGGACGCAGCCGTCGTAGTGCCCGGGGATCATCTGGAAATGCAACGCTTGTTTGGCGCCGACTTCAGAAGTGAAATACCCGGTCAGGGTCAGCTGTTTGAACATGTGGAAGAAGTTGTGGGTCGGTTCCGGAGGTTCCATGCGGGCCGCTCTCGGCCGGGACTTCAAGGTCTCGGCTTCGGCTGCCATTGCCTGGTCAAATTCGGCGAGCATCTTGTGCTGTTCGGCCTCCCCGCACTCAGCGAAATCTTTCCCAAAATATTTCTGGCTGCTGGCGTCTACGTTCGCCAGTCCGTCCAGGAACCGTGCCCGCTCCTCAGGGTTGTACCACTCAGTCAAAATCAAATCGATGAACTCATTCACCCGAGCAGACTTTGCACCGGGAGTGTCTGTCTCCGGAAGAATCATCTCCGCCATCCGGCTGACCGTCGCACTCTGTTTGGCACTGAGGGTACGCAGCGCGACGCCCGAGTCGATTTCCGCCCGAGCGGCGCGCAAAACCGCATACAACTCCCGGGGGATCAGCGGGAGTGCTGCCGCCCCGAGCAACCGGAGCGCTTCACGTCTCTCCATCATCAACTCCGCTTACCCGAGCAATTCGTTTCTTACATTCTTGAGTACATACGCCGCCCGCTCTACACCCACTTCACCCGACAGAATGGGATCCTCATTCTCGATGCTAAGAATCCCTTCATAACCCACGTCCATGTAGGCCTGCAAGACCGACTTCCACAGGCTCGCGCTGTGTCCATACCCTACGGCACGGAAAGTTTCCGAGGCGTCCGCCAGTTCGTCGGTCGTAAATGCAAAATTGAGCACTCCAAATCGGCCCACGTTTTCGGGATAAAACACCGTGTCCTTCATGTGCGCGTGGTACAACGCTCCGTTTTTGGCGAGAAGGTGGATGACCTCTACCGGATCGCAACCTTGCCAGAACAGGTGACTCAAATCGCAATTCGCGCCAATCTCCTCACCGACCGCGTCCCGAAGCTTCAATAAAGTCTTCGTGTTGTAGACCACAAAATTCGGGTGCATCTCGAATCCCAACCGCTTTATGCCATGCTCGCGCGCGAACTTCGCCGCCTCTTTCCAGTAGGGGATAACTTTCTCCTTCCACTGCCATTCCAGCATTTCCTTGTATTCAGGGGGCCAGCGGTAGGTGATCCAGTTCGGTTGCGTGTCGTTCGGCGACCCTCCAGGACAGCCCGAGAATCCAACAATGACCGGCACGTCCATCTTCTCCGCCAGCAGCACAGTCCGTCGAAACGACTCAGCATCTGTGGCGGCGTGCTTGGGATCGGGATGAATGGGGTTCCCGTGGCAACTGAACGTCGCCACCCGAATGTTGCGATCCTCGAACTTTTTCTTCCAAGCCTTAGCCTTGCCCGAATCTGCCAGCAGATCCGCGACTGGACAATGATTGGTCCCCGGATATCCGCCCGTGCCAATCTCCATTGCTTCCAGTCCAAGCGCGGAGACCTTATCCAGCATCTCGTCAAGCGAAAGCTTCTCGTAGACTGGATCAAACACGCCAATAGGAATCTTCTTGCGCGCCTTGGGAGTATCGGCCGCGCGTCCCGCTTCAGAGAGTGGTTGTGCGGCGCCTTCGCCTACCAAGCTCGCGGTTGTTACAGCCGCTGCCATCGCTCCGCCTGCAGTGCCCAAAAATTGACGACGATTGACTGAAAAGCCTGTTTGCTCATCCATCGTTCGAGTCTCCCAAGAATTATGATATGCAAGAATTTTCAAGTTCATGCTGCTGTTGTCAGGATTGAACGGGATTATACGACTTTGCCGCGCACGCCAAGGGTCAACCCAAGCGGATTCCGTACCCTGCCCGGTATCAATTAGCTTCCCGCCTTGACTTTCAACACCCGCGAAGGCACAATTCGTACGCGGTCTGACCCAGAAGAGCCGTCCAAAAGTGGCTCGTAGCAGGCGTTTTGGACGTGCCGGTCAGCACGGTTTGTTCAGTGGAACGATCAGGCGTTTGAGAATGCGCGCAACGGTGCGGATACTGAAAGCACCGGTCGGGTCTTGTGCAACTCCCCCTTTCACAAGAATTCCGTTACGAAAGCGCGCTAGCTTGCCGTTAACGTAGTCGCCCCAGGCTATTCCAATTATTTTTCCCGAGACTCTCGATCAGGAGGAGAGCATATGGACTTCTGTGGCTTTTTTGGTGTTTCTGGAAATAACAACGAAAACGAAAAGGGTGCCAGTGTGATGGCTCGACCGTTTGCCGGGGTGGCGTTCACGCTCTTCCTGCTGATCGTTTGCAGCGTCCCACTTTGGGCTCAGAGTCCGGGTTACACCGACTTCAGTTCGCCCGCAAACCTGACCCTTCAGGGAGACGCCTTCTTCCCCGAGTCCAGCCCCAATGTCTTGCGACTCACGCCCGCGGTAACCCAGCGCGTCGGTGGAGCATGGTTCAACTTCAAGCAGCCCGTCGCAGGGGGATTTACTTCGGTTTTCACATTTCAAATAACGAACTCCAGCGGAAACCCCAATTTTCCTGCTGATGGGATCGCCTTTGTGATCCAGAACGCGCCGCCGAGCGAACTTCCTCCGTTCAGTGGTACCGCCGCCCTGGCCGGTGCCGGCGGTTCCTTGGGATACGCCGCGGGGCTCGCATTCCCGACCTCCGAAAACCAATTCACTCCTGGCATACCCAACAGTCTGGCGGTGGAGTTCGACACTTTCACAAATCCGTGGGACCCGAACACCAACCACGTTGCGGTGCAGAGTTGCGGTTCCGCCGAGAACAACGCGTTTCACGGCTTCGGTGAATTCCCTAACACTTGCAACCTCGCTCTGAACTCCGACCTGCCGACCACGCTGTGGAATGGAGAAGTCCACACCGCGACCATCGACTACCAGCCGCCCCCGGACTGCGGGGAATGTCTCGGTGTTCTGCGAGTCATTCTCGATGGCACCGATCTATTTCCGAACGGCATCGGCGTCGACTTGTCGACGTTACTCAGTCTGGACAATGGCACGGCTTGGGTTGGATTCACAGGCGCAACCGGCGACGTGATCGAAAACAACGACATTCTGAGCTGGAGCTTCACGCCTCATACCAGCACAACCATTACGCAAAACATAAGTCCAGGCGTGACCACTCCGTTTGTGTTTGGCGAATTCAACTACAAAATCACGCCTGACACTGCCACAAACAATAGTCCCGACACGCTGACGGTGAAAGCGATTCCGATCGATCCGACCCAGTTCAAGCCTGGCCCGAACTTTCCAGGTGCGCAGTGCATTCCCTATGCAGGTAATAACGGGAAGTGCTCTGAATTCCAGGTCACTTGTTCCGGCCCGGATTGCAACACCGGCACGTATCAACTCGAGCTGAACTGGGACAGTCCCGGCACCACAACCTCGAATAACAGTCCCGGTTTGCTGGATGCCCCCGGCCTACCCTGTCCGCCGCCAAACACGCCGGGCAACTTCACAACCAACATCTTCACGGAGTATCAAGTCAACCGGCACGACCCGGTCGTCAAGGGCTCAGGAGGTCCGCGCTACAGCTGCTTCGTAGCGGTTCAGAACGTGACCTATGGTAAGGCCGACCTCGCCGTGTTCAATCTCGCCAGTTCGAATGTTAAGGTGGGAACCAATCTCACCTATATCATCCCATTGACCAACTTCGGGCCAGCCACGGCAAACCGCGTTGTCGTAACCGACCAGCTTGATCCGAACACGAGCTTTGTGAACGGAACCGTGGCGCAGACGACCTGCACGTTCCTGTTGCATGGGCTGACCTGTACAAAACCCGTGCCCCGAGCTTGCTCGGCCAGCGGTCAAGTGGTGACTTGCCCGGTCGGGGTGTTGGCGCCAACGACCTGGCAGAGCGTCACAGCCGCTGCTGCGCAGGTGGTGGTTTCCGTCAACCCGTCTGCTTGCACAGCCTATAGCTGCGCGAGCCTTAGCAATACGGCAACGGTTTCGGCGGTGAACCCCGATCCGAAGCCGAAGAGCAACTCCTCCACCGTTGTGACGCAGGTGAACAGGTGAAGGGGTAGATCCCGAGAGATAGAGCCACCTGTGGTCGGTCCGCAGGATCAGGAAGGGCGCAGAGCGATCTGTGCCCTTATTTTTGAAGTAGCGCCCGCATCTTGTTGGCACATCCCGAAGGGTCTCCTCGCTCTGTGGTGGTTGGCGCAGAACCTTTCTGGGCTGCGCTCGGTGCGGGGAACTCAAAATGCGGAGTGTTCTTGAAAGGACGGGACTTTAGCCACGCTGCAGGTCATCCGCAATCAACGCCCAGGTCCGGGCATGAAATCCTCAGCTCTTACCCTGAGACCAGCGCGTGGAATCCTTATAAATCGCTGCCAGGTCGGATCGCAGCAATAACTTCTCCGCGCCCGATTCCTTCTGCATGCTGTCCAGCAGTGTGAGGACGTCGCGATAGTGGCTCTCCGCTTGAGTCGAGTTTCCAGTACTGCGCAGAACTGTCGCAAGCAGGTAATGGGCTCGCACCGTCAGCGGCTGCAGCCCTAACCTTTCCGATTGGCCCAGCGCGCTTTCCAGTTCCTGGCGCGCCTGCGGGAAATTGTGTGCCTGCATCAGAGCCTCCGAAAGAATCAGCGAACACTCCACCGCGCTGTACTTGAGTCCCTGATCGGTAGCCTGCTTCATCAGCGGCCGCAGACCGCTCAAAACGCCTTGTGCGTGCTGCTCACTCACCGCCGCTTTCGCAAAGTTGATCTTCGAGATCAAAATCCGTTCGTGATCTTTGGATTTCTCCGCAGCACGCAATGCCTTCTCGTAGAGCGGCTTTGCGCCTTTCATGTCGCCGGCATAAAACAACTTGTCGCCCTGAAAGTTCAACGCCTGCGCTGTCATGGCGTCATTCTTGAGATCGTGAGATACGCTGAGCGCCTCATCCAGCGGAGTCTTGGCTTCTTCTCCGCGGCCGGCCAGAATCAGGGCTTCTCCGTAACCGGCCAGGATTTCCGCCGCCCAAAACGTTCGGTCCTTGAGATCACGAAAAGTCTTGAGGGCCTCCTGCTTGGAACTCAAGGCCGCTCCATAGCGTCCCTGAAGCCCGAAGATCGCTCCCAGGCTGTAGGACTCCTGGGCCGCTCCCCGGGTGTCATTGGCGCTGCGCCGAAGTTCCAGAGCCCGCAAGTATTGCTTCACGGCCTGTTCGTACTGGCCCAACTTCGCCTGGGTTTCGGCCAGGTTGTGCACACTCTCCACGATTTCGCTCGAGTTGTTGGCCTTCTCCCTCAACTGCAGCGCCTGCTGGAAATACGTTTGGGCGTCTTCGTATTGCGCTTTCTCGAGATAGATGCTGCCGATATTGTTCAAGCACATTCCCTGCAAATATTCGTCGTTGACCTCGCGCTGAATCTGCAGAGACTGTTTGTAGTGAGCGAGGGCTGTATCGTGGTCTCCGCCATCGTCATAAAGGTTCCCGAGGTCGATAAGGGTCCTGCCCACACCGACCTTGTCACCGATCTTCTGATCAATCTGCAGCGATTCCTGAAAGCTCTTTTTCGCAGCCTCTGGCTTCCCCAGTTGAGCCTGGACCTGGCCACTCTGGTAGAGACTGGCCGCAATGCCCGATTGATCGCCGATCTGACGACGAATCGCTAACGATTCCTGGTATTTGCTCAGAGCATCTTCCGGCTTGTTCAGCAGTCCATAGGTAATCCCGATGCCTTGGAGACTCGAGGCCTTTTGCTCCGGGTTGTCCACCTGGTCAGCCAGAGTCAAGGCTTTGTTGAAATATTCCAGACCACCTGGCAGGTTTCCACTCTTGTTTTCGATCCGGCCGCCCGCCTTCAGGGCATCGATGAACTTTGGATCCTGCTTCAGTACCACGGCAAGATGCTCCCGCGCCTTGCCGAAGTCGCCGTTGCCTTCGTGCAGCTGGGCAAGCGCAAACTGCACGTCGGTATCATCAGGCGAGGCCTTCGCCAACGTTTCGTAGCTCTCGATCGCCTTCTTGGTGTCGTTGCTCAGACGCGCGCTGCTCGCCACGATGCGGTATCGCTCCGGATCCGGTAGGCCCCCACTAAGGTCAACCGCCTTGCGCGACGACTGATCGGCATCGTTGTCATATCCCGAGGCCGACTGCGCTTCGCTGAGCTTCGAGTAGGCGAGGGCAAACTTGGGGTCGCCATTAGTCGCGGCCTGCAGCAGTTTGATCGCTTCCAGGTTCTTGCCCTGCCGAATCAACTGCACACCTTGGTTGAAGTCTCGCAGCGCATCCACCGAGTCCGTCGAGGGCTTGAAAGACTGCGCCTGCAGTTCCTTGATGAAATCAGAAGAGAGCGCCAGGCTCTTTCGGATGGAGTCAGCCAGCGTGTCCACTGCCGCGGGCAATCCCTTTTCCGTCGCCTCCGCTTTCAGAAGAGTCGTGCGGCCGGTTTTCAGGTTCTGGACATTCGCATCGATCCGTATCTGATCTCCAAACTTGGCGTACTGACCCCAGATCACGGTGTCCGCACTGCTCGACTCTCCGACCCGGCGAAGCACCGTCGGATCCACAGACGTGTCGCCTCCAATTCGCAGGTCGTGCAGGATTTGGTGCAAGCGATCCGGAGACACCGTTCGCAGGTGGGCCGACTGGCCCACGTCTGTGCTCAACATGTCGGCGAGGCTGGGCCCGAGCCACTCAAGTGCCGGATCCTGCGAGGCGTTGCGGAAAGGCAAAATGGCCAGCGCAACTTCCGGATTGGCATTCGCGATTCTCGGTTTCTCTCCACTCCACAACTTATCGCGCCAGTGATAGCCCGCAACCGCCAGCACAATCGCCACGACCACCGCCGTGATCCATTGCCACGGTACCGTCTGTCCCCATGGCTTCACGCTCTGAAACGCGATGGCCCCCGCGGCACGCTTCCCCTGCCAACCTTGGAGGTCCGCGAGCAGTTCTTTCGCGGTCTGATAACGAGCTGCCGGTTCACGCTCCAGGCACTTGCTGACGATGTTGCTGAGGGGCTCGGGAATTGTCTTGTCGTGCTCAGAAATGGGTCGTGCGCGCTCCTGGGTGCGCCGAATTAGGCTCGCCAGCGCGCTGTCCGCCCGATAGGGCATTTGCCCCGAAAGCAATTCGTAGAAAATCAGCCCCGCGCTGAAGATATCCGACCGCTGATCGAGTTCCTTGGCCAGCGCCTGCTCGGGAGACATGTACTCCATCGTCCCAACCAAGGCCCCGGTCTGCGTCATGCCTTCGCCTTCGACCGTACGCGCCAGCCCAAAGTCCATCACCAGGATGCGCCCCGTCTTATCCCGCATAATGTTCTGCGGTTTCAGATCTCGATGGATCACATTAACGCTGTGCGCTGCGTCCAGCGCCAGACAGACCTGCTCCATCACCTCGACCGCTTCTTCCGGCGCAACTTTCTTCCGCTCGTGAATCAGGCTACGCAGATCCTGGCCCTCAATGAACTCCATGGTGATGAACTTCACGCCATCGCCTTCCCCGAGGTCGTAGATGCGGATCACGTTGCGATGCGTAACTCGTTGCGACAGCAGCAGTTCCTGCTTGAACCGGTCGATAATCGCGGGATTCTTGGCCAGCTCCGGTCGTATGACCTTGAGAGCGACCATGCGGTCCAGTTCGAGATCCTTCGCCTTGTAGACGGCGCCCATACCACCCTCGCCCAACGTCGCCACAATCTCGTAGCGTCCAGCGAGGATTGTGCCCGCTTCCAGTACCGGTTGCGGCGTTTGCAAGTTTTGCGTGCGCGGAGAGCGGCCTGGAGGCGGAGTCACTCCTTCCAGCAAAGTAGGCGCATCGGAAGGAGGAACGTGCGAGAGAGGCACCAGAGTGGGAGCGTCCGACCCGGAAACACCAGAAGGAAGCACTACGGTTGGAGCGTCCGAGGGAGGTGGTAGATCGGAAGGGGAACTGCCTGCGCCCGAAGGCGTGCGGACTGCCGCTCCTCCTTCGTGCTGCGTCGGCGAATCTCCGTCACGCAATGGTCGGCCGTGCTCTCCCATGGTTACCCGCAATGGACGAAAGAAATCGAAATTCCCGCAAAGGGGGGAACCAGGGGCCGGCCGATCCCTCTGTCAGCCGCCCGCGCGAGAAGGTAAAAGTATATACCCCGCTTTGGCCAGTGTCAGCGGGTTTAGGGGATGTCTCCGGAAGTTCCCCTACTCTCCTTTTAGCGTGCTCCAGCCCACTCCGTTGAAGCAGCAAAGAAATCCGATCCACCTCTAATTTCCACAGCCCTGAACCAGCGCAAACACTTTTGTCACCTCCTGGGTGCATTTACTTTCTCCAGACGCAGTAGCCGGAGGAAAGTCGAAAAATGTGTCTAGGCTGGGCCACAGCGCAAAAAGCTCACTTCCTGTCGCTGCAGGCCGCCGTGTTCTGCGCGGAATGCGAGTTGATCAGCGAGAACAACACGCCGTACTGCCTGGCCTGCGGCAGCAAGGCGATGCTCAGCCTTTCCCGGGTGCTCGGCGGATCTCTGCGCGGCAAGGAGACGGCTCACCTGATTGTGGACGCGGAACTGGATCGCCTGGTTCGCGACCTGCTTCGTACTGTGCCCGAGTCGCCGGCCTATAACGAGAAGCCCGCGGCTTCCGTTGCCTTACATCCCGGTCGCCATCATCTGCGCACTGCTGGCGTCTCAGCGGCCGGTATGGGTCCCGAGGCATTTCCCGCTGAAATGCAAATCCATCCCGCGGAACTGGAGCTCGAGCCCGGCATCAACATTATCGCTGAACGCGCTCAGGCCCTGACTGGGGCTACGGGAGCGGCGATCGCTCTGCACAGCGGCAATGAAATCATCTGCCGGGCCCGCAGTGGACGCACTGCTCCCGATCTCGGCGTGCGCCTGCAAACCGACTCAGGCCTTTCCGCCGAATGTGTCCGCACCGGAGAAATTCTTCTCTGCCACGACGCCGAATCGAACCCGCGCGTGGATCTTGCCAGCTGTCGCCGCATGGGTGCGCGTTCCATTCTCGTTGCCCCGTTGCGCCACTACCGCCAGAACCTGGGCGTGTTCGAAGTCCTCTCCGGAGCCCCCTACGCCTTCGACCATCGCGATGTTGCCACCATGCAATTGCTCTCCAGTGTGACGGTCGCCGCCATGACCCGCCTGTCGTGTATGCATCCCCTGCAGCGAAAATGGCCGGCCTGAGGCTCGTCCCGATTCCTTGTGTGGGATAGTCCTACTCCTTTTTTGCGTCGTGTCCTACCGGGTGCACCAGAATAGCTTTCTTTCTGGGAGGATCCGGGTAATATTAAGGGTCCACTACCCTCATGGAGCCCCTCGGGACCCATAGCGCCGTGCCCAATCGCGTTCGGAAGCCGATCGGTGGCGGTCTGCGGCGCGCCGTTCGTCAGAAAGTTCACACCCCTGCGTACGCCAGCCTCAACGGCGGTTCTGACGACATGGTGCTGGACCTGAGCGAGATTCTCGACATCAGCGAGAGCGGGGCCGCCATTCAGACGTCGTCGTCCTGGGAAATCAGCAGAGTTCTGAATCTTTGCCTTGACCTTTCCGAGACTAAGACCTACCTACAGACTACCGGCTACGTCGTCTGGGCGGACCGCACCGGGCGGATCGGAGTTCGTTTCCCCGACCTGCCTGAAACCTCGCGCCGGAAGCTCAAGGAATGGCTCTTCCTGAACGCCATGGTGGGTGCCGCTAACTGGGTCGCGTGCCATGGAGAAACAGAGCTGCCCTATTGGGACCTGCCTGCTCAGCCGCCCAGCCTCTCCAAGTCCACGGAAGCTGCACTGAGCCCAATGGAATTACGCGCCGACTATACAGCCACTCTGACAGCCTTGGCAGCCGTCCAACGCGAAGTCGAAGCGCAAGGTTCCAACCTGGACTCTGCTTTGCAATTGATCGCCGAGCGCTCGCGGACCTTCACGATGGCGGAAGGCTCAGCCATTGCGATTGCCGAAGGTCGTGACATGCTGTGCCGCGCCAGCGCCGGTGATGCTCCACCCATCGGTGCAAAACTGGACATCGGTTCGGGCTTCTCCGGCTACTGCGCCCGCACTGGGTACCTGCAGCGCTGCGACGACGCCGAGACCGACCCGAGAGTAGACCGCGAAGGCTGCCGCGCACTCGGAATTCGTTCGATGATCGCCGTACCGATCCGTCTTGGTGAGACCGTGATTGGTCTACTCGAAGTCTTTGCCTCCAGACCGCATGCCTTCAATGAGCGCCACGGAACCATCCTGCAGCGCTTGGCGGACACCATTCTCGCCGCAGTAAATCGCTCAGCCCGCTTGCGAGGAGTCCAAAAGAAGGCCGCGGCGCCGCCGCAGAACAACGGGCCTGCAGGAACTCCTTCATTCGGTCCATCGTTCGCCGCCAGCCAGAATTTCCCCTTCCGTTCAGTCCTCGAGCCAGCCGAGCGCACATCCACTCTCAGCTTTCCGCACCACCATTTGATCCTGCTGGTGATTGCGGCCAGTTCGATTGTGGCCGTGCTGACGTACTTGCTGGTCCCCACCGTCCTCGATAAGTTTCGTCATCCCAAGCGCATCGAAGCCGCACCACCCGCGCAGACCCAGGCCGCCCCGACGATCAAGCCCACCGTGGCCGTGCCCGCGCCACCCCCCAACCTGGACGACGTCCGGAAGCGTGCTCAACTCGGGGATCCGTACGAGCAAGTTGCGCTGGCCACACGCTACGCCAAGGGAGAAGACGTTCCTCAGGATTACTCGATGGCCGTGCGCTGGTTCACAAGAGCCGCGCAGCAGGGTCATGTCGGCGCTCAGGATGCCCTCGGTACCTACTACTGGGTAGGCCGCGGTGTTCCGAAAGATGTAACTCGAGCATATTTCTGGTCAGTCTTGGCGCGCGCCGCCGGCAAAGAGGCCAGCAAGGTTCGCGTCGCCTTCATGACGTCCCAGCTGACTCGCGGGCAAGCCGTGGCCATTCAGCAGGAAGCCAACGGTTTCCTGAGACAGCATCCGCCCCTCAGCCACAGCGAATCCGGCTACTAGTGTCGGTCCACTCGTAAGTATTCAGGCAAACCTAGGGTTTAGGAAAATTTGGACCAGCGTGCCTTGACCTTCTGGGCAGAAACCCGGAAAACCCCGCATCGTCTTGAAGGGGCGCGCTTTCAGGGGCGCCGTAGGGCTCCGGGAGTGAATGCGGCTTCGGCCGCTGAGGTTCGCAGTGTGCGATTTCGTGTGAATTATCGAAAGCCACCAAAAGCCGGGAGTAAAATATTCAGAGGAAGCCCATGCCCACCCTTCGCGAAATCGTCGATCAGCAGGTCCGCGAAGGTAATCTGTACGAAAAGCTCGACCGCAACCGCGTCCGTTGCTACGCATGTGGACACTGTTGCCCCATCCCCGAGGGCCAGCCCGGCGTCTGCAAAGTCCGTTACAATCGCGGTGGGATCCTCTACGTTCCCTGGGGGTACGTGGGCGGCGTGCAGTGCGATCCCATCGAGAAGAAGCCCTTCTTCCACGCCTATCCTGGCGCGCTGGCCTACAGCTTCGGCATGCTTGGCTGCGACCTCCATTGCGCCTACTGTCAGAACTGGGTGACCTCGCAAGCTCTACGCGATCCGAATGCAATCTCCCCACCGCTCGAAGCTTCTCCGGAGGACCTCGTCCAGGACGCGCTTCGCCAGGGGGCGCGCGTTCTCGTCAGCACCTATAACGAGCCGCTCATCACTGCGGAATGGGCCGTGGCGATTCTCAAAGAAGCGAAGGCTGCCGGTCTGATCACCGGCTTCGTTTCCAACGGCAACGGCACTCCGCAAGTCCTCGAATATCTGCGCCCGTGGCTCGACCTCTACAAAGTCGATCTGAAAAGCTTCGACGACCGGCACTATCGCCAGCTAGGCGGACGCCTCCAGCCCATCCTTGACACCATCCGCCGCTTGCACGCCATGGGACTCTGGGTTGAAATCGTCACCCTCCTGATTCCTGGGTTCAACGATTCTGACCACGAACTCCGCCGCCTCACAGAGTTTTTAGTGAGCGTCTCCCCTGAGATTCCCTGGCACGTCACGGCCTACCACCAGGACTACAAGATGACCGACCCGGCCAACACCCGCCCGCAGGATTTGCTCCGGGCCATCGAGATCGGCAAGCAGGCCGGGCTGCGCTACGTCTACGCGGGCAATCTTGCGGGGCGAGTGGGAGAGTTTGAGGACACACGCTGCCACCACTGCGCCGCTACGCTGATCAAACGCTATAGCTACGTGATCGAAGACTACCGGATCACGTCCGAAGGAACTTGTCCCTCGTGTGGGGTTACCATCCCGGGGCGATGGGCTTCGAAGTTCGGAGGTCAGATTACCGCGCAGCCTTTCTTACCACGCCGTGCCTCTCGTTTGGTTACAATCGCAGATCGACGATAAATCTGGACAACCGGCACCTCGAACTGATGCGAAGATTCTCTCTCATCGTTGCCGCTCTATGTTTTCTCAGTGCGTGCTCTCCGCGCGATTTTCTGACCCGTCGCTTGGCCGCCGCCCTCATTGCTGGATCCGACACTTTCACTGTCCCCCAGCAATTCTTGCTGCACACGGGCCCTGTCTCTAGCAAGGAATTCTCCTCTCCGCAATATCTGGTCCTGCAGCATCGCGGCTGGGTTATTGGTTCGGCGACGACGTGCCCTGCCGACGTGGCTCCACCGCCCTGCTGGGAAGTCGCCTTCACTCCGCTGGGCGTCGACACCTTTCACGACCTCGTGCGCGGCAGCGAAACCGGCAAACAAGTTTTCAACATACCCACGGCGAGAAGGGAACTGGTAAGCATCACCGGCATCAGCAAGGACGGCAACGTCGCCGATGTCGAATTCACCTGGCGCTGGGCTCCGCAGAATGAAGTCGGTTCCGCCCTCAACGTAGGTGGTCTGCAATACAAATCGAGGGTCGCCGTGAAGCACTACGACGACGGCTGGCGTTTGCTCGAAGCCAACACCCCACGCACCGGTCAGTCGCTCGACGAGGCGCTCAACGATGCCGAGCCTGTTCCCTGAGCCCAAAGCCTGCACGCGCATTCTTTCTTCCAGAGTGACCCCGGATCACAACCCCCGCACACTTTCAATTTGCGCAGTCGGTACTTTGGATGGTATCTCTCTAGTTTGCTCTCATGACCCGATCCCAGGTTGTTGTCATCAGCCTACTTCTTATTGCGGTGTGCGTTGCCTCTGCCGCCGACAAACCAAGAATCACATTCGACGAATTTTTCAACTACGTCGAATTCAACGCCGTTCAGATTTCTCCCGACGGCAACTCGGTCGTCATTGCTGCCGATCGCGCGGATTGGGGCCGCCAGATTTTCCAGACCGACCTCTGGCTCTACCGCGACGATGGGCATGCGGGCGGTTCACGGATCCAGCTAACCCAGTCGGGACGCGAGTCCGTGCCACGATGGTCACCCGACGGACGCTGGATCGGATTCCTCTCGGAGAGAAGGTCTCCCACTGGCAAAAGTCGAGAGCCTGACGATGACAGCAAAGACTCGGACGCCGACAAGAACCTCGCGCAGATTTACCTAATTTCTCCCAACGGCGGCGAGGCCTTTCCCATCACTTTCACCGATGAAGAGGTTCACGCGTTCTCATGGTCAGCTGATTCCAAAACAATCTACTTTGCCTCTCGGCCTCCTTGGAGCAAGGATCAGAAGGACTCTTACAAGAAAATCTGGAAAGATACGGTTCAATACCGCGCATCCGAGCGCGGCGACGTGATCTATGCCCTCGATCTGACGAGCGCCCTGGAGCACCACGCAACCAGTGCGACGAAAGATACCTCGGAAGCGGAGAAAGACGCGAACCTACCTCTCGGTGCTCAACCCATCTCGAGCACACCCTGGCGAGTTCACCATCTGGAGGCTTCACCCGATGGCCGTCGGCTCGCGTTCATCACCAGTTCGATATCCCAGCGCACCGAGAGTTTGGGGGAGCACGAAATTTACCTGGTCGAACTCACTCAAGCGTCTACCCCCACCACGGCCCGTCAGCTCACGCACAACGAAGCGTTTGAACAGAGCATCACCTGGGCCAAAGATGGCCGGCATCTGTTTTTCGAAGTGGATCAAGGCGCGGCGGAAGGGAAGTATCACGACTACCAGCGGCGTCTCTATTGGATCGACGCCGACACCGGCGAACTACAGCGCTGGGCGGGAGACTTTGGCGGAGCAGTTCTTCAGCAAGTGGTCGCCTCCGATGGCCGCGCGCTGGCTGCCGCTCGTCTCGGCACCGAAGTGCAGGTGTACTTGCAGGAAAGTCCCAAGTCTGCCTTCGCAAAGCAGGTAGGATGGCCTGGGACTTATGAAACAGTCTCCGCCGCAAAAAATTCGCAGCGCGTGGCCTTCGTCTACTCGTCGCTCGAACGCCCCATGGAAGTGTACTTGGCGGACTCGCCTGACAAACTCGATCAAGCCCGGCCCATCACCGCCTTTAACCGGCTTTTCACGGAACGCGACCTGCCCAAAGGCAAGCCCTATCAGTGGACATCCGACGACGGAACGAAAGTTGAGGGAATGCTCCTTTACCCGCCGGGCAAATTCGAAGCTAAGAATCTGCCGATGTTGACTCTCATTCACGGTGGACCGGCCGACGCCGATGGAAACCACTTCGAAGCCGACTGGTATCAGTGGGACCGTCTCGCCGCCAGTAGCGGTTGGCTGGTCTTCGAACCGAACTATCGCGGCTCGACCGGATACGGCGACAAATTCATCCTGGGCATCATTCCAGAAATTGTCTCTAGTCCCGGCAAGGACATCCTCGCGGGCGTTGACGCGCTAGTGAAGGATGGCATTGCCGACCCCCAGTCCCTCGCCGTCGGCGGTTACAGCTACGGCGGCTACATGACCAACTGGCTGATCACCCAGACCACGCGCTTCAAGGCCGCGGTGACGGGGGCGGGCGCGGTGGAGCACGTCGCCAACTGGGGCAACGACGACACGGTCTTCGACGATGCCTATTTCCTCGGCGGCCGCGCCTGGGAAGCCCCCAAGCGCTACCACGACGAAGCCGCCATCTATCAGATCGATAAGGTTCGCACTCCGACCCACGTAGTCGGCGGTGCCGAGGACGTGCGCGTAGCCGTGCTCGAAAACTATCTGCTTGAACGAGCTCTGCATTCCCTGGGAATCCCCAGTGCTCTCCTGATCTTCCCCGGAGAAGGCCACTCTCTCGACAAAAACCCATGGCACGGAAAAATCAAAGTGCGGGAAGAGTTGAAGTGGTTGCAAAAGTACGGAGGGGTTGCTTCAGTGCAATGAGCCGAATTCGGAAAGATCGGAAGGAGAAGAAGAACGAACCGATCCAGTGAAGCGAAGAATAAAGGTCGGCCTCTGAAAGCTGACACCTGAGACCCAAGACCCGCCCTACTGCCCCGCCGACCGCATCGATGCCGACGCCATCTTCACCCGCTGCGAGGAAGCCGCGAATCGTTCAACGCCTTTGTACAAAGCCTCAGCAATCTTCTGCCGATACTCGGCGCTCTGCAGGTGCTCCTCGTCAGCCGGGCTGCTGACAAATGAAATCTCCGCCAGGATCGAAGGCATTTGGGTTCCGGTCAAAACAACGAACGAAGCTTCCTTTACGCCGCGATTCCGAATGCCGGTGGTTTCGGCCGACAGTGTCCCATAAAGAGCTCTCTGCACACTGGCTGCCAGATTTCGCGATTCGGCGACCTTGGCCTTTAGCTGAACGCCCGTGAGCTTGGTGTGGTTTACGGCTTGAGCAGTCGCGTTTTCACGGTATTCGATTTCCCGCGCCTCCGGCGCTGAGAAGAAACTGGAGTAATAAGTCTCTACGCCTCGCGCAGAAACCAGGCTGCTGTAGTTGGCGTGCACCGAGATAAACAAATCCGCCTTCGCCTGGTTAGCCAGTTCCGCGCGCTGCTCCAGTGTCACGTAATTGTCGTCCTTACGCGTGTAAATGACTTGGCAACCAAGCCGGCTCTCAAGCAAGCTCCCGAGCCGCTGCGCCACTTCCAAAACCAGAGTTTTCTCCAGCAAGCCTTCACGGCCCACCGTTCCTAGGTCCCAGCCACCATGTCCCGCATCCAGCACGATGCGAAGTCTAGGCGCAGCGTGCCCCCGCAATGACAGGTCTTCACGGGTTGGCGTTTGGGTTGGCGCTGCCGGCGGGTTTGCTTCCGGCGAGACCGGTGCAGGTAAGTCGATCGTCGTCTTGGGCTCAGCTTTCGCCTCGCTGCCGCGAATCTCAATCACCAGCCGGTACGGATTCTGTTCCATGCTGACCGTAAAATGCGAGCCGGGTTTCGTGTCCAGCACCACACGAGTCACATTGTCGCTGGGTTGTGCGACTCGCACCCGCCCGACCAGGCCATCTTGCACGTCGATGACTTTGCCATTTAGACCCGGAGCGAGGGCGGTATCCAGCAGGTCGAAATAGATCCGCTCGGGCTCGCTGAGATGATGAGCCTCGTACTGCACCTCTTGTTGCAGGTCCACCACAATCGTACTTGATCCGGTCGACGACCAGTGACGAACACCGTTCACCAGCGGGACAATCGAGGAATTATTGTTGAGAGAATTTTCCGTAGCCGATTGCGTCGCAAGCCCGTTCGAATTGTCGACGGATCCCGCAGTACCAGAACTGGATAGCCCCCCCGAGTTGAGCTGACTCTTGGCCGTCATGC
>WNFQ01000179.1_pt1 | contig 39523 bp, 34 predicted proteins | sample 5400171 | NCBI WGS metagenome assembly WNFQ01 (sample SAMN13153356, study PRJNA577476) | soil metagenome | isolation source: 20 cm soil under Madrone tree | place: USA:California | collected 2016-06-14
CAGCTGTGCCGTCGTGGTCCGTCGAGATCAGGAGCGGTCCCGCTTTCTTGTAGCCCTCCCACGTTGCGACGACGGTGCTTGGCTTCTTAGGCCCGCCGCGGTGGTAGACGAATTGCTCGACGCGGTTATCTTTGCCGACGTAGAGGTCCCAGGTATCGCCGGGCGTGTAACCGCCTTCCGAGGGATACTTCACCACGACCAAATCGGCCGACCCATTGCCCAGCGGCAATTGTTTTGTGCCTTGGTCGGTCACAGTGGCGCTCCGGTCCCAGTAAGCATGGAAGGGGAACAGAAGCCAATAGTTATCGTTGACAAAGGCCGGATCGACTTCGTTTTTTACGGTGTCGGGTTGGCTGCTGAGCTCGGACCGCAGATAGGAAACCTTGACCGGCTTGCCGTCTTTATCCTTCCCCTCGTAAGAGACCTTGTTGGTCTTAGGCTCCCAAATCCACGAATGGGAGAGATTCACTCCGGGGAACTGTGCGTTCCACGTATAACGAATTGCTTCAATTTGCCCGAACGAATCAAGGCCATAGGTCTTGGCAATCTGTTCGGCATTTGTCGTGGCGGTCTGTTCGGGGACGGACGAGCGTTTCTGCGAGCAGGAGTTCGCAGCAAGGAGCACCACCCCAAAAATCAGGAAACGGATTGTCTTTGAACGGCCCAACTTTTTCATGGAATCCTCCTCTGCTAAATGAAACGTAGAAACTGCTTGCTGATTTACACCGCCTGAACAATAATGCGTCCCACTCTGTAAATGGATTATCACTTATTTCGGATCGCTTGTGTAATCAGTTTCCGGCCGTTCATTGGCTGAGTAGCTCAAGACAAATCAGTCGGGGGAAAACAGAGATGAGCAACGCCGATAAGAGTTTTCGCGGGAATGCTGAAAGACAAGCCGGCGCGCGGTGCGCACTGTCGATGCTGCGAATAGTTTTAGGCGCGCTCTTTGTCACCGTGTTTTTTGAGAATTTGAATAAAGGGCTCTACAGCGCGTCGGGTTACGCCGGTTTGATTAACTATTACATTGAAAAGGGCCATGCGCCTCAGTTGCTAAAGTCAGTACAGTCATTCATGGCCGCTCACGCAAACGTCGCCGGACCGATGCAGGGCGCAACTGAGATTTCATTTGGGATTCTCTTGCTGATTGGATTGCTGACTCGGCCCGTAGCTTTGGCGGCCTTTCTTTTTCTCACCACTTTGTGGGTTTCGGAATGGGGCACAGCGTGGATTTGGGAACTGCTTGTTCCAATGGCTGTCGCTCTCGCGCTGGTTATTGGCAGCGCCGGAAGGACATTTGGAGTCGATGCATTGCTGGCAAAGAGACATCCTTCGAGACTTCTTTGGTGAAAGCGGGCCTGCGGCCGATGAAGCCCGTGGAGATCGAAATGATGCGGTCTCGGCAATGACACCAGCCTGAATTTGACATCCCACGAAGAGTGCGATCGACTTTGAGCTTTCTTCGACTCCCCCCTCCTAACACGGTCCCGACGGAAGCCCTAGGCAAAGGCCGTTTTCATTGATTCGAAGAATCCATACCCTTGTAAGATTTTCACCGGAGCGGGCGTATTCGCAGGCGAGCTATATCGAGTCAATGCTTCATGAAAGATGACTTGAAAAGATGAGGGACTTACGTGCTCGGACCAAGCCAAGCAACTTTGCTCCAACACTGTTGCCGGACAAAGCGGCTGACATTGTGGTTTACCGTTCTGAATCGCAGAGACTACAGAATAAACTGGACTCATCCGAAGGTTCCAAACTTCGTAGGCGACAACGTCGAGGTAGAGATTAACTTGATTACGAGGGCAATCGATTTTAAGTAGTGCTCCAACATCGAATCGTGTGACACAGGGAGGACAGTGATTATGTCGACTAAAACAAAGGTGATGAGCTTGATCTGCGTCGGATTGTCTCTATGCGTCGTTGTGATAGTTACAAATGCCACTGACAGGGTAGCGGCCGCCGGCGAGGGAGAACATCCGAGAGTGGTTCTCGGCACGAGCGCGTTCGATTCAGCGCGAATTCTCCGGGGCACGAACGTCGTGACAGAGAGGTTAACACCTTCACAGGCTGCGCAAAGCGAAAAGACCGTCGAACAAACCCGCAAGAACATTCAAGTGCTCAAGGGTCTGCCTGACTCGCAGCTCTTTCTCGTGATGAATTTTGTCGCAACCTCGCTGGGTGTTCAGTGCAATTTCTGTCATGTACAGCAGGGGAAAGATCCAAAGACCGGATTCGTAAACTGGATTTGGGAAAGTGATGACAAACTGGAGAAGCAAGCCGCTCGCCGTATGATGCAGATGGTGTTGTCCATCAAAGCCAACGATAAAGTCGACTTCAGAGAGAACCCAGTAACCTGCTACACGTGCCACCGAGGGCGACGAAACCGGTCGGTCTTCCGCCCATGCCGTTGGCTCGATCAGGCCATGAACCAGGACCGAACGACGCCACGCCCACCGCGCGCCCAGCTTCACCTTCAGTCGATCAAATATTTGCCAGGTACGTTGACGCAGTGGGTGGCAGCGCCGCGACGGGCACGAAAACACTGGCGTTAAAGGGCAAGCGCGCGGCTTCGCAAGATCGGAATTGGCCGAACGAGATCACGGTGGCCATTCCCGACAAGTTCTTAATTGTCGCCACCACGCCGCAGGGCACAGTTCGCCAAATCGTTAACGGCGACAAAGGCTCAGTAATGAACGGCGCCAACGTGCGAGCCATGGCGCCGGCTGAAGCGAGCGAGGCAAAGCGTAGCTGGGACGAGCTCTTCAATGTCATCAAGGTGAAAATGTCGCCGGGCATGAGATCCGGCGGCGTCGGAAAAGTAGGCGAGCGCGACGCCAACATAGTCGAGCGCGTGACGGATACCAGGACCGAACGTTACTACTTCGATGCCCAGACAGGCTTGCTTCTGAGGAAGATAACTATCAGTCAAACTGTCTTAATGCCTTTTCCTGAACAGATCGACTTCGAGGATTACCGCGACGTCGATGGAGTGAAAGTTCCGTTTATCATCCGCTACTCAGCCATCGACACTTTCAACAGTTGGACACGAACGTTCACCGAGATCAAACGGAACGCTGTAGTGAACGATACCTTGTTCGTGATTCCCGTTGCTCCTCAAAAATAGCTTGATACGAGAGCAATAGACTTTAAGTAGGATCATGTAACTTGAACCAATACTTTGCCACCCCGGCAACTTAATGCTTCCAACAGTCCGGCAACTAATTGCTTCCAGTTCAGAGAAAGTCAAAATTCTAGGTGACATCTCGCGCGTCCATTAAGCGTCCAATAAGCGTTCGAGTGAGTCTTTAGAGTGCGGTAGAGTGCTATCCATGCCGCGAAGTTTCATAGAACTACTGTGGCCTCACACCGGTTGTAGCGATGTGCCGCTTCAACTTCACGACAAGCGCTCTAGCAGCGTTGCAACTTGCTTCGCTTCCACTTACTTGCAGGATATTTCTTCTGTGGATTCAGTTAGCGTCTCGTACGGGATTGCTTCGGGAGGATTGACTTGACGCTGCTATACTCCTCGCGACCTCCGACCTTGCCATGAGTGAACTCCGAATAGTGTTTCAACATGATCAGCTAGCAGCCTCTTGCATGGTCCAGGTCGTTTCTGGTGATACTAGCACGGAGCCGATCCCGGTTTGCTTTCTCGCTCGCTACTCGTGATTCCGAAAACCTTCGCTGGTACGTACCTTGAGGATTTCCTGGATTTGCCGTACGGAGGCTCGGTCGTGCGCGCAAAGCGTCGAAGCAAAAACTCCGACCAACAGAACCACTCGCACCGCGCCATCGTGCTGAACGCGATGAGCGGCATGCGCAAGACGGCGCTGGCCACTGAAGCCGCGCATTGGTGGACGCGCAGTGGACTGTTTCGCGACGGCGCGTGCTTCATCAGCTTCTAGCAGTTTGCGAGCGCCGAGCGCGTCGGGCAGATCCTCGGCACGTATCTGGAGGGGCCAAACTTCGAGCCCCTCCCCCACAGCTGAACAACGGCGTCGCGCGATTGAATTGTTTAATAGCAAGGACGTGCTGCTGCTGGCAGCATCAAGCTTTCGATCGTTCGACTCTTTGCGATGCTAGAATGCAAGCTTGCTACCTGAAAACCGTTCCACCTGTGAAGGAGTCATTCTTATGAGTAAAAATGTTCTTATCTCGGCGCTCGCACTTGCCTGTGTAATAACGATCGGTTGCTCGTTGGGACGGCGTCAGGCCCCAAGCACTTCACAAAGTAGCGATCCGCAAACCAGCCAGCTAAGCGAAATCACATATGAACGAATTTTCGGGTGTGAGGGACCATGTCCTCTTTACAAAGTGGTTCTAAGAAAAGATGGAACAGCGTCTTATGTCGGCGCCGAGCATGCCGAGCGAAAGGGCAAGTATCACGCTGCGAATATCGACTTTTATTTCAATCAACTGAGCAAGCTCATCGACCAGGAAAGGTATTTCAGCCTGCAAGATTCATATGGGCCTGGAGGAAAAGATGAGGGGGTTGTAATAACCAGCGTAGCCAACGACTCGCAGCGAAAGACTGTGGTCGATACAGGTTTCCACGGCCCGATTGAATTGTGGGCAATCGAAATGTCCATTGAGGGGTCTGTCTCACAGATCAAGTGGGAAAAAGATCCCTAGTGTCCGGTCTCTCAAGTTCGCATAACCCAGCCGATGCAATACGAGTATGACTATGAGAGGTCCTTGCCGGATCGTGCCCGAGGCGCAGCCCCGACAAACAAGGCTGCGCCTCCCCGCTGGAATATTGTCGACGAACTTTGGCGGCCGGACACTAGACCGTGCAACGACTATAGGCATTTCCGTTCAAATTTGCTCCCGTCATGCCGGCAGGGAAATTGCAAATGGCATCCGATTGGTTCAGCCCTTACTATTTTTATTAAGAGCCTGACGAACCTCTTTGAGAAATACTTTCACGTCCAGGTTTTGGTACTTCCACATCGGATCATTCATTATCCCGGTATGGCTCTTGACCGCGCGAGTTTTAGTGCCGGTCGGAATCTCCCATACTCCCTGGGCCTGACCAGTAGTGAAATAAGATCCAGATCCGTCAGAGTCGGTCAAGAATAGAAGATAAGTCGTGCCTTCCTGCATCTTCTTGAACCATGGCGTTCTAACCTCAGCTGAACTTCCGTCGGGAAAAGCCACTGAGCCGCCTGGCAATTTAACGGTAATGCGGTTGTCTGGTTTGAGATTACCTTTCATGACGTATTCTATCTTCACGTCATAATTGATAGTGCTGCTGCGGCCATCAGGAGTCAGCCGGCAAACATTTTTCTGCGCAGTCCCAATCAGGACCACTCCGCTGCGGGCCGCCAATTGTTCCAAATCCGTGGACCTCGAGTTCAAATTGGGCGACTCCTCGCCAATAAGGTGGCGCGCCTGTTTCGCCCTTTCCGCGAGGGTTCGATTATCATTCCCAACGCTTACGGTGCCAGGGCGCTGACCTCTGCTGCGGTTATTATGCGACAGTCCAAGTCCGATGGCCGTAAGTATCACCAGCAGAACCAAACCAAATTTCAAAACAGTATTCTTCTTCATATTCATACTCCTCTAATTAGAATCAGGTCGCTTCAGCCTTGACGGCTAGAAGCAGACAACTTCATCCAGAAAATACCTCGTGCTGTCGTAGCTGCAACTGGTGTCGCCGTCTATGGTGACGCACGTGTAGTAATCCTTGGCCGTGTAATAGTAGTAACAGGTCTCCTGGTAGTAATAGATTGGCTCGACGTAGTCGTTAGGCGGCGGGCCCATCAACTGGTGTGGGCCGTATTGCCAGGTGTAGGCACAAGTTCCGGCTGGAGCACCCGTGGGCGTTGAGGTCGTAAGATTGGCCTTCTGAACGTCGTTGGCCGTTAGGCTTAGACTCGTGCCACCACATGGGTCCCAATGGCCGTTCACCATTTTGCCTGGATTGCCTTTCATAATACTTTGATTGCCGGGACATGTTCCGTCCGGATGATCGAGTCCATAGACGTGGCCCAGCTCGTGCTGAATCGTGTTGGTTAAGGCTTCGAGCGAACGCAAATTCGCCCCAGTCGGGAGATGTATCGTGTACGGCCCACCCGGACCTCCCGTCGTCTCGGCACAAACGCCCTTCAAAGTTGGATCCAGGACGATCGTGATTTGCGCGCTTGAGTCTGCCTGTCGCAAATCAAAATAATAATTCGATTTCACGCCAGAAACGTCCGTCGCGTTATCCCACCGGGTCAACGCCTGGTTGGCCGCGTTCCAAACATTGGCGTTGGTTTGACCCGACCCGGGACTTGTGTCCCAGCTGCCATCAATCCTGACGCTGATTGCTGGCCGGCCGTCAATCGTCGCAGGCTGTCCGGCTGTTGCGGTGCCATGAAGAGGAGTGACGTCGCCGTCACAGGACGGGCAATCCGCATAGACGACTTCACTCAGAAACAAGAAACCTAAAGCTATCGCTAAGACCGAATACAGTATGATCTTCATAATAAAAATTCTCCTTAATCACGCCGCGTATCTGAAAAAAACTTTCAGCTTGCCGGGACAATCCCGACCCGACAGGCAATAAACCGCAAAGCAAAGCCACTAAAGGCGCGCCTATTCACAGAGCCATGGCTTGTGGGTGCAGTAATCGGAATAAGGCGTACAGTGGCAAGTGGAAGAATTCCAGGTGCCATCGGCATCCAGACAATTTTGCTGTTGAACGGGATCACAAGAGCTGGGCGGCGGCGGATTCAACACGGCCCTCATCTGCGTCAAAGACATGCCGTAGCGGCTGGATAAATCGGCGCCGTAAGGGTTCAGAATTGGGTTCGTAGGGTGTATGACCGCACTCGCATCGACCGTGTAAGCCCCCGCCGGCCCCAGGCTAAGCACACCGACCTGGCTGGCGGTGTCCAGTTGAAGAACAAACAGGTAGTTCTCTGAAGGAAGAAAATCTGGAAACTCAGGGTTTTGCGCGGTTAGAAGGACTCCATTGTACGATAAGCTCCCGCCTGATTTTGACACCAACATTTCGTTGGCCTGAAGCGGCAACATGTCGGCTGGAGCAGTAGGATAAGGAGCGCAACCGTCACAGACAGTTACGGGTTTCTGAGACAGGGTCTCATTAATTCTGAACTTGTACCAAGTCTCAATATCACGGTTCAGCGCCGCCGAATAGCTGTTCGATGATACGAGCTGCGCCGTGATCACCGTGTAATTTGCCAAAACGTCATCCCAGGTTTCCGGCTCAGCAAACTCAACCCGCGCTGCACGGAAATTGAATGCGTTCGCTCCTGCGGCTTGTGCCTGTTCCGCATACCAGTCCAGCGTGCCGGCCTCAGCCGGCGCTTGAGGCACACGAGTCGCCCTGGTAATTGAATTTTTAATAAGTCCTATCCCCAAAACCAGGGACAGGATTGATGCTAGTAAGATGAATTTTTTGTTCATACTCAGCTCCTTTTGCTTGCTAAATACTTCGGTAATCCAAAACTCTGTCTGCCCCAGTGAAATCAATCACTACAGCAGCAACTCTTTAAACTGCGCCTACCGAACTCAGGCCCCAGAAGTTCTCACTTTGATCGAGACGCTCTCAAATCCTGAGACGGCAATTAGGTACTTCTGCAAATCCGTTTTTGGGCTAATTTGCGAGGTTGGAAGGTTCGTGAAGAACTAGCTTACAACTTGTACCGCAACCACATTCGCTCGAGCGGTTATCTAAATCACCAGAGTGTCGGTAACCTATTGCCTCAAGCGAAGTAGCAAGATACACGGCCGACAGATTTCTGTCCGTCGTCCAGACGACATAACTCAAAAATATTTTCAGAAATTCTTATGAGGGATCTGCGACAGTGCTAGGCGGCGCGAAGTGGTTAATTGCTTCCGTGACCATGCGATAACATTCGCATGCCGTCCGTTCGAGCTCTCGACTATTGATGATCCGAATATTGCCGCGACGATAATCGATCAGTCCCTTGGCCTTGAGCGAGCTGGCTGCTTCGCTGACTGTCGTTCGACTGGATCCCAACATGTGAGAAAGCGCTTCATGTGTCAGTGGAATCGCGTTTGAATTCACTCGGTCGCGACTGATGAGCAGCCAGCGGGCCAATCTCTGGCCAATCGTGTGGAAGGTGTTACAGGCTGTCGACTGGGAAATTTGTGAAATTAACGAGTGGGCGTAGCGCAAAGTCAACTCCTGCAGCGGACCACCTCTCTGGAACTCCCTGACCAGAGTATCTGTCTTGACTCGCATCGCCTTACCCGGAAGCTGAACTTCGATGCAGTAAGGAGCTCTGTTGATCCCCAACAGGGCCGGGACTCCAATAAAACCCTCGTTTCCAACCATGCTGATCTCGGCAGCGGACCCGTCTTCAGTAACTGCCAGTAACGAGATCATACCGCTGATGATAAAGAAGGAATGGGTCATCGAGTCACCAACGCCATAAATTACTTTGCTTCGCGGCAAGTGAATCAACTGAAGATTTGAAAACAGAAGCGGGTATTGTTCCGGCGAGAGTGCAGCAAGAATCCGATTTGTGCCAACGATCTCGGCCGTGTGGGAGGTGGACACCGATTCATCTCTACTTCTGACTGTTCTCGATTACATAGCCAATCCCTGCCAGAATAGCCATTTTATAAACATAGCAACTTTGGAATCTACGCCTGGATCAGTGTAAGGTCAAGAGTTTTACAAGCAACCGTCAGAGAATGGCTGGGGAGTGTTCCTGCTGCGCGAGATCTAACGGAAAGCGCGCGTCACAAGCGTTTAGCAAAGTCAAGCCCATCAAAGTTCGCAATGGTCTAAGGTGCGGGCGCGCTTAGGGACGGGTTGTTAAGTTTGTTAGGCGGCGCAGAGCATTCTTCTCAGACCACGCTTTTACCACACCGGGGGCGTTCATTCGTCGCGTCGCCTCGATGGGCGAACTGAATTCTCCGTGGGGGCTTGCTCTGGCACCTGCTGATTTTGGAAGGTTCAGCGGCGACTTGCTAGTTGCCAACTTTGGCGACGGCCGTATCCACGCCTTTGACTCGACGACGCTTACCTTAGATGGCGAATTCGAAGCTGTCGGATTGCTTCATTCTGTGGCGGGAAAACCGATCCAGATTGACGGCCTTTGGGCGCTTCAATTTGGTCACGGCGCTAGCGCAACCAGCGCGAACGGGCTGACAAATACGCTGTTTTTTACGGCTGGATCTGGCGACGAAGATCACGGCTTATTCGGGTCGATAGTTAACGTTCAACCGCCCGGCCGACAATGATCGAGAACGATGATCCCGGACCGTCCTGAGCCTCAATCACGGGGACGGTTCGGATCGCTCGTCGTTTCTCAGTGCCGTGCGCGGACTGGCGCTGCGCCTTTGATAGCTCGCCCACCAGTGGCGAAAGCGCTCATCATCAGCCCTGCTCGGCGCGAGATCCTCAATCCCGATATAAAGATTCCGACTAACCTCAATTTTTTCCGAATTATGCTCGCCATTTCAGCGCTGAAAATGTGGACAAAGTGTGGCGACCAATGATTGGCGTGCTTCAGGTTGGTTGGCGGAACCTTTTCGATATTATATTGCGAAACGCAGATTAACTTAAAGTCGATGTTGCAGGTCATTCCAAAAAGCAAAGCCTTAGCGGTACTCGGCGCACTGGTTGTAGTAGGCATTTGGAGCAATGTGATAGCGGCCGTCTTTTGCCCGCACATGATGGGTAGCTCGGATCATTGCCTCATGCAGCGTTCACATCCACCTTCCTATGGAAGTCTGAGCAATGCTCAGACATCGATGGAACACATGGATCACACGCAGATGTCTGATATGGACATGAAGGAGATGGCCATGCACACGTCAGATATGCGGATGGACAACGCAACGTCGCAGCCAGAAAAAGATTCGGTAAAAAAACGAGACGTTGCAATTCGCGAGTGACGCGCAAGAAGGCTCTGAAGCGATCAGCCAGCCGAATGAAACCTGTTCACATTGCATGATGCACTCGCGATCTGGTGCGGACTCTCCATTTAGGGCCGCAGTCCAGAACAGTACCGCGTCCCAGGTCATCGCCACCGACACTACAGCGCGACTAGTGAATACCGTTACCTCATCTCTTACGTTTTTAGATTTACACGATCATGGACCACCGGGCTCAAGCACTCCGCTGTACGTTCTGGTTAACGCCTTCCGCATTTAAAACCCATCTCTGATCACGCAGCGCATAACTGTGCAGGCATAGGTCTGCGCGGTTTCAGCCGTGGCTTTCGAGCCGTGGTCTCAACCTGTTATCGATCTAGAGGGGAAGCATGCAGTTCAAGAATAGTCGTCATAGGTCGCGATGGTTCGCGGTGGCCGGCCTAATTCTGGTTTTGTCTTTGCTCGCATCGGCGGAATCTGTTCAGGACATGCAAAACATGCCGGGGATGAGCAAGAAGTCGTCGCCACAAAAAAGGCGCGCGGCAACTAGAAAGAGGAAGCCGGCCCAGAAACACAACATGGCGAACATGCCCGGCATGAACATGCCGGGAATGAAAATGTCGGCAATGCACAAGCACACTCGGCGGAAGAGGCCTACTGCGCGAAGGAGGCAGCCCACTACAAAACATCAAATGGGCAATATGCCGGGAATGAACATGCCCGGAATGAAGATGCCGGCAACTAAGACGTCACCGACTCCTAAGCCTTCACAACAGATGAACATGCCGGGAATGAATATGCCGCAGACAAGTCCGTCGCCCTCGGCATCGCCACAAAAGATGGAGATGAATATGCCGGGCATGCAGATGCCGTCAGCACCTCCAAACCCGCAAGCTTCTCCGCAAAAGCAGATGCAAATGAACATGCCCGGTATGCAAATGCCGGCGGCTTCGCCAAACCCGCAGGGCTCTCCAGAGCAGAAGATGAACATGCCCATGCCAATGGCGAGTCCCTCACCAGGCACGATGGGCGGAACGAAAGGCATGGAAGGAATGCCGGGCATAGAATCGATGAACGCTGAATCCCCGCTCGTCATGTCCGGCAACGAGATGGCCGTTCGGGTTGGCTCAAGCCAGCAAAACGTTATGCAGATTGGGCAGATGGGTTCGGGGACTTCCTGGCAGCCCATCTCGACTCAGATGTATATGGTTGACAAGATAATGGGCAAGTGGCTGCTGATGTTTCATTACAATGTAGTCGTTGGCATGAACAGGCAAGGCGGCCCGCGCGGTGTAACAAAGCTGGATTCAGCCAACTGGTTTATGCCAATGGCCTTTCACAAACTGGGCAAAGGGGCAATTCAACTGCGCGGAATGTTCAGCGCTGAACCGTTTACTTTCGCACCCGGGGGTTCGCCGTTGCTGTTTCAAACCGGAGAGACCTACAAGGGTAAACCCATAATTGATCGCCAGCACCCGCATGATCTGTTCATGGAGTTGTCAGCGCAATACACTATGGCTCTTGGTGAGCGGGCGACGTGGTTCACATACTTTGGCGATCCCGGCGAGCCGGCCCTCGGACCAGTTGCTTTCATGCATCGCGGATCAGCTTCGGAGAATCCTTCAGCTACTCTCGCGCACCATTTACAGGATTCTACCCATATCAGCTTCGGCGTATTCACGTCAGGATTTACCTATCGCTGGTTCAAGGTCGAGGGTTCGATCTTCAACGGGCGTGAGCCAGATGAAAATCGTTACAATTTTGACGCGCACAAATGGAATTCCAGATCGGTTCGACTCAGTGTTACGCCAAACAACAACTGGGTGATTCAGGCCAGCTATGGATTTTTGCGCAGTCCCGAGGCACAGGAGCCCAACACCGATATTCGTCGGACGACGGCTTCCATTCAATACAACCACCCTTTCAATCGGGGCAACGTGGCTGCCGCATTGGTGTGGGGGCGGAATCATTTGAGCGGCGGTGGTGATAATGCAAACCTGAACGGATACACTGCGGAGTCAACGGTCAACTTCCTCGATAAGAACTGTCTTTACACGCGTTTCGAATTGGTGGACAAGAACGAGCTCTTGCGTCCGTCAGATCGAGCTTTGCTTGGCATTACACAAGCTCATCCTTCATTTCGCATCGGTGGCTATACGTTCGGCGGCGTCCGAGACATCTGGACCACCGACAAGGTTTCCCTCGGAATTGGAAGCGACGTCACGTTCTTTTCAAAGCCGTCGATTTTGGATCGCATCTACGGAAATAATCCTGTGGGATGGAAGCTCTTTCTGCGAATCCGTCCCGCCAAGATGAAGATGGGTTCCATGATGCATCCGCAAGGAAATACGAACGCTCCGGACCAGATGCCCAAGAAGCCATAGGTTCCGTTAGATGATGAGGGAGAAGACAATGCGAAGAATAGTAATTTCAATGCTGGCGACGCTTTGATCGCCGCTATCGCTGTTACCTATGTTAACTCTTAGCCGCAATCCTGCGAAGCCAGTCCAAACTGCGTCCGGACAACAGAATTCGTTGGCAACTTCGTCGCCGCAGGAACAGAGAGAAAATATTCCGAAGTATTACGAGACTGCGCCCACTAATCTCCCCTCGACGCTTCCGCCGGAGAAGTTCCCCGGGAAGACGCGCGAGGCTTATCAAGCTGCCAAGGAGATCCCACAGACGCTTGCGCAACTGCCGTGTTACTGCCACTGCGATCGTGGTATGGGCCACAAGAGTTTGCACAGCTGTTTTGAAGACGATCACGCCGCGCATTGCGCTACCTGTACGGATGAAGCCTTGCTGGCTTACCGGCTGCAAAAAGAGGAGTATCTTTCCGCCAAGCAAATTCGTGAGCGAATAATCGCGTCGTACCCTGACTAGTAACAACGAGAGGAGAGAGACAATGAACTCGTCGATATCGGGATTTGGTTTCCTGCTAGGCTACATCGTGATGGTTGGCGTGGCCTCTTTCCTCGAGAAATTCAGCATGAAGCAGTTGAACCCTTATCAGGTTAACTTTCTCATGGCGATCGGAATGGCTGTAACGGCCGTTCCTGCCCTTTGGTTCAAACAGGGGAGTCTGACGGTGCCAACCAAAGCACTACCATTGGGTGCTCCCATTGGCTTGTTGATGGCGCTCGGGTCGATCTTCTTTGTGCTGGCACTGTCGAAGCTTCCTGTGGGCATGGCTACAGGCATTTCAGTTAGCTATGTCTTGCTCGTTCTATTCCTGTCGTCGCTCTTCTTAAATGAAAGTATGAGCTTAATGAAGATTCTCGGCACCTTGCTAACAATAACTGGAGCGGCTCTGATCTCATGGGAGCAAAAGTAAATAACAGTTCAGAGGAGGGTAACCTGTGAAACCGAAGAACTATCTCAAATTTGGTTTGAGCGTACTCGCCCTGATGGCCGTCAGCGTGGGCGTTGTTCTGACGAGTGCTGTGAGCGGAGATGCCGTTCAGAATGAGGATTCAGCCGTGCGCGATGTGTTGTTGATAAGCGCGTCGAGCTTTGCAAAGAACGATCTTGCTGAGGCTACGAAGGTTTGGGCTAATGACGAGTCTTTAACGATCTTCGAGAGCGGCCACGCTAATTATGGCTGGGCCGATTATCGTGACCATCATCTCGTTCCCGAGATGGGTGAGATGAAGAATACGAAGTACGAATTCAGCGACATCAAGATTCACCTCGCCGGCAAGACAGCGTGGGCTACTTTGAAATACACAATATCTGCGGACGTTATGGACAACGGCAAAACGCGACACGTTGATGGCGGTGGGCTTGGCACGGCGATTCTTGAAAAGCGCAGCGGCGGTTGGCGGATCGTGCATTGGCATTCGAGCGCGCCACGCCGCGCGCCTGCCCCGGCTGCAACGCCTAAAAACCCGTGAGAGGCATAAACAGTTTGTAGTTTCCCCAGTACTAACCAACGATGGAGGAAGAAATGAAAAGACTTTCGCTTAAGCTATCTTTGATACTGCTTGTGCTGGCTGCGGCATCGGCCGTAAGCGTTTCAGGCATTGCTAGACCTAACAATAATCCAGCCGCAGACACCACCGTTGTCGGCTACATTAGCGACAGCAGTTGCGGTCTTAAACATATGTCGGGCATGGGCGACGACAAGTCATGCACGCTCATGTGTGTGAAGGGCGGCAGCAAGTTTGTCCTGGCCTACAAGAACCACAAGCGAGTTTACAAACTCGACAAAGCGGGTCAGGAAAAGGCGCGAGAATTTGCCGGGCAGAAAGTAAAAGTGACCGGTCAAGTGATCGGAAGGACGATCAAGGTTACCTCTATTGAGGCTGCAATCTAGGGCTTCCAGCGAATACGTGAGTGGCTCGATCAACATGAGATTACCCCAGACGATTTGCGAAGTACTACACCCAGGAGGAAGTGACATGAGACGAACGACAGTTATTCTGGCGTTGTTGGCTCTAGCTGTTTTCGGCGCCGCGTGTACGACGGAAAATTCAAACAGCAACGCCAACTCAAACACGATGGTAACGGCATCACCCAGCCCTGCTATCAGTCCCGCTAATTCGAATGTGAACATGCAGGACAACAAGAACATGGGCAACATGAATATGAAGGATATGAAGAACATGAAGATGGGTAATCAAAACAAGAAGGCGAATGCCAACAAGAAACCATAGCTTCAATATCCAAACCGAAAGCCATTCATCGAGGATGCCCGCAGTGTCCGTGGCGTGCATTCTGGTTTGATGGACGGCGTGCTTTATCCCTTCTTCGGAGTTCTGTTGAGTTGTATGATCGCCGCCGCTGCGATGAGCTTCAGCTCTGTGTCGATGATTGGCGATGCATTACGGTTGCGACGATCGGTCTTGTGACCGCAACTCGACAAGTCACTGTACGCTGGGATGTGATTTCAACCATTCAGCCCGCAGCATGAAACTGCCTTCAGTAACCACCCGATCACCAACGCTCACACCCTCCAGCACTGGATAAAAACCGTTAGTCTCAGGGCCAAGGCGCACTTGCCGCATCGCAAAGACATTACGATCGCTCGTAGCCACAAAAACGACTTGTTGATTTCCCAAGTTTTGCACCGCAGCGACGGGCACGATTGCGACTGTCGATCCCCTGTCACCAAGAGCGGCGAAGGCAACGTTCACGTACATACCGATCTTGAGTTGCTGGCGGGGATTGGCTAGTTCGATGCGTGCCTGTGCGGTTCGTGTTTGAGAATCAATCTTTGGATCAACGTAAGATATCCGGCCTCGAAAGACGCGACCTGGATAAGCGTCCGTGGTGATGCTCGCGCCGCTGCCTATTTGAACCTTGGCGAGATCCTTTTCATAAACTTGACCCACGACCCACACGCTGGACAAGTCAGTTACTCGCAGCAGTTCCTTGTTAGCCTCAATGACTTCACCGGAATTGACAGTGCGACTCGTCACAGTACCGGAAGCAGGTGCCGGCAAGCTTACTTCCGAACTGACCTGTGACGTGGAACGCAGAGCACTGACACGTTGAGAACTCAGACCCAAGAGCAAAAGTCGCTGGCGTAGATTGGCTAGTTCTGATTCTGCTGCTTTCAACTTACTAGTCGCCATCTCCAACTCTTCGCGGCTGGCGGCGCCGATCTCCACAAGCTTCTCAGTACGCGCATGATGCTTATGGTGCTCATCCAACTCGGCGACTACTGAGAGATATTTCGACTGAGCTTCCGCCAGATCGTTGCTAGACACTACGGCGATTGTTTGACCTTTGCGCACGGTCTGGCCGAGTTCCGGTCCGACACTACGCACAATCCCGCCGACAAGGGACATTACGGGAGTTTCGCGATAGGAGTTGGGCTGAACGACGCCGGTCGTCTGTTGGCCGGTTGCATCCGTCGAGACACGCTCGCCCACCGTTTCAATCTTGATCCCAGATCTCTGAACTTGTTCGGCAGATATTGTGAGGGTCGAATCTCCTGACGTGTTACTCGCTTGGTTAGCGGTTTGATCAGGTCCAATGGTGCGGGGCGCGGGTACAGGCCGTCCGCCGCCACCTCGGGGAATGAAGAGCCAAAGCAGCAGAGCGATAGCTGCGACGGCCACGATCGCAGCGGCGGCAACCACAGCCGTCTTTGCATTACGATTCGAGCTACGACCCTTGGCAGCGCTCGTGGTCTCTTTGTTGGTTTTTGGTGTTTCGTTCATCTTTGTGTCACCTGCTGTCTGATTGCTATTGGTGAACCGATGGCGCGTTCAACCTCCACACTCCCCTTGTACGTATCTAACAGCGCGTCGATGTATCCGTTCTGCAAATCGATAAACCGTCGTTGCTCGCCAAGGTAGTCAATCAGCGTCTTTGATCCCAATTCGTACGTCTGCCTAACGACATCGAGATTTGCTTTAGCTTGATCTTTTACCCCGACGCGAAAGATCTCTGCCGCGCGTGCCGTGCTGTTATATTGCGCGTACGCTGACGCCACTTCACGCCGTATAGTCAATTCCAGAAACTCACGGCGGCGTTTTGCTCCTTCGGCTTCTGCGACAGCCGCTTCAACTGCTCCCTGGTTCTTGTTCCGCACGGGCAGGTCCAGAGAGACGCCGACGGTGAAGTAATGGAAGGTTCCTTGAATTGGTCTCAATTGACCGGCGTCATTGATGCCGTTCAAGGGATAGCCGAAGGCCATTTGCTGGTAGCCCGCGACCAAACTTGCATCCAATCTTCCCTCAGAGCGTGCTTGCTCGATCCGAGCTTCAGCGAAACTCTCGGCGGCCGTCGCCAGTTTCAGATCGGGCCGCTCTGACAATGCTCGCGCGGTAGCTTCGGGAAGAGGCGACAACGGAGTGATTAGATCGTTGAAGTCTCCGCGCAGTCGAAGCGGCTCCTCTGGTACCATGCCGATAAGATTGCGCAAAGCCAACATTTCTATCTGCGCTTTGCCTTCGGCTGTCTCGCGCGTCGACTTCAACCGATTGAGTTCGACTAACACCATGTTCTGTTCTAAGGGAGCGGTCCCTCCTTCAGTAACTCGGGCTGCGACCAGGTTGTATCCCCGCTGGCTTGTGCCAATTAGATCTTCATCGAAGCCCAGCTTGAGAATGGCGGCGAGAGCTTCCCCAAACTTGGCGCGTACATCCGCCGCGAGCATTCGTTCCCGATTGGCAACGTCTTGCCGCCGCATTTCGAGTTCTCGTTCGGCGACCCTGATCCGAGCAGGACGCCGCCCGCCGAGTTCCAATGGAAGCATCCCGCTAACGGTGATGTTGTTGTCTGTTCCCGTTATTGTTTTCGATACAGAAACATCAACCTTAGGATTCGCGCGTAATGCCGCTTGCTTTACTAACGCGCTCGCCGCATCGATCTCTTTGCGCGCCGCCAGCAATTCGCCGTTGTGTTCAAGCGCATAAGCAACGGCCTGATCTACTGTCAGACCCGCTTGTAGGTCCGCGTATCTTGCAGTGGCTGAGCCTGGAACCAGCGGCAAATTCACAGTCGTCGCGGTGAGATTGTTTTGAGGCGCGCTCGCGATTGTTTGAGCCGGAGCGGAACCGCCAGCGACAACATGGGCTAATGCTAAAAAGCAAGCCATAATGACTCGTAGAATGTGACGTCTAGTCATGATTGCTACCCTCTTTCTCAATACCAGAAAGCAATTCGGCATCTGCCTCGCGCATTCCCGAGTTTGCTCGTGCGATCCCTTGTTTCTTTAGCTGCCGTTCACGCAGCCAGAAAAAGATCACTGGCGTGACAATCAATACATGCAGGAGACTTGAGACCATCCCGCCAAGGACTGGTGTGGCGAGTGGCTTCATTACTTCCGAGCCCGCACTAGTGCTCCACATAATCGGAAGCAAACCGGCAACGACGGTCGAGACGGTCATGACCTTTGGGCGCAAACGGAGTAATGCACCTTCCGTCACAGCGTCCATTAGAGTCTTGCGATCTAAGACTCCGACTTCTTGCCGCTTTCTTTCAACTGCTTCCTCGAGATAGATGACCATCACGACGCCGGTCTGCACGGCAGTGCCGAACAGCGCAATGAATCCCACCCAGACGGCGACTGAGAAGTTGTAGCCAAGTGCCCAAAGCAGATAGACACCGCCCGTTAAAGCGAAGGGCACGGCGAGCAATACATGCCCTGCTTCTAAAACGGAGTTGTAGGTCAGGTAGAGGAGACCAAAGATGATTACCAGCACTATGGGAATCACAATCATCAGGCGCTGACGGGCGCGCTGTTGGTTTTCATATTGACCACTCCAATCCATGAAATAGCCGGGCGGCAGTTGCACTTGGCTCGCAAGTTTCGGCTTGGCCTCGTCAACGAAGCTGCCAACGTCTCGACCGCGCACATTGAGTAATACCGTTCCCCGGAGGAGCCCGTTCTCGCTGGAGATCATCGTTGGTCCTTCGACGCTGCGAATCTCCGCGAGCTGCGCCAAGGGAATGGACGCTCCCGATGGTGATGCGATGGGAATTTCACCCAGGGCTGCAGCACTGCTGCGATACTGCGGCGCGTACCGAACCCGAACCGGAAAGCGTCTGCGGCCTTCGATCGTGACGGTGAGGTTCGTCTCGCCGATTCCTTTTTCTATAGCGTCCTGAATTGTTCCGACATCGATGCCGTAGCGCGCGGCAGCCGGACGGTTGATATGAATGTCGATGTAAGGTGCACCGCTGATCTGTTCCGCATAAACGTCCTTTGCTCCGGGCACCTGGAGCACAACCTCAGCGGTTCGGCGGGAAAGCTCTTCCAAGGTCTTAATATCGTTGCCAAAAATCTTGATTCCGACCTGAGAGCGTATGCCGGTGGACAGCATGTCGATGCGGTTCTGAATCGGCTGCGTCCAGATATTCGTAACACCCGGCATTGTCAGGTTCTCGTTCATCTCAGAGATCAGCTTCTCTCGCGTCATTCCGGCTCGCCATTGGTCGACCGGCTTCAGATGGACGATTGTTTCGTTCATGTTTACGGGAGCCGGATCGGTCGAGGTATCGGCTCGACCAGCTTTTCCCACTGCCGCTTCCACCTCGGGAAAGGTTTTCAAGATCTCATCTTGCTTACTGAGGATTCGGAGAGCTTCGTCTACAGAAATGGCTGGATCGGTTACCGGCATGTACATGACATCGCCCTCGTTGAGAGGAGGCATAAATTCCTTGCCAATCCCAGTTGCCAGAATGATCGCGCCGGAAAATAGCAATAACGCGATCGAGACCGTGATGAGGCGATGACGTAAAGCCAAAAGAAGTGCAGGCCGATAGATGGCATGCAGAAAACGCATCACGGGATTTGATTGCTCAGAGTGAAACTTGCCTCCCAGCAGATAGGTGCAAAGCACTGGGACAAGTGTGACGGCGATGATCGTCGCCCCAAACATGGCGAACGTCTTCGTAAAAGCGAGCGGGTGGAACAGTTTTCCTTCCTGTCCGGTGAGCGAAAAGACGGGAATGAAGGCCAGGATGATGATGGCCATTGAAAAGAAGACCGGTCGCCCCACGAGCTTTGTTGAATCGCTGACTGTTTCCCAAACCTTCTTACGATCTCTGGGATCGACCTTTCGCTTTTCTAAGAAGCGAAAAGCGTTTTCAGTGACTACAATTCCGGCGTCGACGAGCACTCCGATGGCGATCGCAATTCCCGCCAACGACATTAGGTTTGAACTGATCCCCATGTAGTACATAAAGAGAAAGGAGGTCAGTACTGCTAGCGGCAAGGGAATGGTGACGATAAGAATAGAGCGGAAGTGCGCGAGGAAAATGATGTGCGCCAGCGTGACCAGAATTAGCTCTTCAATCAGCGCACGCTTTAACGTGTGAGTGGCACGGTTGATTAATTGCGTACGATCATAGAAAGGGACTATCTCAACACCTTTCGGCAAGCCAGACTTGATCGCTTCAATTCTTTGCTTCACGCTCTGGATTACATCGAGCGTGTTGATCCCATAAGAGCAATCACAACACCGCCAACGGCTTCCTTGCCGTTCTTGTCTAGTACCCCTGTGCGAAAGGCATTTCCAAGCTTTACGTCTGCGACATTGCGCACGTAGATGGCCGTGCCGTTTGCTGAACCAATGACGATGTTTGCCACATCATCGGTTGACTGGATCAATCCAATCCCGCGAACCACGGCCCACTGACCTGCTTGCTCAACGACATTGCCACCGACGTTGTTATTCGAACGCTGCACAGACTGAACGATTGTGGAAAGAGGAATGTTGTAAGCGCGCAGCTTGTTGGGATCGACATCAATTTGGTACTGCTGAACATAGCCGCCGACAGAAGCAACCTCAGCTACGCCTGGCACGGAGTTCAACTGGTAACGCACAAACCAGTCCTGCAAGGTACGCAGGTCGCGTGGGTTCATCTGATCTGATTCAAGCGTGTACCAGAAGACTTGCCCGACGCCTGTGGCGTCTGGACCAAGCGTCGGCACAACACCCTCAGGCAGTTGCTTCGTGACAAGATTGAGGCGTTCGAGGACTCGCGTTCGGGCAAAGTAAAGATCAATATTGTCCTCGAAGATCACATTGATCATCGAGAACCCGAACGCCGAACTTGCCCGCACCACACGCACACCCGTTAAGCCTTGCAGGTTAGTCACGAGAGGATACGTGACTTGATCCTCGACCTCTTGTGGCGAGCGACCAGTCCAGTCTGTGAAGACGATGACCTGGTTCTCAGAGAGATCGGGGATCGCGTCGATTGGCGTACGCGTTAGTGCCCAATAGCCCCAGAGCGCGAGGCCGAGGTAAAGCACGATGATGAGCCCGCGATTACGCAGGCTCATCTCGATAAGCCGGTGGATCATGGCAGTATTCTCCTTAGACCGCCGTTCGACGGTCGCTTAACTTCAGAAACTACTGAGCTGTTACTGAGAAAGAGGTCTGCCCTTTTCCTGCCGGCCCTTCAAAAGATACTTGTGCCTGCCACTCGCCAGCCATTTCAATGTTGGACTTGGCGCGATAGACTCCGGGCGTATCCGTGGTCGTCAGCGTGGCAGGATCATTCATCACCGGCATCGAGGCCATCTGCGGCATGTGAAAAGTTAGTGCCGCAGCACCGACATCCACTGGCTTGTTCGACGAATCTTTGAACGTGATGAAGAACTCATCAGCGCCATGTTTGATTTGGCCCGAAGGACTCGACAAGGTGACCGTTAGGTTTCCGATCGGCGCACTCTTGATGACCTTGCCCGTATCTACCGATGAAGTCTTGGAACCACAGGCGGCGACGAACACTAGAAGTACGAGAAGACTGAACGCGAGAATAGATTTAGACATAATATTCGACCTTCTTATGAAATAGAGAACTCGCGCGCACAAGAAGACGCGCAACTGCGCTGTTCCTTAAGAGCGAACAGCAACAACAAGACACACTACGGCCTTGGAGTCTCTAGATCAGAAGAGCGAGATGTCGAATGTAAGCGGGGTTCGAATACGGAGGAGGGCTGTCTGCCCAGCTTGAATGAATAGATAAGGGCAGCATCGCAGCTAGCGGTTGGGCAGCTGATGGATGAATCGCTATGGCTTGGCTTGATGGTCGCGGAAGCTGAGATCCGGTCGAGCCGGTGGTGCCACTCTGCGAACAATTCAGAGCGCAGCACAAACGCGCCGTTGAAACTTCCGGCGTCAGGCTCTCGGCTTGGGCTGCTTTCTTACAGCAATCCATGCCAGCCATCTCAGGCATGCTGCATTCCTGCTCATTGGAATGCAGCGGAATGCCGGCGAAGACGCTACTGCCAATTACCAGGATCAGTGCCAATGATGCTAAACGGAGTACCATGCCTTAACCAATCTATGGAAGCCCTAAGACCTTGTCAAGGTTTGCTTCACCCGATCGAAACGTCGAAAGGACGCAAAGTCCCAAGGAAGTGTAAGCCTAGCCGCTTTGGGGCCGCAGTCCGGGCCTAATCCTTCCGCTTCTTGATTTCCTCTAATGCGGCTGCGACCGTTCGGTGCGCCTTGGCCTTAAGTTCGGGGTACCGACTCAGCCATTGGTTTAGTGCTTCTTCAGACCTGAAGGAAGGTTCTGGCGATTGAGAGGTGCCAGTGACTCTTATGCTCGACAGTCGAGCCAGCTAACGAGGTACTATCCGTCGGGAACAAGACTAGCACGTTCTCCGTAGGTGCGTATTGGCTACTTGGAAATCTCCACTCTTTCTATGTCCGTTCGTGATCCCAGATGGGAATATCAAAGAAAATACCACGGTCAATACCCGTGTCTCATGGCAAGGTGATGGCCGCCAATCGTGGCGGCACGGTTCTAGTATACGTCCAACGTTTCGTGATCCAGAATCCCTTAAAACTCGAAATCAATCGAGAAGCGAACTTGCCGGGAAGCAGCAAAGGATGTCGGTATGCCGAACGATGAAAGTGGAGTCACTCCTGAACCGAAGTGGGAGTTGCGACTGAGAACGTTAGGGTGATTGAAAAGGTTAAAGGCTTCTACAACGAGGTCGAGCTTTCGCCGCTCTCCCATCGGGAAGTATTTCAACACGCGCAGATCAAAGTTGACGAAGCGTGGTGTGCGCAAAGTATTTCGCCCGAAACCGATCGGGCGCGACGCAAGTGGAAAAGCTCGGCCTCGTTCTTCATCACTCCCAGTTAAGGCATCAACTGGTCGGCCGCTGCTCAGCGTTACGATTGGAGCGATCTCGACGTGTCCCAGGATCTTGCCGATGAGAATGTCCCTTTCGCTGCCTGCTCCCTTCTCCTCTTCGTCACCGAAGGGAAGATCAAATAGTCCGTTGAGCACGAATCGGTGCCTGACATCATGTCGTGAAAGGGCCCGCTCTGCTTGCAAGTCGAAAGGGTTTTGAGGCTGCTCATCGAAATCGGAGGCATCGTCGCGTGTCTTTGATAGAGTGTAAGACGCAAGCAACTCTAACTCGTCACTCATTCGTTTGTTTAGTGCCAGCGTCAGGCCGTTGTAGGTAGAGCTTGCTGAGTCTTCGAGTTGATAGATGGCATCGAAGCGCGGAGCGACCCTGCCCGGTCCAAAGATAAGACGACCAAGTTGTTGCGGAGTTGGATTAATGAAGCCAAACGCTGCTGCATTCGCAGTCGTCAGCGTAACGGGTGGAAGAAGATTGATGTTCCGTGTGCGAGGCAGATGAATGCCCCGCGTGAAGAGATAGTCGGCCCGGAGCGTAGTGTTCTTGCTTAAGAGATGCTCAACACCAGCATTCGCTTGGGCGCTGTAGGGCGTAACGAATTGCGGATCAGCGCGAAAGATCGAGGGAGCGATTCCCGCAACAGGCGCGAGCGAGCGCCCACCTCCGTTTGTTGCGAACACCGTGGCCGCATCGGTGTCGTTGGCTACTTGCTCGAATGCCTGCGCTCCGTGCTTCTGGATCGCGCGATTAAGAAAAGCTAACGGGAGTCGGTCATAGAGAAGGCCAAAGCCGCCGCGCAACACCCATTCCTTTGAAGGACTCCAAGCCAAACCGAGCCGCGGGCTGAAGTTGTTAGAGTCAGTACGGAATGGTGAGGGCAAAGTCTCGACATCATAGCGCCCACCCACATTAAGAGTAACTTGAGGAGTGATACGCCATTGATTCTGGAGAAAGACCCCAAAGCTCGTCACCCCAAACTGCGTAACTGGCGAGCCAAATGCCTGCCGCCAAATTGCTGGGTGTCCTGAGACGAAGTCGTCGAGCGTGCGAAAGACATATAGGGCGCCGAATCCATCACGTAGCTCACTGTTAAGAGAAACATAATTAACAGTCACCCCACCTTTCCATTCGCTGCGGGAGCGCGACAGAGAAACATTATCGACGAACTGTTCCCGCGTTTCGTGACGCGTCGAGTCGGCATCAAAAGGACGACCAAAACGAGCCAAGCCAACTATCTCTACCTCCGGGCCAACTGGATCTGCTGAGCGCGTAACCGCGCGCCGAGTGCTTGCCTGAAATCGCATGTCATTGAACAATTTTGATGACAAGACAGAGATCGCAGAGCCGGTAAACTGATGGTCTTTTGTGTAGGCACTCCCACGCGCCGATCTGTCGCTGAGATTATCCGTGTTGAAGGCATCGCCGCGCTCTCGCAGATTTGTGAAGGCGAAGCGAAAGTTTAGTGTGTGACGCTGGGATGCGACATATGTGATCTTTGCCGCCATCTCGGTTTCGTCCGTTCCGATTTGAAATCGTCCAGGGGTTAGTGACCGGACTGTGAGGCGGGGAGCGAAGCCCGATGCAAGCAATGCATTGATACGTGTGCGCGTAGTCCGGTTTATTTCTGATTCATCCTCTGCGGATAGGTGCTCTTGTTCAGCCGCAAGATAGAAGAAGACCTTATCGCGCTTTAGAGGACCCCCAAGAGCTGCGCCGGGCTGCACTCGGCGGAAACGCAAACGACTGGCCGGAGGCGGATCGGAGTAAGGTTCGCGAGCATTGAACAGCTCGTTTTGGAAGAACGTGAAAGCGTCACCATGAAATTGATTCTGTCCTACCCTAGTGACGACGTTGATCGCGCCACCTGCAGCGCCCCCAAACTCTGCCGACAGACCATTGTTTACGATTTGGAACTCCTGCACTATCTCAGGGGAGAGGGCAACACGAGCCGCCCCAGTCGTTTCGTCCGTATTGTCTAACCCGTCAATCGAGATCGAATTGCTGCGAGGCCGCAGGCCTCCGAAAGTGAATCCGCTATCAGCCAATGGCGAGCCGGATGTTGGATTGCTCCCACCGGTCTTTTGTTGGTTTGATGGCGCAACTCCAGGTGCGAGTAATGTGAACTCCAGATAGTTGCGGCTATTGACAGGCAATTCTTCGATGCGTTCTGGATCTATGGACGTGGTTACGGCAGTTTGTGTCAAATCAAGGGCAGGCGGAGTATCCATGACCGTTACCTGGGCATTTACGTCTCCGGGTGTCAAAGAAATGTCGAGTGCGGTCAAGCGACCCAGAGCGAGCGTCACTCTCGGATTAAAGTATGGCGCAAAACCTTTCGCTTGGGCCTTAACTTCATAATCACCGACAGCCATCGCGTTAGCGCGATAGCTTCCATCCGCTTCACTCGTGACGTTTCTGGTCTGATTAGTGGTGAGATTGCGCAGTGCGATCGTGGTCCCAGGAATACCTGCTCCCGCCGCGTCATGGACAGTACCCACTAGAGTGCCGGTGGTCGCTGAATCCTGGGCTTGCGCGCGATAAGGAAATAAGAATAGCGAAAGCACAACTAATCCGAAAACGAGGTTGCTTGATAAAGATCGCACGCTTGAGAATCCCCCTTGTTCGTTCAGGACGCGTTAAAGTGAATCAGAATGTATTCGTTCAAATTTGGGTCCGGCTCACAATCAATCTTGACCATACGCTCAATGAAGCGAAGCAGGTGCTGGCCCATTCACTATGGAGCGAGCCGAAACGTTTACGAATTTCGGCTCGCTCGAATACCGAATAACTGATACCGCGACTATTTCACAATTCTGATCTGTTTCGGATCAGTCAACTCAATTTGAGCTTTGCCGTGATAATCAAGAAACTTCCCTGAAACAACAATCTCTTTACCGTCCAGTGTCTTTACATCTGGAAATTTCGGAAAGTCGACGTTTCTGAGCACCGCTGTTAGTGCAGTACGGAAATTGGGATCAAAATCGAAGACGATTAAGTCTCCGTCACGCTCCTCAAAAAATTTGCTTACCGTGCCTCTAAACGATCCTTCCTTGCCAACCAGCTTTAAGGAACCGGCCAAGTCGTGTGCATCCAGCGCGTTCTTGTAAACGGCATCGTCCTTATCCACTGTTTCGAACTTGGCTGTCTTCGAGGCCACCACGTGCTGAAGCGGTTTCATCGGGTCTCGGTCCTGAAACGCGGTGACCGTCTGTTTCGCGCTCACCCTGTTGAATGTCGTCGTCGTTGGCGCGCAGACTATGGCGGCCAGCGCTATGAAGGTTGCGGTAATCCGAATGATTCTCATGTGCAAAACTCCTTGTAACTATATTCTTACCACAATCGATCTGTGATCTCAGAACCTGAATCACCAATAGATGGATCCTGCCGTTCGTCTCGCGAAGTAGTCTCTCGCTCGCTTACTCATGAGATAGAAAAGTAATGCCACCGCAATAGGAACTCCGACGATTGTTCTGGGCTCTGTCCCAAGGATTGCGTTAACGAGATCGCTCAATAGATTGATTGTTATCAGAAGGATTGCGACGATGTGTCCACAGCGAGCGCGTTGCCAGAGGCCAATCGCGGCGGCAGCGCAGAAAGCAGAAGGTCCGAATAATAAGACTACTGCCCAAAAGCCTATGCGGAGCAGACCCTCGTGTCCGTGGGGATTTAATCGCCATATTGGTTCAAGGAAACGCGGCACAAGGAGCGATAGACCCGCGGTGAAGCTGATAAGCGAGCCGATTAGAAAGAAGACACTAAGCGCGATAATCGCAAGTGGACGTTTTAGACTTTGAGCATTCATTCGAAAATCCAGAATAGCTGGTTTGATAGGATTGGCAACGACTCATGAATAGACAAGGTTTCATAACGGACCAGACATTCATGGGATAAGATTGATTACTCTGAGAGAAAGAGATTCGCATTTGGCGCTTACAATTGAACGAGTTGAAATCCTTCTCCTGATCGCCGCAGTAGTCGCAATGCTGGCGCGGCGACTGCGCGTGCCCTATAGCATCGGGCTGGTCGTGGCGGGTTTTAGCGTGGCGCTACTTCCTTTCGCGCTAAACATCCAACTGACTAAGGAGCTTATCTTCACCGCTTTCTTGCCGCCGTTGATCTTTGAAGCAGCACTCTATCTTCACTGGCGGGACTTGAGGAAAGATTTTTCAGTAATCCTTGTTCTCGCGACTGTCGGCGTGTTGCTCTCTGCGGCGGCAACGGCGATGGGAATGCGCTACCTCGCTCATTGGGAGTGGGCAGGCGCGTTGGTGTTTGGAGTCCTGATTGCTGCTACCGATCCCGTCTCAGTTATAGCCACCTTCAAGGAGGCCGGGGCCAGTGGACGCATTCGTTTGCTGGTAGAAGCTGAGAGTCTTTTCAACGATTGCATGGCAGCCGTCGCCTTCACCATCGTTCTGCTGTTTGCGTCGGGCCAAAGCCTTGGTGTCACGATCGGATTGAAGACACTTGGAATTGCCGTTCTCGGGGGGTTGCTCTGCGGAGCACTTGTGGCGGGAGTAGCCTTACTTCTCGCCGGCGGAACGGATGATCATCTGATCGAAATTACCTTCACAGTGGTTGCAGCATACGGATCTTTTCTGCTCGCGGAACACTTTCACGCGTCAGGCGTCCTGGCGACGGTTACTGCGGGAATCATCGTAGGGAACGTCGGTCACCTTAGTATTTCTGCAAAAGCTCGGCAGGCCGTTGACGGATTCTGGGAATATGCGGCCTTTTTAGCCAACTCACTAATTTTCCTGCTAATCGGGATACGCGTCGCTCATCAGAATTTCAGATCTGTTTTGCTCCCGGCTGTGATCGCTATCGTGTTGGTTACCCTATCGCGCGCGCTTGCCGTCTACCCTTCCTGCCTGTTCTTTTCGCGATCTGTGCTGAAGGTCAAGCTAAGGCATCAGCACATTTTGTTTTGGGGCGGCTTGCGCGGTGCTTTGGCGCTGGCGTTGGCTTTGGGGCTTCCGCCAGGGATGTCACGCCGCGACGAGATCATTACAGTGGCATTCGCGGTGGTTGCTTTTTCGATTTTGGTGCAGGGGCTAACGATCAAACCATTGATGCGAAAATTGGGAGAGTTTCCTGCTGACAAAGGATGAGCGGTACTTTTTCGGATGAGATGATTACCGCCGCGGCGACCCAGGTTTTAGCTGGTTAGCAAGTAACGACTGTTCGTGATGGCTCCTTGCTCAGGCCGAGTTTAAGAGAACTCTGTCCTACGTCAGGTCACCCGATACACTTAAATCATGTCAGTGCCTTACAATGCACAGCGTGAGCGAGAAGCTATTGCGGAACAGATGGGCAGGTTATGGCGGTTCTCTGTTAGGCACTGCCGCCGTTACTGGTTTCCTTGTTCCGTTTCGTGGCCACATCAATTCCACTACAGTGGCCTTGGCCTTTTTGCTGGTTGTGCTCTTCGCCGCGATCCTCTGGGGAAGTAGACCTGCGCTCTTAGCCTCAGTATTAGGGGTAGTCTGCTTCAACTTCTTCTTCATTCCACCGATCCACACGTTTACCATCGCCGATCCACAGAATTGGGTAGCGCTCGGGGTCTTCTTCATTACGGCTCTCACTGTTGGCCAGCTTTCAGCACGGGCGAGGCGACGAGCCAGGGAGGCCGAAGCGCAGAGAAGCGAAATCAAACGTCTATACGAGGACCTTCAAACAGCTTTCGATCGCGCGAGCGAAGCTGAAGCGGTCAAGCGGAGTGAGCGTTTGAAATCGGCCTTGCTGGACGCCGTAACTCATGATATTCGAACGCCGTTAACTTCGATTAAGGCTTCGGCCACTTTGCTACTAGAAGATCGCGAGGCAAATGAGCAGGTCGAAAAACTCAGCTCCGAAGAGCAGACCACAATGTTAAGAGTCATCACGCACGGGGCGGACAGGCTTGACCGATTTGTCGAAGGCATTGTTGACCTGGCGCGAATCGAAGCGGGTGACATGAAGTTGTATCGCAACTGGGGCGCTGTCGACGACATTATTGACGCGGCATTGGCGCAAGCCGAGCCTCTTACCCGACAACATCAAATTCGGGTTTCGGTGGAAGACGAGCTACCGGTGGTCCGTGTCGATGCGCGGGCGGTCGCGGAAGTGATCTATACATTGATAGACAACGCCAGCAAATATGCGCCACCCGACACACTGATCGTTATTGAGGCTACTCGCGTAGCCGATGACATGATAGAGATAGCGGTGGGAGATCAAGGGCCAGGTATTCCCTCATCCTTGCGCGAGCGCGTCTTCGAAAGGTTCTATCGCGACACCAGCAATGAACCAGCAGGCGGTCAGACAGGCGGTATTGGCATGGGACTCGCGATCGCCAAGGGAATTGTGGAAGCTCACAGTGGACGAATCTGGATTGCAGACGCCCACGCAGGTCGCGGTGCGCGCATCGTCTTTACTGTCCCGGTTGGCGATGATGATTTGGCTCGCGGTACCAATGGAAATGCCCAACATTCCATAACCGCCGACCTGAACGTAATGGAAGATTTGAATCGCGATGGAGAATAAGAAACGCATACTCGTCGTTGACGACGAACAGGAAATCACTTTGGTCCTGCGCAGCGGCCTGTCTAAGCATGGCTATGACGTGAGAGTCGCAGGTGAGGGTGAAGCAGCTTTGGAACTCTTCCAGGCATGGCCGCCGGATCTGGTCGTTACCGACCTTTCCATGCCAAACATGAATGGACTGAAACTCTGTCAGCGGCTGCGAGAAATCTCAAGTGTTCCCATAATCGTGCTATCAGTCAAAGGCGACGAAGCTACCAAAGTAGAAGCTCTTGACGCCGGCGCTGACGATTATGTAACAAAACCTTTTGGTATGGCAGAATTGCTCGCTAGGGTTAGAGCTACCCTGCGTCGTTCGCCTGAAGCCGGCGAAGACGAAAAGGTGATCGAAGAGGGTGACTTCCGAGTCGACCTTGAGACCCGCAAAGTTCTCGTTGCCGGGAGAGAGATCCGGCTTTCGCCAAAAGAGTTCGACCTGCTCATCTACCTCGTTCGTCATCCTGGCAAGGTCTTAACTCATCGAACATTGCTCGCAAACATTTGGGGCGGAAATTACACCGACCAGAGCGAGTATCTTCGAGTTTTCATCCGACACTTGCGTAAGAAGGTTGAGTCCGATCCCGCAAAACCTCGCTATATCCTTACCGACCCTTGGGTTGGCTATCGGTTTGTTTCGGGCGCCTGAGACCCTTCGGAACTGACCCTTTAACAGACCCGATCAAGTACGGTTGCTTTAAGCGCGTCGCGGCTTCTTCTCCTCCTTTCTAAGGCTTATCTGCCGGTCTTTACGAAAATTTAATAAACCTTTAAGACCTTTCTTATCCCGTCCTCATTACCATCGAGTCTGTTGGCAATCGTCTGCCCAAACAGGGTCAGACTTAGCAAACGCGATGGCTGTAAGTGGAGCACAAGTCAATTCCGACTGCTTGGCGAACGGGTACTCTCCAATCCAGTACGTGACGGAGAATGGTTTCAGTATCCTCCGACTTTCCGACATCGATAAATCAATTACCCCGAAGGGAACCGAACACTCCTTCCTGGTGCGCGATCCGCAGGGATATGAACTGGAAATAACCGTTGATATCTGTGACTCCGCGGTAGCTGAAATTGTCAGCCGGAGCAGATGGCGATTGTCCCTTAATAGCTCTTATTGGATCTGCTGCGCTGAAAGACACCTGGCTGATTACCTCTGGCAAAACGATGACTATCCGCCGGAGGCGAAGCTCAAGGTAGAAGTGCTGACTCTTGATGATCTCAATTTGGCGCGGCGCTGGAGCAACTGAAAGAAAGACGGTGAATATCCCGGAAGTGATTTAGGCAAACGCTCATTCCCAACTATCAGAAACGACTAAGGAGAGAAGTTGGCAACCACTGAAAACCAGAAGACGAACGGGCGTACGCAGGTAATCGTAGCTACCTCAGTCATGCTGTCGTTCATTTCTTTCTGGAGAGCGGCGGCAATCGTCTTAAACGATCTCGGCTCGTCCGCTTACTACGTCGGCGGGATTGCAGAGAAAGCCGTCGGCCAGGCTGCGCCCTGGTTTATTTTCGGCGTCATGCTTTTCTCCTACGCTGTGCGCGCTATTTACGTTGAATCGTGCGCGATGTTTACGCGCGGGGGCGTCTACCGTGTTGTTAAAGAAGCCATGGGCGGCACGCTGGCGAAGCTTTCCGTCTCAGCGTTGATGTTCGATTACATCCTCACGGGCCCGATTTCCGGTGTGTCTGCCGGCCAATATATCGTGGGCCTGGTCTCGCAAACAACCGTTTACTTTGGTCATCCGTGGGTTCCCTCTACCGAAACTGTGAACTACTTGGCCGCCGGAATCGCCGCGCTCGTCACGATCTATTTTTGGCGCCGCAACACTCGCGGCATTCACGAATCATCAGAAGATGCTTTGCGAATAATGTGGGTCACGACCGTCATGGTCGTGCTGCTGATAGGGTGGTGCACCTTCACCATTGTGACCCGACCGTCCGCACAGCGCCTGCCGCCATCGCCCACGCCTCACAACCTGGTTTTCAACGGTGACGCAGTCGGTTGGATGCCCAGACTGCTGCCTCGTGCGTTCGAGCCAGCGAAGCCTGAAGATTTGCCAACGGTTTCCGCTGACCAACCTTCCGAGCCTCGTTTTAAGATTCCCGCCAATGTAGGCATGCTAATTGGCTTGATAGGAATTCTGATGGCTTTCGGTCATTCGATCCTGGCGATGTCGGGCGAGGAATCGCTGGCGCAGGTTAATCGCGAGCTGGAATTTCCGAAACACAAGAACCTAATGCGGGCGGGTTTTGTAATCTTCGTCTACTCAATGCTCTTCACTTCGCTGGTTTCATTCTTCGCCTATGCCATCATTCCGGACAAGAATCGTCCGCAGTACTTTGATAACCTGATTAGTGGCATCGCGCTCAATCTTGCGGGTCCGATGCCTCTGAAACTGGTATTTCAGGCTTTCATCGTCATCGTTGGCTTCTTGATGTTGGCCGGCGCCATTAATACCGCGATCGTTGGCGCTAACGGCGTGCTCAATCGCGTCAGCGAAGATGGCGTGATGACGGATTGGTTTCGGGCGCCCCACAAGCGCTTCGGCACAACCTTCCGCATGATCAATCTGATCGTGGTATTGCAACTCGTGGCGATCCTCGGCTCACGTGGCAATACCTACACCCTCGGAGAGGCCTATGCGTTCGGCGTCGTCTGGTCTTTCGCGTTCAAGGGCCTGGCGGTTCTGGTATTGCGCTTCAAAGATAAATCTACACGGGAATGGAAAGTGCCTTTTAATATCAGCCTCGATGGTAATGAGCTGCCTATCGGGCTGGGGCTAATCACAGCACTCCTATTCGCTGTCGCTGGAATCAATTTGCTCACGAAGGAAATAGCCACAATCTCGGGGCTCGCATTCACGATCGTCTTCTTTACTCTGTTCCTGATATCGGAACGAATCAACGAGCGACGACGCGCGGAAGAAATCCACACAACCTCCGCGATGGATCAATTTCGTTTGAACGCTAACGAAGCAGTCTCCAACGAGACCGTTGACGTGCGTCCCGGTAACACAATTTGTTTGGTGCGTGACTACAACACTCTCAGCCATCTGCGTAAAGCCCTGGAAGTCACCCACACAGGCAAAAAAGATTTGGTGGTGATGACTGTACATTTGCTGCGCGGTCCGGACACGGGCTATGAAGGCATCGCCGAAGACCGGCTCTTCAGCAGATACGAGCAGTATTTATTCAGCAAGGTTGTGGCACTGGCCGAAAAAGCCGGCAAGACCGTGCATCTGCTGGTCGTTCCTTCGTCGGACATTTTCCAGGCGATTGCTCTCACGGCGTCACAGTTGCGCTCGTCCGAAGTTATCGCGGGCTCCTCATCAGTGATGACGCCGGAGCATCAAGCCAAACTGCTGGGTGATGCCTGGGAGCGTCTGCCCAACAGAACGCAGGAGAGAGTGCGCTTTCGCGTGATTAGACCGGACGGGGAAATTAGAGATTTTTATCTGGGCGCTCATGCGCCGGAGCTTACTGATGAGGAGATCAACTTCATTCACAAGCTCTGGCTGAACGTGAGAAGTGAACGGGGCCTGGACGATATCCGTCATAAGCAGATTGTGATCGCGGCGCTGGTGCGCCTTGCCGACGAATTGCACCACGACCGTCGCCAACAGGTGCTTGAGTTTCTACGCACCTTAAAGAAGGGCGAAAAGATTCAGACGCCAGACAAGCTTCCCCCCGCCGAAGAGAAAGAGAAACCTAAGGAAGAAGTTACAAAAATTGAGACACCGCGTAGTAAAGATTAGATCCGGGCGATCAGGTTTTGAAAAACAATGACCTCGGTTTATTACCTTGCTTTGGTCATTTATCCACCCTCTTGCGGCTAACTCCCGAGGCGTCCAGCCCGCGTCAACGTCTCACGCATAGCTTTGTCAAATTCAGCTCGGCACCGGGAGTGTCGATGGGTGAATTCGCGCAAATAGGGTGGGTCAAAGCACGCTCTCAGATCTCTGGAGCCAAGGAACCCCGCCTAGCATAAGCCACCATCTTTCCAATTCTCTGTTTCGACTGACGCCCTCATTCGTTCACGAACTTTTAATAAACCTTTAAGCCCTTTTTTACGCCGACCTCGGTAAGATCGAGATGTTGACAAGGGTCAGCGAAAACGATGTTGCAGATTTGATCGTAAGCGATGGCAGTCAATAGGAGACAAGTTATTCCCGACAGTTTGGCGAAGAAAGCCTCGCCAATTCAGTACGTCACCGAGAACGGCTTTAGCATTGTGCGTCTGTCTGAGGTTGATAAATCGGTGACTGCTACATCGCGCGAATGTCGGTTCCTGGTCCGCAATGAACGTGGGTGGGAGCGCGAAGTTACGGTCGCCTTTGAAGAAAGCCTTGTCGCCGAAATACAGAGTCGCAGGCGTAATCGTTTATTGGACAGCAGTGTGTTTTGGCTGGTTTGTGCAGAACAGTGCCTTGCGACGTATCTGTGGGAAAACGACGATTACCCTGAGCGCGGACAGTTGATCATTAGCGAGCTGCCGGCTGACCAGTTACTGCTGGCAACACACTGGAGCGACCAGCGAGATGACTAGCGAACCGTTGGCTCTGAGAAAGTAAGTTGAATTGAGATGTTATCGATGATTGACAAGGGGGCTATCCCAAATACTTCTGTGGAACCACAGCGACCAATCGAATTCCTCACCGAGAATGGCTTCAGCATTATCCGGCTCAGCGATATCGATAAATCGATTAAGGCTGTGGGAGCGACGCACGAATTGCTGGTCCGCGACCCACATGGATATGAACTCCAAATCACGGTTGAAATTTCACGCGACGCAATAGCAGAGATTAGTTGGCGGTCTCGGGGTCGTATCTCGAATGAGAGTTCCTACTGGCTCTCTCTTCCGGAACGGCACCTGGCTACGTATTTGTGGGAAAACGACGACTACCCGCCGGATGCAAAGCTTGAAGTCGACAACTTAACGCTTGATGACATTGATCTCACCAGACGTTGGGATCGCGAGACGTGATAAGTCGCTGCAACAAGAAGCGAACGGTGTTTTTGAAGAAGGAGAGTAATGAGTTTGAACATGACCAGAAGTAGGAAAATGGTTCTTGAGCGAGATACCTTCGAACTTATCTGGAGAGCGGCAGTGGGATTCGCGTTATTTGTGCTGCTGATAACCGCTCTAACTATCAAGGGTCAAGCGCAAGAGGCTGGCCCGAGCACAAAAGAGCGCGCCAACACGGAAGAGTCAAACACGAAGGCTTCGCAGGCCGACGCGATGACGAGTCCGACGATCGATAGCGCCGTTCCTCAAGAAACACCGTCTCCAACGCCTCAAACTCAATCGTCTACGTGGCATTACGGCGGATTCATCGATGCCGCGTACCTACTCGACTTCAATCACCCAGAGAATCGCGTGTTCCGCAGTCGCGGCACGGCCTGGCATACCGACCGGCCCCACATCAATGGCGCGGCCTTCTATCTTAGGAAGAAAGCCGACGAGGAGTCGCGCTGGGGCGTTGAGTTGACGGCCCAAGCAGGGAAAGACGTCGAGGTGTTTGGATTTTCCGCGACGGCGCCCAACATGAGCGGCTTCAAGTTTCTCCGTCACCTGGGACCAACGAATGTTTCTTATCTCGCTCCGGTCGGCAAAGGGCTGACGATCCAAGGCGGAATCTTTAGCAGTTTTATCGGGTACGATTCGCTCTACGCCAAAGACAATTTGAACTACACGCGGCCGTGGGGCGCGGACTTCACGCCGTATTTCATGATGGGTGTAAACGTAACTTATCCATTCACGAAGAAGGTCACCGGCACGTTCTTCGTCGTCAATGGATACTGGCATCTAGCGACGGCTAATCATGTTCCGAGTTGGGGCGGGCAGGCGGCTATCAGCGTAACTTCACACCTGACGGTTAAGCAGACCGTTCTGGTGGGGCCACATCAGTCGAATACCGCGTTCAAGTTTTGGCGTTTTCTATCTGACACGCTTGTCGAGCACAAGACAGAGAAACGCACGATAGCCTTCGAGACTAATTTCTCGACCGAAAATGTTGATGCTCCGAATGCTGCACGCGCGTGGTGGTTCTCGGCCCAGTTGCCGATGCGTTGGTCTCTGAATCCGCGTTGGGCAGTTGCGGTTCGTCCAGAAGTTGCGAAGGACACTCAAGGTCGATGGACGCTCGCAAGGCAAACGGTCGTCGCGCTGACAACTACGCTCGAATATAAGCTCCCCTACAAATCCAGTAACACAGTCTTTCGGCTGGAGCATCGCTATGACCATTCGACCGGGCCAGATGGCGGATTCTTCAGAGGGCGCGTAGTGAGTCCGGGCTTGATTGGGTTGACTCCTGGTCAACACCTTTTGATCTTCGCCACGATATTTACATTCGACCGTTAAGGGTGAATCTATGCTTGATCTAGTTTTTATTGCCGCAACAGTTCTTTTCTTCTTGATCGCGCTCGCCTACGTGCGTGGATGCGAGAAGTTACAGTGAGGAGAGTTCCAAGATGAGTCTGGAAACGATCTTGACCATGGCGGTTTCCGCTTTACTACTGATTTACCTCGTTTACGCGCTCCTGCGTCCGGAGAAGTTTTGAGATGACATTCAATGGGTGGGTACAAATACTTCTGTTCTTCGCCTTGATCCTCGCGGTTACGAAGCCGCTGGGCGTCTTTATGGCCCATGTCTTCAATCGTGAGAAAACTTTTCTAGATCCGGTGCTTCGCCCAATCGAACGACTGATCTATAAGCTGACGCGCGTTGACGAAAAGCGCGAAATGCGCTGGGCGGAATACGCCGGATCGATGCTTTTGTTCAGCGTCGTTTCGATGCTCGTTCTATATCTGATTCAGCGTTTTCAGGGTGTTTTACCGCTCAATCCGCAGCATCTACCGGGCGTTGATTCTACGACGTTCACGGGATCGTCTTTCAATACCGCCGCCTCGTTTACCACCAATACAAACTGGCAGTCGTACGTTCCCGAAACAACAATGAGCTATCTCACGCAGATGGCGGGACTGGCTTATCACAACTTCGCATCGGCGGCGGTCGGGATCGCCCTGGCTATCGCTTTCATCCGCGGCATCGCGCGCCGTGAGATGGATACCATTGGGAATTTTTGGGTCGATATGGTTCGTGCCTCGCTTTGGGTCCTACTACCATTCTGCATCGCCGGCGCGCTCCTGCTGGTCTCGCAGGGAGTGGTCCAGAATCTAAGGCCGTATGACACAGCGAAGCTGGTCGAGCCGCAAACCATAGAGGTAGAAAAGAAGGATGCGAGCGGCAACGTCGGGACCAATCCCGATGGCACGACTCAAAAAGAGAAACAGACCGTTACCGAACAGACAATCGCGCAAGGGCCAGTTGCGTCGCAGGAAGCGATTAAGATGTGGGGGACTAATGGTGGCGGGTTCTTCAACGCCAACTCAGCTCATCCTTTTGAAAACCCAACACCGCTTTCAAATTTGCTGCAGATGTTTGCGATCTTGGCTGTCTCCGCGGGGCTGACTTTCACTCTTGGCCGGATGACTGGATCGCAGAAGCATGGCTGGGCCGTATTCGCAGCCATGGCGGTATTGTTCTTCGCCGGCGTCGCAATAGCTTACTGGGCCGAGTCTCGCGGCAACCCACTGCTCGCCGGGACCGACCAGATTGCGACGGTGAACCAATCGGGCGGAAACATGGAAGGCAAGGAAGTGCGCTTCGGGATCGCCAACAGTGCTCTCTTTGCAACCGTAACGACAGACGCCTCGTGTGGCGCGGTCAACGCGATGCACGACAGCTTCACACCTATAGGTGGTTTGGTTCCGCTCGCCAACATCATGCTCAGCGAAACAATTTTCGGTGGGGTCGGCGCCGGCATGTATGGAATCCTGGTTTATGTGGTGCTCGCGGTGTTCATTGCCGGGTTGATGGTCGGGCGTACCCCTGAATATCTCGGCAAGAAAATCGAATCCTACGACGTCAAGATGGCGATGCTGGTCACGCTTGTCTTCCCGCTCACAATTCTACTGTTTGCGGCGATCTCAACAGTTGCGCCATCGTTCGGCACGTCGCAGTTGAACAATATTGGGCCGCATGGCTTGTCAGAAATTCTTTATGCCTTTACCTCCGGTACGGGCAACAACGGTTCAGCCTTTGCGGGTATCTCGGCGAATACGTACTGGTACAACACTACTATTGGGCTGGCGACACTCATCGGTCGCTTCATGATGATTATTCCGATGCTGGCAATCGCCGGTAATCTCGCGCGCAAGAAGATCGTGCCGCCGTCATTAGGAACATTTCCGGTGACTACGCCGCTGTTCACTACGTTGTTGGTGAGCGTAATAGTGATCGTGGGAGCGTTGACGTTCTTCCCGGCGTTAAGCCTCGGCCCAATCGTGGAACATTTGTTGATGAGTACGGGCAAGACTTTTTAATATCATGCAAAAGAAAACAGCAATTTGGAATGCGGCGATCGTAAAGCGTGCGATTCTTGATTCAATAATCAAATTGAATCCTCGCTCGATGATGAAAAATCCCGTGATGTTCGTCGTCGAAGTTGGCAGCCTTTTGACGACGCTCCAACTCATTCGCGGATTAGTCTCGCCAATTCCTGGCGTAACCAAGACTAAGTTTGAGCTGCAAATCACGCTATGGCTCTGGTTCACGGTCTTGTTTGCCAACTTCGCCGAGGCGATGGCCGAAGGAAGGGGCAAGGCGCAAGCCGACAATTTGCGCAAGAGCAGAACCGAGACAACGGCTAACCGGATATTGGCCAATGGCAAGACTGAGGTCGTTGGCGCGACAGAGCTGCGAAAAGAGGATGTTGTGCTGGTAATCGCGGGCGAGTTCATTCCCGGTGATGGTGAAATCATCGAAGGCGTAGCCTCGGTCGACGAGTCGGCCATTACCGGAGAGTCTGCGCCCGTGATTCGTGAAGCGGGCGGTGATCGTTCGGCCGTCACCGGCGGTCTGGTCGAAGGTGCGGAACGGCAAAAGACACCCAACGAGATCGCGCTCAACATTCTGCTCGCCGGACTAACGATTATCTTTTTGCTCGCAGTTGTCACGCTTCAGCCATTCGCTATCTACTCCAGCGCGCCGCAAACAATCTTTGTGCTGGTGTCATTGCTGGTCTGTCTGATTCCGACAACGATTGGCGGGCTGCTTTCGGCGATCGGCATCGCGGGAATGGATCGGCTCATTCAACACAACGTGCTGGCAATGTCCGGCCGCGCCGTCGAGGCGGCGGGCGACGTGAACACTCTCTTGCTGGATAAGACCGGAACCATCACGCTTGGCAACAGACAGGCGACCGAGTTTATTCCACTGACAGGGGTGGACGAGAACGTCCTTGCTGATGCCGCGCAACTTTCCTCGCTCGCGGATGAAACACCGGAAGGTCGTTCGATCGTTGTCCTGGCGAAAGAAGAGTACGGACTGAGAGGGCGCGAACTCGGGATGCATGAAGCGACCTTCATTCCTTTTACCGCACAGACACGAATGTCAGGCGTTGATGTCAATGGAATTCAGATCCGCAAAGGCGCCGTCGATGCAATCGCGAAATACACGAATAGTGATCAAAGCCTGTCGGCCGAACTAAGCGGTATCGTGGAAAGAATCTCGACAGCAGGCGGCACGCCGCTCGTCGTTACTTATGACAAGCGCGCTCTGGGAGCAATTTACTTGAAGGACATTGTGAAAGGCGGGATGAAGGAGCGATTTGCTCAACTGCGACAGATGGGGATCAAGACTGTGATGATCACGGGCGATAATCCACTTACGGCGGCGACGATAGCTAGAGAAGCCGGAGTGGATGACTTCCTGGCGCAAGCAACGCCGGAAGATAAGATGAAATTGATTAAGGATGAGCAGGCAGGCGGCAAGCTGGTAGCAATGACCGGCGACGGAACGAATGACGCACCGGCTTTGGCTCAGGCTGATGTTGGCGTGGCCATGAACACTGGGACTCAGGCGGCGAAAGAGGCCGGCAACATGGTTGACCTTGATTCAAATCCCACCAAGTTGATCGAGGTCGTCGAGATCGGAAAGCAATTGCTGATGACGCGCGGTGCGCTGACCACATTTTCGATTGCCAATGATGTGGCCAAATACTTCGCAATCATTCCGGCGATGTTCGCGATTGCTTTTCCTGTCTTGAACGCGCTGAACATCATGGGCCTGCGAACTCCTCAGTCGGCAATTCTTTCAGCCGTCATCTTTAACGCCCTGGTTATTATTGCGCTGATCCCGCTGGCCTTGCGAGGCGTCAAGTACCGGGCGATGAGCGCAGCTGCGCTATTGAGACGCAATCTGTTTATCTACGGATTCGGCGGTCTGGTTGCGCCTTTTGTTGGAATAAAGATTATTGATGTGATTATTCACGCAATAGGATTGGCGTGAGGGCAAGGTGCGTATGAAAAACCTATTGACGGCGTTTTTGATGACAATTGTAACCACGGTGTTGTTCGGGCTGATTTATCCGCTCGCTGTTACCGGGATTGCGCAGCTTGTTTTCACCGACAAAGCTAACGGCCAACTGATCAAACGCCCCGATGGAACAGTCATCGGTTCAAAGATC
>WNFQ01000761.1_pt1 | contig 39523 bp, 40 predicted proteins | sample 5400171 | NCBI WGS metagenome assembly WNFQ01 (sample SAMN13153356, study PRJNA577476) | soil metagenome | isolation source: 20 cm soil under Madrone tree | place: USA:California | collected 2016-06-14
TCTACTTTCCAGACAAACTGCGAATAAAGACTACCAGAGTAGCCACATCATCTTGGGTGAGTTTCTTTCCGAACGCCGGCATTTCGCCTTTAACCCCGTTTAGGATTTGAGACTTAATCCGTTCGTCGGTCTTTGTCACCTTGTGGAGATCCGGTCCTTCGTCTCCAGTTGCATCAACGCCGTGACAATGCGCACAATTAAGGGCAAACAACTTTGCTCCTGCCGTGACTTTCGGATCTTTGATCGCTGGGCTTTGCGCGACCGATTTACCGGAGGGCATGGAAGTGTTGGACTGAACGACGCGCGCCGTTCCCAAAAAAGAGCCGACAGCCGTTCCGGAGATCAGCAGAGCGGCGATCAGAGCCTTTACTTCGATATTCATTATGATGACACGGGCTAACGGTTCAAAACCATTTCGCCCCCCCAGAAACCCGCCATGCTGATCAGCACCGCCGTGGTCAGGATTGCGATCAGATAAATCGAGAAACCAATTCTCGAGGTTCGACGTTGCGCGATCGAACGCCAGACGACCAGCGCGATTAACAGTCCGAAAGAAGGCCAAACGAAATAATGATGTAGTAATGTAACTCCTGATCCGACGGCATCCCACTTGGTGAGTAGCAATCCAGAAATAACTGCGGGCACGGCTCCGAGTGCAGCTAACAAGAGCGTGAAATAACCGGAAAAACGAAAACCCTCACGAAACTTACCAGAAGGCGCAAGCGAACCGACACCATCCAGAAGAGCAGAAGTTAACGCCAGGGCGATCGGCAGATGAGTGCTTCCGCCGTGCACCCGATCCCAGAAGCCGGCATCAAAGAAATCAGTCGCGATAAACATGACGAAGAAAGAAGGTCGGTGCTAATCAAGCCGAGGAGCGCAGACGGAGACGATCCGTATTGGGCGGGTATCTCCGTCGGCCAGGCGTGACAAAGCCAGAGCAACTCCGCCCTACGCTAGGCGAGCGGAGAATCGATCGTGGCCAGAGAATGCGCGGTTTCCACGTAGTTGACTTCCCTGATTCCCAGAACCGATCGCAACTTATCTGCCGGAACTTTCATGGGCCCGGCCTTTGGCGCGGTTCCCGGAGCGGGCTGAGGGAAGGCCGTCGACATTGCGGTGTGAAAACTCATATTGCCTTCCACCTTCTGTACCACTTGATGAATGTGCCCGTTAAGTACTGCCACCGAACCAAATCTTTTTAACATGGACAAAGCCTGAGCACCATCATCTGTTCCCCATCCCCACTTTGGATAAACCTCCCAAAGCGGCACGTGCGCAAAAACGACGATCGGCGTACTTGCACCAAGACCACTCAAATCCTTTTCCAACCAGGTTAGCTGATCCGTTCCCAAAACCCCCAATCCGCCTTCTGGGATACCGACAACATTCACCAAACCGACGAAGTGAACGCCCTTATGGTCCATACTGTACCAACCATTACCCTGACTCCCTTTCCCAAATCTTTCTCGGTATTGGGCCCCATTGTCGCTAATCACATCATGTTCTCCGGGAACATAGAAGATGTCCGATACTCCGGTATCTTTGATCACTTGGCTAAGCGTATCGAATTCCTCCGGCTCGGAAAGATGGCTTAAGTCGCCGGTGTGAATAATCAGATCGGGCTTCTTAGGTAACGCTTTGATCTTTGCGACGGCGAGTTTAAGTGTTCCGACCACGTCCGGGTTCGCTTCCTTATTGAACCCGATATGACTGTCGCTGATTTGGACAAAGGTGAAGTCCGCGGCCGCAACCTCCGCGCCTCGAGCCGTGCTCAGCATTCGTGAAACAGCGATACCGCCGGCCATGGTATAAACCACACCGGTTCCCGCCCAAGCCATACATTTCAGAAATCCGCGACGATCGATTCCGTCGTCGTTGTTGTTCGTTTTGATATAATCCGACATAAGAATTTTTATTGAGTAAGAACGGCGTACAAACTGCAGCCGCCGAAGAGTAGTACCGCAGCCGCCCCGAATATATTCCCGCGATGCGGTGCACCAGCAGCCCGTTTGGTTTTTCCTGGTCTCGCACCGAGGTGATCAGGGCGGCGACGCATTATTTGTTTAACAGGGCCCCTCTCAAAAGTGAACCATTTGGCTTTTGGATTTCCCGATCAGTGGAGCGTCTTGAGGTAAGCCACAATGGCAGCGGTATCCTGGGCGTTATATTTCTTCGAGAATGATGGCATCTCGCCCTTTATCCCGCTCTGGATCACGAGAGTCATGTGCGCACCGCTAATTTGGAGTTTAAGAAGACTCGGGGCTTCCTCACCCCCATCTGCGTCCCGACCATGGCATTGAGCACAGGTTCGCAGGAAAAAACTTCGTCCTTTGACCGCCAAGTCTTCGGCTGCGAGTGGCTTGTTTCCAGGTTCCTTCTCCCCACCGCTGTGATTCCAATAGATTCCGCCAGCGGCAAATGTCGCTACCAAGACGAATGCCGACGTGATGACGGCTGCCATTGCACCCTTGATTTCGAGAGGGGTCATCATGGTACACCTCCCCCGCTGAGGAGTATTTCTCCCCCAAAATACCCTGCCGCAGCAATGAACCCGGAAGCTACTAACATCAAGATCAGATACAGGCACAGTCCAGTCCGCGACATCGCATCTCTTACAACAAGCCTCCAGACGGCCAAACCCACCAGAAGACCAAACGCTGGCCAGACGAATCGGTGATGCCAGCCCAGATCACCGCGACCCCACAAATCACCTTTGGTAAGAGCGATTCCAGAGACCACGGCGCCCAAGGAAGCTAGAGCGGCAACGGCTAAACCGTAGAAGCTTACTAACCGCAACCCCCGCGCAAACGGCAGCTTCTTGAATGTGAAGGAGACGAAATCGCAAGCCGTCGAAAACAGTAGCAGGGCAATAGGGAAATGGGTCATTGCCCCGTGAAGCTTATCCCAGGGAATCATCGAAAGACTTTCTCTTACTCGAGTGTAGAGTCCACTACGGCCAGGGTATGGTTCGTTTCTGTATAGTCAACGCTGGTCAACCCGAGCATCTGCTTGAGCTGAGTGGCTTCGACCGCCATCGGGATCGGTTAGCTGTTCTTGGAGATGTAATCTGAAGGAAGTTCTTTGATAAGATGCTTTCCGTTTAGAGGGTTCCTGGCTTCGGGTTCCCTCTGCTATGGCGGCCTGGTAAAGAGCGGCATCCTCAGTTCGACGACGTCCGAGGATTAATGGATCCATTAGAGGGGTCTTCAGACGAAGCATCTAAATCTTACGCCACCACACACGACGCACAATAAAATTGTGGTGGCGCCGCCCTGGTTGCCCCAACAATTTCGAAACGGTCAAGGATGGCGACACTCGCGCTAAACAGGGCGTCGCGCGGTTGGCACAGCGAACCGACAGTGCAGGGGGTGATGACAGGTGCCAGCAGATTTTGCCGTTCCCGACTCTTATCGAATCCACTATCCCGTCCAATGTGGTATTCGCCACAATCGTGCTGTTGAACACATCCACCTCGGACGCGCGGTTTATCTCCTCCTCCGACTTCCTTCGAGACCCGGTTCAACCACTTCCGCCATGCGATATTCCAAATTAGGGACATTTGATGACCACCAAAGAGCAGCTGCGACGCACGCCTTGCGTAGTAGGCAGCGTATCCCCTACCTAAGAACGGACCGGCAGGAGCCGGTCCCTATCGGTATTTCGCCCGCTACTTAGCGTCTTCCGGGAATAATATTTCCAGAAATTTGGTTTTCTATTTAATGGTCTTGTTTCAATGATGGACCAAGACCAGCGCACGCGCTTTGAAAATCAGATGCTGCCGCTCATGCCAGAAGCATACAACCTGGCCCGCTGGTTCATGAAAAACGAACCCGATGCCCGCGACGCCGTTCAGGAAGCTTACCTGAAGGCCTTTCGGTATTTCGAGTCGTTTCAAGGCGACTCCGGCCGGGCTTGGCTGCTTCGGATCGTCCGTAACGTTTGTTACGACGCGTTCCGGGCTAAGGAGTCGGAGCACAATATAATCTCGCTCGATGAAGAGACGGCGGCCGAAGTTCCAGATACAAAGCCCGGTCCAAATGTGCTGGCCGTCCAGAATTCAACCAAATTACGAATCCGGGAGGCGCTGGAAGCTTTGCCTTTAGAATTCAAAACCGTGATTATCCTCCGAGAATTCGATGGGTTTTCTTATAAGGAGATCTCCGATATAGCGGGCGTCCCGGTGGGTACGGTGATGTCCCGCCTTTCCCGCGCGAGACATCAACTCGCGATTCTGCTCCAAGAGGAAGGAGAGAACGAATGAATTGCGAAGAGATAATGACTTTGCTCGACGCCTATTTCGACAATGAGCTTGATCTGGCGAAAACTATTGCCGTCGAAGAGCACCTTCGGAGTTGTGCCAGCTGTCGCTCCCAATATGAGCTCAGAATAGCCCTGCGTGATCGGCTTAAAGATCCAGATTTGCGTTACGCGATTCCCAAGGATTTCGCGCACCAAATTCGCAAGAAACTTTTGCTCTCATCTCGGCCGACCAGGAGGATTCTTTCGTTTCCGTCTGCCGCCTGGATTCCGGTCGCCATTGCTGCGGCTGCGATCTTCGGAGCGTTCTTATACGCAAACATTCAACGACTGCTTCCTACCGGGCCAGCCTCGATGGTGGCTGAAGTCGCCTCCGACCACATTCGATCGCTTATTGGCACGCATTTAGTGGATGTCGAATCAAGCGACCAGCATACCGTGAAGCCTTGGTTTGCCGGCAAAATCGATTTTTCGCCGCCGGTGCGCGACTTCGCCGATCAAGGTTTTCAGTTAGTCGGGGGACGCCTGGATTATGTGAGAGGCAAAAATGTCGCGGTTCTGATCTATCGATTTAAAAAACACTACGTAAGCCTGTTCATTTGCCGTGAGCGCAATCCGGAGGCCAACTCAAAGCAACAGACTTTCGGTTATCAGGGCTACAATCTTGTCTATTGGAATGCAAACGGCCTCGATTGTTGGGCGGTATCCGACGCTGCACCTGGAACACTTCTCGAATTCGCTAAAGTTCAGCAAGAGGGGCATTCTTAGCGAGGGATTGCGCGACGCGGCTGCAGGAAAATCGGACTCGTCCGCGAAAGGAACACCGCCATTGATCAGATAGCGCAGTTTTCTCTTTCTCACAGAGAGAGAGAGATCTACTTTAGCTTGTCGAACCGAAAATCTTCCTCCCTCGCATCGGGCACTTGGAGCTTCGGTTTTCAAATACTAATTGGCATCGGACTAGCGATTCTGACGCCAGCCGTATGGGCACAGGAAGATCAAGATACTGCTGTTCGCCTCAGGCAGCGTGGTCCAATATCCAGCAGTTACTTGAAAAGCTCGAAACGGCTGTTCAATCCAGGAACCTGCCCGGGGTTCATGAACCAGGCATGAAAATTCGGGCACGTTTTAAAACGCTGAATCAGAATGGCAACACGTCGAGCGGAGACGAGAGCCAAAAATTGATCGCAATGTTAAACCAACTGGACAGTTCAATAACCGACTTACATAGCGCTACCGATGCAACAAACCAAAACAAGCGCAACACGCACTGAAAGAGGTGGGAACCGCTCTTGACCAATTGAAGGCTCAAGATCCCGACGCAGCCTTCAAAAACATGCAAGGCGTCCCTTAGCCATTGCTCGATAGGGGATCGTCTTACTGTCCTTCGGTCGAATTTTTGTTGCCACGTAAACCATTTCGGAACGCCCGCGAAGGGGTCGAGATCCAGCTCATTGCGGCACTAGAAAACGGTTCGTAAGTCTTCTGACGATCGATGTTGGCGCGCTAACCAATTGCCTCGTGGCCGTCTGTCCGTCTCGGAAGCTATAAGCGATTTTTAATCGTATTTCGTGGAGGATTCACAGATCAGGTTTGACCCGCCGCGCCAGAAAAGCGATACCCAGCGACGATGGATAGTGCGAGCGAGAATTTAGCCATTGAGACACTGAGCGATAAACGAGGAAAGCAGCGAATTGCGACATGGTCGGTTATTGCCAGTAGTGGCCTGGCAGCGTTGAAGTTCGCGGTGGGACTGCTCACCGGCAGTCTCGGACTGATAGCGGAAGCGGCCCATTCGCTGCTTGATCTGGTCTCGACTCTCATCACCCTCCTGGTCGTCAGGGTAGCAGCTATCCCACCTGATCGGGATCATCCGTATGGTCATGAAAAAGCGGAAAACCTAGGCGCTTTGGCGGGAATGGCGCTATTGGCCGCGACCGCGGCTTTCATTTTGTATCACGCTATCACCAAAATTTTTGTGCATCCAATTGCGCCGAACGTAACTATTTGGTCGTTTGCCGTTTTGATTATCTCCATCGGCGTAGACTTATCCCGCGCCAGAGCATTACGCAAAGCAGCGAAAGAACATCATAGCGACGCATTAGCATCCGACGCCGAGCATTTTTGGAATGACATGCTGGGAGCTATGGCAGTGCTCGCCGGGTTGGCTATCGTCGCCGTCTCCCGAGCTGTTCCTGTTCCAGAGTGGCTAACGGTCCGGGCGGATGCGTTTGCGGCCGCTATCGTAGCTTGTATCGCATTGCGTTCAGTTTGGAGACTCAGCGTCAAAGCCATCCGCGCATTAATGGACAACATCCCAGCGGATTTGACCGATCGGCTAAAGAAGCGAGTCGAGAGCGTAGACGGCGTGGTTAAAGGCTCCGCGGAATTGCGAACCCGATTCGTAGGCAACCGACCTTACGTCGAAATCAAGCTGGCAACGCCGCGTGGAGCCTCGCTGGAATCCGCTCATCGCTTGAGTGAAGTCGTCGAGAAAACGATACGAGCTGAGCTAGCTAATGCTCAAGCTACCGTGCACGTCGAGCCAGCAGCAATACCCAATGAAAGCCCTGCTGCTGGTATTCGGGCGATAGCCGACAGACTCGGACTTCGTGTGCATAATTTAAACATCTATAGCTTAGCGCAAAATCTGCGGGTTGAGCTGGATCTCGAGCTTCCCGACAGTTTGTCTTTGCTTGAAGCTCACAGGCATTCGGAGGCCCTTGAAAGAGTTATAGCGGAGGAACTGTCGGAGCGAGTAGAAATCACCATTCATCTGGAACCTCGTAGCGACCAACCACGTCCGGCAGTGCGCCAATCGCAAATGACCGAAAGCGTGCGTAAGGTTGTTCTGGGCCTGCCACAGGCGGCCGATGTTCGAATACACGACGTCCTATTAACCGACGAGGGATTAGTGGTAACGCTAAAGAAAGCTTTTCCTGGCCATACATCGCTCAGAGAAACGCATGAAGAAATGAGTGAACTGGAGCGTACTCTGAAATCTTTGATTCCCGAATTGGCTCGAGTTCACATTGATCCGGAAATTTCCAATCCGGATTGAAGGGATGTGAAAATTGCGATTAGGAGCATAATCGGCGGTTTTCGGGAATAAATTGAGGGATTTGCCGGTATAGAGTTTGGCGCATCGCACACTTCGTTGCGACGAGACCGCCGTACCTATATCCAAGAATGCAGAAGAAACAACAACAAAGAAGATTGATGTTAGACAATTCGGTTTACAGTTCGCTATAAAGTTGACACTAGCAACCTTCCCGAGATTGTCCTCGCGCTCTATGCGATGCCAACGCCGGATGTGCTTGCCTCTACCTACATGGAGAAGCGCGAAGTCATTTCCGAAGGATAAAACTGGTCTGTTCCGAGAATAGTATGCGCCAAGGTCCGGCCGATAGATTGGGGCGCAAGACCGGCGGCGCTTTGAAGAGATCTTTCTCCCTTATTTGGACGCCGCCTTTAACCTAGCCCGTTGGATTGTCCAAAATGATCAAGATGCGCGAGATGTTGTGCAGGACGCGTACGTTCGAGCGTTTAAAGGATTTCACCGCTAGCGCAGGCTCGATTTCCTTTCTCGTGAGCCTGCTTCAGCGCGTTCTCGGGGTTTGGCTCTTGGTACTTCACTCAAGATAACCTTTCGATTTGAGACAGCAGGTCGGTAAATTGATAGTAGCCACATTGACCGTCATCCCAGCGGATTTCGACGCCGGAACCGTCCATTACAATCACTTCGCCCTTCATCCCATCCGGGGTCCAGACGACAATCTCATGGAGTTGGAGAGTCTGTGCTTCTTGGGCGTTCATAAGGATTAAGCATGGTCCAGATTGTCGCCGATCGACCAACTCCCTGCGCCTGTGGCCAGAGGCCACAATTTCCCGCCTTCACTGAGAAAGTCGTTGTAGGGAACCACAAGCAGGACCGCAGTCGTCTTTGGATCATATGTCCGCGCCATCACATAATAGTATGGTGTCATATATTGTCGAATCGCTTCGGCTACCAGCTCGGGATGATTCAACTCCGTCTGAAGACCAGAAGTTTGGCAATTAATCTCTGACACAGTTCGTTGCGCTGATTCAACGTATCATTCTGAATAGTCACGATCCCTCTATCAGGCTTGGATTTTGAAGGGGAGATATTGACGATCGTACTTACAACATTAAGTACGTCGCCCGGTCTTGTTGGCCTTGGCCAAGTGACCTCACCGCCCGCACCGATGATCCCGCCTGCCAGTGGAACGTTATGGACAAGCAACCTCATAGTGATGGCGGCGGTATGCCACCCGCTTGCGACAAGGCCCTCGAACACGGTCTTACGCGCTACATCCTCGTCCAGATGAAAGGGTTGAGGATCGAAATTCTGCGCGAATTCGCGTATCTCTTGTGCTTCGACCGCGTATTCTCCGCTGTGAAATTCAGCTCCCACAGCCAAATCATCGAGAAAGAGTTTTCCGGTCTTAGGTATGTCTGTCATCAGACAAGCTCCGCGCATCTCTTAATCCTTTCTTCGGTTGCAGATGAATTGCTTCATCTGTCGTTTTGGACTTTCTACTATTTCAGAGGCACGCGAAAAATCCCTTTTGTTCGTTTACCACAAAGTTAGTTACCTCTTTCGTTTTAGTTGTTCTCTGAACAATCTATGCTTAGTTACAAGCTACGAGTGTAGGTACACCTAATGCAAGTAGAACTTCTCAAAAGATTGCACCCGCCCAAGCTTGGTCCCTGCGCCTGTTCTCAGGTTCGCAGATGAGCGAGGAAACTTTCCTCCCTTTACGACACCCTTCTGTCTCGCGAGGGCCTGACCATCACGGAGTATTCGTTACTCGCGAAACATTGAGCGCGCGGGCCAACTGAGCTACGCGGTGCTAGCCGAGAAGGTCGGGATGGAGCCCACCACATTGACGAGCAATCTACGTCCGCTGACGAGGGCCAATCCGCGTAAGTGTTTGGTAAAGTTTAGCTTCTCTGACGAAGCGCGGAAATTAGCGCGTCGGTCAATTTCTCGGGCTGGTTTATTTTGCATCCAGTGCAAAGCTCGCTCAATTCCGGCTCAGAGTCAGGGTCGAGTTGCGGCCGAGCATCCAACTTTCGATTTCCATATCGCTTGGCGCAGGGACAGGGCATAGACCTTTTGCTTAGCGGTCGCCCAGGAACTGTTGGACCGCGTAGTTGAAAAGTGCAGGGTCCTGTAGGAAGGCGAAATGGCTTGCGTTGGGTAGGATCAGCAGTCCGGCGCGTGGTATTGTTGAAGCGATGTATTCGGTGTGCTCGCGCTTGATCGCTTCGTCGTGGTCGCCGTCTGCCACCAAAACGGGTGCAGTGATGGCCTTGAGTTGCGCATCTGTCCAGTTCGGTTGGCTCGCCCACATCTTGCTGATTTGCGCGACAAAGGCATCATATTCCTTCGGTGTCGCCGAGTGCGCCTCGTATTCATGGCCGGCGCGCTCGATAAAGGCGGCGAATGTCGGGTTCTTCTCCAGGCCGTCCTTGACGCCCGAAGTCACAGTGTTGGCGGCAAACGCAAAGACCTTATTCACCCGGTCCGGGTGACGCATCGCGAGGTCGAGGCCGAGGATGGCACCGTCACTCCACCCGACGATGTCGGCTTTTGGCACCTTCAACACGTCCATCAGCGCAACTACATCGTCCGCCATCAGATCGTAGCCATAAGGCCGGGAATCGCGGGTGCTGCGGCCATGGCCGCGACTGTCCAGGACGATCACGGTATGGTGCAGCGCCAACGCCTTTATCTGGTTGCCCCAGTAGTCCGCGTTTGCCAGGCCGCCATGCAGCAGGATCACCGGCGAGCCCTTGCCGTAGACCGCATAGTAGATACTGATCCCGTTGGCGTTGGCTTGGCCGCTACGTTCGGAGTGGATCGCCGCAGGCGTGGGTGGCAGCACCTCCCAGCGCTCGGTGGCACTGGCGGGCAGCGCAGCCCAAGCGAGAATTAGCAACAGAAGATGCCTGAATTTCCTCCTCATCACGAATTCCCTGTTGATCATACGATTCTCCGACAAAACTGGCTAACATGTATTTAGTTGGGACCTACTAGAACTCAGTACTTTAAAGATCCGCCCTTTTTGTTCCAACTGCCGTAATTGCTGTCGTAATCGTTTCAGCTCCTATCTCTCTCATTCAAGAAACGCCATCGACAGGATATATGATGCTAGTCATTGCTATTGATGATGTTCATCATGAGAGTGCGTCGCGACCCGGCGCCTATTTCAAAAAATCTCGACCGTAGGGCTTCGATTCTGGAGGCGATCGTGGCAACAGACTACCATTCAGTCGTAGGGCCGATCAAGTGGTCCGGGAAACCGGTCAAGAATGTCAGCAAAACACCGCTGGTTGCCGGCCAATGGAGCTCGGCAGATTAAGCCGCTATGCGGATGAACCTTTAGCTCGTCAGCTCGCCGAGCAGATTGCTGAACATGAGCAAATCCCAGTGGAGCAAGTGGTGCTGGGCGAAATCCTTGACCTGCTGGGATCATTTCTCAGCAGCTCAGGCGGTCCGGGTGGCGAGTTCCTCTATTCTACTCCCGGGTATCTTGCTCTGATCGATGCGGCAGCGCTCGTGGGCGGCATCGGCGTTTCCGTCCCTTTAAATGCGCAATACCAGAACGACCTGGTAGCACTCAAATCAAAGGTGAATGCTAAGACGCGCGCCATATATCTTATAAATCCCCATAACCCTACCGGAACTATTAACGATGACGAGGCGTTTAAGAGCTTCCTTCGCGAAAGCTCACAGAGCGCAGTTGTAGTCGTGGATGAAGCGTATCTTGAATACACCTCTGATTTCGCCACACGATCCGCGGTTTCGCTTGTGCGCGAAGGAGCCAACGTTGTTGTTTTCCGTACCTGCTCTGCGCAAGCAAGGCGCGGGTGAAGCAGAAGACCTGGGCCGCCTGAATTTGGTCGCGGCATCCGCAGCACTTGCCGACACGGCGCAGGTGGAGCATACCCGCAGAGCCATTGCCAACGAACGGGCGCTTTGGCTCGGTGTGTTACGCGAACTCAAGCTGCCACATACAGATACGTATGCGAACTTCGTGTTTTTTGATACCGGACAACCACAGCCTGTACTGGCGGCCGCGATGCGCGAGCGAGATATAGATATTGGACGCGCGCACCCTCCATACACCAACTGGGCTCGTATCACGATCGGTTTACCGGCGGAGAATCTTCGTGCTCAAAATGCTCTCCGGGCCAGTCTCAAGGAAAGCTAAAAAATCAGTCTCGAGCTGGACAGGTTAACCGCCGCACCAATTCCTAATCAATCGGCGCGTTGAACGGGCGCGGGTTTCCGCGCCAGCGTCCTTCGTCTCTTTGCTCGGCCATGATCCTTTCCCCTGCTTCTGGCATTTATCGTGATCAGAAGACCGACGGGTCGTCTTTGATCAGTTCGCCGATATGCTTCGTGCCTTAGTGACGCGCAAAAGCGACAAAGGCCGCCTCTGATAGAATTGCCAATTGGGACGACGATTGCGGCAGTTGGAACAAATATCAGCCGATCTTCCGATTCTCGCGCTCATTACTCCGAACGATCTCAAAAAAAGAAACCTGCGAGGCTAACGCCGGGTCCTGCGGTAGAGCGTAAACGGTCTTCGCCGATTTACACAGAGATCGAGAAAGACCGCATACGATGAGACGCAGATCCTTTATAACTCTTGCTGGGGGAGCACTAGCAGCGTCGGTTTCTCGCTCAACTCAGGCAAATCCGAGTGCCAATAAAGATGAGTTAATTCTCCCTGAAGACTCTCAAGTACGAACCGGCGGTTCGAGAATGATTGACATCGAGGGCGGGTATCAAGTCTGGACTAAAAAGGTCGGCAATGCCCCTATTAAGGTTCTGCTGTTGCACGGCGGACCAGGCGTGGATCACTCTTATTTCGAGTGCTTCGAGGATTTTCTTCCCCAGAATGGCATTGAATTCTATTACTACGACCAACTCGACTCAACCAACTCTGATAAGCCGGGCGATCCAAAGCTCTGGACCATTGAACGCTTCCGTGACGAGGTGGAAGCGGTAAGGAAAGGCTTGGGGTTGGAGCAGTTTTATCTGTTCGGTCACTCGTGGGGCGGAATGCTGGCGATTGAATACGCGCTCACTTATCCGCAATACTTAAAAGGGATGATCATTTCCAACATGACAGCGGGAATACAGGCGTTTGAGAAGCATATTGCCGAACTGCGTGCTGCACTCCCCGATGACGTGACCAGGATCCTGGACAAGTATGAAAAGGCTGGAGCTTACGAAGCGCCAGAATATGAGAAGATCATGCTGGAGCAGGTCTACTCCAGGTATGTATGCCGGCTTAATCCATGGCCGGAACCACTGACGAGAACCTTTCGAAATCTAAATGCGAAAGTGTACAACTATCTACAAGGAGCGAACGAGTTTTTCGTTACTGGCACTATGAAGAATTGGGAGCGCTGGAGCGATCTGCCCCGCATTCGCACAAGGACATTAGTGATGGGGGCTAAATATGATGAGATGTCCTCGAAAGATCTTCAAAAGATGGCCGATTCAATGCCCAATGCACGCGCTTGGATCTCGGAGAACGGAAGTCACATGGCGATGTACGATGATCAGATTGCGTATTTTCGGAGGTTGCTAACATTTCTAAAGTCAGCCTAGGAGCCTGCTGAGTCGCTAGACATTTTTCTCGACCGCTTCCAAGACTGAGGCACCGCTTGGCTTCCATCCGAGTAACCGTCGAGCATTAAGCGCGCGTACCCTGCTGTTTGAACCAAGGCCAAAACGAGCGAGTTCGTCGCCAAGTTCGGCCATGGCCTCATTGATATCCCAAGGCTCGGTTTTACCTCCAAACCCGAGATTTTTGCTGATCGCCTCGGCGATTTTTTGGAATGTTTGTTCGCCGTTCTCAGCAAAAAAGAAGGAGCCAGTGGGCGCTTTTTCTAATGCCAACACGAAGAGATCAACCACATCATCGATGAATACGTTCGACCAGATGTTAACGCCCTGACCGATATGAACTCCCACTCCGCGTTTTCTCGATTGCTCAACTAATCGGGGAATTTGAACGCTCTCCTTATGCAGGCCGTGGCCTTGACCAAAAACAAGCGTCGGACAGATAACAACCGCGCGGATACCTGACTCAATTCCAGATTTTCGGACCAGCCTATCAATTGCCACTCGCGCTGCTTTCTGCGGGATCGGATCAAAAGGAGTGTCGTCGGTGAAAACCTGTGAATTCTCGCTCTCGCCGCGCGCGTCGTCGCAAACAATACTGGAGCCGCTCGTCTGAATGAACGGTTTACCGGTTCCAGCCAGAGCTTTGAGCACCGTTTCCACGACCGGCCGGTGATCCGAACTCGCCGCGTTGATTACTGCATCGGCCGCTCGCGCCGCTTCGGTCACGATATTAGAATCGTCCAGCGAGCCAAGAACCGGATCTATGCCCAGTCGCTGTAGCTGATCCGCCTTCTCTTTGGAACGGACCAGCCCTAGCACAGAATGTCCGTTCTCGATCAATCTTTTCGCTAACGATCCTCCGATGTATCCGGAGGCGCCGGTGAGAAATACTTTCATGTTCTTAGCTATGCCTTGAATTTTCCGATTGGATAGAACGCAGATAGCCTTCTCCTGGATTCGATAAGCGAATTCTTAAATAATTGCATCGGCCTACCGGCAAGTTTGTGCGCCACGCACAAAAAGAGTCGATTCTCGCCAAAATTCGCTATTCCCCGAACCGTTCCCTGATCTTTGGTGGGACAAACTCCAGGTCGGAGGCTTCGCGAATCGCTAACTTGATCTGAGCCTCCAGTATACCAGGGGCGACCGGACTCTGATACTGCGCCAAGCACCGTTCGAGCGCTTCCATCGCAGAGATACCCGCAGTCTGCATTACGCGATAAGCTTTGACGATGATCGCCTCTGCCGCACCCGGCGTGAGAAGATCGGGCACCGCCTTTTCGTATGCCGGTGCAAGCTCAAGAGTATACCGCTTTGCCAAGGAGCGCAGCAATTGATAACCTTCTTCCGGTGAACTGGTCGGGAAGATCGGCACTTTGAGATCAACGCGACCGGGGCGCTTCAGATCGACTTCGATCAGATCAGGTCGGCTGGACGCCAGGACCCAGATAACTCGGCCCCGGTTTTCCGGACGACTCATTTCCGCCGCCATCATTGAGTAGATACGACCGGAAAGGCCGGCGTCTTGTCCGCTACCGTCACGCTTTCCGAACGCTTGGTCCGCCTCGTCAACGAAGACGTAGCAACGGTCAAGAGCTTGTAGTAAACGGAAGATTTTCTCCAGATTTCCTTCGGTGCTACCCACCCAACGATCGCGGAAATTCTTGATCTTGACCACCGGCACGCCCGCCTCGCCGGCCAGGCATTCTACCAAAAATGTTTTGCCGGTTCCCACCGGTCCACAGATGAGGTACCCCATTGGGAGGCCGCGGAGGTCACCGGAACGCCAGAGAGCAAGATCTTGGCGAAAACATTCTTTTAATTTTTCCTGGCCGTATAGATCGTCGAGCGTCCGGTTCGGCTCGATAAATTCAATGAGGCCCTGACATTCTTCCTCGACCAGTGACCGTTTTTGTTCGGCCAGATCGGCGTCGGATAACGCTTCTTTTTTGTACTCTTTCAAGCGAAGCAACCGATCGAGTCCATTGATCGTGATGCCGGTTAGCCCTTTGGCCAGCCGGCGAGAATCGTTGCGGTAACCAGAAAGTGCCGTTGGATAACTATCGCTGACGAGGTCGATTGCGCCGCCCAAATCGCCGGCACTTGGCAAAGGTATTTTAATCCTGGCCACTCGCGGATTCTGTACAATGATAGGATGCAGATCATTGAGGTTTTCGGTCAGTAGACACGTGACCAGTGGGTGTCCGCGGAGAAGTTCCTCAGTCCCCCATTCGCGAAACAGGAGCGCTAGCGCATTCAAATCATAGTTCAGGACTCCAGGAACCGCCGGCGAAACCAAATGTGCTGACTCCACCACCACTCCAACTGAAACCCTCCCTCGATTCATGCGCCCAAGATTTGCGCAATAGCGCAGATATCGCGTCAATAACTCCGCTGCCGGCCTGGGCGCTTTCGGCAACTCCGGAGCAACCTGAATTGGGGGCCATTCTTTGAGTCTTTCGCCTCCCCGTTCTACTCGGAGCCCGTTGCCAAGATCGTAATTAAAAATCACGTCGAATTGGGGCATCAGGACCCGCTTCAAAAAGTCGACTAAAGAGCCGTGGACCGCTTCGCTGCCTGCCTCAAAGAGAAAACGATCGTAGATGTTTCCGTACAGAATGAATTGATTCGCCGAGTCGCTCTCGTACAGAGCGATCATTTCTTTAGCCCATTCAGGCAGAGTCTCACGAAGGTGGCTCATTAGTTACGAGTTGCGGGTTAGGGGTTGGAACTGCGAGGTCGTAAGCTGCAAAAGTAACAATGCGTGCGCTGAGCTTCCAACCCGGAACCCGCAACTCGCAACTTACTGCGAAACTGGTCCGCTGCTTTTAGTTCCTTCGTTTGCTTGGGGGACCGGTCCCATGGTCTTGGTCCCTTCGTCTGTCTTGGGAGCCGGCGTTTTGGCGCTAAGCGAGATCCCTTCGGCAGCGGCAAAATCGGCCAGCGCCTGTTCTTCCAATGCTTTGTGTTCAGCTTCCTTAAGGGCAACTCCGCTGGTGTCGAGCGTATCGCGTGCGACTCGGGCGGCTCCGGCTGCCCGTTGTCGCTCTTCTTCGACCATACTCCGGAGCCGTTCCAGAGTGTCTCCCGACCCACCGATCTGGGTAATCATTCCGGAGGCCATCTGTGTTAGTTCTGCTGTCGCCTTCTTGATTTTCAGATCGTCCAAACTGAAACGCAAAGCTTCGATTTTGGATTGTGCATTTTTGATGGCCACGTCGCGGGCTCGAATCAACTCTCGATAGGTGGTCTCTGCCTGCTCGAGTTGGGTTCGGTCTTCCGCCAACTCTCGCTGGGTCGTCTGGAGACGCAAAGCGGTTTGACCCGCCGCATCGCGACTGTCCGCTCGCAAAAGGGCGGTTGTTTTCGCGCGGAGTTCCCGCTCCTCTATTTCGAGTTTCTTGACTTGGGCAATGAGGCGCTCGCAAAGGCCGGCATGCGCGGCCAGACCTTGATTATACTGAGCGATCTGTTTGCGCAGATTCTCGCGCTCGACTTCGAGCAAAGCTTCAGGATTCTGTTTTTCCAGACCGCTAACGAATAGCCCGAAAAAGCCTCGGATCAGGTTGCCAATTCGCTTGAACATGATTGTGACAATTATTTGCTACATTTGCTACGCTGCCATATCCCGGGCCAATTGTTAATCACTTCTGCTTTCGGGAGATTGGCGGCGGTGGACTGGCAGCCGTTAGGAAAAACCGCCCGGGTTCGCCTGGCGCAAAGATTAAGCTTTCCCGAAGCGTTTTCGTGAAATTCTTGCGACGGCTCTTGCAGCGATACCCCCTTTAGAATCATAAAGGAAACCGTTTTATGCGCATAGCGACGACGGGACGAGAAATGGCCTATTCGCATAGAGCTCATTTTATGATCGTCGGTAAAGTTCTTCAGTTGACCCCGACTGGCGCAAACTATCAAAAGCTCATCTTCGCATTGATCGCCGGCGGAATTCTCGGATTCGCCGTAACCGGCCGCGCCCAAGCCGTGGTACCCGATCAGATCAATCCACCATTTGGATTCCAGTGGGGTGAACCGGAAAAAGACATCGAAAGAACCATCAATCGCGCACAAGCTCGCATCGTCACGCGTGACACTATCCACGGCCGCGATGCCTGGACGGTGGAAGGTCTGATTCAGCCGGCGCTGAAGCGGACGATCATTTACTTCGGCTCAGAGAAAACATTGGTCGAGGTCGAACTGCAGTATGAGCATCCTGACTGGAATTTGACGGCGTATGAAGATTTCCTCAACAGCGCCAAGCAACGGCTGGAGGCGAAATATGGCCCCCCGACGGTTCTGGCCCGAGACAAGAAACCGGAAGGCGATGTGATGGAAACCGTCGTTGGCTATCAGTGGCAACAATCGGGGAGTAGTGTGGAACTTTTCTTTTATTCCGCAGAACGAAACAACGACATCTATCGGTCGGTCAGCCTGCACTACCGCGCCGGCTGACGCGCAGCGCGCAGCGCGAATAGCCAATAGCCGCGCGAATAGCCAATAGCCGATAGCCAACTTCCCCAGGCTCAGGGTCTAGTGGGCCCGAAAATCGCGAATTCTTCGAGGCCTTCGGCGCGTCGGCTTCCCGAGGTTGCAGCATCAGGCTACTTAACGATCGGCTATTGGCTATCGGCTATTCGCGATGCGCGCCGCACTGCGCGAGCTATTCGCGCCGGCGAATAGCTCGCGCAGTGCGGCGCGCATCGCGAATAGCCGATAGCCAATAGCCGATCGTCACTGGAAGTCCGCCCCAGGCTTGGCCCAACTTTTCAATTGTTTGAACCGGCACAACGCGATCGTAGGCTCCCGCGATCAGAGTAATTTTTTTGGTGTCGAGCAGCGGCTTGCCGTGAAGCGGAGAAGAAAGATGCGCATGTTGCAATGAGATTCCCTTTTTCACTCCTGCCTTGATTAGCTGCGCGCGGATAGCGCTGGTTGCGGGACTTTCCCAAATCGCTTGTTCCACATCAGAGATTGGCTGAAGAAGCGTGACAAATTCGAAATCGGCTTCAACAAAGCTAAGTAATGCACCGATCCATCCGCCATAGCTCGTTCCTATCAGGCCGATGCGCCGGCAACCGCGGGCACGACAATAATTTATCAGTTGTCGCATCTCTTTCACCGCTTGTCGAAGCGTCTCCCCATTGCGCGGCAAGTTTGCGGTGAGTGCAAGCGCCCCATTGAAATGCCCACGCGGAACACGAGAATAATGAAATGGCAAATGCGGTAAAATCGCGTTCCAACCGTTTTCGTTAAATCGGCGGGCGATTCGCTGATACCCGAAGTCGCTTGCCGACATCAGTGCATGCAAAAAAATCACGGTTGGTGCGGACCATCCACCTGCAACGGAGAAAAAGAGCCTGGCGTGGGCGGTCGCGTTCTCTGGAAAACTGGTTTTTACCGGACTGCTCCAGCGCAGGCTATGGGATGTCTCCCTCACCTTCTGCATCGGTTCCAATGCGTAGAATTCAACCAGGCTCAGTCCGTTGCACTCCGCAACATACCGTTCAAGATCAAGAGGATGGATCACCTCGCTCCTGCCCAGCGATTGTAATCGATTGAGCATCAGACACATCATCGCGTCGATTAGCTCGGCCTGGGCGCGCGCGTAAATCTCTCTCATTATTCTCGCGCTTCGCCCTTTTTCCTCCGCAGAGCGGGGAGATAGTCCTCGCGCTTTCGATGTTGAGGAGTCGCCGGTAGATCGGCTTTTTCAATTCGAAATTGTGCCATTGCCTGGTGTTTCAGACGCACAAAGGCTGCTGATACTTCTCTCGTCAGCGTTTCGCGAGCTTGCTCCCGCGGCAAATTAGTTCGCGGCCAAATCGGTTCTCCCGAAATCATCCAAACCGGAACTCGTCGAAACGGCCACCAATTGCGGGTCTGATACAGCCGATCAGTTCCCAAGATCACACATGGCACCACCGGTTTTCCCGAAAGTAGACTAACGGCAATGAACCCCGGCCACATCGCGGCTCCTTCCAGCACGGAAGTTGCACCAGCCCGGATTCCGCCTTCTGGAAAGATTCCAACCACTCGGCCGAGCTTCAGTCGTTGCAAGGCTGTCCGCATTGGACCAGCGTCTTTGCTATTTCTCTTCACCGGAAAAGCGCTCAAGGCGTTCATCAACCAAGCGCTCCAAGGCGCTTGATATAATTCTTCCATCGCCATCCAGTCGACATAGCGGAGAAACCAACAACCGATCATCGGCGGGTCAAAATGGCTGATGTGGTTCGCAACCAGAATGTAACCACCCTGCGACGGAGGTACCGCCCAAGACCGATAAACTCGGCAGGACAAGAAAAAAACCGCGCGGACGACCCAACGACTGAAAAGGCTGAAGGGCCGGTTGCCCGAGGAAACCGCGGATTTCTTAGAGGAACTATCCGCAGATTTCATAGATTTTTAGGTTTGGTAGCAAACAATCGCGACAGAAAGGCAACCACGAATGGACGCTGATCCAAGCTTCTTAACGGCCGCCAATACACGCGAATGACTACTGCTCATTCGCGTTCATTTGCGGTTTATCTCCGCGTGACAATGAGCGGTTCATCAAAATCACTTTCGTTCCGACCGTCGCCACAGGTGTTCCGTGCCGGCCGTCGAGCTGTAGCAAACTGCGCCAATGATCAAACCGATTTTGGCTGGCTATCAGAAATATCCGTTCATTGCTGCGCCAGAGCGCCTGGAAACGCTCCTCATTCAAATAGAGATCACGGCCAATGCCAAGATTTCGGGTCGCGAATTCCATGTCCGGATTGGCATTCAACCATAGAATCGAATGAGGAAGGTAGAAAAACAGGCTGGTGAGATCGTTCGCCTCAAATTCGCAAACGACCTGATAGTCGGCTCCGCCGATTTGCTGTAACGCCGATGCTACCCGCGCCGACGAAAACTCATCTTCGACCAGTTGCAATCCGCGGTTGCTCGCAAGAAAAAGAACAATCATCAAGGCCGCACAGCTGCCGACAATCGCCAGGAATCTGCTCTGATGGGCAAAATAGATGATAACCCCTCCGGCGAGCCCTGAGGAACAACTCGCAATCAGGATCAGAGGGATGAATCCGGATAAGCGTTCGGATGAGATGTCGCCTATCCCCTCCCATACCGTCCTTCCGTGCGTGACAGTATCTACGAGTTTATCGGCTCCCATTGGATGCCAGATCAAGAAAACTGCCGCCAGCAAGCCGGTAAAACCCGCGGTCACGAAAAGCCAACCGGGCATCGAAAATAAGCGACGAGATAAATTGCGCCCGGAAACAAAAAACGAGGCCAACCCAACGGCTATGACCGGCCACGAAATCAACAGGTAATAATCCTGAATCTTGGCGAACAGGATTCCACCCAAATTGATTAGCAAAAAGAAGAACAACAAGTGCCACTCGCCTTCCAACCAGGACTTTCTCGAACGCCAAAGAGTCACGGCCGTTCCCGGCAGAAAAAAACTCCAGGGCAGAAAAAACGCGATGTGTTCCAGCAAAAATTGAAGCAACGGAACGCGATCGCTGTCAACTGGCCAACGGTGATTTAGTATGTTTCCTACCTGTTCATTTCCTAACTGATCGAGCAGAAACCCGGGATACCGTAGCTCCGTCGCGACATACCATGGGGCCACAACCAGGAAGAACAGAATCCAGCCGGGCGGCCAAAAGAAAAATCGACGCCAGACTTCTCGCGTCGGCTTCTTGATCGCGTAACTCACGCAGCCCACCGCGAGAGGAATGACCAAGGAGTGAAGACCTTTTGCGAGCGTCCCAAGCGCTATGAAAAGCCAAGCCAGCAATAGCCAACGATCACGGACTAATCCTGGACCGCATTGCAACGCACAAACCAGCCCATAAAATGTAGCAATGAGGAGCAGTGCCGAGAACGGCTCCGGCATGACCAAATGCGTGAAAAGATAGGTCCCGAAAAACGTCGCTAGAATCAACGCAGCGCAAACTCCGTAAATGCGACGACCCGAGAGTCGTTCTACCAAAGCAGCGGTCGCGAAGAACCAGGTGATAGTTGCCAAGGTCACCGGAAATCGCGCTGTAAATTCGTTCGTCCCAAATAATTGGAATGAAATGATCTCGCACCAATAGACTAGCGGCGGCTTTTGCAGTCGCGGAATGCCATCCTGGGTCGGGATCAGCCAATCTCGGCGAACAATCATTTCACGCGCGGCCCCGGCGTACTGTCCATCGATTTGGTCGAACAGTCGTGGCACTGCGGCGGTCGCGATGTATACGGCCGCGACCAGCACCAGCAGAAATATCAGGAATTGGTCTAGTCGACTGCGCCGCCAGTCGATGTGAGGCCGATTTCTCCCAACAGCAACTTGTCTGGCGGTCAGCCCTTCAGTCGTTTCCATCCGATCAGTTGTTTGTTACGGCAGCCAAATTTTCGCTGTATCCACGTCATCTGCGTCTACCCGAGACCGTCCAACCTCAATGTAAAACTCTCCGAGCGCTGGCGCTTCGACAAACCTCCCGACGGAGCGACCAATACACTCAGATAAGCTTGATTCAAGCAAAAGGGGTGCAACCGTACTGGTTAGCGGCGAACGAGATAAGACAAGTTCGAAATTCAAACAGAACTCGATGTTACGATGTCGAAATGAGGAAGCTTTTATGACGCCAGAGGAACAAAATTTAATCGAAGGCCTGTTTCAGCGGTTGCGAGAGGCTGACACTAGTCCCAAGGATGCCGAAGCGGAACGGCTGATTCGGGCGAAGACGGCCGAACTGCCTTCGGCAACATATCTACTGGTCCAGGCTGTGCTGGTACAGGAACACGCTCTTGCCAACGCGCAGGCAAGAATCGCTGATCTGGAAAACCGATTGCGGAACGTTCAAGCTCAACCCGCCTCCGGTGGTGGAAGCTTCTTATCTGGTGTTTCGCGCCTTTTCGGCAATAAACCCCAACCGGCGACAGCACCGCCTCCTTTGCCACAGCAAGCGCCAGTATCACAACAGGTTCAATCGACACCTCCACCAATTACGGTGGTTCCTCAAACCACGCCCTACCCTTCAACGGTCAATCTCGGAGCCAGCTCCGGCGGTAGCTTTCTTCAAAGCGCCATGGCTACAGCTGCTGGAGTTGCCGGAGGTCAGCTTCTCTTTCAAGGGATTGAAAGTCTCATCGGCCACAATGCCGGACCGTTCGGGCCAGCGCTCGAATCTCGAGGCTACTCAGGTGGCATGGGCGGCAATACCGAGATAGTCAACAACTACTATGACAGTGAGCCACCTACGGGCTCCGAGCATCACCAAGTTCAATCAGACACCTTTGGTCAGGGAGCAGGCGAACCGATCCAGAATGCGGACCTGGGTCATGATCAGGACTTGACCGATTTCGACGATCGAGCCGATTTAGTCGATGCCGATACTCAAAATTCAGGGTCCGATCTGGCCGGAAATGATTCCGGTTTCGACTCTGGCGATTCGTTTTCCGGTTCCGACGACAATTTGGTCTGAGTTGCCAGACGGAGTTAGCGGGTAGGTAGGGCGAAACAGTCCTGCGGCCGCAGGACTGTGAGCCTTATGCGACGGCGTCCTGTCTTGCTCGCACGCCCTTTGGCTCACACACCTTATTTCGTTGTCGCTCGATGGTGTGTATCGCCCTACCTTTTTTCGCACTACAAACCCAGAAAATCCCAGAAAGAGCGGCGGGGGCGCTGGTATGGCTCTGCGGTCTCTCGTATCGGATTAGCGGGATAATTGGCTTGGTAGAGCCGGCCCCGCGGTGTCGTTCCGAAAACATTGACTGGGGTTCCGATGGACACTGCTTGGAAAAATGAGATCGCCTTTGCCTCCGGCATACGGACACATCCGTGCGAAGCCGGGTAACTCGGCAGATAGCCGGCATGCATGCCGATTCCAGGAGCGAATTGCATGAAGTAACGCATCGGCGCATTCACGAATCTGGTACCCGCCGGAACGATCATATCGACATCTGCGTCAGAAACCACGGTCCGACCGCTACGATCGATAATCTTCCCGTAAATACTGGATGTATGATTCAGATCTTTGTCGGCGATTCGATAGGATCCGGTGGGAGTAAGATGTCCATAGCGCCCGGTACTAATCGGCGATTCCATGACCGCTCGTCCGTCATAGAGCAAATAGGCCTTTTGATCTCCGAGATCGATCTCCACCGAGTATTGAGCTAGTGAGACGCCAGCAGCGAGAATCGAAAAAGCGGCTACCAAAAAAATCGCCTTCATAAGCCGAGAAGCGGTATAGCGTCAGACGTTTTTACATTATTCCCGGTTACGCCAATTGTATAGCGCATGGCGGGAGGGCGTGTCCGTCCCGGACCGTCGAATTGAGAACGGGAATTTCGCTCTCGACAACGCTCGATTCCCGGGATTACTTCGCGGTCTGATGGATGCAAGCATCGATGTTGCTCGATTGCGAAAAGAATACACTCTGCGCGGGCTACATCGGTCGGACCTGTTATCCGATCCATTGGAACAGTTTAGTCGGTGGTTCGAAGAGTCGGTCCAATCGGCGGGAGATCGTGAACCGAATGCGATGACCCTGGCAACGGCAACCGCCGATGGCCGTCCATCGGCCAGGGTGGTCTTGCTAAAAGGATTTGATCATCAGGGTTTCGTTTTCTTTACGAATTACCAAAGTCGTAAAGGAGAACAGCTCGCGCAAAATCCTCGGGCCGGGCTGAATTTTCATTGGCCTTGGTTGGAGCGTCAGATCCAGATCGAGGGGTCCGTAAAGAAGGTGAGTCGTGAAGAATCGCAAATTTACTTCGATAAACGACCACTTCGCAGTCGGTTGAGTGCAATTATTTCCGCCCAGAGCGAAGTAATTGCCAGTCGCCGGGAACTCGAAGACCGGCTCAAAGAGGTCGAGAAACAATTCGCTCGCAAAAATCCGCCGGTTCCAGATTTTTGGGGCGGATACCGCGTTTTTCCGGAAAGAATGGAGTTCTGGCAAGGCCGAGAAAACCGGTTGCATGACCGATTTTTGTATGAGCGCGGAAGCGATGGATTATGGCGCATCGATCGACTCAGCCCGTAATATCTCTGACTTGCAAATCAGCCGGACCTGCGCTGCGGCTCTGCCGGATTCCCGGCGCAGGAATCGATCTGGAAAAGACCCTGGAATGCGGCCAGGTGTTTCACTGGACGCGTCGCCAAGCCGGTTTTATCGGAACCATGGGTGAGACGCCATCGTATCTGGAACAGGTTGAGAGCGATCTTTTGGTACCGGAGGGTCACCAGACTGTCGTTCCCCGCTATCTCGCATTAGATCATTCGATTGATGTCATTGAAGCCAGCTTTCCGAAGGATCCAGCGATCAGGGCGGCCATCCGATTCAGCCGCGGTATCCGAATCATTCGTCAACCGATCTGGGAGTGTCTCGCAACATTTCTCACCTCTGCCATGAAGCAGGTAAGTCACATCCGGAGCATATCGCTGATGATGCGCAAACGCTTTGGCAAAAAGGTCAGATTGGGCTCGCTCGAGCTCCACACGTTTCCGGCTCCGGAAGTGATTGCAGCTTGCAATCTGAACGACCTGCTTGAGTGTCGCCTCGGTTTCCGCGCTCGGAACGTCCTAGCGACTGCACAGATGATAACGGCGAACAAAATCCAGCTCAAGGAACTCTCAAGTCTGCCGACCGCAGAGGCCCGCGAGATGCTTTGCCGATTCCCGGGAGTTGGTGACAAAATCGCAAATTGCGTCTTGCTCTTTGCCTACGAAAGGATGGACGCAGTACCAATCGATGTTTGGATCGGCCGTGCATTACGACAAACGTACTTTTCTGAAGATCAACCTGTTGGAGCGTCCCGCTTGTCGGAATTCTGTCGCTATTTCGGCCCGTATGCTGGTTACGCGCAGCAGTACCTTTTTCATCATTGGCGGATGACCTATCGGAAAACCAGATGATTGACGTCGCGCTTTCACCTGCCGAAATCAGCAGCTTAAAGGATACGGATTTACGGGAAACGACCGTCGTCGTATTTGATGTTCTTCGTGCGACCTCCAGTATGATCACCGGGCTTGCCCACGGAGTTGCTTGTTTTTTACCGGTAAAAACGGTCGAAGCGGCGCGGGAATGGAAGAAGAGCAAGCCGGATCTGCTACTGGCTGGAGAAAGGCACGGCGTGCCTCCCCCCGGTTTTGACTTGGGCAATTCGCCGAGCGAGTTCAAGAATGTCCACGGCCAGCAAATCATAATAACAACGACCAACGGCACCGCCGCCCTGGAACAGGTGCGAAACGCCAAGACCGTGCTGCTTGGCGCGCTGGTGAACATAGCGGCGCTGGCGGAACTCATTCGATTCCGCTCTCCGGAGCGCCTTTTGTTGGTCTGTGCCGGAACCGGAGATCGATTTAGCTTGGAAGACGCCGTCGGAGCAGGAGCCCTTTTAGCCAGTCTCAAGCGGACGGATTATTTCGATGCCGCCGCAATGGTGCATTCTCTATTCCGGCAAGTTGGCGATGATCTTGAGATCTGCCTTCGCAATTCCGAGAATGGACGAGCCTTGTTGGCTCTCGGAAAAGACACGGATGTTCGGGATTGTGGACAGCTATCGGTCTACGACACGATCGGAATCATGCGCGATGAAACCGTTGTTGCACTTAAAATGACCGTTTGACCCAAGAACAAACCGCAGGATGTTTCACGCTTGAGCGATCGGAAAACTGGCTCTAGTCTACGGCGATTTTGTCGATGTCGAATCGGAAAAAGGTAACGCTGGCGGTTGTTGGGTCCCTCCTGCTGCACCTTGTCCTCGCCCTCAGCGTGGTCGGATATTACGCGGTATTCCCTCCTCCGCCAAATCCGCCCGCGACGCAGACGGAGGATAAGTTGCCTGAGCTGACCCTTATGGACACGCCGCCGGCGCAGCAAAAGCGCCAGTATGTCGATACGGACGACGATCAGAAAACGGATAAAAAACCCGACGAATCGCAATTTGAATCCGATAAGGACACAGCCGCTGCCTCCGAAAAGGAAGGCAAAATCCCCGGTCCTCTTCCTGAGCAAGAAGGCAAAAACCTTGAGGATCTGATGTTCAAGAATCACGATTTTTCACTCGATACCAAGGGCACCGATTTTAATCGTGAAAGCGCGAACGGCGGACAAACCGCCCAATCGACTCCGGTTCCAGTACCGACCGCTTCACCGACCCCGGCACCTACGCCCAACCCGGAAGAGATGGCTATGCTGGTCTCGACGCCGACACCAACGCCGCCTCCTACTCCGCAGCAAAGAACCGCTCAACAAAACAAGAACCAAGGAGCCCCTCCGACCGCCTATCGCCCCCAAAAAATCGTCACTCGGATGCAAGGAAATATTTCGAATCGCGGCCACTCTTCGGTTGGAGCGATTGGTACGCCGCAAGGCAGGTTTCAGAAAGCGGTAGAAGATGCGGTCGGATCACGCTGGTATTATTACGTCGGCCAACGGGCGGACCTAGTTGAAATCGGAACGGTCCGCATCGACTTTAAGATAACGCCTTCGGGCCGGGTGAAGGATGCCCGGATCGTCAGTAATTCATCTAATCAGACTTTTGGAAGCGTTTCGCTGCAATCCGTTCTTGATGCGAGTATACCGCCCATGCCTCCGGACCTGGCCGGTCTAGTGCCCGAAAACGGCCTCGAGTTCACGTTCTCTTTCACCCAATTGTAAGTTCATAATTTCCCAATGAATTATCTCGCACTCTTCGAAAATCCACTCGATTTCTTCATCAAAGGCGGAGTCTTCATGTGGGTGCTGCTCGCCTGCTCCTTCGTCGCGTTGACGGTGATTTTGCTCCGTCTCTTTGCGCTGCGAAAAGGAGAAATCGTTCCGCGCCTGATCGAAAAGACAATCGCCGCCTATCAACCGGGCGAACGGCTTGACCAACTTCGTCGTCTGGTCATGGGTGATGATTCAGCACTGGCCAGGATCGTGGAGGTGGCTATCCGTCCCTATCACGCGTCGCGCAGCGAGACTGTTGAGGCAGTGCAAGCGCGTGCCCGCCGTGAAATGCTTGGGCTGGAAAGCGGCCTGTTCATTCTTGAGATCATCGTCGGTATTGCTCCGCTGCTTGGTCTCTTGGGCGCGGTGAGCGGATTGGTGCACGTATTTGGGAACATCGGATCCGGAGCAATGTCGACCAGCGATCTCAAAGGAATCGCTTCCGGTATCGGTGAGGCTCTCAGTACCACCATCGTCGGTCTGGCCATTGCCATCCTCTCGTTGATCGCCTTTCTTTCCTTCACCCGCAGGGTGGAAACGGTTGCGGTCCAAATGGAATCCCTGGTCACTGATTTGGTAGATAAGCTTTACCAGAACGGCGATACAAACGAAGAGAGTGAGCCGTCGATTGGCGATGCTTCAGAAAAACCTGGTAAATCGGCGGCGTTTAAGGAGAAGTCCAAAGCGGCGCAGCCGGTGGAGGAAGCGGCTCGATGAAATTCTATGCCAAGCGGAAAAGGACGCCTCAGATTATGATCGTTAATTTGATCGACGTCTTTGCGATGTTGCTGATTTTCTTCATCGTCACTACGACATTCAAGACCGCGCAGTCGCAGCTTCGGATCAATCTACCAGAATCGAAAACCGCCTCACCGGGCCAGAACACGGAAGAGCCGCTGGTATTAGCAATTACCAAAGACGAGAAGCTTTATCTCGGAGATAAGCCGGTGAGTAATGTGGACGAGCTCGCAGCTTCGTTGAAGGATTATCAGCAGAAATCACCTAACCGCCCGATTGCAATGAGCGCGGCAAAAGAGGTTTCTTTCGGTTTCATTGTGCAGGTGCTAGATGCACTGAAACAGGCGGACATCAAGAATCTGCCGACGTTTACCCAACCCAAGGAACAGAAATGATCCGGGAGATCGTCATTTATGGTGATCCCATCTTGCGAACGAAGGGTCGAAAGGTCACCGAAGTCAATGATGACATCCGCCAACTCGTTGCTGATATGCTCGAGACGATGCAGGAAGCCGGCGGTGTTGGCTTGGCGGCTCAACAGGTGGGTGAGGCGTTGCAGCTTACCGTCATTGACGTGAGTCAGACGGAGAATCGACCGAGCCGGATGTGGATCAACGGAGAGGAAGTCGATCCTAATGATCACATGCCACTGGTCTTACTCAATCCGGAGTTGACGTTAAGTCGAGAGACGGAAATTGGGCCGGAGGGCTGCCTCAGTTTCCCCGAAGTGAGTGCTGATATCACACGGGCGACCCGGGTGACGGTGAAGGCTACTGACCTGGAAGGAAAGCCGGTCGAATTTGAGGCGGAGGGATTGCTGTCTCGCGCTGCCCAACATGAAACCGACCATCTTAATGGCATTCTATTTATCGACCGCATGAGTTCCGCGGCCAAAGTTTCCCTAGGCAGTAAGCTTAAACGTTTGGCAGCAGGCGAAGTCTAGCGGAGTCTTTCATCCCAAATATGAGTCCCCAGGAGGACTCAGCCCGGGGTTTTAGCCCCGGGAACGCTATGCGCCGGGTTTGAGCCATTCGTCCGGATTCGCCTCCCCACTTCCGCTTGAACTGGTTTTTAATACCCCCTCCTTGCGATGCTTTTCCGTCTTGGCAGAATGTCGAGCGTTAAGCCATTAGTGCATTGTATCTCAATCTGATGCATGGAACGCTAAGTATCAGATGCAGACGATGCAGCGCGCTTGAGGCAATCCGTTTCAGCAATTCTATGTATTTCCGGTTAATTCCGCTGCTCTCTCTTTTACTCGCGGCACATCTAGGCTGGGCGGACCAAGCGCCCGAATCTGACCAATACCTGCAACGGCTCACGGAAACCCAAAGCTTTTCGCTTGGACGACCGACTCTCGCTACACCGACGACAGACGGAAAATCGGTGATTTTTCTCCGTGCGATTTCCGCTCAAGATCGTACCCACGCGCTTTACGAATTTAATACCGTCACCAGAGAGACAAGCGTTTTGGTGACCCCGGACGAACTGTTAAACGGAATGATCGAGCATTTATCGGTGGAAGAACGGGCCAGACGTGAACGAACCCGCACGACTATCGGCGGGATCACCTCATTCAAACTTTCGCGCGATAGTTCGCAAGTAGTCTTTGGCCTCAACGGCAAAATCGTCGTTTTAAACCGTGGAGATGGAAGAGCAACGCAGCTGGAAACCGGTGATATGCCGGTCACCGATCCAACCCCTTCGCCAGATGGTCAGTACGTCGCTTACGTTCGCAACAATAATCTGTTTGTATACGATCTGCACTCCAAGCAGGAACAAGCCATCACCACTGATGGCACCAATCTGAAATCTTACGGCAGCGCGGAGTTTGTTGCGCAAGAGGAGATGGGTCGAACCAGTGGCTATTGGTGGCTGCCCGACAGCCGCTCCATCGTTTACCAGGTCAACGATAATTCGCGGGTTGAAGTTTGGAATGTCGCCGATCCAGCGTATCCCGAAAATTCGCCAATTCCGACTCGATATCCCCGCCCGGGAAAGCCTAACGTGTCGGTGCGCCTCGCGGTTTGTGCAATCGAGCAGGCCGCAGCAGCTCGTTTGATTGAATGGGATCATGACAAATACCCCTACCTGGTCAGGGTCACACCTTCTGAAGATGGACCCCTAACCATTACGGTCGAGACCCGAGACCAACATCAGCTCGCGCTCATGGTGGTTGACCCGGCCACCGGTCAGACACGGACGCTGGTAGAGGAGCATGACGCAACCTGGGTAAACATCGATCGGCAGATGCCGTACTGGTTGCCGGGAGGAAAATTTCTCTGGACTTCCGAACGCGAAGGAGCGTGGCAGCTTGAACTGCATCGCGCCGATGGGCAATTCGAAAAGGTCTTGCTGGCACCTGATACGCACTATCAGCACCTGGGCGGAGTTACTGCGAATGAAATTTTCTTCCTGGCTGGTGAAGACCCAGGCAAACATGAGGTTTGGCGTGTCGCCTTGGACGGTACGGGCTCAAAAATGATCGCCGACGGAGTGCATAGCGTCGAGTTCGGAGATCACCAGGAATCCATTTACATCGATGTAGTGGAGACACCCAAGTCCATGGCCAAATCTTTCGTGCGACGAACCGACGGTACGGCGCTGGGGGAACTACCGAGTATCGCCGAAGATCCCCCCTACTCTCCGCGTCTTGAATTTACCATCGTGAATGATAGCCCGGTCTTTCACGCTGCGATTGTTCGTCCGCGCGATTTCGCTCCCAACAAAAAGTATCCGGTCATTGTCGACGTTTACGCAGGACCTGGCTATAACAAGGTGGTCCAAGCGGCTCGCGGCTACCTGGTGGATCAATGGCTTGCCGACCAGGGTTTTATTGTGGTTTCGATAGACGGACGCGGGACACCTGGCCGAGGTCGAGAATGGGAACGCGCAATTTACTTGAAGTTAGGAGAGATTCCGCTGGCAGACCAAGTCACCGGACTACGTGCACTCGGCATGATCTATCCCGAGCTCGACTTGGACCGCGTCGGAATCACCGGGTGGTCCTTTGGTGCATATATGTCTGCACTTGCGGTACTGAGGCAGCCGGGCGTGTTCAAGGCAGCGGTCGCGGGCGCCCCCGTGACCGATTGGCTTGATTATGACACCCATTACACCGAACGATACCTGGGCCTTCCGGGACAAGAGACTTACGCAGCGTCGTCGCTCCTCGAAAGCGCTCCCCGTCTTGAACGCCCGTTGTTGCTGGTTCATGGAACAGCCGACGATAACGTCTATTTGCGTCACAGCCTGAAATTAATTGATCAGCTCGAACGAGCCGGGCGTTCCTTCGAATTCCTGCCGCTCCGCGGTTCAACACACATGGTGCTCGACCCGGTCTTGCGTCAGCAGGTCGAAAAACGAACGGCGAAATTCTTCCGTGAACACTTGTAACCAGACCAGGCGCGATATGCGCTGCCAACGAGACGTTTTCCAATTTAACCGCGAATAGTATGAAACGGTTCCGAGAATACTCGTTCGCAGATCTTCTTGTCGAGTTGGTCATCTACAGCCTTTTTGTCGCGCTCTACCTCTTCTTCGTTTTTCATTTCCTGAGCGACTGGCTCAAATCGATGTTTAGTGAAAATCGAGTCGAGTACGCAGTGGCCGCCTTCGTTCTGATGTTTGTTCAGTCCGTCGGATTGGAGCGCCTAACCACCGGCCTTCTCTTCCTCATTCGCCGACGCAAGAGGTAGAGAATGTATTTTCCAATTTCTGGCACTCATCTCGATCCGCTTGTCCTAGTCCTGCTCGGATTTGTCGTTGGCGTTCTCGGCGGTTTCTTTGGTGTCGGCGGGAGCTTTTTGGCCGGACCGGCCCTCTTTGCCATGGGCGTTCCGTTTAATTTTGTCGTCGGCACGGATCTCCTCCACATCGTGGGAAAATCATTGGTCGCAGCCCGAGAACATCATGTGCTCGGACACATCGATGTAAAATTGGCCGCTCTCATGGTGGCCGGAACGATCGCCGGTTCCGAAACTGGTGTCCAAGCGATCGAATATCTGAAGCAAGGCGCGCATGTAAACCTGGTGGTTGGGGTTGTTTCCATTTTGGTCTTTGCTCTGATTGGCATTTTTGCGGGGTTCGAGGGGTGGACCGCGCTGCAATTGCATCGAAGCGGAGCACAAGAAAGCGGCCGGGAAAAGGATCGCGTGGCGTTTGGCTTCTTTGCTCGAGCGATGAAGGGTATCCACCAATTGCCCCCTCACGTCGGATTGAAGCAATCCGGAATCGAGTCGATTTCTATCTGGTCCATCGTCTTGGTTTCGATGATCGGCGGCTTATTCAGCGGCTTTTTGGGCGGTGGTGCCGGCTACATCCGAATGCCCTGTTTGGTTTACCTGCTCGGCATTCCGACGCACGTTGCCGTCGGGACCGATCTCTTCGAAATTATCATTTCCGCCGGATACGGAGCCGTGAGACACGCAATGAACGGTAACGTCGATATCTTGATTGCTCTGGTGATGCAGACTGGCGCGGCCATAGGCGCCCAAACCGGAGCCAATCTCACCCAGTACTTTAGCGGCCCACGGATTCGGTTGGCGTTTGCTCCGCTACCGATACTCGGAGCCATCTTGGTCGCGCAAAAACTGCTGAGCGGTGGAGGTCATTAGACACGGCAAATCCCGGGCACCAGAAACTTAAAACGATCTAGGTTTGCGGCACTCCTGACCCTGAATGTCTATGATGTAGTCGACGGTGCCAATGGCGTCCCCCGCGATTCGTTGGACTTTCGGAAGCAGTCGCCTCTGGCGAAGCGGTGCTAGTTGGTGCGACAGAGCGGTTGGCGGACGGTTGCTCCGATGGCGGGGAAGGAGTAGGCGTCGCCAAAGGCTCGGTCGGAGAGGGAGTGAGATCAGGCGTGGGCGTCGGCGTCGCTAAAACCGGCGCTTCCTCTGCTGGCGACGCAACACTCTGAGGGCCTACTGTAGCGGACGGACTAGCGACCTTCGAATAGGTGGATGGGTGCCTCGCCTGAAGAAAAGAGCGACTAACCATATTGATGGCTAGAAAAATGAAACAGCAGCCGGCGATCACCGTTCCAAATATCGCACCCCATTTGAGAATTCTCCTTTGCCGCACCTTGGCCGCACCGCTCGACCGGGGTACCAAGGCTAAAGCGGTCGATGTTCGCTTCTCTTGGGATGGAGCCGCCGAAGTCGCCTTTGCTGAAGATAAATCGTTCGTTTTGCTCGATCGCGTTTTATTCGAAAGCGCCTGCGGATCGGACCCAACCGATTTTCCAGTCGAGCCGGATTTCGATTTGGTCGACACCGGAGATTTCGACGGCGGAACGATGGCTGGGATTTTCGGCTTGTCGACAGAGGTTTGCTTATCTGTGGCCGAAGTGGCTTCCCAGTCAGGATCCTTTCGGCCGTCGGTCACCGCATGAATACCGGGCAAGAAACAGAAGCGGAGTCGACGTAGCGGTTCCGGCGCTTCCGGTATTGGGATCTCCCAATGGACAGGCCGCACAAACCCTTCGCGCTGAAGACCGATCGCGTGGCGCCATTCTTTTTCAACGTAAGTGGACTGCGCTGCGTTGCGTGACCAAAAAAGCTGGAAGACATCGGCGTCCGCAATCATCGCCAGCGATCGCTCACTCCACTGCTGACCGCTTCGCATTCTAAGAACCTTTCGTAGGTACTCGTTGCCGATTGCTTGGGTTTGGTCCATGGCCTCGACCACTTCCTCATCATGATTGGAGTAAGAGGCGAAGACCTTCCGGAATCGTCGGTCAACGCCTTTTGCCCAACTATCCTCCTTAAATGCTGGGTCATTCGCTACGCGCAAGTCCAAGGCTATCTCGGCCAAAAGTAGCTGCCGAAAAAAGACCGATATTTGGCCCCGTGCTGATTTATCGGCTAGTGACAGCGGGGCATATATGAAGAAGCTCTCTTCGTACATCCGCAAACCTGTGGTCCAAGAGAAGCACCGGCGCGGCGGACTGAACCGGACACCGGGAACTTCCGGTACTAACGTGATTTCGCTCTCCCGCGCAGTCGGGAAACAAGTTTCCACGATATCGCGATACTTATCATGTTCGCCGATAATGACCGAGCCGTACGAATCGGCACCAAGAACCTGCCGGGCTCGCGTTTCAATCTCGATCAACGCCGAAGGCTCATCCAGGTGTGTGAAGACCATCATCCGGCGCCACTTCCCTGGAACCAGGATCGCCGGCCGATACGCCGTAAATCTAATGTTATCATTAATCAGCGAAGATCCGGGCGCCGGCGCACTTACTGGAGTCACTGTCTCGGCCGCGGACCGCTCCTTGGGCTGATCCGTTGCTTCGTCTGGATAAACAGCAACGATAAGATCGCCCGCCACTTCCGACATCCAGCCGGCTCGCATTTCATCCTGCCGGACTGAGCCAACATATTTCAGATAATTCAAAAGTCCGTTCACGGTAACATGCCGATCGCTCTTCTCGTCAGCTGCCCGACTACGCAAACCGCGGACAATCGATTCCGCGACGGGCGGTTGAGCGGATCGAACTGCGATGTAATGTTCGCCAGCGAGGCAGAACGAGAGATAGTCACTCGCGGCGAGGATCGCCTGGTGACGATTTGGCACACAGAAATTCAATCCCACGTTCAGTGGTGAGTCTCGATCAACCGGCGTTCTCGTGGTGACAATGCTTCCAAGAAGACTGTCCAGGATGATGATCTGCTTCTTGGACGCGCTCTCCCGCAATTGCTGCTGCACGAATGCAGCGGGCAGCGCTGTATTTTCTAAATCCAGGCGAGTGGTTTCCCGCAGCGCTATAAACAGAGAGTCAGCAGTTTGTCGTATACAATGGCCGACCACGTACAAGAGGACAAGGTCGTCGGGCTGGCGGCCTGCCAATAGGTCGACTATTGCGGACCTTACAGTCTCTACGGTCGGATCAATCAATGCCGTTAGAGAGAATCCACCGATTTGGGGGGATCGCAGCACATCGACCAGATCGTTGAGATGTGCTGCGCCATCCGGCACGGCCGGGAACTGAGGGTCGGCATAACCGGTCGCCGCAATCAGAAGCCCCAAACGTTTGCTCAACATATATCTAAGTCGTTTCTGCCCATAACTTATGGTTCACAAAATTCCCCGACGCACCAGCCTCGAGCGTCCAGTTTTGCAAAAAGGATCTGGTGCCACTCCATTTATTGATTGGGACTAGAATATTGATTGGAACTAGCAGCGAAGGTTCTCCTTTCGACGCTTTGAATGTGTCATTCTCGCGATACCTTTGCGGGCAGAAAATGCCTGCGAACGGGCGAAACATGCCCACGCATGGCTTGTACGCCATAGCTACGAGACATGCAAGTCCGCAAGGACTCGACCATAGTGCCCGGCACTTCAGTGCTGGGCGATCGTTTTTTCAGGCGATGCGTCCTGCGCGACTTCTCCTGGAACGCCGTTCGACCGGACCAGGGGCCAAGCTTACCGAACGGCGTTCTTCTGACAACCCCGGGACGAGGTCCTCAGGTTGAGGCCAGAGTTGTCAGCAATTCATCTCGGGAAGCCGCAACTCAATAGTAGTACCAGTGATGGTACCGCCAGTACCGATGACGCCAGTACGGATGGGGATAATAGGCGTAACCGCCAGGCCCCCAATAGTACCCGGGCGGATAATAACCCGGACCAACGTAATAATGTGGTCCATAGAACACCGGTATCGGAATCGGGAACCCGATGAAAAATCCCGCCTTCGATGATTGAGGAGTTAGCATCCCAAGGGTGAATACTACACCCAAGATCAGAAACCACTTTTTCATATTAAGAGTATCAAACTGAGACCTTCGACGTAGTTTCAGACGCGGGTATTTAATCTTTGTTACAGCTTTTGCTAAGCGCCGATGCTAAGTTTTCGAAACGCCGGCCGACTGCTCCCAAGCCCAAAACTGAAACCAACTCTTCTTCGGCTTCCAGAGACTCGCGAAGGACGCTGGACATTCATCGAGGCTGCGACGAAACGGGCCGAACGATCGCTCAGTCCATGCCCGCTTTCCAACCGACTCCCTTCTTGACGCAGAATTGCAGCGAACCTAGCTTCCCACGACATTCGTCCCTTCCGCGTCGCCGCACGTCGGCTACTTCTGGTTAACTGCTTTTATTCTCCAACTTGATCATCGGCCATTCTAATGAGTGCTATTCAACAAAACCTCGACGGTATCGAAATCGCCGGAACATTTTCCGAGAATTTTAGGGAAATTCTCACGCCCGAAGCGCTTCAACTGGTCGCGAAGCTCCATCGCAGTTTCAATGGAAGACGCCAGGAGCTGCTCGAGCGTCGCAACCGGCGGCAGGAGGAACTTGACCAGGGCAAGACTCCCGATTTTCTCCCTGAAACCGCACAGATCCGCGCTGGCGACTGGAAAGTTGCGTCCATCCCAAAAGACATTGCCGATCGGCGTGTCGAGATCACTGGGCCGACCGATCGTAAAATGGTGATCAACGCGCTGAACTCCGGTGCGAAGGTATTCATGGCGGATTTCGAAGACGCCAATGCCCCTACTTGGCACAACATGGTTGATGGCCACCTCAATCTCCGCGACGCGATTCGGCGAACAATCGAGTTTCAAAGCCCGGAAGGCAAGGCGTATCGGCTGAAAGATGAGGTCGCGGTACTATTCGTTCGGCCTCGTGGCTGGCATCTGGTCGAAAAACATTTGCTCGTCGATGGCGAACCGGTGGCTGGCGGGCTTTTCGATTTCGGGCTCTACCTGTTTCACAATGCCAAAGAATTACTCTCCCGGGGCAGCGGCCCTTATTTTTACTTGCCCAAAATGGAAAGCCATCTTGAGGCGCGTCTTTGGAATGATGTCTTCAACCTTGCTCAGGATGAAATCGGGATTCCGCGCGGGAGCATCCGGGCAACGGTCTTGATCGAGACCATTCTCGCAGCGTTTGAAATGGATGAGATCCTTTACGAACTGCGCGATCACTCGGCCGGTCTAAACTGCGGTCGCTGGGACTATATATTTAGTTGCATCAAGCGATTCCGAAATAAACCGGATTTCATTCTGGCTGATCGCGCGCTGGTGACCATGACCACGCACTTCATGCGCTCGTACTCGCTCCTATGTATCAAAACCTGCCATCGCCGCGGTATTCACGCGATGGGAGGAATGGCAGCTCAGATCCCGATCAAAAATGATGAAAAGGCGAATGCGGAAGCCTTTGCCAAAGTCAAAGCCGATAAGGAGCGGGAAGCCAACGATGGTCATGACGGCACCTGGGTCGCACATCCGGGACTGGTTCCAATCGCACTGGAGGCATTCGATGCGGTGATGACGAGCTCAAATCAAATTGATCGCAAACGAGAAGATGTGCAGGTGGTGACCGCTCAGGACCTGCTGCAGTTCGGGCCGGAAGAACCGATCACCGAAAAGGGTCTGCGCACAAATGTCAGTGTTGGTGTGCAATATCTCGAGGCGTGGCTGCGCGGCTCGGGAGCAGTGCCGATTTTTAACCTGATGGAGGATGCGGCCACGGCCGAGATCTCTCGTGCCCAGGTTTGGCAATGGATCCGAAGTCCAAAGGGAAAATTGGACGATGGTAGAAAAGTGACGGCAGACCTCTTTCGCCAAACCCTCGGGGAAGAGCTGCAGAAAATAAAGACGAGCGTCGGCGAAGAACGATTCACTAAGGCTCGTTATGTTGAAGCAGCTAAGTTATTTTCCGATCTAACAACCAGCGACACTTACGTCGATTTTCTCACCCTCCCTGGTTACGAACTTCTGCGCTGAGGCAAGGTTTTCCTTCATGCTTATTGATTTATCCGATCGAGCCAAGCTTCGGGTCACTGGGCCGGATCGAATCCGTTTTCTGAATGGGCAACTTACCAACGATCTAACCAAACCCGAACCTGGCCTTTCGGTCTATACTTGCGCCCTCTCCGCTAAAGGGAAACTTTGCGGCGATCTATTCGTGACACCACTGAAGGATGCCCTTCTGCTGGATTACGAAGCTGCGCTGCGCGACTCGATGCCGGCGCGCTTGGAAAAATATCTCATCGCCGATGAAGTTGAACTCGAAGACGTAACCGAGCAATTCGCGCTCTTCCACGTTCCCGATGTGATGCTTCCGGACGCGATCCTGGCGGAAGGTACCGTCACGACCAGCAACCGCTTTGCCATTGAGGGCAAGGATCTACTTCTGCCCGCCACACTGAAAAATGTGGTGCCTAAGTTGGTGAGCGAGTCTCCGCTCACTGATTCCAAATTGGAGGAATTTCGCATCGAACGAGGAATCCCCCGTTGGGGCACCGAGCTCTCCGAGGAAGTAATCCCGAATGAAGCAGGTTTGGACGAACGGGCCATCAGCTACACCAAAGGATGTTATCTGGGGCAAGAGATAATCAGTCGGATCAAGAGTCTCGGTCATGTAAACCGGCATCTGCGCGGCGTCCGTCTGATCAATGGATTCGATTTGCGTCCGGAGGACAAGCTGGCGGCAGTAGATGGCAAGCAAATTGGTACGGTCAAGAGCACTTGTCTGAGCGAGCAACTTGGCGACTGGATTGGGCTCGCCTATCTCAGACGAGGGTTCGATCAGCCTGGGGCTGTTTACTCAGTTTCGCGTTCCGCGACTTCGAGCTTGATTGGTAGCGTCGAAGTCAGCAGCCTTCCGTTCGTTTAATCATGAAATGTCTTATCGTCCTTCTGGTCACAACCTTGGTGGCCGGTTCCGCTGTCCGTGCCGATGAAGTAGCGGTTTTTGAGCTCCAATGGGGAAAAGGGAAACAACGTCAGGTGCGTAGCTTCGCTCTCGATTTTGATGAGAAGGCTGCGCCCTATACTGTGAACAACTTCAAGAAACTCGTGCGCGGAAAATTCTATATCAAAACCGCGATTCATCGAGTTATCCCGGACTACCTCGTCCAAGGCGGAGATCCGCTCAGTAAGAAGAAAAATCGCAACGTGATCGGTACCGGTGGCCCAGGTTACACATTGCCGGCGGAGATTCAGCTAAAACACGTGCGCGGCGCGGTGGCGATGGGGCGCCTTCCGGATAACGTAAATCCAAAACGGCTTTCTAACGGCAGCCAATTCTATGTCTGTCTCCGGCCAATTCCGACGCAAGACGGAAAAGATACGGTCTTCGGTCACGTCGTTTCCGGACTTGAAGTACTCGATGAGGTCAGCCACGCGGTAGCAGATACTAATGCCAACCCGGTCGACAAGATTGAAGTGAAGCGGGCCTACATTATCGATCGATCTCAGCTCGGTCAACCGGTGAAGGGCCACTGATCAGACCAACGCCGGCAACGCCGATAGCGTCGGGAACGCCGGCAGTGGATTGGAGACTGCGCCGAGTGTTTTGTGTCCTCCTTTCCCTGCCTCCGCGAATCAGCGCCCGCTCTTTATCTTCCGACTATCAAGACAAACAGCGGATGCATGCTGATGGAGACAGGAAGGAGTCGCGAATACGTTTACGCCAAGGCTCCAGATCCAATTCCCGACTTTATCGACGCTACCGGCGATGACGGCGCTACCGGCGTTCCCGGCGTTATTAGTTGATTGCCTTCCGAATACGTTCCCGGCAAACTCTCGAGCGTTCGAACCCCGCGATCCTTCCACCAAAAAATTCCTTTATGAGCAAGATGATCCTCCTCTTAACGGTCCTCTTCGGCTTTGGGTCCGTAGCTGTAATCGCGGATCCGCCACCCGGTGCCGGTGGCGGCGGCAACCAACCTCCACCGCACCATCATCACCATTCTAAGCCGCAGCCCCAGCCTCAGCCCCATCCGAACGGACCTCATTAGTAAATCTCGGCGCCATCGATCTATTTTTTCGCTTCCAAAAGAAAGTCCGTAGCCTCGTCGGAGTGACTCCAAAATCCGCTTGCGCGCTTCGATCCAGAGTCCTATATAAACTGCTCGCGTGATTACGGCTTGGCCAGCTCACACTTCCGGTGGTAAGCCGAAGGCTGGCAACTGTGAACTGCGAATCGTTCCGGGTAGGTACCGAAGTGGCCAAACGGGGCAGACTGTAAATCTGCTGGCTTATGCCTTCAGTGGTTCGAATCCACTCCTGCCCATACTTCGCCCTGGTACGTCAAAGGACCACTCGCTAAGGCGAAGTATGCCCTTCGTAGCTCGGCGTCAGCCGAGCATAGGAGGGCGCCGGCCCTTCAGGCCGAATGACAAATAGCAGATAGCAAATGACAGATATGC